>Ga0209101_1002491_pt1 | contig 12090 bp, 7 predicted proteins | sample ConPoolayeCmetaG_FD_185481 | JGI IMG/M metagenome (GOLD analysis project Ga0209101, IMG submission 185481) | Hot spring microbial mat communities from California, USA to study Microbial Dark Matter (Phase II) - Cone Pool mat layer C metaG... ... | reverse complement strand
ATATCATGCTAATCCTTGGGATAGACGATTCTGGAAGAGGCCCGATAATAGGCCCGATGGTGCTGGCAGGATGCCTTATTAAAGAAGAAATGAACCAGGAATTTAAGGCTCAAGGTGTAAAAGACTCAAAAAAATTAACCACAAGACGAAGAAGATTTCTCGCAAAATACATAAAAGAGAAAGCTCTCGCTTATCATATCGTTCAAGTAACTCCAGTAGAAATAGAAACAAGGCTTAAAGCAGGAGTTAATCTTAACAAACTTGAAGCAATAAAAGCAGCCGAGATTATCAATGTATTAAACAAGGGCACAGAACCCATAAAAGTTATTCTTGATTGTCCTTCTCCAAACAAAGAAGCGTGGAAGTCCTACTTAATGAAATTCGTTTCCAAAAAAGAAAACCTTGAGTTTATAGTTGAGCATAAGGCGGATGTCAACTATCCGAGTGTTTCGGCAGCATCAATCCTCGCAAAAACAACCAGGGATTCAGAAATAGAAAAAATAAAAAAACAAGTTGGTGTTGATTTTGGAAGTGGCTATCCAAGCGATCCTATTACTTGCAAGTTTCTTAAAGAATATTCAGAGAAGCATAAAAATGACGGCATTTTCAGAAAAACCTGGCAAACCTGGAAGGATTTATGCAGCAAGAAAGAACAGAAAAACCTCGGTGAGTTCTGATTTGCGCTTTAATTCATATCAACATAAGACATTTTGTTGATGAATTTATTATTTGATTACCCAACAGCTCGGGTTATTTAAATACTTCGCATCCTTCTTATATTAAACTTTAAATATCTCATTCCCTACAACTTTTTATGCCTTACATTAAAAAACTAGTGCTTAATAACTTTAAGAGTTTCGCACGCGAGGTGGAAATCCCCTTAAGCAAGGGGATGAATGTAATTGTCGGCCCAAACGGCTCTGGAAAAAGCAATATTTCTGATGCTATCTGTTTTGTTCTCGGAAGATTATCTGTCAAAAGCATGAGAGCGGCAAAAGCCTCTAACTTGTTGTTTGTCGGTTCAAAGCAGATTAAACCTGCTTTTGAAGCAAGTGTCAAGATTGTTTTTGACAATAGCGACAAAAGTTTTCCGCTTCCTGACAGCGAGGTTTCAATAGAAAGAAAAGTAAGAAGAAACGGACAGAGTATTTACAAAATAAACAACGAGATAAAAACAAGGCAGGAAGTTATTGAATTATTAAGCCAAGGCAACATAGACCCGTATGGATTCAATATTGTTCTGCAAGGCGAGATTTCAAGCATTGTTAAAATGCCTTCTGAAGACAGGAGAAAAATTATTGAAGACGCAGCAGGAATTTCTGTCTATGAAGACAAAAAGCAAAAATCTCTTCGCGAGTTGGAAAAAACCGAAGAAGACCTAAAACAGGTTGGCACTATTTTAAGAGAACGAGGAATTTATTTGAAGAACTTAGAAGAAGAAAGAAAACAAGCACTTCGCTTTAAAGAGCTTGAAGCAAGCGTTAAAAACCTCAAGGCAAGCATTCTGTTCAAGAAAATTACCGAAAAGAGAAAAGAGCTTGAGAGCATAGAATCCGAGATTGAGAAAAAAGAAAAGCTAAAAGCCGGCCAAAAATTAAAACTAGAACAACTGCAAAACGAAATTTCTAGTTTAGAACAGGAGATATCAAGAATAAATGAGTTTATGTACAAATCAGGAGGCATAGAGCAGGAAACTCTCAAAAACGAAATAACTGAATTAAAATCCGAACTTTCAGGTTTATTTGTCAGGAAAGAAAACAACGAGCAGAAACTTGATGAACTTCTTAGGAAAAGAAAGCAAATGGAGTCGTCCATTAAAGAGTTAGAGTTAGAGCTTGGCAATTTGAGGAAAAAAAGCCCGGAGTTAATGCAAAAATCAAAGGAGATGGAATTAAAGAGAAAACATCTCGAAGAGCTGGAGAGGCTGAAAAAAGAGCATTACAAGTTGAAAAGCGAGCTTGAATTGGTGAAAATCAGGCTTAGCGACAAAAAGCAGGAATTAAAGACAAAAGAAGCAGAAATAAACTCCATTATCAATGAAACTAATGCTCTCGCAGAGAAGCTGTCTTTTTCCGAGTTGCCGAAAGCTAAAGAGCATCTTGGAAAACTTAAGCAAAATCAGGCTCTTCTTTCAGAGAAAATCGAAAATGCCAACAACGGAATTATGAAACTGGAAAAAGAGCTTTCAGCATTTGAATCAGAGATATCAAATCTCTCAAAACTCAAAAAACAAGTTTCAGAACTTGATATTTGCCCGGTGTGCAAGTCAAAAATAACTCCAGAGCATATCAATAAAATTTCTTCAGAATGCAACGAGAAAGCCAAAGAGCTCTCTTTCTCTATGGAGAAAAACACAAAAGAAATAGAAAAATTAAAAGAAGTTGCTCAAAATGCAAAAGCCGAACTGTCCAAAACTTCAGAGGAGATGTCAAAAATAAGCATTGAAATAATAAAACTTGAGAACAGCGAAAGAAGAAAGGAACAGATAAAACAGCTTCACTTTGACACAACATCCCTTAACTCGGAAATAAAAGAGCTTGAGAAGAGAAAATCTTTGTTAGAGAAAAAAGCCCAGGAATTTGGCGCGATTGACGAGAAATACGATGCTTTGCTTTTGGATATAAAAGAGTTGTCTTCAAGAAACGAAGAAAATGTCGACGCCGAAATAAAGTTCAAGGAAATGGATGTCGAGAAGACAAGAAACATTATCAGGCAGAGTTTCAGAGACGAAGAAAACCTCAAAGACGAGATTCTTGAACTGCAGCAAAATATAAACGAGAAGTCCTCCGTCTTAAGGGAAAAAGAAAAAGCAGGGCAAGAATTGAATGAAAAATTCAAGAAATTAATAGAAAAGCGCGAGAGCCTTCAGAAAGATATCTTAAGCAAGAATGGAAGCATCTCAGAACTGAGGCATCTTGCAGAAGTTCTTGACAACAGCATAAACGAAATAAAAATAAACCGCGCGAAAACAGATGCGGAAATTAAAACTCTTGATTTTGATTTAAAGCAGTTTGAAAATGCAGAAATTATCCAAGGTTCATTTGAATCCTTGCAGTACAAGCTTGACAAAGCACAGAATGCATTAAACAGCATTACAGGAGTCAATCTTAGGGCTCTTGAAGTTTATGAGCAAGTTAAAAGCGAATATGATGTAATCGCGCAGAAGGCAGAGCAATTAAACAAAGAGAAGGAAGAAATTCTGAAAGTCATATCAGAAATTGACAAAAAGAAAAAAAGAGCATTTATGAAAACACTGAACGAAATAAACCATCACTTCACAGAAAACTTTACGAGGCTGTCAACAAAAGGACAGGCATATTTAGAACTTGAAAATCCCGAAGATCCGTTTTCAGGAGGTGTTGATATTGTAGTACGAATCGCAAAGGGCAAATATTTTGATGTGAAAAGCCTTTCTGGCGGAGAGCAGACTCTTATTGCAATCAGCTTGTTATTCGCAATACAAAAATACAAGCCATACAGCTTTTACATTTTTGATGAAATTGACGCTGCTTTGGACAAAAGAAACAGCGAAATTCTCGCAACTCTCATAAAACAAAACACAGAGAAAGGACAGCATCTCCTAATAACCCACAACGATGCTTTAATCTCGTCTTCGGACATCCTCTATGGGGTAAGCATGCAGGATGGCGTTTCTAAATTAATCAGTTTGGAACTTTGAAGAACCTCTCCGGAATAGCCATTCAAGAATCAATTAAAAATTAAAAAAAAGAAAAATAAAAAATTAAAAAATTTAGTAATAGCTTTCTTCAAGCTCGTCAGCTTTTTTTGGCTTCCTTGTTAAAAGCACAATAAGCACAATTAACAAAACCGCGAAAACTACTGCAAGTGCTATTGCAAGTATTGTGCTGCTGTCGAAAAATCCTTTTTCAACTTTTGCACTCAATAGCATCTTTCCTACAAGCTTGCCTTCAGATGTGATTCTTACAGCAAAATTGTAGACTCCTTCGTTTTCAGCGCTTGCTTCTACCTTTATGCTTTTGCTTTCGCCCTCTCTGACAATTACTGTTGAAGGGCTTACTCTTGCTGCAAATTTCTCGCTTGTTTCTGGAACTATTTCGTAAACTCTTGTTTCTTTTCCAAGATTCACAATCTCAAAGTTCCATTCGCCGGATTCTCCTGTTTTGAATACCTGGTCTTTTCCAGCAACAAGGACTCTTGTTGTATCTCTTAAGCCGTAAACTGTTATTTTCTTCACAACCTTTGATTCAAAGTCCGCATTGCTGACTTTTACCTCAAGTGTGTAAATTCCAGACTCAAGATTTGAAGGTATTCTCAAGACAACGCTTTTTTCTATAGTGTCTTCTTTTTCGTCAGAATCCACTGCAGGCAAATCTCCAAGATACGCATTTACAGCATCTCCTGTTTCAAGGATTTTCGCTGACACTTTCAAGTCTTCAAGCTCTTCATAACCCTTGTTTTTAAGGACAAGTGTTATTTCCATTTCAGAGCCTGCTTTCACAGTCTCGCTTCCTTCAACTTGCAGCAACTCTGCTGTATATGATTCTCTCTGCATAACAAGTGTATACTGCTTCTCTACGAAATCTGTATTGTCTTCCATTCTTATGTATAAGCTGTGTTTTTCAGAAAGATCCAAATCAGCCGGAACTTCCAGCAAAAGTGTTTTTGCGTAGGAACTTCCATTTAAAAGGCGTATTCTTTCTGAAACCGCTTCAATCGCATCCCTATACCCAGATATCCAAGCTTTTACTCTTATATCTGGTGCGTTTTCGTGTGCTGTGAAGAACACTTTGACAGGCAAGCTCTCTCCGGCGAATACAGCAACCGTACTTCCATCAAGAACTTGGTCGTTTATCTCAACTTTGTCAATGCTGACATCAAGGGCACTGACACAGCTAAGCAGAGAAATCACTGCAAAAATTGCCATAAAGGAAACCAAAAGGTTTTTTATGGATTTCATTTTTTTGTGTGTTGGTTATTTAATTGTAATACCTATCTTTTACTCATTTATAAACTTTGTGGTAGTTACAAATATGTAGTATTTATAAAGTAACAAAAATCTTTATAAAGTATACCTGGGTATACTTGTTATGGCAATAACGACAATAAAGCTTGACAAAGAAACCAAGGCGAGGCTGGATAAAATCCGCGAATATAAAAACGAAAGTTACGAAGAGATTATAAGCAAGATTCTTGGAATACTCAACATCTGCAACACAGAACCATCAAAGGCAAGAAGATTGCTGAGGCAGATTGCAATCAAGAGGATAAGGATAAAAAATTCAAAAGCATACTCAGAGCATGAGCTTAAGAGCAAGTTTAACTTATGACTTTGAATGCTAATCTATTTGCGGAGTTTCTTAGTCTCATTGGCAGTTTAATCTTGATGTAGCTTTCTCCAAATCTTAACAGCCATCACGCTATCTTCAACAGGAGCCGGGCTCTCATTGATTATCACAATTTCTTTGTTTTTTGGCAGTGCGTTTAACAGCGACTTTATTTCAGTTTCAGGGGTTTTTTTGTGGCTTATCTCTCCTTTCGCGCCCCATTTTATTCCAGAAAAATGGCAGTGCAGTTTTGGCAAACTGCTGAATTTTTCATAAATGTCTTTATAGCTTAGTCTGCCCTGATATCTTGCATACAAATGAGCAAAATCAATACAGCAAAAGCATCCTGTATCTTTCATTAATCTTAAAATTTCATCTATGTCGCCAAAAACATTTATTTTCCCGGTTGTCTCAGGAGCAAGCTCAATTTTCCATTTGTGTTTTGTAATTTCTTGTTGCATTATTTCTACTTGTTTCTTGATGTTCCCATAAGTTTCTTTCTTTTCCATTTTGCCGTAAAATCCGGGATGGAAGACAACCAAATAAGCGCCAAGAATATCCCCAATCTCGCAGCATTTTAATATTCTCTCCCTGCTTTCAATAACTTTTTTCTTGTCTTTGCTATTAAGGTTTATCCAGTAAGGAGCGTGAATGCTTAATTTGATGCCAAGCTCTTTTGCTGCCTGCCCGATTATTTTTGCGTCAGTCTCTCTCATCCAGATTTGGTATGTAAATGGAATCTCGCACGCTGTAATTCCAAGTTTGCTGTATTCTTTCAACATAGAAACCGCCTCTTCTCTTCCGCCGCAACCAGCTGGCCCAAATCTTATCATTTTCATACTAAGGATTATGCGTTTTTATAAGTTGCTTTTTTTCCAAGAATTGGTTTAATAAAAAACTGTCAAATAACCTTCTTTAATTCTTCATCTATCTTGCCAATATTCGCAAGAATGTAATTATGCACCTTTTGTATAATCAATTCCTGCATTTCTTCCTTCAAAATGCCATGGCAGTTTTTCAAATTAGTTTTTGGGTCTTTTATTGAGCCAATTTCAGCATAGCATATCATCCCCTTGCCCTCAAGATTTTTAATCTCTACATTGCCTTCTTTTGCCACCAGCATCTTTACATTAACAGCGCATTTCCCCGCTTGTTTCCCAAGAATTTGATATTCCCAGATAGAATCCTTCGCTTCTTTTACATAACTTGCCTTGCCGCATTTTTCCAAATAACTGTTAAAACAGCTTTCGTCTTTGCATTGTTTATTGTAAAATACCAGGAATAAAAGCAATGCTGCAAGCAACAAGATTAGGACTATTTCAACACCTCTTTTCCAGTCTTTCATTCTAAATTTAAGACAGCCTAGTTTTTAAATATTTACCGAATCAAATGCTGATAAGTTTTACTCTTCCTTCTTTCGCAATTGCAAAATTCTTCGCAGCAATATTTTTGACAGATATTTCTTCTGCAGCTTTCATTATCAATACTGTAGCAGAACCGTCAATTACAATGGAATGAACCCTGTTTCTGAGCTTTTTCAACAAAGGAACCAAAGCCGAGACGCTTGTTTTTTTAATTGGCTCTAAATTGTAATCAAGGAGCACTGCTTTCTTCGTGCCGGAAATCTCGTTTGCTATCTCTCCGATTTTCTTTTTCAACTCTTCTTCATTTACCTCTTTAATTTTTCCAATTTCTTCTCCGCTTTCATTCGGGTTTGAATCGGTTCCAGTTTTTTCTTCTTCTGGCTCTGCCCTGAATTTTTCTCTTGTCGGTTTTTTCTCGTCCGTTTTCTTTAAGCCAAGAAACTCCTTGGGAGTGTATCTTTTTCTTAACGAAGCCAAAGTCTCTTTTTGTGACAGCTCTTCAACTTCTTTTCCATCTGGAGCGCTTACTATTGCTTCAACTTTTGCATTCTCGCATACATTTTTTGCTATTAACCTCCCGCCTCTGTCTCCGTCAACAAACAAAATTATTCTTTTCTCCTTGCTTAGCTCTCTAATGCTTTCGGGCAGCTTGGTTCCGTTCATCGCAATTACATTTTTTACGCCATTTTTTAAAAGATTAATAACATCGGCCCTTCCTTCAACTACAATGATTTCTTCTCCAGAAATATCCCCTGCTGGCAATTTTTCCGAGCCATACTCGGTTAATTTTGCAGCTCTTGAATCTTGTTTTAATTTTTCTTCCATTTCTCGCGATTCTGGTTCCGATTCCTGCATCTGCATTAAAAGTTTTTTCGCTCTTTCAAGAATGTATTCTCGTTTGTTCCCTCTGACATCCTCTATTCTTTCAACTTCTATTTTTGCGTCACTTGGCCCGATTCTTTCAATTGTTTCAATCGCGGCTCCTATTAGGGTTGTTTCTGTTTTGTCAAGTGCAGAAGGTATTTGTATATTTCCGTAAGTCTTTCCAAGTTTCGTTTCTGTTTGTACTTCTATTCTCCCGATTTTTCCTTCTTTTTGCAATTCACGAAGTTCTAAATCCCCGCCTAGTAACCCCTCTGTCTGTCCGAATAAAGCGCCGATAACATCGGGTTTTTCAATAACTCCTTCAGCTTGGAATTTTGCATGAATCACATACTTTATTGATACCGGGCTAATTTTAGCCATTTTTTGTTTGCCTCCTAAATCATACGATTGTTTAATTCTTATTTCGCACAATCCTTGCAATCTGATGCGAAAACCTCAGTTTTCAAGTTTTGTGATAGAAAGATATTTTAGATACTGCTCCTCTTATTTGCAATTTTACAACCTTATAATACTCAGCCAATGCTGAAATGAATGTAAGGTGGATTGTAATGCAATTTATTTGTGATACTCTATTTTAATACGCAATATCTTTCTATAAACCTATATCTTAAAGATTGTTTATAAATGTTTCTGAGTCAAATAAAATTCGTATTACAAACACAACTTAAATAAAAAAATAAAAAAAGAATCAAGAAATTTTATTTCTGTTTTGGTGTCAATTCAATGCAGATTCCTGCTGCTACTGTAGCTCCGGCATCTCTTATCGCAAATCTTGCCATATGAGGGTTTGTTTTCTGCGTCTCTAAAACAAGATTGCCCATTGGTTTTATCCTGACTCTTGCTACGTCTCCATTCTTTAAGAAATCAGGGTTTTTCTGAGCAACCTGCCCTGTTCTAGGATCAAGTTTTTCTATTAATTCTACAAACTGGCAAGGTACTTGAGATGTATGCACATGGAATACTGGAGTGTATCCTTTTGCAATAACCGTTGGATGGTTAATGACTGCAATTTGTGCGATAAACTCTCCTACTACTGACGGAGGGTTTGCAGCATCGCATATGACATCTCCTCTTGCAACATCCTTTTTGCCGACGCCTCTAATGTTAATTCCTACATTGTCTCCTGCTATTGCCTCTTGCATTGACTCGTGGTGCATCTCTATCGTCTTGATTTCTCCTTCAATGCCTCTTCCAGAACGCGCAGGCAAAATGATTACTTTCTGTCCTACTTTCATCACTCCTGTTTCAATTTTGCCTACAGGAACAGCTCCTATTCCTGTAATTTCGTACACATCTTGCAAAGGCATTCTCAAAGGCAGGTTTGTTGGTTTTTGTGGCTCTGCAAATAAATCCAATTGCTCTAAAATAGTTGGCCCTTTGTACCAAGGCATATTTGTAGATTTTTTTGCCACATTGTCGCCTTTAAATCCAGAAGCTGCTATAAATGTTATTTTCTCCGGATTTATGCCAACAACCTTCAAAACAGCAGAGATATCGTCTTTCACTTTTTTGAACTTCGCTTCGTCATAATTTACAGTGTCCATTTGGTTGACAATCACTGCAACTTGGTCAACCCCCATTGTTCTCAATAGCCACAAGTGCTCTTTTGTTTGAGGCATGACTCCGTGCTGTACTGCTACAACAAGGAAAGCGGCGTCTGCTTGGCTTGCACCTGTAATCATGTTTTTGACAAAGTCCTTGTGTCCAGGCGCGTCAATTATTGTTACTTGGTACTTTTGTGTTACAAGTTTTTTGTATGCTAAGTCAATTGTGACTCCTCTTTCCCTTTCTTCTTTGAATCTGTCCATTACAAATGCAAATTCAAAGCCGACTTTTCCATGTTTCTGGGCTTCTTCTCTAAGTTTCTGCAATTCTTGTTCTGGCACCATTCCAGAATCATACATAAGTCGTCCTATGGTTGTAGATTTTCCGTGGTCTACATGCCCAACAAAGACAACATTCAAATTTGGTTTTTGTGCTGCCATTTTTAGCAAATAAATTTTAGATTAGTATCGTAAAAAACACCTGCTTTAAAAAGCTTTTGGTAAAATTGCTCTTTGCTCTTTCCCGAAAAATTTGGGCAATACGCAGAAAAAGGCTGTTTCATGCCACGAAGGCTTTTTCGGTTTTGTTTATCTCCTCGTTTCAAAGTAAGTCCAAATTTTCAAGTATCCAAAAAAGTCAAGCCCAATTACTGCCGTGAGAGCTATTACAACAGGAGGTTTCGCGCAAATTCTACCCAAAGGAAGTTTATAATTTCTGCTCCTTCTTCAATTAAATTCCCAGAATTTATCAGGATTTATTGCGTGTCTGCAAGCCCTTTTCTGTCTCTTATCTTCCTGATTATGGTTGTTTGCTGGTCGCTCGGAGCTTTTTCAAACATTTGATCCACTAAGCTCGCGACTCCGCGCCCTTCTGTCGCGCTTCTTAAATCCGAGCTCCATCCAATCATTTCCGCTACTGGAATTTTTGCCTTTATTGTAGTGCCAGCTAATTCTTGCCTTACATCAAGAAGCTGTCCTCTCTTGCTTGCGATTAATCCTGTTAGCGCGGCCATAAACTCATTAGGAGCTTCTATGAGATAAATCTGAACTGGTTCAAACATGCACGCAGAAGCGTTTCTCATTGCAGTATGTATGGCATCTCTGACAGCAGGATAAACTTGCGCAGGCCCTCTGTGGATGGCGTCTTCATGAAGCTTTGTATCAACTAAAGACACTTTCAATTTCATGCAAGGTTCTCTTGCCAAAGGCCCTTGGTCGCATACTTGTTCAAACGCATCCAAAATTAATTCAATAACCTCAATCATATGAACCTCTCCCCTTGTCCTGTCCTCAAATACATTTCCTTTGTAAATATCCCGATATTGCCTTATCTCTTCATTGCTTACTCCTAGTTCTCTAAGCTTGTTGAATAATTTCTCGTCTTTTTTCTTTATTCTTCCTTCGCTTATCTCCCCATTCTTAATTGCCTCGTAAACCGCATCTTCAAGGGGCTCCACTTTTATATAAAAAACATTGTGCTTGTTCGGGCTTTTTCCTTCTGCAACAGGGGACTCTTTCAAAACCGTTTCTCTATAAACAACAATCGGGCTTGATGTCTTAACATCAACGCCTTTTTCTGTTTTAATCCTGTTCTCAATTATTTCAAGATGAAGCTCGCCCATTCCAGAAATAAGATTTTCTCCTGTCTCTTCATTAATCTCAACTTTTATGCTCGGGTCTTCTTTCGCGACTTTTCTTAACACTTCTATCAGTTTAGGCAAATCAACAGGCTTTGTGACTTCTATTGCCTTTGTGATAACCGGCTCAAAAATATGCTTAAGCTCTTCAAAAGGAGTTTCTGGTTCAAGTGTTACAGTTTCGCCCGCTTCTCCTGTTACTCCGGATATTGCAAGAACATTCCCGGATTCTATATCCTCGACAGATTCCGGCTTTATTCCATTATAAATTAAAACTTGCTGTATTCTTTGTTTTTGCTTGGCAAGATTAAGGTAAACTTCTTGTCCTGGAATCAACTTTCCTGAGAATAGTCTTCCTGCAGAAATCTCTTTTCCGGAGCGAGGGTCTATCACTACTCTTGTTATGACAAATGCGGGCTTTCCATTCGGATTGCAATTCATAAGGTCTTTTCCAAACTCGCTTTCAATATCCCCTTTCCATATTTTTGGAATCCTGTATTTCTGCGCTTCAAGAGGGTTTGGCAGGTGTTTAACTACCATGTCAAGAAGCACCTCGTAAAGTGGCGCGTTTTTCCATGTCCATTCCTTTCTTTGTTCTTCAGTCATGTTATACAGCTGGGATATGTCCTTAAATGTAATCCCTTTTTTCTTCATAAACGGAACAGACAACGCCCAATTGTCTCTGGCGGAACCAAAAGCAACACTTCCCTCAGCAACATTTACTTTCCATTTTTGTTTGTATTCCGGCTCAGCGATTTTTTCAATTAAATCATTAAACGAATTTACAATTTTTATAAATCTGTCTTGCATCTGTTCGCCAGTAAGCTTCAACTCTTTAATCATCCTATCAACTTTGTTTATGAAAAGCACGGGTTTTACTCTTTCTCTTAATGCCTGCTTGATTACAGTTTCTGTTTGAGGCATAATTCCCTCAACAGCACACACTAAAACGATAGTTCCGTCAATTGCTCTCATCGCCCTTGTCACATTTCCTGAGAAATCAACATGCCCGGGAGTATCTATAAGGTTAATTAAATACTCCTTGTTATTAAACTCATGAACCATGCTTACATTCGCAGCATCAACAGTCAGCAATCTCTCTTGCTCGTCAGCATGCTGCCAAGTCAGCATTCCTTCTTCTAAACTGCCGGCATACTTTGCAGCCATAAAACCGCTTGCTGCCAGCAGATTGTCAGTCAATGCCGTCTTGCCGTGATGAATATGCGCGCTTGTGCAAATATTCCTGATTTGCTCTCGGAACTTGCTTATCCTTTTTATTCTTTCAAGTTGCGTTTCTTTTTCAACCACTTTATGCTCCTTCCTCTGAAAACGAGAATAGAATACTGTGTTAAAA
>Ga0209101_1002489_pt1 | contig 12099 bp, 3 predicted proteins | sample ConPoolayeCmetaG_FD_185481 | JGI IMG/M metagenome (GOLD analysis project Ga0209101, IMG submission 185481) | Hot spring microbial mat communities from California, USA to study Microbial Dark Matter (Phase II) - Cone Pool mat layer C metaG... ... | reverse complement strand
CCCGGTTGAAAAACCCGCCTCGCTCAGAAGAGGATTAAGACGATGACGCGTCACAACAACCACCTCAGGGCGCCCGCCCTGTTGAAAAACCCGCCTCGCTCAGAAGAGGATTAAGACAAAAAAAAAACCCCCTCGCAACGAGGGGGTTTGAAACGTGTTGAAAAACCCGCCTCGCTCAGAAGAGGATTAAGACCTCAGGGCGCCCGCCCTGCGCCCCGATGCGGACCGCCTCGTTGAAAAACCCGCCTCGCTCAGAAGAGGATTAAGACACCATGGCAGCAAGCGCCGCCATGTGGAGGGGAAGCACACGTTGAAAAACCCGCCTCGCTCAGAAGAGGATTAAGACTGCTGCGGGCACCGCGCACCGCCGCCGCCATGGCGGCTAGTTGAAAAACCCGCCTCGCTCAGAAGAGGATTAAGACCTGTGTCTCGTGACCACAACGATTTCAGGGCGCCCACGTTGAAAAACCCGCCTCGCTCAGAAGAGGATTAAGACCTCCCGCCATCGCCGGTGTCCGTCCGATAGATTACGCGTTGAAAAACCCGCCTCGCTCAGAAGAGGATTAAGACTTTCGCAGGTGTCCTAGCCACCACGATGCTTCGGCCCCATGTTGAAAAACCCGCCTCGCTCAGAAGAGGATTAAGACTGCGACCAGGTGCACCTAGCCGAAAACCCTGTCTCGCTCGTTGAAAAACCCGCCTCGCTCAGAAGAGGATTAAGACGGACGGGGGTCAGTGGTGTCGATGGTGTGGATGGTGTGGTTGAAAAACCCGCCTCGCTCAGAAGAGGATTAAGACGAACGCCAGAGATAGCAGGTTGTGGGGTTGTGTAGGTCGTTGAAAAACCCGCCTCGCTCAGAAGAGGATTAAGACGTCAAGTACTGGCTTCCACTGTGTGGGATACACCTTAGTTGAAAAACCCGCCTCGCTCAGAAGAGGATTAAGACGCCTCGGCTGCCTCCGCCGCCCACTTGTCGCGCCGGGTTGAAAAACCCGCCTCGCTCAGAAGAGGATTAAGACCAGACTCGCGCAGGAGGGCCCCAAAAATGGACTCCCGTTGAAAAACCCGCCTCGCTCAGAAGAGGATTAAGACCAGACTCGCGCAGGAGGGCCCCAAAAATGGACTCCCGTTGAAAAACCCGCCTCGCTCAGAAGAGGATTAAGACCTCCTCCGCAGACTCGCGCAGGAGGGCCCCAAAAATGGGTTGAAAAACCCGCCTCGCTCAGAAGAGGATTAAGACCGCTCTATCCGGTCGCAGATGTGTTTGTGGGTGTCTGGTTGAAAAACCCGCCTCGCTCAGAAGAGGATTAAGACTTCCGAGACGTAGAGGGTGTTGTAGGAACGCCAGAGATAGTTGAAAAACCCGCCTCGCTCAGAAGAGGATTAAGACCGGCGGGGGGTGGTGCTCACGGCGCCACCTCCCGGACTAGTTGAAAAACCCGCCTCGCTCAGAAGAGGATTAAGACAATACGCAGAGCACGTACCACCCGTGCACCATTACCATTGTTGAAAAACCCGCCTCGCTCAGAAGAGGATTAAGACGTAACTCTTTGCCCCGATCTTCAGGGCAAAGAGCTAGTTGAAAAACCCGCCTCGCTCAGAAGAGGATTAAGACAAAGCACACCTCGTTGTAAGGTGGGTTTGTGTGGTATGGGTTGAAAAACCCGCCTCGCTCAGAAGAGGATTAAGACTCCAGACCGGTGGCGCGGAGATGCGCCACCAGTCTGTAGTTGAAAAACCCGCCTCGCTCAGAAGAGGATTAAGACGGCCCACCCCTCCTCCGCAGACTCGCGCAGGAGGGCCGTTGAAAAACCCGCCTCGCTCAGAAGAGGATTAAGACTTGAGGGCACGCGGGTCACCGAAGCCGTAGAAATCAGCGTTGAAAAACCCGCCTCGCTCAGAAGAGGATTAAGACCGGGCACGTCATCGCTGACGATGCCACGCTCGCGTAGGTTGAAAAACCCGCCTCGCTCAGAAGAGGATTAAGACGCAAACACAAAAACGGCATGGGGTTTGTGCCCCATGCCGGTTGAAAAACCCGCCTCGCTCAGAAGAGGATTAAGACACGGGCACGTCATCGCTGACGATGCCACGCTCGCGTAGGTTGAAAAACCCGCCTCGCTCAGAAGAGGATTAAGACGCAAGCCCTGCGACCGGGGCGGGTTTCAAACTGTCCTTGTTGAAAAACCCGCCTCGCTCAGAAGAGGATTAAGACCTGTCACCATGGCGGCAAGCGCCGCCATGTGGAGGGGAAGGTTGAAAAACCCGCCTCGCTCAGAAGAGGATTAAGACACAAACGTGACGGCGCCATACAACATCGCAACGTCTGTGTTGAAAAACCCGCCTCGCTCAGAAGAGGATTAAGACCGTAGGCGTAAAGGCCCCACGAATCTCGGCCACGTTGGTTGAAAAACCCGCCTCGCTCAGAAGAGGATTAAGACGACAACCCGCCAGACACCTACAGAAAACCGGCGAAAAAGTTGAAAAACCCGCCTCGCTCAGAAGAGGATTAAGACGCCCTGCGACCGGGGCGGGTTTCAAACTGTCCTTTCTGGTTGAAAAACCCGCCTCGCTCAGAAGAGGATTAAGACCCAATGACGTGCTTCCCCTCGACATCATCCGGGGTGGGTTGAAAAACCCGCCTCGCTCAGAAGAGGATTAAGACTCCTCACCTCCGACCTCCGGGGCCCACCGCGTCCGCGGGTTGAAAAACCCGCCTCGCTCAGAAGAGGATTAAGACCTGACGATGCCACGCTCGCGTAGGTACTCCACTAATGCGTTGAAAAACCCGCCTCGCTCAGAAGAGGATTAAGACTCTTGGTGGAGGCGGGTCCCGCTAAGGACAGTCTCAACGTTGAAAAACCCGCCTCGCTCAGAAGAGGATTAAGACACCGCGCGCGAGCACCCAGACCACCGGCCGGCCCTCGAGTTGAAAAACCCGCCTCGCTCAGAAGAGGATTAAGACGCGGAGGTCACGATGCCCATGCTGCGGGCACCGCGCACGTTGAAAAACCCGCCTCGCTCAGAAGAGGATTAAGACCTCGGCCGAGTAAACCAACCGAGCGGGGCCATAGATGGGTTGAAAAACCCGCCTCGCTCAGAAGAGGATTAAGACCCTCACCTCCGACCTCCGGGGCCCACCGCGTCCGCGGGTTGAAAAACCCGCCTCGCTCAGAAGAGGATTAAGACCCTCCTCCGCAGACTCACGGAGGAGGGCCCCAAAAATGGTTGAAAAACCCGCCTCGCTCAGAAGAGGATTAAGACGATGCGCCACCAGTTTGTAGGCATTGTGCAGCAGAAATCGTTGAAAAACCCGCCTCGCTCAGAAGAGGATTAAGACGGCCACGTTGTGGGCGGTAACCCGCCCCTCCCACCAGGGGTTGAAAAACCCGCCTCGCTCAGAAGAGGATTAAGACTACCGGGTAGATTCCCCTGTAGCGCTCCTTCCAGTTGTTGAGTTGAAAAACCCGCCTCGCTCAGAAGAGGATTAAGACGCCAAGTGCAGTGGAAGGACGCCAACGACGTGGCGTCCTTGTTGAAAAACCCGCCTCGCTCAGAAGAGGATTAAGACTGTAGCGCTCCTTCCAGTTGTTGAGCGCTCGCGCACCGCGTTGAAAAACCCGCCTCGCTCAGAAGAGGATTAAGACCTCGACCTCGGCCGAGTAAACCAACCGAGCGGGGCCATAGTTGAAAAACCCGCCTCGCTCAGAAGAGGATTAAGACACCGCCTCCTGGTGGAGGCGGGTCCCGCTGAGGCGGGAGTTGAAAAACCCGCCTCGCTCAGAAGAGGATTAAGACCCCTGCGACCGGGGCGGGTTTCAAACTGTCCTTTCTGTGTTGAAAAACCCGCCTCGCTCAGAAGAGGATTAAGACACAACGATTTCAGGGCGCCCACCCTGCGCCCCGATCTTCGTTGAAAAACCCGCCTCGCTCAGAAGAGGATTAAGACGTCCAACCCGGCCAGCTTCGCCGCGGTCGGCGGCCCGCGTTGAAAAACCCGCCTCGCTCAGAAGAGGATTAAGACTTCAATCCTAACCGCTGCGCGTTCTATCTCATCCGCAAGTTGAAAAACCCGCCTCGCTCAGAAGAGGATTAAGACAGCGGGGCCGACGATGGCCCACCCCTCCTCCGCAGACTCGTTGAAAAACCCGCCTCGCTCAGAAGAGGATTAAGACCCATCGTTGGATAAACTACAGGGAACCCTTGCTCATCCGTTGAAAAACCCGCCTCGCTCAGAAGAGGATTAAGACGACCGGTGGCGCGGAGATGCGCCACCAGTCTGTACGCAGTTGAAAAACCCGCCTCGCTCAGAAGAGGATTAAGACTACGAGCGAGGCGGCTGCGCAATCTCGCGCAGCCGTGTTGAAAAACCCGCCTCGCTCAGAAGAGGATTAAGACAGTTTGGCGAGGCGTCCTAGACTACCTCGCCAAGCTCAGGTTGAAAAACCCGCCTCGCTCAGAAGAGGATTAAGACCTGCGGCGACGGGGGGTGGTGCTCACGGCGCCACCTGTTGAAAAACCCGCCTCGCTCAGAAGAGGATTAAGACGGTATGGCCGGATGCACCTGGCCGAAAACCCTGTCTCGCGTTGAAAAACCCGCCTCGCTCAGAAGAGGATTAAGACCCTGCGACCGGGGCGGGTTTCAAACTGTCCTTTCTGTCGTTGAAAAACCCGCCTCGCTCAGAAGAGGATTAAGACGAAAGCACACCTCGTTGTAAGGTGGGTTTGTGTGGTATGGTTGAAAAACCCGCCTCGCTCAGAAGAGGATTAAGACGACCGAAGGCGCGGGTCGGCGGACAACCCGCGCTTCCGTTGAAAAACCCGCCTCGCTCAGAAGAGGATTAAGACCAGGGCGCCCGCCCTGCGCCCCGATGCGGACCGCCTCCTGTTGAAAAACCCGCCTCGCTCAGAAGAGGATTAAGACGTGCAGTGGAAGGACGCCAACGACGTGGCGTCCTTCTAGTTGAAAAACCCGCCTCGCTCAGAAGAGGATTAAGACCTCCGCAGACTCGCGCAGGAGGGCCCCAAAAATGGACTCGTTGAAAAACCCGCCTCGCTCAGAAGAGGATTAAGACCATCCGCATACCGGAAATGCACCGCAGCATCGCTAACGTTGAAAAACCCGCCTCGCTCAGAAGAGGATTAAGACGTCTCCCTGAGATGGGAGACGAGGCGGATCCCGTTATGGGTTGAAAAACCCGCCTCGCTCAGAAGAGGATTAAGACGTGGTACGCGGTCTACGGCGTGTGCTGTGTTAGGGAATAGTTGAAAAACCCGCCTCGCTCAGAAGAGGATTAAGACGCAACAACGCCATGCCGGCGGTAAACGCCAGCGGCCCAGTTGAAAAACCCGCCTCGCTCAGAAGAGGATTAAGACTGGGCCGCCCACTCGGCGGCCCAACGCTCCGGCGATGAGTTGAAAAACCCGCCTCGCTCAGAAGAGGATTAAGACCTTACTGACGTATGCATAGCACGCCACCCGCGCGCCCCAAGTTGAAAAACCCGCCTCGCTCAGAAGAGGATTAAGACCACACCGCATTATCCACTCTGCAAACACCCCTGTTCATCGTTGAAAAACCCGCCTCGCTCAGAAGAGGATTAAGACGTATGCATAGCACGCCACCCGCGCGCCCCAATCCGCATCGTTGAAAAACCCGCCTCGCTCAGAAGAGGATTAAGACTTATGGCCAGAGGAACTTCCGTCACCTTGGCGGCGAGGTTGAAAAACCCGCCTCGCTCAGAAGAGGATTAAGACTCCCGTACCACGTAGGTTCGAGGCGGCTGCGCAACTTCGTTGAAAAACCCGCCTCGCTCAGAAGAGGATTAAGACATCGGTAATTCCTTTCGGCGCTCCTCTGGCCTTATGGCGTTGAAAAACCCGCCTCGCTCAGAAGAGGATTAAGACAGTTCTGCCTCGGCGCGACGCAGATAGTCGCGGGCCGCTGGTTGAAAAACCCGCCTCGCTCAGAAGAGGATTAAGACAATGCCCCACGCCGGGTGGCGAGCCCGGCGATCGGGGCGTTGAAAAACCCGCCTCGCTCAGAAGAGGATTAAGACTGCGTGATGGTGGCGTCTCCTTGCGGAGCCGCAACTCGTTGAAAAACCCGCCTCGCTCAGAAGAGGATTAAGACCATGACTGACCGTGCTCCGCGGGCGCTTATCTTCGCCGTTGAAAAACCCGCCTCGCTCAGAAGAGGATTAAGACTTCCACTTTCTGGACGGCAGGCGCGACGCGCACTACGTTGAAAAACCCGCCTCGCTCAGAAGAGGATTAAGACCTCGCAGGCCAGGTGCACGGCGCTGCCGCGCGCCATGGCGTTGAAAAACCCGCCTCGCTCAGAAGAGGATTAAGACAACAAGCTCCGCCACCACCTCAAAGCCCCGGCAGCCGGTTGAAAAACCCGCCTCGCTCAGAAGAGGATTAAGACAAAACAAAAACGGCATGGGGCACAGGCCCCATGCCGTGTTGAAAAACCCGCCTCGCTCAGAAGAGGATTAAGACGCGGCGCCTCCACGCCCTTCTTGCTAGCCACCGCCTGCGTTGAAAAACCCGCCTCGCTCAGAAGAGGATTAAGACAGGAGATGACCCGTCCGGTGGCGGCGTCAACAAGCTCCGTTGAAAAACCCGCCTCGCTCAGAAGAGGATTAAGACTCGGGATCAAGCCCAGTCTCCCTAAGATGGGAGACGAGGTTGAAAAACCCGCCTCGCTCAGAAGAGGATTAAGACGAGCGCCACGGGAACAATTCCCCGATGGCGCTCCTTCCGTTGAAAAACCCGCCTCGCTCAGAAGAGGATTAAGACAGCCGAGCGGGGCCGACGATGGCCCAACCCTCCTCCGAGTTGAAAAACCCGCCTCGCTCAGAAGAGGATTAAGACGTGACGCTGCCAGCCACGCCGCCTTGAGCTCGCCAATAGTTGAAAAACCCGCCTCGCTCAGAAGAGGATTAAGACGCCATTTTGAAGCGGGATGATGTTCGTCAGCTCGCTGCGTTGAAAAACCCGCCTCGCTCAGAAGAGGATTAAGACGATCACCCAGCGCTGCTTGAAGGCACCATACTCGGCTGGTTGAAAAACCCGCCTCGCTCAGAAGAGGATTAAGACGCGAGCCCGGCGAGCGGGGCGGGTTGGTTGTGGTTCTTGTTGAAAAACCCGCCTCGCTCAGAAGAGGATTAAGACATGACACGACGGAGATACCCGTCTCGCACCGGCGCGATGGTTGAAAAACCCGCCTCGCTCAGAAGAGGATTAAGACCTGGTTGTGGCCGCCCACCGGCCCGCGCCGGCCGGCGCGTTGAAAAACCCGCCTCGCTCAGAAGAGGATTAAGACGTCGTTGCCTGGCCTAATGCAGGCAACGACCGCGATCGTTGAAAAACCCGCCTCGCTCAGAAGAGGATTAAGACGTGCGCCACGTCGCCGTCCAGGTGGTGACGTCCGACGGTTGAAAAACCCGCCTCGCTCAGAAGAGGATTAAGACCTCGCGCGCCGGGCTCAGCGCGCGCGCCGCCGTCGCCATGTTGAAAAACCCGCCTCGCTCAGAAGAGGATTAAGACGTGCGCCACGTCGCCGTCCAGGTGGTGACGTCCGACGGTTGAAAAACCCGCCTCGCTCAGAAGAGGATTAAGACTAGCAGGGGACGTATAACACGTCCCCTGCCAGGCTTACGTTGAAAAACCCGCCTCGCTCAGAAGAGGATTAAGACTACTTACGGTAGCAGGGGACGTATAACACGTCCCCTGCGTTGAAAAACCCGCCTCGCTCAGAAGAGGATTAAGACAGGTGGCGTGCCAACCCGTGCGCCACGTCGCCGTCCAGTTGAAAAACCCGCCTCGCTCAGAAGAGGATTAAGACAAGAACAACACCGTTTAACGAAAATTCAACTCGCATCGTTGAAAAACCCGCCTCGCTCAGAAGAGGATTAAGACTTCCACTGCGTGGGATACACCTTACCACTCCCCGTCGTGTTGAAAAACCCGCCTCGCTCAGAAGAGGATTAAGACAGTTCGACCGCACATAAACAAGCGACGCGATCACCTCTAAGTTGAAAAACCCGCCTCGCTCAGAAGAGGATTAAGACAAGCCGCTAAATGGAGGGGAAGCACGCCAACGACGTGTTGAAAAACCCGCCTCGCTCAGAAGAGGATTAAGACAATGCCGGTGTGATACGTATTGTCTATGAAGAATCCTAGGTTGAAAAACCCGCCTCGCTCAGAAGAGGATTAAGACTATGTGCGGGGCGGTTGCGCCACCTCGCGCAACCGCTCGTTGAAAAACCCGCCTCGCTCAGAAGAGGATTAAGACGACGCCACCCAATCGGTGGCGCTGAGGCGAACGTTACCGTTGAAAAACCCGCCTCGCTCAGAAGAGGATTAAGACAAGAACAGACCTACTCGATAGGTCTGTTCTTCAACTGGTTGAAAAACCCGCCTCGCTCAGAAGAGGATTAAGACGCCACCCAATCGGTGGCGCTGAGGCGAACGTTACCTCGCGTTGAAAAACCCGCCTCGCTCAGAAGAGGATTAAGACCTTGCACCGCTGCACGCAACAGTGCCATGCCGGCGGTAAAGTTGAAAAACCCGCCTCGCTCAGAAGAGGATTAAGACGTGCACCATTACCATTTCGCAGGTGTCCTAGCCACCATGGTTGAAAAACCCGCCTCGCTCAGAAGAGGATTAAGACCGCAAACGCTTCAAGCCGTTGGACAAGCTCTTTGACAGGTTGAAAAACCCGCCTCGCTCAGAAGAGGATTAAGACTTCTTCCATGGCTTCCCTCCTTAGGAAATACAAAGACAAGTTGAAAAACCCGCCTCGCTCAGAAGAGGATTAAGACACGGGGAGGGGGGACTCCCCGTCCCACACATCATCAATCGTTGAAAAACCCGCCTCGCTCAGAAGAGGATTAAGACACGGGGAGGGGGGACTCCCCGTCCCACACATCATCAATCGTTGAAAAACCCGCCTCGCTCAGAAGAGGATTAAGACACGGGGAGGGGGGACTCCCCGTCCCACACATCATCAATCGTTGAAAAACCCGCCTCGCTCAGAAGAGGATTAAGACCCGAGCGAGGCGAGTTTGCTGTTAACCGTTCCGTCTGCGTTGAAAAACCCGCCTCGCTCAGAAGAGGATTAAGACATGACGTGCTTCCCCCTCACGTCTTCTGGCGAGGCATGGTTGAAAAACCCGCCTCGCTCAGAAGAGGATTAAGACTGGGTTGAGGGGGTTAAGCGCGTGTTAAGACAACACGTTGAAAAACCCGCCTCGCTCAGAAGAGGATTAAGACCACGCGTCGAGTGCCCGCCACACGGCGGGCACTTCTTGTTGAAAAACCCGCCTCGCTCAGAAGAGGATTAAGACCCGCCGCCATTGCGGCGGTGTTGTGGGCGGTTACCCGCGTTGAAAAACCCGCCTCGCTCAGAAGAGGATTAAGACCCTTCGCAGTCATATCACCCCTCCACATCACCGAGCTCGTTGAAAAACCCGCCTCGCTCAGAAGAGGATTAAGACGCGTCGAGTGCCCGCCACACGGCGGGCACTTCTTCCGCGTTGAAAAACCCGCCTCGCTCAGAAGAGGATTAAGACGCCCATGCTGCGGGCGCCGCGCACCGCCGCCGCCATTGCGTTGAAAAACCCGCCTCGCTCAGAAGAGGATTAAGACTCCGCCGACCAACGATCACGCCGGGCGAGCTCTTGCTCTGTTGAAAAACCCGCCTCGCTCAGAAGAGGATTAAGACTCCGAGCGAGGCGAGTTTGCTGTTAACCGTTCCGTCTGTTGAAAAACCCGCCTCGCTCAGAAGAGGATTAAGACGTCCGAGCGAGGCGAGTTTGCTGTTAACCGTTCCGTCGTTGAAAAACCCGCCTCGCTCAGAAGAGGATTAAGACACGCATTATGAATCAGGAAACCTTTGCTCATGTTCCCTCGTTGAAAAACCCGCCTCGCTCAGAAGAGGATTAAGACTACCCGCCCCTCCCACCAGGGGCGGTTACCACCAGTACGTTGAAAAACCCGCCTCGCTCAGAAGAGGATTAAGACTGTAGTAGGAGGCCAAGCCGGCGTGGAAGGCGCGCCCAAGGTTGAAAAACCCGCCTCGCTCAGAAGAGGATTAAGACCTCACCCCGCCGATACGACCTCTGCAGTATCACGTATTGTTGAAAAACCCGCCTCGCTCAGAAGAGGATTAAGACCGTTGGGAGTTGTAGAAGGCCATGAAGAATTGCTCTTTGGGTTGAAAAACCCGCCTCGCTCAGAAGAGGATTAAGACACCAACTCACCAACCGAATTACTGTTTTCGATCATCTCGTTGAAAAACCCGCCTCGCTCAGAAGAGGATTAAGACATCCCGCATCCCCTCACTAACGTATGCATAACACGCCAGTTGAAAAACCCGCCTCGCTCAGAAGAGGATTAAGACGAAATGCACCGCAGCATCGCTAACACGTTCCGCATCCCGTTGAAAAACCCGCCTCGCTCAGAAGAGGATTAAGACCTCGTCGCAGCTCGGCGACGGCGGCGGCGAGGGCATGGTTGAAAAACCCGCCTCGCTCAGAAGAGGATTAAGACAACTCCGGAAATCCTTGGACCAGGACGGCCAGTTTCAAAGTTGAAAAACCCGCCTCGCTCAGAAGAGGATTAAGACGACGCTAGATATGACGACTTCCATCTACCGATAGCCAGTTGAAAAACCCGCCTCGCTCAGAAGAGGATTAAGACGCGCTGTGAACGAGGGGGGTGTTACAGGTGGGGCATGTGTTGAAAAACCCGCCTCGCTCAGAAGAGGATTAAGACCTGGCCGAAGTCACGGATACGGCGTTTGAGGTCGTCGAGTTGAAAAACCCGCCTCGCTCAGAAGAGGATTAAGACCTTTCTAAATATCTCCATCGCTTTCGCGATGGCGTCAGTGTTGAAAAACCCGCCTCGCTCAGAAGAGGATTAAGACGTTATGGCCAGGCAGACCTAGCGCCAAGCACGCAACGAAAGTTGAAAAACCCGCCTCGCTCAGAAGAGGATTAAGACCACCCAGAAAAGGATTGAGGCCAGGCGATCCGCCTGGGTTGAAAAACCCGCCTCGCTCAGAAGAGGATTAAGACTGGCGCCACCCAATTGGTGGCGCTGAGGCGAACGTTACGTTGAAAAACCCGCCTCGCTCAGAAGAGGATTAAGACACACCTTGTTCATCTCTATACCCTCCCTTCTTCAACCTGTTGAAAAACCCGCCTCGCTCAGAAGAGGATTAAGACACGGCGCCACCTCCCTGACACGATACGAGCGGGGCGGCTGGTTGAAAAACCCGCCTCGCTCAGAAGAGGATTAAGACAACACCTCACGCGTGCTTCCAACTACCTCCCTTGGATAAGTTGAAAAACCCGCCTCGCTCAGAAGAGGATTAAGACCACCACCGTATACACCCGCCGTCCCCTACGCCCCCGCCTGTTGAAAAACCCGCCTCGCTCAGAAGAGGATTAAGACTCCCTGGCCGCCACGGCAGCGGCGGTCACGATGCCCATGTTGAAAAACCCGCCTCGCTCAGAAGAGGATTAAGACGTGACCACCACCGTCTCGGGGCGCCCACCCTGCGCCCCGTTGAAAAACCCGCCTCGCTCAGAAGAGGATTAAGACCCCAAACCCAAAGTGCGACGTTCCACTGCGTCCAACCTGTTGAAAAACCCGCCTCGCTCAGAAGAGGATTAAGACAACAACACCGCGGTGCTTCCACTCTCGTATGCAATCCAAGTTGAAAAACCCGCCTCGCTCAGAAGAGGATTAAGACCGCTCGGAAGGAGACTAAGGCACAGCGCGACCAGGTGCACGTTGAAAAACCCGCCTCGCTCAGAAGAGGATTAAGACGTCACCCTAGCGGCGAGTGCCGCTAGGTGCATGGGAAGCACGTTGAAAAACCCGCCTCGCTCAGAAGAGGATTAAGACTCCTCCTCACGGCCCCATCCGGCCCCAAAACCGCAAAGGTTGAAAAACCCGCCTCGCTCAGAAGAGGATTAAGACTTGACCTCCTGCCAACCGAGGCGCTCAGCCTCGGAAAGCGTTGAAAAACCCGCCTCGCTCAGAAGAGGATTAAGACGATAATCCCTGGCCGCCACGGCGACGGG
>Ga0209101_1002487_pt1 | contig 12113 bp, 14 predicted proteins | sample ConPoolayeCmetaG_FD_185481 | JGI IMG/M metagenome (GOLD analysis project Ga0209101, IMG submission 185481) | Hot spring microbial mat communities from California, USA to study Microbial Dark Matter (Phase II) - Cone Pool mat layer C metaG... ... | reverse complement strand
GGATGGGTGTTTTTTTCTAAAACTCCTCCGTGTGTTGCCCAGCGGGTATGACCAAAACCTTCTTCGGCAATAATTGGTGGTAATTTTTTGTCTCTTATTTTTCCTATTTGGCGTTTTAAATAAAAGTCGTTATTTGTTTTTTTAACTAATATTCCCCAAGAGTCATAACCGCGATATTCGAGTGATTTTAATCCGGATAAAATTAAATTAGCAACATCGGTTTTTTTTCCTTGATAGGCAAAAATTCCGCACATATTATTAAAAAGTCAAAAGTTAAAAGTTAAAAGTTAAAATTACATTGCCTTTGCTTTTTCGATTTCAGAGAGAAAACCTTCTTTCCCCCGAGCTCCTATAAATTGGTGACAAACTTTTCCCTCTTTAAAAAATAAAAAAGTGGGAATGGAAAAAACGTTGTATTGAGAGGCTAACTCTGGATTTTCATCTACATTGATTTTTATAAATTTAACCTCTTTTACTTCATTAGCTAACTCTTCAATAATAGGCCCAGTCATTTTACAAGGCCCACACCAATCAGCGTAAAAATCAACTAAAACTAAACCTTTTTGATTTAAGACTTCATTTTGAAATTGAGAGGCATTGATTTTTAACATAAGTATTTTAAAAAAATTATAACTTTTTAAATATAGATGATATTTTTTTGAGTGTCAAGGGAGAAAAAATAGTTAAACGTCAAAAATCATCTAACATCTAACACCTAACACCTTAAAAAAATAAATCAAAAATCATATATCAATCCGCCAGCTGGCGGACAAAATGACATATCAAAATTCAAAAAGAAACAAATTATTTTTCATTTTGATTTTTGATATTTGATATTTGATGTCTTTATAAGGTGTTAAATGATAAAAAATATGTTATCATTTTATTTATGAGTATCGAAGATCGTTTAGATCTTATTAAACAAGTTGGCGAGGAGATTGTGAGTGAGGAAGAATTAAAAAAGCTTTTGGAGAGTGGAGAAGAGCTTGTTGCCTATGATGGTTTTGAGCCATCAGGACAGATACATATCGCTCAAGGAATTTTGCGAGCGATCAATGTTAATAAAATGATTAAAGCTGGGGTAAGATTTAAGATGCTTGTGGCTGACTGGCATGCGATGGCAAATAATAAGATGGGTGGTGATTTGGAAAAGATTCAGACTGTTGGTCGATATTTTATTGAGGTTTGGAAAGCCTCAGGAATGGATCTTTCAAAAGTTGAATTTGTTTGGGCCTCAGATTTAGTTAAAGATCCAAAGTATTGGAAGCTTGTTATTCGCGTTGGTCGCTCCAACGCTCTTCGTCGTTTTGTTCGAACTGCTGAAATTATGGGTCGGCAAGAGTCGCTTGATAATCTAACTGGGGCAATGATTATCTACTCTTGTATGCAAGCGGCTGATATTTTTTATTTAGGGGCTAAAATCTGTCAGCTTGGGATGGATCAGCGAAAGGTTAATATGTTGGCGCGGGAGATTGGCCCACTTTTGGGATTTTGGAAGCCGGTTGTCATCTCACACCATATGCTTATGGGATTAAATGTCAAAACTCAAAACTCAATCCGCCAGCTGGCGGACAAAACTACAACTCAAAACGAAAAACTTCAAAGAACAATAGAACTTAAAATGTCAAAATCAATTCCAGATTCAGCCATTTTTATGACTGATACAACTGAAGATATTAAGCGAAAAATTAACAAAGCTTACTGCCCTGAAGGAGTGGTTGAAAATAATCCGATTTTAGAATATTATAAATACATTGTTTTTGAAAGCTTAGATCGATTGGAAGTTGATAAAATTAAAATTTTACGTCCCCAAAAATTTGGTGGTGATGTTGTTTTAAATTCATATAAAGATCTTGAAAAAAAATTTATCAACAAAGAAATTCATCCAGCGGATTTAAAAGCTAGTTTAGTTTTTTACTTAGATCAACTGATTGAGCCTGTAAGAAAACATTTTGAAGAGAATAAAAAAGCGAGTGAATTGTTAGAGAGGGTAAGAAGTTTTCAGGTGACAAGATAAAAAATATAACGTATAACGTACAACGTAGAATATCAAAAGTCATCTAAATTCTAATATCTAACACTTAATAAAAAGTTAAACGTTAAACATCAAAAAAGTAAATAAATAACCGTATTAAAATAGATTCTTAAATACTTACGAATAAAAAAATACTGGCGTTATAACAAGACGGTCGTCTTTCAATAAGGAAAGTTTTTAATTAATTAATATTAATAAAATATTTGAGATATTAATCTATTTCTGTTAAAACGGTAATAAAAGAGAAAAAGTTGTTTAGAGTTAAAAAAAGGTTAATTTTAAATTTTTTTATTCAGGTATTAGAAGTTAGATGTTAGGTTTTAGATAATTTTTCACTTGCTTTTTGTTTTTTTCCTGTTATACTTATTCTTATTATTTATTTTTTTGGAATCTTAAGGTTTTTAAGGTTTCGGATTTTTATTTTTTTGTGACTAATATTTATTTTTTAGTTTTTACTTCTTTTTTTATTTCTTTGTTTTTTATTATTTATAACTTTCTTCAAAAGGGGGTGATGGTCAATGAATAAAAAGCTTTACGTTGGTAATTTATCTTATGATCTCTCAGATGATGAATTAAAAAATCATTTTGCTCAAGCGGGAAATGTTACTTCGGCTAATGTAATTCGATATCATGATACTGGTCGCTCGAAAGGATTTGGTTTTGTTGAGATGGGAAGTGAAGAAGAAGCACAGAAAGCGGTTGATATGTTTAACGGTCAGGATCTTAAAGGAAGGAAAATGGTTGTTTCCGAAGCCCGACCCCCAAAGCCAAAGAGTGATTTTGGCAGTGGTTTTAGGCGGGGCAACCGTTTTCAAAAACGTGATTTTAATAGAAATGAGTAATGATTTTATATAAAATCATTAATAAATTTTTGAGCTGACTTTTTAAAAGTCAGCTCATCTTTGTTATACTAATTTTATGAATTTTATTTTCTTGCTTTTAAAATCAATTATTTATATCTTTTGTTTTTATCTTTTGTGGTTGGCTTCAGGAAAGATTGTATCTATTGTTGAAAAGATTGCTAAAAAAATGGGTTTTTCTTCATTTGCTTTATCTTTTTTTGTTCTTGGGATTTTAACTTCAATACCTGAGTTTAGTGTTGGTATAAATTCTTTAATTAAAAAAAAGCCTGATATTTTTGTTGGCAATCTTATTGGCGCCTCATTTTATCTTTTTACTCTAGTTATTCCTTTGATGGCAACTTTTGGTGGGGGAGTAAAGATGGTACATGGTTTAACTTATAAAGATATGATTTTTGCTTTAATTGTGGTTTTGTCTCCTATTTTTTTAATTGCTGATAATGTTTTAACTCGGACCGAAGGTGTATTTTTAATTTTAATTTACTTTATTCTTGTTTATTTTATTGAAAAAAAGAAAAGCCTTAATTTATCTTTGCGTGATTTAAATACTCATAGAGTTATTCGTGGCACTCAGATTATTTTTGAGCTTTTGGTTTATCTTGGGATAATTTTTGTTGCTAGTAATTTTATTGTTAATCAGACGATTGAGTATGGAAAAATTTTGGGGGCGCCGATTTTTGTCGTTAGTATAGTAATTTTAGCTTTTGGGACTAATTTACCCGAGATTAGTTTAGCAATTAGATCAATTTTTTCAAGAAAAAAAGAAGTGGCTTTGGGTGATTATTTAGGTTCGGCAGCGGCTAATACCTTAATTTTTGGTGTTTTAACTCTTTTAAATGGGGCACGGATTCATATTGAAAACTACTCACTTCGGACTCTTCTTGTTAATCTTTTTGGTTTAGGTGTTTTTTACTTATTTTCCCAGTCTAAAAAAGAGATCTCGGTAAAAGAAGGAAGAATTTTACTTCTTGTTGCTTTTCTTTTTATTTTGGTTGAGATATTGTTAAATTAAAAAATGGGTAAAAAATATCAATATAAAAAAATTGTTTTGGGCGGGACATTTGATCATTTTCATAAAGGTCATCAAAGATTTTTAGAAAAAGCGTTTGGTATTGGGGAAAAAATTTTGATTGGAATAACAAGTGATGAGATGGTTAAAGATAAATTTTTGTCGCATTCAATTGAGTCTTTTTCTAAAAGAAAAGAAAATGTTTATAAATTTTTAATTAAAAAAAATTGGCGTGAAAAAGCTAATCTTACAAAGATTAGTGATTTTACTGGTGGTGTTGAAAAATTAAAGAAGGTAGAAGGAATTGTTGTCTCTAAAAATACTTACGTCAATGCTTTAAAAATCAATGATTTTCGAGAAAAAAACGGTTTAAAAAAACTGCGAATTATTGTTGTTCCTGATATTTTAGCCTCTGATAGTAATATTATTTCCTCAGAAAGAATAAGAGCAGGAGAGATTGACAGGGAGGGAAAAAGTTATTGGTTATTTGTTATTAGTTATTTGGAAAATAAGAAAAAATTAATTTTACCGGAAAGTTTAAAAGAGGAATTAAGAAAACCTCTAGGGAAAGTATTTTATGATACAAGTGACTTAGTAAATTTTATTAACGAAAAAAAACCAGAATTTATTTTTAGTGTTGGTGATATAGTTTCTTATCACTTGATGAAAAATAAAATCAATCCTTTGTTTTTAATTTTTGATTTTAAAACAAAAAGGGGTGAGGTGGATGAAAAGGTAAAAAAAGTTATTGGGAGCAATTTTTCAAATAAAATAGTTAATCAGCCAGGAACAATAAGCAAAGAAGCTTTTATAAAAATAAAAAATTGTGTTAAAAAAATTTTAACAAAAAAACAAAAACAGACGATTTTTGTTAACGGCGAGGAAGACTTATTGGCTTTGCCAGTTATTTTATTTTCTCCTTTAAATTCTTTGATTTTGTATGGTCATTGGCAACTTGGGGTGGTAGGTTTAGTAAGTGATGAAAGAATGAAAAAAAAGGTGATAGGATTATTAAAAAAGTTTACTTCTTGACTATTTTAGTTATTTTAGCTTATATAGATAATATGAAAATTGCTGATATTTCCTCAACAGATTTAAAAAACAAAACAGCAGAGATTTTAAATTTGGTCAGTTTTGGTGGAATTAAGGCGATAATTAAGCGTCACGGTCGGCCTTTGGCTAAGATTTTACCTTTTAAAGCAGAAGAAAAAAAACTAATTTAAAAAGATATTTTGGCGCGATTGCTGAGTTTCCTGAAGTGAGTAACAATCGATATTTTAAAAGAAAAGCGATTAATTTATGAGATATCTTTTAGACACCTCGGTTATTGTTAATCACCTTCGCGGCAAAAAGCCAATAAAGATTGACTTTTTAGAAAACGGATCGGCGGTTTCAATTATTACTCAAGCAGAGCTTTTTACGGCCCTTATAAATCTTCTAATTCATCTTACTAATTTAAAAAAATTAAAGGCAATGTTTTAAATTTAAGGATAGAAGTAATTACTCTTACTCAGGAGATTATTGAACAATATGCCAAAATTAAAGCCAATTTAGAAAGACAAGGAAAAAGACTGGATGAATTTGATCTTTTGATTGCGGCAACAGCAATAGATAGAAATTTAATTTTAGTGAGTGATAATTTATTTCATTTTAAAAGAAATTTATCATTAAAAGTTGTTGATTATTAAAATAGAAAAATCAAAGATTTTAGATGAGGCGTTTGAATTGGTGCGTCAGCAAATGCTTAAAATTTTTTTAAAAAAACTCAAAGACTTTGGGATAGTTTAAGAGTCGGGAAGTGGAAAAATAGATTGTTTTAATCTTCTTTTAGATTGATTTTTCGCCAAAATCTGCTAAAATATCCCATAATAATGGGAAAAGAAAACAAGTTAACTATTGCTGGAATTACTTCTAAAGTAGGTCATGGAAATCCTTTTTCGTTAATGTCTATTGCTAATATCTTAGAAGCAAGTTCAGTTTTATTAAATGGTTTAGGACCGAAAATTGCTCAAATAAAACACAAAGAAAATCATCAAAAACCACTAAGTGAAAAAGAATTGAATGAATATGACAAAGAAAGATCCGGATTAGCTGGTATTGTTTTTGGCGGTTTAGCGTTAGCTGAATTTTTAATAAAAGAAAGATTGCCTTTTTATAAAATTTCTGATGTTGGTATTTTTGTTCAAGAACATTTATTAAGAATGGTTCCGGAAAGTTTATTAAGACGATGGTTTCCAGTTGGTAGTTTTTTGGCGGTTCCTGATGTTGAATCTAAAAAAAGCGCAGTTGAAATTTTAAATGAAAAACGTATATTAACTCCTGTTGTTTGGAATCGTCAAGCATTTGAAAGTCTTAAAAAACAAGGGTTACATCCAGTTTTGGTAGCTCCATTTTTACCTGAAGGAATAGTTAGTGAAGTTGATTTTCAAAAAGAACTAACAAGAAAAATAGTTGTTAAATCTTCTGGATCTGGGATGCCAAAGTTATGGGTTGAAAAATTGGTTAAATATGCAAAAACTAATAATATTCCTTTAGAAGTTTGGTTGCCGGATAAAAAAGTAATAGTTAATAAAAATGAGAAAGGTCAGTGGGTAGAGCAAGATGATGAAAGTTTTAACCCAAAAACGCTAGAAGAATACGCTCGATTATTTTATCAATCATTAATTGATGCTCAGCCAGAGTTTTTGATTTCTTATCCATCAGAGATGGTTCAGGTGGCAGCTTGGATGAGAGATAAAGGATGGAAAGGTAATTTTTTCATGCTTCCAGGAAGTGCTGTACATGAAGAAGTTAATGCAAAATGGGCAAGAGAATTTTTACAAGCAGAAACAATTAATTTTGACAATTTTGATATTAAAAATTCAAAAAGAAAAATAAATGAAGGAAAAACAGATGAATTAAGAAATCAGTTAGGAAGATTATCAATAAAAGAGTTAATTTTTAAATTTGTTAGTTTAGGTTTGGCTAATGATTTAAAATTAAAAGAAGCTTTTATTTTTGGTTTTGGAGATTTAGAGCAAGTTTTTAAATCGGATGAAAGATTTTTTCAATTTCTTAAAAAATATTTACCGTTTATTCGCTCTTTATATCAAGATGGAGAAGGTAAAGATTATAAAAGAAAAGTCAATGAAGGTTTATATCTTCGTCATATTCTTCGAACAATAGTTTTAAGTGATGAATTTTATAGACAGTTAAAGAACAAAGGAGTTGAATTAAATTATGAAGTTTTAATGATGGCGGCGGCTTTACATGATGCGATTGAAATAAGTAAAAAAAACGAAGGAGAGATTAATGAAGGACATATTAAATTAAAATTAAAAGCAAAAGGTTTTTCTCCGGATGATTCTGAAAAAATTAGTCAAATTGTAGAATTTTTAGTTCCTCAAGGTGATAATCCTTCTTATTTTGAAAAGAAAAAACAGGATTTTGATCGAATTTGGGATGGAGAAGGATTAAGCGGTGAAGAAAAGAATTGGTGGGATGATAATAAAGATTACTTAAGAGCAATAAAAGCTGCTGATGTTTTGGCTAATTTAGAAGAGACAGTTGATGATTTGAAAAATGGAAGAGAAGATGGAAGGATGGGTAGATCTTTGGTTGAAAGATTTCAAGTTTTTGAATATCGAGTGGCAAGAATTAATCAATGGTTTGAAGAAAAGTTAGAAGAAAGTTTATTTGAGCAACGAAGAAGAAATAATCAACTTTTTCTTGACTATTTACTTAATCGAATGCCGCGATTTAAAAAACTTAGGACATTGGGTTTACCAGCGAATACAAATTTTAAATATATTATAGTTGGTGATGAATTAGTAATAGCTTTAGAACAATTTTATAATCATAATCGAATGGGGCCTAATGATTGTGAAGGAGGAGTATTTGTTATAAATGATAAAGGTGGAGTTTCTTTTATTAGAAGCGCTTCTTCAATTGAACCTGATCGTGATGGAAGAGTATTTTTCAATTGGTTATCAAACGGCAAAGAGGGCGAGATTAAAATTTTACAACCAAATCCAAATAATCCATTTGCTGGGTTAACAGCGGAAGTTTAAATATAAAATTAATCAATTCATTTTACTATTTTTTCTATATTCACTTCTCCAATCACCTTTCCCATCACTACCTGATTTATCCCAAAATAAGAGATTTTTCTTAAGCCTTCTTTTTCAAAACCGCATTTTTCGTAAAAAGAAGCGACTAAAGTGTAGGCGGCAACTTCCATTTTATGACAACCTTGACTTTTGGCAATTTTTTCCCATTCAAAAATTAAAGCTTTACCTACCCCTTTTCCTTGTTGATTTTTTGCCACAGCTAACCAGCGCAAAAAAGAGACCCCACCGTAAGGTTCATCAATCATCGCAAATCCTAAAGGTTCTTTTTCTTTATAAGCAACGAAGATTGTCCGATAAGCATTTTTTAATTGATAGTAAAGATTTTGCTGGGTATAGATTTTATTTAAAAAGTAATCAATCACCTTTGGATGATAAAAAGGAAAGTTCTCCCGCATTAGTTTTTTAAAAAAAGGAAAAAAGTTAGCGATATCTTCTGGTTTTAAAGAAATAACGGTCATAAAAATAATTATAAACAAAAACTCTTAACTAATTGCTTTAAAAGTATTATTCTTAATTTATATACAAATTTGTATAAAAAAATGGAACCAAATTTAGTAATTAATTTAGCTAAAAAGATGGGTGTTTCAGTGGTTGAGATCGCAAGAGAAGAGATTGAAGTTTTTCTTTTGGATGAACTGGCAAAAACCAATCTTAGCCAAAACATTGTTTTTAAAGGGGGGGAGGGCTTTGCACTTAGTTTATGGCTCACCGCGCTTTTCCCAAGATCTTGATTTTTCTGTGATTGATACAGTTAGTTTTTCTTCTTTTAGAAAACTTTTAAATAATATTGTTAGGCAAGAAAAGAGTTAAAAATAAAAGATATTTATGATAAAAGAGAGACGATTTTTGTTTCGATTGGGGTAAATTAGAGTTTCTGAAGCAATCTTTTTCAATAAAAATAGAAATTTCTAAAAAAAATTACAACCTCAAGAAAAACGATTATTTTCTTCGTGGGATTTCTTCGTCAGCATCTCCTTTGATGCCTTTGGTTTATGTATATTCTTTAGAAAGAATTCTTTACGAAAAAAATTAGCTTTAAAAACAAGAGGTGCGCCGCGTGACTTTTTTGACTTTTGGTGGATGGTGGAAAAGTTAGGAAAAAAAATTGACTTTCCAAAGCCAAAGATGAAAAGAAGTCAGTTTGTTAGTGAGATTAATCAACTTTTGCCTTCTTATCTTAAAAATTGGGCCGTTGATTTTTGGAGGAGATATGAATGAGTTAAGAATCATTGAAAAAATTCGTCAGTTTCCAAAACAAGTTTTTACTGTTTCTGATTTAGAAAAAATATTAGCGGTTTCTAAAAAAAGTTTACCAACAGTTATTTCCCGATTAAAAAAAAGAGGGGTTTTAAATCAGGTGGGGCGAGGGTATTATAGCGCGTATGGAGAGGTTATTGTTCCGGAAAATGTTGCCTGTCAGATCTATTACCCTTCATATTTATCTTTAAAAACAGTATTAAGTAAGGTTGGGGTGATTAATCAGATTCCCCGTGAAATTTATTTAGTCACCCCAAGAAAAACCTACAAAACAAAAATCGCTGGAGTTTCGATAATTCATCGTCAGATAAAAGAAGAGCTTTTTTTGGTTATTTTTTAAAAGATAAAAGATTAATTCTTATCCGGAAAAAGCCTTCCTTGATCTTTTATACTTTTCTTGGCGCAGGATAGAGGCAGTTAATTTTTCCCAAATGGATTGGTCTTATTTGAATAAAAAATGATTGGCGAGGTGGGGGAAGATGTATCCGAAAGGAGTAAGAGAGATGATTTAAAGAATATAAAGCATTATTTCAATCTTCTTGGGGGCTATTTTTTTCACCGGCTAGAGGAAATGTTTTTTTTGCTGCATTAAGAAAACCTTCTTGAATATTAAGAATAATTTTTCCCGCCTTCAACATGTCCATTGTCCCATTTTTACCAGCAGCAGATGATATCATCGCTTGAGATAAATCATTTAAAGCTGATATAATTATTTCAAGCGCTTGGGGATTACCCATATTTTTTGTAAAAATTAATTCTCCCTGTGCTTTTAGCCAATCTTCAAGAGCTTTTTTACGCTCTGCTTCTGCTTTAAGTAATGAATCTATACCAGTTAATCTGTTAAAAATTGCTTTTCCTTCACGTTTTAATTTTTCTAAAATAGAAGGTGGTTGATGAGGTGGTTGAGATATTGTTTCAGATGACATATTTTTAAAATTAAACTTAATAACTTTTCTCAGTTTACTTCTTCTTCTTCTTCTTCTTCTTCTTCTTGTCAAGGGGTATTTGGTTGAAAATAGTTGAAAATAGTTAAAATCAGTTGGAATCAACCCGCTTAAGACACGGCGGGTAAATTAAAATCGTTTATTTTTAGAATTTAAATCAAAAATCACTACTTGCGTTATGACAAGACGGTCGTCTGTTGATAAAGCAAGTTTTGAAGTAAGTAATATTAATAAAATGTTATTGAGATATTAATATATTCCTGCTAAAACGGTAAGATATAAAGTAGTATTTAAAAAGAAAAAGCTATTTATAGTTTAAAAATGGATTTTTAATTTTTTATTGAGGTGTTAGAAGTTAGATGTTAAGTGTTTCAGTGATTTTTCACGTTGACTTTTTAGATATTTTCTATTATTATAGAAAAAAACCGTGATAATTTTTTAAAAAAAATAGAAAATTATGTTAAAAATTGAGTATATCTGGCGCGATCTTTTGGATCGGGTGATTGAGAAGAAAAAGCCAGAGTTTACTATTAGTGAATTAGCCAAAAAATATCGTCTTTCAACCAGTGTAGTAAATCATGCTCTTATTCCTTTACGACAGTTAAATATTGTCAAGATTAATAAATTTTCCTCAACAGTTATTGATTGGGAAAGACTTTTGTATTTTTGGGCGACCCGAAGAAGTTTAAAAAAAGAGATTGTTTATACTACTTTTAGTAATTTACCGGTTTTTGAACGTGAAGGATTAATGCCGGCCGATGTTATCCCGACTGCCTACACTGCTTTTCGTTTTTATTTCAAAAGAATACCGGCGGATTATGATCATGTTTATTTTTATTCAAAAAATCCTAAGACAGTCATAAAACGTTTTCCAAAAAATAAACGTCAGCCAAATATTTTTATTCTAAAGCCTGATCCATATTTAGCAAAAGAAAAAAAAGTTAGTCTTTCCCAACTTTTTGTTGATTTGTGGAATTTGCCTGAGTGGTATGCAAAAGATTTTTGTCAAGCGACTTTATTAGAAATTAAAAAAAGACTTAACCAATGAACAACTTTTATTATCAATTTATTACTGACAAAAGTTTTTCAATTTTGAAACAACTTAAAAAGGATTTTGATTTTGTTTTGGTTGGTGGTTGGGCAGTTTATTTTTATACTCATTCATTAAAATCAAAAGATATTGATATTATTGTTGATTTTTCTCAACTGGAAGATTTTAAAAAACAATTACCCATTGAAAAAAATGAGCGACTAAGAAAATATCAAGTAAAGTTGGAAGAAATTGATATTGACATCTATTTACCTTTTTATTCCAATTTAGGGTTGCCAGTGGAAGAAGTGATTAAAGAAATTACTTTAATAAATGGCTTTACTTTGCCAAAAAAAGAAGTTTTGTTAATTACTAAATTAAATGCTTATCAAAATCGAAAAGGAAGTGTTAAAGGTCAAAAAGATTTAATTGATATTTTAAGTTTGGTGTTGTTGGAAGATTTTGATTTTGATTATTTTTTAAAACTGGTAAAAAAATATCAGTTAAAAGATTATCAGTTAACCCTTGAAAAGATTATCAAAGAAACAAGCGAAGTGCCCGAGTTAAATCTGAATAGGCATTTTTGGGGGAGAGAGAGGAGAAGGTTGGTGGAAAAAATTAAAGCCCCAATTCTTTAGCAAGTTTATAAAATTCTTCAACTTGTTTTTTTGATGATGGATTAAAACCACCTCCTACTATTGTTTTTCCACAATTTATTTCTGATTGCCACATCATTGCTTGAGCAATAATAGCTAAAGCTGGGCCATTAGGTCCATAAAATTCTAATCTTTTTCCTCCGGGTTGGCTTACTACAAATGGTAATGATTTATCAACGAAAATTTCCATAATATTAATATAAGATATTATAC
>Ga0209101_1002486_pt1 | contig 12114 bp, 3 predicted proteins | sample ConPoolayeCmetaG_FD_185481 | JGI IMG/M metagenome (GOLD analysis project Ga0209101, IMG submission 185481) | Hot spring microbial mat communities from California, USA to study Microbial Dark Matter (Phase II) - Cone Pool mat layer C metaG... ... | reverse complement strand
CCACCGTCTCATCCAGTCGCCGATCGCGCGGTCCTTGCCCGTCGTCCAGCCAGGGAGGCGAGGGCAAGCCCGCCGCCGAATCGAGCGTTTGCGCCGCTGCCTGGGATTCCGACAACGCATCGCCCGATTCCGGCAAGCCAGGCCAACCCATCGCCGCCGAATCCACCGTCTCGCCCAAACGCTGATCGCCGGACGAATCCGTCGGCGGGCTTGCGGGCGGCGAGGGAAAACTGGGGGCGGAGTCGAGCGTCTGCGCCGCGGCCTGCGCGTCGGCCGACACGGCGCCGGGCGGGAAGCCGGGCGATTGGGGCAACGCGGCCGAATCGAGCGTCTGGTCCGTTTGCCGGGCCACGCCGCCCGTGGCTGGGGCCTCCGCCGGAAAGCCGACCTCGTTTGCCGCGGAATCGAGCGTCTGAGCCGCGGAGGCCGACGGCCCCGCCGGCGGCGCGGCGGCCGCCGAGTCGAACGTGACGTGCGATCTTCCCGACGGCAGTCGGTCCGCTGGTTCGGCATCCAGGAAAAACGATCGATGGCAGTGGACGCACAGCCCCTGATCTAAGTCCCGCTGGGACAACTTCTGGTCACAATAGGGACATCTCGCCATGGTCACATCCCCCGCTCGCCCGCGGCGCTCGTCTTCACGCGGCCGGTCCCCTGAGGCCCAAAGCCGTCCCGGGCCAGGTCAGAATCTTGGAGCCTGTTGATCGGACATCGCGCCCGTGTTGGAAGTCGACGATGTTCTCTCCTCGGGGGCGCCGTTCCGAGGTCCGACCCACGGCCCTCCGTGCAACATCTTCGCAAGCCATGTGTTGAGCCTTTCACTGAAGGCTTCGCAGCCTCCGCTGGAGCCTTGCCCCGCGCGTAAACGAGTGCCGGCGGCATTGCTCCAAGACTTCATCCACCCGTAGGCGCCGGTCGCGACGAGCTTCCCCGACCACGGCGCCTGCCGAAAAGGCGCCCGCCGCCGATGTCTCCCGATTTGGAGAACCGGGCGGCACGGCTCCCCAGAAGCCAGCCCCCAAGGCCGCGAGGGCGCCGAGCGGAGCATGGTCCGTCGTGGGTTCCCGCGCGACCGCAACCGCCACCCCCTTGCCGTCCTCCCCCTTTCCCGTCGTAGGTTCGCCCCCCAGCCCAAACCGCGGCGCGTCGGCAGCCTCCGCTGGGGCGACGACGACCGTGGACGACGCCGGATCGCCGAGCCAGAAGGCAAGGTTGGCCGCCGCCCCCGGGACCGGATGCGCCGACGTCGGCTTTTGGTCCATCGAAGGCGAGGACTCGGGCTTGGCCTCCGGCAGGGGATTCGACCCTGGACCCCGCTCGCGAACCGGATCGCCCAGCGAGTTGCCTGATTTGTAAAACTCGTAAACCAATCGTCGCGGGAAGCCCAGCTCTTCCAAGTAAATCCGGTACCTTCCGTCGGGTAAACCCATTTCCCTCAACATTTGGAAAAGCTTGACGGGATCGGAGGCGATTTCCTCCGACAAGGGGTGCCGCACATCCTCTTTCCCGTTGGGAAGGACGCGAACCAAGTACCACACCCGGAGCGTCTCGGCTCGTTCCTCGGTCGGCGGCCTGGCATCTTCATACTGAACCATTCTCGCCTCGATCGGAAGCGTTGGCGCCTCCAAGACCGCCGCGGCCCTTTCCAGGGGGCGCAGCGGCGGGGGCGACAAGTATTGCGGGATCGGCTCGCTGGGCCGCATCAACTCGCTGGCGACTTTGACGCCTCGAAAAGTGCTGGTTTCGTTGAGATTCGCCGTCCGGGAATCGTCGAGGAAGACGTTCTCGTCGTTGCTCAAGACGATCCACGTCTCGACGGTGGTCTCGATCGTCTGCAAATAGAACAACGAGTAATGTCGCCGCAGCGTGAATTGAATCTCTCCGACCGGTCCGTCCTCCCCAGGGATGATGTCCAATTGAAGGATTTCTCCGGCTTCGCCCACTTCGAGAAAAATCGTGTCTCCCGCCTGGATGTTCGGGATGATCGTCGATCGATGGTCGCTCCAATACAGCGCGAGCGTGAAGTTCACGCCCCGTTCCCAGTTGTCGAGGCTGCCGCCTTCGAGCGTCTGACTTCCGCCCATTTTGCCCTTGATCTCGTGGACGCGATCGCCAGGGACGAGGACCTTGTTGGGATCATCGGGGACGGGCCGCAAGAGCGGCGGGGCGTTGGAAACCATGCCCGAGCGGCTCTGAAGCGCCGCTCCGTCCACGATCGTCAGGTCGCCCGCGGCGCGGATCGTCACCGTGTAGCCCGCGACCGTCGTCTCGACGGACGGAGGGTCCACATCGGGCGGAGGCGGAGGATCGCCGGGATAATCGCCGTCGGCCGGCGCGTATCCGATGCCCACATGGCCCGACGCCACGAAAACCACGTCGCCAAAGGCGTCGATCCGAAGCACGCTGTCGGACACCCAAACGTTGCCCGAACTCGACACGTCGAGCCGTCCGATCCGCGAGTCCTGGCCGCCGGCCAGGGCGACGCCGACGTCGGCATAGAAGCGCACGTCGCCCGGACCCGCCTCAAGCCACAGCCCGTTGTGCTCGCCGTTTTCGCTGTCGATCGTGGCCCTGTCGGTGAAGGTGATCCCGATGCCCGCGATCCCTCCCGAGGTGTCGATGGCCAGGTCGCTCAGGAGCCAGACGGGTCCGTTGAGCCTGGCGTCGCTGGTCGTCGGGTCGGCGTCGCCGGTCTGGACGACCACGCGGAGTTCGCCCCATTCCCCGGCGTTGAAATCAATCTCCCCGAGCGCGGCCTGGCTTCCCAGGTCGATCCCGATTTCCACGACCACGCGGCGGACTGGGCCAAGGTCGCCGAGGTCGCCCTGGGCCACGTCGGCGCCGCCGAAAACCACCCCGCCGTCGGCCCGAGTCACTTCCAGCCAACGCAGCGCCTGCTCGGCGCCCACGTCGGCGTTGAACACGATGCGTCCCATCCCGGCGGCGAGCGCCAGGTCGTTGTTTTCGCCCGACTGGCTGTCGATCGGGCAGTCGTCGGTGAAGAGCATGTCGCCGCCACGGCTGTCGATGGCCACGTGGCTGGCCAGCGTGACCGGTCCGTTGAGGCGAACGTCGGTTCCATCCGTGGTCAGAGTGATCCATTGCGTGTCGCCGGCATCGACGCCCGCGTTGAGCACAATCCAGCCCGTGATGACTTCCTCGCCGCCGAGGTCGATCCCGCCCTCGGCCTTGACGAGCGTCACCGGGGCCCGATCACCGGCCGGTTCCGGCGAGTCACTCCCGCCAAAGACGACGCCGGCGTCGGCCCGAAGGACCTCCAACCGGTCCAAGGCGTGCGTCGCGCCGAGGTTGGCGTTGAACTCGATGGCGCCCTCGCCGGCCGTGAGGGTCAGGTCGTTGCGCTCGCCCGATTGGCTGTCGATCGGAGCGTATTGCGTGAAGCGGATTTCGGCGCCGAACGAGGCGCCGGCGTCGGCCGTGTCGATCCGCACGTCGCTCCACAGGCTCACCGCTCCATTGAACCGCATGGCCCCGCTCGCCGAGGCGATGGTCAAGGTCAACGGATCGCCCGCCAGGTCGTGGCCGCCGTTGAGCACGATGCCGCCGTCGCCGATGACCGTGTTGCCGCCGATGTCCAGGAAGAAGACGCCGTGACTCAGGGCGTCGCCGCCGATCCGCACGGTGGTCAATGGGGCGAAGTCGGGCAAGTTTTCGCCGCCGAACACCACGCCCCGGGCGTCGGTGACGATCAAATGGCCCGGCGCCTCGCGCCTGCCGATGTCGGCGTTGAAGGCGACCGTTCCCTCCGTGCCCGCCGAAAGCCTCAGGCCGTTGCTCTCGCCAAGCTGGCTGTCGATGGGCGCGTGGAGCGTGAAGCGGATTTCCGCGCCGGGGCTTCCGCCGTCGCTGGTGTTGATCCAGGCGTCGCTATGAAGCTCGACCGCGCCGTTGAACCGCACTTTGTCGCCGGAGGTGAAGAACTGGATCGTATCGCCGTTGCCGGCGTTGAGCGAGATTGGCCCGCCGTCGATCGCCGCCGCGCTGCCGAGGTTGATGGCGAAGGCGGCGGGGTCGAGCGGATCGCCGTCGACGCGCACCGTGTCCACCCAACCCAAGTCGGGGTCGCCCGCCTCGGGATCGTTGCCGAAGGCCACGGCCTGGGCCTGGGCGACGATCAATTGCTTGAGGGCATGGCTGGCCCCGAGGTTGGCGTTGAAGCTCACCGCGCCGTCGCTGCCCGCCGCGAGCAGCAGCCGGTTGGTCTCGCCGGCCTCGCTGTCGATGGACGCGTTGGACGTGAATCGGATCTCCGCCCCGGCCAGTTCGCCTTCGTCGGCGGTGTTGATCGCCACGTCGCTTTGAAGTTCGACTCGGCCGTTGATCCGCACCATGCCGCCGGCGGTGCTCATGGTCAGCAGCCCGCTTGGGCCGCCGTTGAGAAGGATGTCGCCGATGGCCGACGTCCGGCCCAGGTCGATCCCGCCGAGGGCCTTGACCACGTTGACCGGCGTGGCGTCGCCGCCGAGTTCGATCGTCCCGGCGCCATGGACCACGAGCCGGTTCAACGGTTCGAAACCGCCGACGTCGCCGTCGAACCGCACCGTGCCCGCGAGGACGGTCAATTCCAGGTCGAACTGCTCGCCCGCCAGGCTGTCCACCGTGCCGGCGAAGAAGACGCCGCCGCCGGCGGTCAGGAGCCTCGCATCGGCGATCACGCGCACCAGGGCGAACTCCATGTCGAGGTCGAGCGCTCGGATCGTGCCGCCGAGCTGTGTCTCGCTGGCGACTGAGGTCGCGCCGTGGCCGAACGCGAGGTCGTCTTCCACGCCGTCGCCCAGCGTGACGCCGCCGGTGTTGAGGAATTCCACGGCGTCGAGGATGTGCCCGCCGCCCAGGAGTTCGACGCCGTAAGGCCGGCCAAACGTTTCCAGGCCCTGGGCGTGGACGGCGCCGAGGAAGGCCACGGTCCCGGTCGATTCCGGCAGGTCGTCCTGGAGCGAGATCACGCCGAGCGGCGTCTTGGCCCCGACGTGGTCGGCCACCGTGATCGTCGCGGAATGGGAAATGAGGACGAGGTTTTCGGCCGCGCCGCCGGCGGTTCCGTCGATCGTTCCTTCGAGCAGGATCTCCGCGCCCCCGATGGCGATGCCGTTGGCGGTGGTGTCGATCAGGGCGTCGCTTCGCAGTTGCACGGCGCCGTGGAACCGCGCCTTGTCGGCGGTGGTGAAGAGCGAAATCAGGCCGCCATCGCCGCCGTGGAGCGAAATCCCGCCAGGCCCGATGGCCGCGGCGCTGCCGATGTCGAAGGCAAAACCGCCCGGCGAGGGGGCGTCGCCGTCGATCCAGATCGCGGCGACGGGGGCCAGGTCCGGGTCCGCAAGGTCGAAGGGGTTGCCCAGCGCGACGCCGCTGGCCCCGGTCACGATCAAGTGACCCAAGGCCGCGGTCGTGCCCAGGTCGGCGTTGAGACTCACCGTTCCATACACGCCCGCCGAGAGCGTCAGACCGTTGCCCTCGGTAGGCTCGCTGTCGATCGGGGCGTTGACGGTGAAGCGGATCTCGGCCCCTCGGGAATCGCCGCCGTCGCTGGTGTCGATGGCCAGGTGGCTCTGGAGTTCCACGGCCCCGTTCAAACGCACTCTGTCGGCCGTGGTGACGAGCAAGAGCGTATTTCCGTCGCCGGCGTTGAACTTGATCCCATCGCCGCTGATCGGCAAGACGCCGCCGATATTGACGGCGAAGGCGTCGGCGTCGAGGGGATCGAGGTGGCCGGTGACGCGAATCTCGCTCAGGGGGGCGAAATCAGGCTCGGCCAGCTCGGCGTCGTTGCCAAACGCCACGCCCCGCGCCTGGTTGACGATCAGGTGGCCCAAGGCCGCGGCGACACCGATGTCGGCGTTGAAGCTTACCCGGCCGTCGCTGCCGGCGTTCAGCACCAGGTCAGGGCGTTTTCCCGCCTGGCTGTCGATGGTCGCGTGGCGCGTGAAGCGGATTTCCCCACCCGGCTGGTTGCCGTCGTCGCTGGTGTCGATCCCTAGATGGCTTTGAAGTTCCACGGCCCCGTTCAGCCGCACCTTGTCGCCGCTGGTGATGAGATTGAACGTGGCCGCCTCGCCCGCGTTGAACCTTATCCCTCCCTCGCCAATCGCCGTCCCGCCGCCGATGTTGATCGCGAAGGCGTCAGGATCGGGCAGCGTCCCGTCGATGCGGACCACGGCGACGGGAGCGAGGTCCGCGTCGGCCAGGCTCGTGTCGTTGCCGAAGGCCACCCCGTAGGCGCTGACGACGATCAAGTGCCCCAGCCCGGTCACGCTGCCGACGTCGGCATTGAAACTGACCGAGCCGTCCGCACCGGCCGAGATCGTCAGGCCGCGGTGCTCTCCGCTTTGGCTGTCGACCAGTGCGTGGCGCGTGAAGCGGACGTCGCCGCCGGGCGAGCTGCCGCCGCTTGTGGTGTCGATCGCCGTATCGCTTTGAAGCTCCACGCGCCCGTTGAACCGCACGTCGCCGTCGGTGGCGATGAACCGGATCGTATTGCCGTCGCCGGCGTTGAGCAGGATGCCTTCGAGAATCGGGGCGACGCTGCCGAGGTTGATGTTTGCCTTGGTGCGGACGAGCGCCACGGGCCCGGCGTCGGGGCCCGAGCTGGCGCCGAGGATCACCCCGGCGTCGGCCCGGGTGACGATCAGGTTGCCGATCGGTTGCGCGGCGCCGATATCGGCGTTGAAGCTCACCCTGCCGCCGCCCGCGGTCAGCACGAGGTCGTTCGTCTCGCCGACCTGGCCGTCGACGGTGGCCACGGCGGTGAACACGATCCCCCCGCCCGCTTCGATCGCAACGTCGTCGCCCAGGACCACCGGTCCGTTGAGGCGCGCGATCCCGTCGCCCTCGGCGGTCAGCTTCAACCCGTCGAGCAGAATCGTGCCCGCGCCAAGGTCGATGCCCTCGGGCGACGAGGTGGTCACGTCGGCGGTCAGCGTGGCCGTTCCCGAAACGGCCGTCATGAGCAGGCTGGCGGCGTGGATCGCGTCGTCGGCCTGGACGTTGGCGGCCGTGGTGATCGTGATCGCGCCGAGGGCATTGCCCGGCCCGCCGCCCACCGCGCCGCGGAAGAGGATGTCGGCGTCGGAGGCCAAGGTCAGGGCCTTGGCGTCCAGTCCCGGCGATTCCACGGTGCTCTCGAAGGTTATGGTGCCCTCGGCGTGGATGGCCACGTCGCCGTGGAGGTCCACTGGGGCGTTCATCCGCACGATCCCGCCGCCGGTCGTGGCGATGGTCAGATCCCCAAGCACGATGGCCGCGGCCGTGATGTTCACGCCGTCGGCCGCGGTGGTGATCAAGTCGCCTGAAAGCGTGGTCGTGCCCAAGCCGGCCCACTGGACGAAGCTCGCGGCGGCGATCGTGCGTGTCACGACGACGTTTTCGGCGTGCAGCAGGCTGATCTTGCCCAGGGCGCCCGCGGTGGCCGATCCGACCGCGTCGCCGAAAAAGACGTCCATCAGCGTCCACAGGGTGAGCGACTTCTGGCCGCCGCCCGACGAATCCACCGTGCCCTCGAAACGGATTCCGCCGTCGGCCGAAATGGTTGTGTCGCCCGTCAGGTCCACCGCCGCGGCGAATCGTGCCGATCCGCCGCTCGTGGCGGTGATCGAAACGCCGTCGAGCACGACCCGGGCGGCAGTCAGGTCCACGCCGTCGATCGCGTTGGTCGCCACGTCGCCGCGGAGGGTGGTCGCGCCTGAACCGGTGAGTTGGACCAGGCTGGCCGCCGTAACGGGGCCATGAAAGCTCACGTCGTGGGCGTCGCGGATCGTGATTGCCGCCAGGGGGGTGACCGCGCCGACCGGCCCGACAAAGCTGATGCTGCCGCCGGCCAGGAGCGTCAGGTTGTCCAGTCCCAGCCCATTGACCGAGTGGTGAAACAAGATGTCGCCGGCGCCGGCCCCGGTGTCGATGACCACGTCGCCGTCGATCCTCACCGCGCCGGCGAACGAGACGCCACCGCCGCTGGTCGTGATGTCGCCCGCGGCGCGGACCGGACCAAGACCGACCTGGGCAAAGGTCCCCTCCACGGTCATGTCGGCATCGGGACCGATCGTCAAACGGCCCGCGTTCACGATCGTCACGTTGCCGATCAAATGGCCGCTCCCGACCTCGCCGTTGAACTGGATTTCGGCGACCGGCATGGTGGTGACGACGGTCAAGTTCCAGGGACCGTGGGCGTCGCCGTTCACCGTGTTGTTGAAAAAGATGCCGGTCGTGCCCGTGTCGGTGAACGTCGCGTGATGGGTGAGCACGACGGGATCGTCGTAGATTTGCGTGCCGCCCTGGGTAGTGACGTTGGCGCCAACATAAGTCACTCCGTCCGCGTCGGTGTTCAGGCTTCCCAACGGAGATTTCCCGCCGATGGCGGCCTTAAGGTAGGTGGCGCCGCGGCTGAGCAAGGCGAGGTCGCCCAGACCGTCGACCGTCCCGGCGAGCGTGATGTCGCCGCTCCCGGCGTCGATGGTCAAGTGGGTCCCAACCCCCTCGATGGCGCCCAGAATGCTCACATTTCCCCCCCACGCAGCTCCGGTGGAAAGCGTGAGCGGAGAACCCGAGGGAAGCACGACATCGCCGGCCAACAGCAGGTTGCCGCCTTTGGTCACGATGTTGGCGCCGGTTTGCAGCATGATGGTCGAGGCGTGAAGTTCCAGGCCGGCGCCGGTGGTGCTGTTGCCGCTGGCGTCGATTGCCGCCTGGACGATGATTTCGTCAGCCCAAAGGCTCACGTTGCCAAGTTCGAGTTGAGCCACCAGCAAGGCGGCGTAGTCGGGGTCGATGACGATCGTCGCCGGGTCCAAGAGCAGCGTTCCCGCGGTCCCGGCGGGCGCCGTCAGATCGACTGCGCCGCGGAACTCCAGCCGATTCTTGCCAGAGACTTCGGCGAATCCGCCGTCGCCTTGGTGTGTTCCGCCTCGGGCGGAGACCTCGCCTTCGAAGACGGTGTGGTCGTTCGACCAAACGATCACCATGCCGCCGTTGCCCGAGCCGAGGGCATCGGCGCGAATCGAGGCGCCCGCGGCAACAAGGGCGCTTGATGCGTTTCGGAGCGATGCGTCCTGGCCCCGAAGCCCGCCGCCGATCAGGATGATCCCGCCCCCGGCCTCGCCACTGGCGTCCAGGCGGGCGGCGTCGGCCAACTCGATCCGTTCGGCCGAGGCACGGATGGCGCCGCCGCGTTGGCCAGGCGCCAAGTCCGACACGTCGATCGTGCCGGAAATACGCAAGTCGTCTTGGGCGTAAAGCTGGACGTCAAGCTGTGCCCCGCGAATCGCGCCCTGAAGGTCGATCGCCGAGGCAGCCACGGACAGCGAGTGGCTCGGGGCGTCGAACACCACCGTGGGACCGCCGGAAGAAACGAACTGCATGGGGCCGCTGGCGGCATCGCCGGTTAGCGTAAGCGACGTTGAGGGGCGATCGTCTTGAAACACAACGTGTTTCGACCGGCCCGCGTCGAGGATCGTTTCCACGCCGGTATAGTCCAGCGTCGCGGCGGACTGGCCCAATCGATCCGCCCAGTCGATGCGAACCCTGCCCTCGCCCAGGTCGATGAATTGATGCGTTACCCGTTCCAGAGGCGACGTCAATGTCCCGCCCAGAAGAACTATGGCGTCCGAGGCATTCCCATTGCTGTTGCCCGCATGAAAAACCGCGCCGTCCTTGGGCAGGGGATCGCCGGACGAGTAATCGAGGTAAAGCAGGTCACGGTCGTCGGACCCCTCGATGCGGATACGGGACACGTCGTCCAAGGGACCGGTGAAGGCATCCTCGCCGTTGACGGAAACCTGAAGATTGTCGCCGTGCCGCTGGACCACGAACGTATCGTCTTGGCCGTCATTTGCCCGCGATGCGGCCGAGATCACAAGTTCCCGGGCCGCGGAAAGGTACGCCGCGGGCATGGCACTTAGGACGCGACGGTCTTCAAGCTCCAGGACGCGCAAGTGCGGCGTCAAGATGCGGCGGGACGGCGATTTCGAGCGCGATTTGGTGATCCAATTGAGAAGGTTGCGAAGTCCGCCACGTCGCACGGGTGAGGGCATAAAGTTACCGCTCCACGGAATCTCGACGCCTTTTGCCTATCTTGCCCTTCACCAATAGGCATCGGCTCATCCTTTTATCTTTCCAAATTTCCGACGCCGAGGCCAACAAAAAATCGGGTTGCACAGTTTCCGTCGTGCGAGAACGCATGAATTGACCGTTTCTGCCTCGAAAAGGGGCTGCGTAAGCTCTTTCGTCGCCGTCGATAAATTGAATTGGATATACAGTCTCCGTAGACGCGGAAGGCTTTGTCGATCGTGAGCCTGGTAGTCATGGTTACAGGATTGCCGCGACGAAGAGAGATGAAAGTGGAGTATTGGTTTACGCCCGTGCGTGGGATCAAACTTTGACCCAATCGCCGACTGTCATGAGCCTTTTGCCGCAAAATACCCCCCCACATGATTGGGTTGAGACCAGGGGACAGACGGTATATTCCCCATCAGATTATATCTCGATCATGGTCAGCTTGGGGGTCGTCCTTTCAATTTGGGCTTTACCATACGTCATTGCTCCCAAGTGGCACTTCGTTTGGAGGGGTTGCTGGCCACCTCGTGTCGCCCAGGCGGTTGAGCCTCTAACAGCAGACTCGATGCAAGTGCCTGTGATCCGGTCGGGGCCGAATTTGGCTGTTCCGTCGTGGAATCACCTGGGACATTTTGTTGCCAAGGAGCGCAAAGGAGATCCCGACCACGAACGTGAGTTAGACTCGTGGCAATCCAAAGATGTGCCCCCGTGGCTCTGGCTTCTGGCTTGTAAATCGAACCCTCGGTTGGAAGCCCAGCGTCATGAAAAAGGCGACCATCCGTTGCCGACACGCGCTTTAATTGCTCGCCGTAGGGCACCGGCGGCGCTTCCCGTTTGGCAGTCGGGCGCTTCTCAGGCTTCGGCCGAGGGGGGATCGCTCCGCGACGTATCCCGGGAAAGTCGTGAGCAGTCTTTCGCGAAACAGGTTCTCTCGGAATCCTTGCCGCCCACGCGCAAAGCGGTTGCTCACCCATCCGCGGCAACGTTGCCTGGCAAGATTGAACCGACCAGTGCGGTAGTCGAGGCAGCTTCCTCGAATCGCTTGGATGAGGGTCCGAGGCACGAGGTGGCGGAGTCGAATTCTCCTCGACCAGCATCACCGGGCGGCGATTTGATCGTTCCCGCCCAAACCCTGGTTCCGGCTCCGGCCCGTGAATTATGCCGCGTTATCGGCTCGGACAACAACCCCGGGCAAGTGCCGACCAAGACCGTGTTCCTCCCCGTTGATCCGGCGGAATCACCGCAAGCCGCGGAACTTGACAAACCATCGGCGGCCTCTTCCCTGCTTACGGAAGATGAGCAGCGGTGTGCGGAAGAGCACATCGAATTGTGTGCCTCGGCAGACGACGAGGGAAAGAGAGAACTTGAGACGGAAGGCCTACCGGGCGAGGCAACCCCATCGGTCGAGCAAGCAGGCGAAAACCTCCAGGTGGTTGCGGCCGTGGAGACTTCCAGCTCACATCGTCAGCAGACTGAAGATCAGACCCCGGCCGCCAAGGAATCCGGTCCTGAAAAGCCGGCGCTCGAATTCGATCGACGCCCGATCCATTCGCTAACCGTCAACATCAAGGCCAAGCCGGGGGAAATGCCGAGCGATTTGGGCAAAACTTCCCTCGTTCAAATCGCGATGAAACCCGCCGACGCGGTGCTATTGCGCCATTGGCCCTTGGTGTCTTGCCAATGGGAAGCCCCGGCGTTGGCCTATCGGCCGCTGTATTTCGAGGAAGTGAACCTCGAACGTTACGGTTACGGAATGAAGTATCTCCGGGCCGCGCAGCCGATTCTTTCGGCGGGCCAGTTCTTCACGACGATCCCAATCCTCCCGTACAAGATGCTTGCCGAACCGGCACGGACGCCCGTTTACGCACTCGGTCACTACCGCCCAGGGAGCGACGCGCCCTATCGTCCGGTGTTCCCTCCGCTGAGTGTCTCCGGGTCGGCGGCGGAAGCGGGGGTAGCCGCCGGGCTGATCTTCGTCATCCCGTGAGCCTGATCGCGCGAGGCGACCACACCGCCGTTCGGACAGACTTCCAGCCCGCCCCGCAGCCC
>Ga0209101_1002485_pt1 | contig 12116 bp, 9 predicted proteins | sample ConPoolayeCmetaG_FD_185481 | JGI IMG/M metagenome (GOLD analysis project Ga0209101, IMG submission 185481) | Hot spring microbial mat communities from California, USA to study Microbial Dark Matter (Phase II) - Cone Pool mat layer C metaG... ... | reverse complement strand
CTCGTTGTCCAGAAGGAGCGTCTCGGTCACGTCGGCATCCAGGTCGTCCTGGTCGAGGTCGTCGTCGGTAAGCCATCGCTTGGCAACGCCCTTGAGATAATCGAGCCGTCGCTGGAGACTCTGCTGGATGGCGTAGAAGCTGCTGGTCAGGCGGCGGCGATACACGGTCATGATGAACCCCAAGCCGCGCCGTTCGGCTTCATACTTCTGATAGTGCTCACGGATGTACTCCTCGATCCGCTCGTACAGCTTCCGCTCTTCCTGGGTCATCTCGATCCATTCAGCCCGCGGTTCGCGGTCGGGGATATTCGCCTTGAGGAGTCCCTCCTCCCGATACTTCCGGAGCAACGTGCGCGTGTTCCGGAAGACGTACCGGCGCAGCGGGGTATGTCGGCTGGCGAGCTGGAGGAGCACGCCTCGGGCCTTGCCGTCGAGCTGGCGGAGGATGCTCTCGGGGTTATGGGAGGCAGGCAGCCTGCGAAGCTGATCCCAAGCCGCTGCCCCCAGGCATTCCTCGGCCACGCGGCAGAAGGCATCATCCCACCCGCCGCCCGTCGAGAAGTAGTCTTCCAGCATGCCCAGCATGAACCGCCAGTCGATCTCCTCGAAAGGCAGGCGCAACTGTTCGAAGTATCGAAGGAAGTTGGTCTGTACGCCCCATCGCCCTCCCATGCCCAGGAGATTCAGAAGGTCAAAGACCTCGACGGGATCCACCTGCATGGGCGTGGCTGTCAAGAGGAGCATTCCGCGGGTCTTGCTGGTCAGGCCGGGCCGGGTCTCGCTGCCCCGAAGCAGTTCCAGCAGACGATTCGGTCGGAACTGATCCTTGTTCAAGAAATCCTTGCGGCGCGCATGGTGCGCCTCATCCACCACCACAAGGTCCCAGGGTTGGGCTTCCAGCAGTTCCGTTTGCCGCTCCCGCCGTTTAGCCAGGTGGCTCGACGCCAGGAGCATCGGATGCGCATCCCACGGGTTGCCCTCGCGCCCCGGCAATAGGCGGCCAAACACGTCGTAAAAGCCGGCGCCGTCGTAGCGAGGCAGGTTCAAGGCGAACTTCTCGTACAACTCTTCCTGCCACTGCACCAGCACGCTCTTGGGCACGAGGATCAATGCCCGACGCACCGCCCCCGACACCACCAGTTGCCGAAGCGCCAGGCCGCACTCGATGGTCTTCCCCAGGCCCACGTCGTCGCACAGCAGGAAGCGATCGGGGAACTGCCCGACGATCGCCTCCGCTACCCGGCTCTGATGCGGCCAAGGCCGCACCGTGCTGGTCTCCATGCCCAGGCGGCGGGCATTGACTAAAAACGGCGCGTCGCGGAGGAACTGGAAGATGATCCGCTCCCGCTGGTCCGTCTCGCTCTTCCGTGGCTCTTCCGGCTTCTTTTTTTCCGGCTCTTGCTCTTCTGCGCCGAACTCCTTCTTGGGCGGGAAAGAGGGGCGAAACTTGAGCAGTTCCCGGGTTATCGCCTCGGGCACCGGCAGGGCGATCCAGTCCTGCTCTTTGCCCGTCCACAGCCGCTCGAACTTGTGGCGGATGTTCGCCAGATACGGGGCCGTGTCCCACGAGTTGAACACCATGAACGATTCGTAGTTGTCTTCCAACGCCGTGGCCGACTCGTTCACGCTCCCCGAAAAACCAATCTGGTTCCCCGCCGCGTCCTCAAACAATCCTTCCTTGGGATGGTAGTAGCTTTCCGCCTTGGAGGCCGGCAGGGGCCGGCCCTGGCCGTCGGTAGGCAGCACCACCTTGATCTCCAACTGCCCGGCGCCCACCAGCCACGCCAAGGCCTTCAAGCGGTTCTCCACGTAGTCGCTCTCGGGCAGGACCAGGCGCATCTTCATTCGCTGGGCGATGCGATCCTGGAGCAGGGCGTGGCCTTGATGGATCGCCTCCACGTCCTCTTCCGATAGGTCGGCCCCGCAAAGCAAACGCATCTTGCCGCCGTTGAGGATCAGCCGGGTCACTCCGGCCGCGGCCACCGCCAGCATGGTGCTGGAAAAATACCCCGCCGCCCGGTCGTAGCGGATGCTGGCGCTCAAGGCAGGAATGAAGAACTCCCGCAGCCGATCCTCGTGCGGCCCGTAGCTGATCTTCCAGGCGATGTCCCGCAAGCTGCGCATCGACGACGGCTCCGCTCAGGAGGCAGGGCGGTTGACCCGGATCAGCTTTCCGCGCAGATCGCCCGCCGCGCCGACCGCGGCATGGATCCGAGCCGCCTGCCCGGCGAAGTCCGCGTCCACCGTGCAAACGACAATGCCGTGGTGTTCCGGCTTCTCGCGGTGAAGGCGGATGAAGTGCTTGCGGTTGATGGCAAGGATCGCGCGCCCCCCGGAAATCGCGTGTTCCAGCACCACTTCATCCGTCACGGCCCGGCCCGCCTCGCCACTCTCCTGGATCGTCAGCACCTCGTGGCCCAACCGGCGGAGTTCCTCGACCACGGGCAGCGGAAAATTCTCGTTGGAGTAGAACCTCGCCACGCGCTATGCCTCCTCGTTCTCTCGAATCTGACACTCGATCTCCTCGCGGTGGGCGCGGACGTAGGCCCAGGCGTTCGCGAGGTCCTCGGCCCGTAGCGTCGGGTACATGCGCAGAATCTCGGCCTCCGACAACCCTTGCCGTCGCGCTTCCTCCAAGACCCACACCGGAATCCGCGTCCGCACGATACAAGGCTCTCCGCCGCACACTCCCGGAGTGCTTTCGATCCCAGGAAAGCTCTCCCCAAGGTCCCGTACCAGCCATTGGAGAAGCTGCGCCCTTTCCCCGCGCGTTAACGACTCCAACTCCTTTTCCAGATCGCGAAGCGAACTCATGTCTTGCGGTCTCCTTGCCTATTCCTCCTCCCCCTCCTCGTCTTCCTCGTTTTCGGCGGCCTCCGCGTCGAGGCCGGCGAAGAGCTTCTGCGGGTCGATCTTGGGCGGCTCCTCTTCCTTGGGCGCGGGCAGGTCGTCCCAGAAGAGCAACCGCAGGGCGTCCAGCGTGGCCATCTCCGGCCGGAGGAACTTGCCGGTCTTGTCGCGGGTCGTGGGAATGGCCTCCATCATCGCCTGCACCAAAGCCTTGATGCGGCTATCGGTCCGCAGGCCCCGGCGATCCACAAACACCTGGCAGGCCTTCGAGCCTTCCTCGCTGTAAATCATCATCACCGTGTGCACCGCGTCGATCAGGTGCGCAAAGGCCTCGGCGTCGGGGTCCACCATGCCCCGCTTGCGCCGCTCGGCCGGCAGGTTCAGCACCACACTGGCCGATTTCTTCGCCACCAGCCGCTTGTCCCGAACCAAGTCCCGCTCGAGGTCCAAGCCCAAGGCCAGGGCCAGCTTGCGGGCCTCGTCGGCCGGGAACTCTTCGGCCTGGAAAGCGTCCCAAGCCATCAAGTACCAGTCGGTCACCGGGTCGAACTCCACCGAGCGGCCCAACAACAGGCCCTGCTTGCGCAGGTTGACGACCTCCTGCCGGGCCAGGTCGAGGGCCTCGCCCGGCTTCAGCGGCAGCGGGTCCCCCGTCCTCGAATCGGTCTGGCTGGTCAGCACCGGCCAGTTCTCGGAGATGATCAACAGCACCGGCCCGAACGTGCTGATGTACAGGTCCACGCCCCGGATGCCCTGGGCCTCGAATTCGGCGGCCTTCTGCCGGGCCGTTTCGCGCACCCGGCCCTTCAGATCGTCCCACCACACCGGCTTTGCGGCCTTGGTGCGCTTGCGGCAGACCAACAGGATCGTGCTGGCCGCCGCGTTCTTCTTCGCCTGGTGCAGGCTGTGCTCGCTTTCGGTATGGACCGGCCACGAGGCGTCGATGCGAAACCCCGCGCGGATCAAGGCCGTGCCCAGCGTGTCCCACGCCGCCACCTGCTTGTGCGTGAACATCACCGTCAGCACGCCATCGTCGGCCAGCACCCGGTGCATCTCCTGGAAACAGGCCTGCATCTTGTTTTCGTAGTCTTGCCGGGCCAGGTCTTGTTTCTTTTTCGAGAAAGCGAAGCGGGCCGGGTTGGCCACCGCCTCTTCGTCCTTGGGAACCAGCTCGAAGGCTCCCAACAACTGCGGGTGAACATCTCCCAGCGACCGCCTCATCCAGATGTAGAAAAAGTCGCTCAACTCGGCATACTGGACGTTGTCGTAATACGGCGGATCAATGCAGATGAGCTTTATCGAGCCCTCACTCAAGTTCAAAAGAGCCAGTGCATTGGCGCACGTAATGCGCAACCATCGCGCCGCCGCTCGCTGATTCCCCCATAGGGTGTCTGTAACCGGGGAAACCAATTCGGCGATGCCCAGGTATGCGTCCACAATTTGCTCCACGACCCATGGAACGAGGTTTCGCGCCGCGTCGAATTCGGCGTAACTCCACCTGAAGGCGAAGTTGTGTTTGTCGAACTTGTTGCAGATTTTGTTGCGGGTAACATCAAAACGAGTGAATCGGCAGCCATAGTCCACACACTTATCTACCGTGATTCCGAGGTACGTGAGGACTGCGTTTCGGCGTGTGGCTTCGGAAATGTCCCGTTGGATTATCTCCCGCACTTCGTTAAAGCTCCGGAGAATCTCAACAGCTGCCACCATCTGCCTCGGTGACAAAAAATCTGCCCAACGATAGACACCGTACAGACGATGCCCCCGGTCGTAATTGGAGACTTGGTCAATCTCTTCGCTGGGGATCAGGTCGGCGGATTCCCAGGCGGGGCGGTGTTTCTCGAACTCCTTGACGGCCCGCTGGTAGGCGGCCTCGTCCTGTGGGGTGGGCGTACGGAAGGAGAAATCGCCCGGCTTTTTTATGCCTACCGCGTAAAGCTGCTCGCCCATGCGTCCGGCCTGGGCCTCGGCCTTGATGTAGTCGCCATCGATGGGGTCGCCCGTCCAGGGGCTGACGGCCGAGCCGCGGCGGATGGTGCCCTGATCGGGCTTGGCCCGCTCGCAGGCCGTCCGGCCACGAACGATTTCGAACCGGCAGCGGTCCAGCTTGGGATCGGCAATCAGCTTGACCGCGATGGGGTCCGGACCCTTGCGGAGCCACCAGTTGGGCGAAAGCGGCACCAGCTTGCCGGTCACCGGACAGGCTACCGTCCTGGCCCAAAGATAACAGAAAATATTCTCGTCGCTTCTGGCCAGCGGATAGAACGGCTCCAACCGCCGGCGGACCTTCTCACACCAGATCTTGCCGTATTTGCGGATGTCGTCGGCCAGCGAGGGGCCGAAGCGGGCTGGGTAATCCAGCGTGGCCTTGAGAATCACACTGGCAACCGGATTGAGTTCGTTGGCATGGACGGTCAGCCCGAAACGCAAAGCCTCGAAGGGAATGCTTCCGCCGCCGGCCATGGGGTCGCAAAAGCTAATCTCCCGGGTGCCCCAGGTCCATTCCAACAGCTCGTACAGCGTGTCGAGCTGTTCCTCGCTCGGGTTGTAAGTGAACGCCCGGGGGTAGCCGTAAGGGTTGCCGTCGAGCTTCTTGCCCAGTCTGTTGGCCCATTCGATCAACTTTCGTGCGGCGACGGGGTCGCCGTGGATGCCGATGAGGCGTAAGAACCAGGCCTTGTAGTCGTCGAAGGTGGGGAACTTTTTGCGGAACCTGGCGGGCCAGGGGCGGATGTTTTCGTTAGAGGGGCCCTCACCCCCGGCCCCTCTCCCAGAGGGAGAGGGGAGCGGGTAGGCCGGCAGGATGCTGGCCAGCACCGCCGCGCGGCTGACCGTCAGCGGCCGCCGCGCCCACCACACGTGCAAACGATTCAACGGCGGGTGCTGCCCCGTACTGTTCTCCCGGTGCGATTCCGCGCCCAACTCGGCGATGGGCAGCCACTGTTCGATAAGCACCCTGGGCCGGTCGGTTTTCTGGTTCACGGGCGTCTTTCCTTGCTTTTTGCGCCGGGTGTGCTGCGCAAGCTGGCTAGTCCACGTCAAGTCGTTTCGGGGCGATCGAACAACCGGCGTGCGCGCCGGCTGGCAGCGCGGAACTGCTGGGTCGCCGCCTTCTCGAACGGGCGGTAACCTTGGGGACACTGCGAGCGGATGGCGTCCAACTGGGCGAACTTCCGCCAGTAGTCCTCCGCGAACTCGCGGGCCAGATCGACATTCCCTTCACCGTAACATCGGTCGAAGCGATCCGACAGCCGCGTCAACTCGTTGAGCGTCTTTTTTGGATTGTCATCGCGCTCGGCTTGGTAGTTCTCTCGGGCGTAGCGGCAGTCGCCGGGCAGGTTGTCCTTGAGAGCCGACCAGGCGAGCGTGTTCTGGCGGTCGGCCAGCCACCAGGCCTCGATCTCTTCGATGGCGACTGCCACGACAAAACGATTGCGGTTGGCCAGCATGGCTTTGATTTCGGTTTGGGCGGCCTGGGTGCGCCGATCCAGGACGATGACGAAGAAGGCGTGATCGAACACCGCCGTTTCCAGCGCTTTGACGAGCCTGCGCACGGTCTCCACCACGCCGCCGAAGCCCCGCTTTCGGATGAAGAAGACCTCGGCCATATCCTCGGGGACGACGGGCCAGGCATAGTCGGCCCGGTCCTTGGCAATTCGCTCCAGAAGGGGCGGCAACAGACGGTGGTCAATCGGACCTTCGGCGATGATCCCGATTTTGGTGCTCATCGGCCGTGAACTCCCGCGGTCGCGCCGATCAGGCCCGTTGTCCAAGCCTCGCCCAGCGAGTGCCGGAACTGGTCGCGTGTTATGGTGAGTTGCCTGTTGTCCGAAAGGCGGAGGACCGATGCGCCCGCCAGCGGCCTTGGGCGATCCAGGCAGTAGACTTGCTCGGGATGGTCGAAGAACTCGTCGAGCACATAGGGGCTGTGCGTGGTCACGAGCACCTGGCAGCGGTTCGGCGGTTTGCGCTGGGTCAACTCGCGGAGGATCTGCACCACTTCGCGGACGAGCTGGGGGTGAACGCCGTTTTCGGGTTCCTCCAGGCAGATCACGCTCGGAATGCGGTCCAGATACAAGAGCGACGTGATGGCCAAGAGTCTTAGCACTCCGTCGCTCATCTGGCGGCTATTGAAAGTGATGGCCTGACCATTTCCCTCCGTGAGCCGGATTCCGCGCCAACCCCAACCCCGCCCCGAGACCGTGATGTCGGTGATGGTAGGGAACAGGCGGCGGAGTCGCGTGACGAGCTTTTTGAACGCCTCGGGCTTCTCGTCGCGGAGGCGGCCGACAATCGCCGCCAGGTGTTCGCCGGAGGCCCCCAATTCTTCATGCTTGCCACGATCCGGGCTGCGGAGCACCTTGGGGTCCCAAATGAAAAAATAGCGGAACCGTTCGACCCATTGGCGGAAGTGAAGCAGTTCCGGGTAATTCCTCCGGTCGCGTGCTCCCTCCATCTGGCTCATGACGCTCGCCGGTAGCCCGATCGCCTTGAACTGCTCGAATTGGTTCGTGCCTCGGCTGAAGACCCGAATTTGGCGCCCCTTGCGCTCCAGCAACACCTCGGGAGGCTTGCCGGATGGCGTCCACTCCAGCCGCTCCTCGCCGATCCCAAGATGCTTGCGGGGCTGGAGCGTCACGACGTAGTGGTACTGGCCGGCGCCAACGCCGTCCTGGTCGGCCTCGAGCTGGGCCTTGAGTTCCCAACGAATGAGCTTCGTGGTCTGCCGAAGGTTAGGCAGATCGCTGTACTCCCAGCCGTGCTCTTTCAAATAGAGTTCCACCGAACTGCGGAAGAACGCACGCAAGAAATCGATCGCCTGGAGAAGCGACGACTTCCCGCAACCATTGGGACCGATCAGCACGTTGACCGGACCGAAAGGGAGAAGCTCGCCTTCATTGGCTGGAACCGAGGCCAGGTTCTTGAAGTTGCGAATAGAGAAGTGGGTAATCATCTCGTCGTCCGATCGGGGCCGGATTGTCCTTATTGCCAGGTTAAGGCGCGACTTGCCCGGGGCGACTCACTCCTTGGCCAGCAGGATCCGCAGCGCCTTCCGCGAGCGCCGCCCGTGGACCGCGTCGGTCACCTTGCTGAACCAGTAGTAGGCCTCCTCGGCCGTCATCCGCCCGATGTGTTCCGACACGTCGGCCATGCGCGAGGTCTTGCGGAGCGGTTTGACCGCGAGCAAGAGGAGGCCCAGGCGGACACCCTGTTCTTCCGCTAAAGCGAAGGGCGTTTTTCGGTTTCGGGCCAGGTCGCTGGGACGGTAGCCCGCCTGCCGGATTGCGACGATCGCCTGGTCGATCACCGCCCGCATCGGAACGCCAGAGACCCGGACCACCAACTGCCAGTTCCGGCCATTGCCGTTTCGGCCCACGGCCCGCGCCGGCAGGCGGTACAAGGCCAGGCCGTAGTCGGTGGTCGGGCCCGGCTCCACGCGAAGCTCAAAGGAATTGTTACTCATGGGCGCCCCCCTCGGGTGATGCAGGCAGGCCCTCCACGAAGATCCTCCCCATCCCCAGGTTGTTCAGTACATCGCGGAGGGTTTGGAACTGGTCGCTGTCTGGGGCCAGCCCGCCCTCGAAGCCGGCCCGGACATCCATGCTGACACTGGCCTTGGAGGCCTCCTGGCTCAGCGTGTCGGTCACCTGCTTGATCCGTTTGTAACGCTCCCAGGAGCCGTTGAAATCGACCTTGAATGTTTCGCCACCGCCGAATTCCAACACGAGCCGCTGCACGACCTGGACCTTTGCCTTGCCCATCTGGGGGATGGCCAAACCCAAGGAGCGCACGTCCTTGGCCGCCTCTTTTCCCATCCCCTCGATGCGAATGACAACCTCACCCAGCCGTTGGATGCCGGCGTCGTGGCACTGGTCGGCGAGGGCCTGGAGGGCCTGGGCCGGGACGCCCTCGCCCGAGATTCGGCGGACCGTGACTTCCTCCGCCTCTTCCTCGCCCTCCACGTCACAGACGCAGGGGACCTTTTCGCAGATCGGGCAGGTCTCCTCGACTGGCTCCTCGCCCTTGATCTTGATGCCGATGCGCTTGGCCTCTTCGGGCGCATAGAGCATGGCATCCTCGCTGATATCCACCATAGGCGCTGGCGAAGGCGGGCCATAGCCCACGCCCTCGGATGCGGGATAATAGACCCACACGCCCTTTTGCACCCCCTCCTTGATGGTTTTCTTGAGCTGGTTGATGTCCAAGAGTATCTTCAGGCCGAGGCGCTGGCAAAATGCCCGGCGCAGCTCCTCCGTGGTGATCACCAGGGCGTTGGCCGGCCAAGCCTTCGCCTTGACGTACTGGGCGTTCAGGGGCTTGTCGTCGGCGGTAAGCACCTTGTCCAGGCCCTTGAGGACCTTCAGGATCACCTCGCACTGGTCTTTGGCCTGTGCGCCCTGTTCGTCGGGCTGGAGGAGTTGGTGGGCGAGGTTGCCCGCCTTGCGGGGCGCGTCGGCCGATGGATAGTACAGGTGCCGATAGGCCCGCGTAATCGCCACCCGCAGGTCGAGTTCCGCGGCCTTGGCCATTTGGTCGAGCTTCTGGGCCACCGTCTCGGGGAACTCCCGCATCCGATCCACATCCCCAACCACACGCTGGGCCGCCAGATACCGCTGCGCGACGTCGACCATGGGCGAGACCTGGTCGTCGTCGGCCACCAGAAACAGCACGTTGTTCTTATAGGTGCGGTACTCTTCCATGCTTCCCTTGTGCTCGAAAAGCTTCAGCACCAACTCGGGGGGGGCAGCCGCCTCGGTGGCCTTGACTTTGGCTGCGTCGTAGTGGATCACGGCCAGCTTGGGGGCCTGGGCGTCGTCGTCCAGGTCGGCCGCCTCGGCCGGGAAGTACACCGGCTGGAACGTGCCCTTTTTCCACGCCTTCTTGATCCGCTCGTCCAGCTCGGTCTTGGCCTTGATCTTGCCCACCATGCCGATTTCGTCGTCGATGATCTTTCGCGGGGCTGGCTCGGGCTTGAAGCGATAGCGTAGGCCGTCGTAGTCGAAATACCAGCAGCAGTCGACCAGCCGCTGGAGTGCCTTATCCGCCAGCGAGGGGTCATCGCCCGGCTGGAGCACCGCCAGACGCAAATCGCCCGGCTCCACCCCGGTCTGGCCGGTCTGCACCAGGCTGTGCAGAAACACGGTCGTGGCAATCCGCTCCGCGTACGGCGCCCGACCCGCCTCGACAAACTCCCCGTCGATCTCCTGGGCATGGGCCCGGCTGCCTTTCAGCGGGCTGACGATGTCCGCCTCGATGACCTGTTTGTACTGGGGCCGGTCCAGCCGACTCGTCAGATCGTTGGCCGTCTGGTCCTCGCTGAGATCGATATGGAACGGGGCGATCAGGTAGCAGTCCTTCGGCTTCTCCTGCCACAGTCGGCGGATCGTCTGCGCCAACAGCCGGAGCACGCCTCGGGTTCGTTGGAAATTGGGGATAGTCGAGGTCTTGCGGTTCAGCGTGGTAAGCAGCTCAGGGTGGAAGGGATAGGATTTGACGATCTCCTGGCGGTATTCGCCGCGAGTCGCCCGTTGCGGAAGATCGACGCCTTGGCCGACCATGCGGCCAAAGTAGTCGGCGAAGCACTGGGCCGCCTCCTCAGCCGCCCGCGAATCGACCTTCGTGAACATGCGATAGCTGACGATGGCGCTGATTTCGTCCTCGGCCGTGGGCGTAAGCACGTGTTCCTGACGGGCCGACACGCTCTTGGCCTCCGCAAGCGCCGCCCGCACCTGGTCCGACTCTTTGCCGAACGCATCGCCGGAATCGGCCAGCGTGTACACCAGCACCACGCGCTTGCTCTCGCCGGCAAACTTCATCAGCGACATAAGGAAAGCGACCGTCTGCTCGGCCAGAGTCGTTTTGTTTACTGGAATGCCGCCGCTGACCCGCAGGTACTGGCCGATTTCGTCGATCATCACGAGCGCCGGTTGCTCGCCGATCAGCTTCTCCCACACCTGGGTGCCCGGAGCCGTCCGCTGCTGGTCGCTTTTGCTGACCTCTTCGTAGCCGGCCGCCCCTCCAAGCTGATAGGCCATCTCGCCCCAGAGCGTGTAGGTGCGGACATCGCCATGGTCCACGCCGTCGGCCACGCCAATGTCCGGCCCCACGATGCCCACAATCTTCGGAACGCGCGCCTTCGGCGCCAAGTCGGAAGTTACGAAGTCCTTGACCACTTTGGCCTCGACGCGACCGCTGGCCAGGTGATACAGCGCGATCAGGTTGTGCGTCTTGCCGCCGCCGAAACTCGTCTCCAACCGAATCACCGGAGCGAAATTCGGATGCTTTCCCGAAAGACGGCCTAAGGCCTCGCGCAACAAGGATTTCAATCCGCCGGTGGGATACGTATTGGCGAAAAAAGTAGCGGCGTCGCCATACACAGCCTCAGCAGTGCCCCGCAGCACCCTGGTCAGCGAGGCGGCAAACTGTTGTTCCGTCAATTCGTCCCTGAGCACCTCGGTCCGGGGCCTGCAACTCTCGAAAACGGTCTGCATGGTCTTGCCCTAACTCACCGCTTGCGTTTGGCCCTGGTGGCCGTCTGCTCGATCTGCTGGAGAAACCTTTCAAGGTCGCGCCGCTTGTACAACCGATACCGATTTGCGGGGGAGCGGAATTCGCGGATCTTGCCGGCGGCCCCCCAAGCCCGCAGCGTGTTCGGGGCCACTCCCAAGAACTGCGCCGCTTCACGGACCTTCATGTACTTCTGGCGGATGCTCATGGTGCTGGCCCTCACCACACGGGTCCGATCCCCCACACCGCCAACTTTACCAATCATTCCAACGACCCGCAATCACTCCCGAGCAGCTAGACTGACCCCGCAACGAATAAGCAGTGGCTCAGATTGTCGCGCAAGACAACCACTATGGGGTGTACCGCCAAAGGCCGCTCCGGCCCTCGGCTTCCAGGTGCTCGAAGTTGGGGTACTCGGCGATGGGGGCGGCAAAGTCGCCGCCGATCTGGTCCTTCCACTGCCCGACCAAGGCGGCGATTTCGCGGTTCCACCGCCCCACGGTCTCCACCAGGGCCTGGATGTCCCGGTTCTCCCAGAAGTGGCTTTCGTCCGCTTTAGGTACCAGAATGCCCAACGGCCCGCGCTCACGCGACCGACTTTTCTTGGCAGCCGGCAGTGGGATGTTGCTCGCCGGCCGGCGGGGGCGGCAGCGCGTGAATCGCCGCCGTCTGGTCGTGCAGCTCCACGTGGGTGTAGACGCCCAGCGTCAAGCGGATGTCGCTGTGGCGGGCCAGGGTCTGGGCCATCTTGGGCGAAA
>Ga0209101_1002484_pt1 | contig 12117 bp, 9 predicted proteins | sample ConPoolayeCmetaG_FD_185481 | JGI IMG/M metagenome (GOLD analysis project Ga0209101, IMG submission 185481) | Hot spring microbial mat communities from California, USA to study Microbial Dark Matter (Phase II) - Cone Pool mat layer C metaG... ... | reverse complement strand
CCCCCGCCGCCTGCCCTCTCCGGCAAACTGGCCTACGCGGTGTACGACGTGGGCCGGCGGGTGTACGACGTGTACATCGCCAACGCGGATGGCAGCAATCGCCAGCGGATCATCGCCGAGGCTGGCTCGCCCGACCTCAGCCCCGACGGCCGACAGATTGCCTACCGTTCGTGGAATGACAGGTCGCGTGGCATCTTTGCCCGTGCGCTGGACGGTTCAGGCGAGCGCGTTTTGACCGAGCACACCTTCCTGGAAGACACGTCGCCCGTTTGGGCGCCGGCCTCCGATGTGCTGGCCTTCGCCTCGCGGCGGGAATCGGACCGCCGCCCTCGCATCTACCTGGCCAGCGCGGGCGGCAAGAACGACTGGGTGATCAGAATCGGCGCGGAGGCGGCGTATGGCGAAGCGCCGAATTGGCTGCCTGATGGCCGCATCATTTTCAACCATTGTCTGGGCAACAACTGCGGCCTGGTGATCATCAACACCGACGGCAGCGGCGCGGTATTGGTCAGCAATGACCCGTCCGACACCAATCCCGATGTCTCGCCCGATGGGTCGCGCTTCGCGTTCATGTCCAGGCGAGATGGCAACTGGGAAATCTACACTGCCCCCATTCAAGGCGGCAATCCAACGCGCCTGACGACCGACCCGGCCAACGATGGGCTGCCGGTCTGGTCGCCGGATGGACGCAGCATCGCTTTCGCTTCCGACCGGGGCGGCATCTGGGCCATCTGGGTGATGAACGCCGATGGCTCCAATCAGCGGCAGCTTTTTGTCACAGAGGGCCCGCTCGATGGGCGCGTCCGCGAGGAGCCGGACTATGCCTCGCGCGGCTGGATTGACGAGAACATCTCCTGGGTGCCGTAGCCCGGCGCACTGCCAGCCGTCGGGTATAGAAACTAAACGTGTAGAGAGAATGCGTAGGGCGGCTTTCCATAGCCGCCGAGACAATAAGGGCGGCAGGTATGGAAACCTGCCCTACGCGACGTCACTGTTTCAGTTCGCCTAAAATTCTGGATGCACCCTCAAGCTGCGGCCTCTTGACCTTTTGGCTGTTGCGTGATACCATAGCGCGGCATTAGTACGGCTTTGTTTGAGGAAAAGACAACGATCCATGGTTTTCTGCGCTAATCACGCCCGTCTTGTTGTGGCGGCGTTCGTTTTGGCCGCGCTCGCAGGAGCTTGCGACCTCTCCTGGCCGACTCCCGCGCCTACCCCGACGGCCGTTCCGACCGTAACTACGGCAGCCTCCCCGATGGCGATCAGCCATGCGCCGGCAACGTCCACTCCACCCCCGCTGACGCCGACGGCTGCGCCCACGGCCACGCCTGCCGTGAGCCGCGATGGGCTATACACCATCGGCCTGGGCTGTCCCGGTGGCAACGCTTACAGCCCGATAGCGGTGGCGGAAGATGCCAAACTCGAGCGCATCTACGTCTACAACAGCTTCAACGACGAGGACGGGCAGGATACGCTGTCGGTCGTTGACGCTCGCTCGGCGACGATGCTCGGGACGGTGCGTCTGGGAGGCGCGCAACACATTCCATCGCTGGCCAGCCAGTTGTGGGTGGATGAGGTCACCCATCGCATTTACGCGCTCAACGGCGACAGCAAGGCCCTGCTGATCCTGGATGGCGAGAGCCTCGACATCCTGTTCATTGTCCATGGCGCCACAAGGGTCGCCCTGGCGCCGTCGAAAGGCCGCGTCTATTTGATCAACCAGACAGGTCAAATCAAGAGCCTGTCGGCTGCCGATTACAGCCCGCTGAACAGTTTGAACTGGAGCGGAGGTTTCGAGCCCACCCATCTTGCCCACAATCCGGCCAACGACGGCCTTTACCTGGGCCGCTGGGATTTCTCGCAGCGGGGCGCGATAGTCGTGCTGGACGGCGAGACCCTCGAACAGCGCGCGCAGATACCGCTGACCTCTCCTCCCCATGACCTCCAGGTTGACGCGCAGAAGAACCTGATCTACGTAGCGACCGACAACGGCATTGCCATTATTGACGGGCAGGCGAACGCGGTCATCCAGAACCTGAACCTGGGCATCGCCAGTTTCAACCCCAGCCGCAGTCTGGCCCTCGACGGCAAGGGGAAACGGCTCTATCTCAGCCACAACCGTGGGCTGTCGTTGGCCGCCGGTGGCGAGCTCATCATCATTGACACCGAAGCGCGCACGGTGGTCAACCGCATCCGCACTGCCTACCAATGGCAGCATCTGTTGTATTCCCCGCAACATGACCTGTTGTACGCTGCGCCGGCTCAGAATGAGTCGCTTTTGTGGGTCAGCCCCGATGGTCAGATCCTGAAGCGGGTGATGCTTGGCGTCCAATTGCTGGACATCCAGCCCGACCCGGTCAGCGGAGAACTGTGGGCGGTTGACTCGGCCGGCGCAGTGTACGCGCTGACGCCTCCGCCAGGCATGTCAATTGCCCGCCAACGTGCCGACGTTATCGGCGCGCCCGATGGCGCGACCGGCAAAGCCGAATTGGCCGTGACCAGCACCGGCCTCTACGTGACCGACCGCCCGCGTGGCAGGACCATCTCCCTGGACAAAGAGAGCCTGGAAGTGCGGCAGAAATTTCCCGCGGCCGGCCCTCTGGCAGTTGATGAGCCGGGTCAGCGGCTGTTCATCGTCGAAGGCAACGTGCACATCTACGGGCTGGGAACGGCCAAGCCACTCCAGCAGATCATCCTGCCCGTCGGCGACGATGACGTGCCGTCAGCCGTTGGCATCCTGTACGAGCCGACCAAAGATGGCCTCTACCTCAAGCTGCGCAGTGGGCTCAACAGTTCGGTTAACTACCGCACGCTGTGGCAGCTCTACAGCGGCAAAACCAGGAAGTATCTCGCCGCGTTCAATCCCGACAAGCGCGACGTAACCGGTGTCGCCATTGCCCCGCAGGCCAACCGCCTGTACCTCAGCTATGCCGGGGCATCCGACTGGGATGGAGGGTTGGTCGTCTACGACCTGGGTGGCGTCGAGCTGGAACGTGTCCGCGGTTTGAACGGCCAGTTGGCCCTCAGCTCGGATGGCCGCTTTTTGTTTATGCTGCGTCCGAGTGGGCTGTGGGTGCTCAATAGCCAGACCCTCGACGCAGTGGCGCTCTGGCCGCTGAGCGAAACGTATCGGCAGATGGTCATCAATCACGACAATAGCTGGCTCTACTTGAGAGACAGGTGTAGAGTGGCCGCCCTGTCTGTCGGTGAATTGCTGAAGAAAGGAATCCAGCCGCGCAAAAAGCTGCCGGAGAGCATCGGTCTGCCCGCTTCAACGTATCGGTCGCCGCAGTACGAGACCGATGGGCTGATCTATGCGCTCGTCCCCAGCGAGGGCGTCTACATTTCCGATGACAGGGGGCAGACCTGGCGGTTGAGCAGCCAGGGGCTGAAAGACCTTTACGTGACCGAATTGACCTTTTCTGGCAAGTTTGCGACCGATGGGATCATCTCAGTTAAGACAGCCAGCCGTAATACGTATCGCTCCGGCGACCGTGGTCAGACCTGGCGCAAAACGACGACCTGGACGCCGGCCATCGCCTTCGTCTCGACGCGGGGCGGCCCGGCAGGCGTCTACCTGATCAGCAGAGACGGCGCGCAGGCTCGCCGCGTCACGGCGGAAGGCATCAACGCCCGCAACCCACACTGGGCGCCAGAAGACAACTGGCTGTGCTTCGATTCGGACCACGAGGGCAACGCAGAGGTCTACGTCATTCAGCCCGATGGCTACGGCCTGGCCCGCCTGACGGACGACCCGGCGGAAGACACCGACCCGGTCTGGTCGCCCATCGGCGACCGCATTGCCTTTGTCTCGACTCGCGACGGCAACCCGGAGATCTACCTGATGGAAGCCGATGGGGCCAATCCTATCCGGCTGACCGACAACCCGGCCAACGACCGCCAGCCGGCCTGGTCGCCCGATGGGACACGCCTGGCCTTCACCTCAGACCGCGATGGACAGGATGACATCTACATCCTGACCTGGGCGAGTGGTGAAGTCGTTCGCCTGACGGCGGAGCCGGCCCAAGACTCGCAGCCGGCCTGGTCGCCCGACGGGCAGTGGATTGCGTTCGTCTCCGACCGGCATGGAGACCCCGACATCTTCCGCGTGCGGCCGGATGGGAGCGAACTGACGCAGGTTACACGGGCGTCCGCGGCGGAGCAATCGCCGGCCTGGGCGCCGGACAGCCGCACGCTGGCCATCGCCTCCGACCGCAGCGGCGTGTTCCAGCTCTACGAACTGAACCTCAACGGCGGCGGGTGGCGCCGGCTGACGATGGATGGCTACACCAATACCTCACCGGCGTGGGCGCACAGGCCCTGACCATCCGCTGCCCCGTTCAGCGCGGCGCAAACCCGCCTTGCGCCACCATCGTCGCCCACCGTGGAAGGCCATAGCACCGCTTTTGTTATTCCAGCATCGGGATTTTAATGCCCGCCTTCCTGGCGAACGAGATGGCCTGCGGATAACCGGCATCGGCGTGGCGCACCACTCCCATGCCAGGGTCAACCGTCAGCACGCGCTCCAGTCGCCGCGCGGCGGCTGATGTGCCATCGGCGACGATCACCTGGCCAGCGTGCTGGCTGTAACCGATGCCCACGCCGCCGCCGTGATGGAAGCTCACCCACGTCGCGCCGCACGCGGTGTTGATCAGCGCGTTCAGAATGGCCCAGTCGGAGATGGCGTCCGAGCCATCCAGCATTCCCTCGGTCTCGCGGTTGGGGCTGGCGACCGAGCCGCTGTCCAGGTGGTCGCGCCCGATGACGATGGGCGCGCTGACCCGGCCCGCGGCCACCAGCTCATTGAACCGCAGCCCGGCGCGGGCGCGCTCGCCATAGCCCAGCCAGCAGATGCGGGCCGGCAGCCCCTGGAATTCGACCTTTTCCTGCGCCATACGGATCCAGCGGCGCAGGTGTTCGTCCTCCGGGAACAGCTCCAGCACGGCCTCATCGGTCGCGTAGATGTCTTGCGGGTCGCCCGACAGCGCCACCCAGCGGAACGGCCCTTTGCCCTCGCAAAACAGCGGACGGATGAAGGCCGGCACGAAGCCCGGATAGCTGAAGGCGTCCTTCACGCCCCAATCGAAGGCGCGCTGGCGCAGGTTGTTGCCATAGTCAAAAGCGATGCTGCCCCTGGCCTTGAACTCCAGAATGGCCTGCACATGGGCGGCGATAGAATCCATCACCCGCGATTGGTAGGCCTGCGGGTCGCTGCGGCGCAACGCGGCCGCTTCCTCCAGCGATAGGCCGCGCGGGATGTAGCCGTACAGCACGTCGTGCGCCGACGTCTGATCGGTGACCACATCCGGCGTCACGCCGCGGGCAACCAGCTCGGGCAGCACTTCCGCCGCGTTGCCGATGAGGGCGATGGATTTGGGCGTCTCGTTCCGCAGAGCTTCCTCGGCCCAGGTCATGGCCTCTTCCAGGTCATCGGTCACCACGTCAACCTGACGCAGCTCCAGGCGGCGGTTGGCCCGCCAGCGGTCCACTTCGACGATGACGCCGACGCCCTCGTTCATGGTCACGGCCAGCGGCTGCGCGCCGCCCATCTCGCCCAGGCCGGCGGTCAGCACCAGCCTGCCCTTCAGGCTGGGCCAGCCCTGTTGCTTCGCCAGGGCGGCCAGCGTCTCGTAGGTGCCCTGCAGGATGCCCTGCGTGCCGATGTAAATCCAACTGCCGGCGGTCATCTGGCCGTACATGATCAGGCCCTGCGCCTCCCACCGGTCGAAATTCTCCTGCGTGGCCCACGCTGGCACAATATTGGAGTTAGCCAGCAGGACGCGCGGTGCATCCTCATAGGTGCGGAACACGGCCACTGGCTTGCCGCTCTGCACCAGCAGAGTCTCATCCGGCTCCAGGTCGCGCAAGGAGCGCAGAATGGCGTCAAAGCAATCCCAGTTGCGGGCCGCCTTGCCCCGCCCGCCGTAGACGATGAGGTTCTGCGGGTCGCCAGCGACCTGGGGGTCGAGATTGTTCTGAATCATGCGATAGGCGGCCTCGATCAGCCAGTTCTTGCAAGAGATTTGCCTGCCGCGCGGTGCACGCACAACTCGTGGTCCAGACATTGGAAGGCTCCTTTCCTCTTACATCCCAGCCTATGAAATCCTGCGGCAACAGCGACGGCATGGGCAGGTCGGCCATGCTGACCAGGCCGGCTGGGGCGGCCATGCGGCTGCCCATGGCGCCCAATCCCACTGTATGACTCTCACCTTGCGCATGGTGGCTTCTCCCGGAAGTACTGCTCAACGATCAGGCGCGACCAACTCTCGTATTCCTCCGCGCGCGCGACCAGCTCGCTGACGGAGGCGAAGCCGGCCTGGATGTGCACACGTTTCTCACGCGGCTCCACGCGCGGGCTGTCCAGCCAGTACTCGTAGATCACGCCGAAGTGCACCCGCCCGACTTCGGTGCGGTCGTCGTTCAGCAGTGCGATGAGGCGCGGCGGGTGGGAATACTCCACCCTGAACTCTTCGGCCAGCTCGCGGTCGCGCGCCCAGTCGAGGATGGACGTGACGTCGGACAGCAGAGGCAACTCATCGCTGCGATTGATGTGACCGCCAACGCCGATGGAGAACAGGCCCTGCAGCCGCTTCTCCCCGGCCCAACCCGACCGCTTGTAACGGAACACCTGGTCGCCATACCGCAGGATACAGTAGGGGATGAGCTGTTTATACGACGGGTCCTGTTCGGCCCGCTCGCGGGCGACGAACTCTGCCCGAGCGAGGATATCCGGTAGCAGGTGCCCGGCGGGCATCAAGCCAACGGCCGGCAGGTCGGGGAAGTGTTCGCGTTTGAAAGCCAGGACTTCTTCGGGCATGGCTCACCTCACGGCGACCGCGCGACTAATGCTTTTCAGCGGCAGAGTTCAGACATCTCTCGATGTCGGCGATGGCCTGGTCGGTACTGCGGAACAGCACGCCGCACATCCCACAGGCGCGCGCCGCCTCGATGTTGGCCGGCATATCGTCCACGAAGATCGCTTCGTCCAGGGCTACGCCGAGCCGTTCCGCCGCCCGGCGGTAGATCCGTGGGTCAGGCTTGGCGATGCCTTCCTCCGCCGAGACGATGATCTCGTCCACCTTGTCGCCCAGGCCGCAATGCTCGATGAAAAATTGCCGCGCATCGGGCCAGGCATTGCTCAGGATGGCGGTCCGATAGCGGGGGCGCAACGTCTGAATGTACTCCACCAGGTGTGTATCCAGCCGGTCTCCTGCCCAAAAATCACGCTGGAGCTGACGCAATTCCTCGTCGTTCAGGCCGAATTTGTGGGCCACCGCGGCCCAAACCTCCCCGGTTGATGCCCGGCCAATAGCAGCGCGCCGCGACACCTCGGCGTCGAACACCTCAGACTCTAGTGCACCTGGCGCCAGCGATAGTCGCTGTTCCCACCTGGCGCGTCCAGACGTGTCTTCGGTGCGGTACAACACCCCGCCGAAATCGAAAATCAGTGCGCGAATTGGCATCTCATTATAACCTCCGTGATCGTTTTCGCCCGGCAAAGCAGGGACATTATACACCACTCCGACGACAAGCGACAAGTGTAGTCGCTTGACTTCATCGCCCGACGGTGCTAATCTTATCCCGAAAATGACGGTCAGGGCAGTGTAGGGGATCATGCGGCCAATCATCATCGGCGTCGCCGGCGGGTCAGGCTCCGGCAAGACCACCGTGGTACAAGAGATCATTCGCGGCTTGCAGGACGCGGATGTCGTTGTCATTCAGCATGATGCCTACTATCGCGATCAAAGTCACCTGTCGTTGGAGGAGCGCGCTGCGCTGAACTTCGACCATCCCGACGCGCTGGAGACCGACCTGTTGGTCGCTCACCTGCGGGAGCTGGTGCAGGGACGGCCCGTGCAGGTGCCCGTGTATAATTTCGCCACCCATTGCCGGGAGAAGACGACGGTCACCGTGTACCCCCGCAAAGTCATCATTCTCGAAGGCATCCTGATCCTGAGCGACCCTGCCCTGCGCGACATGATGGACATCAAGGTCTACGTTGATACCGATGCCGACATCCGGTTCATCCGCCGTTTGCAGCGAGACGTGGCCGAAAGACAGCGCACGGTCGAGTCGGTCATCGGCCAGTACCTGGCAACGGTCAAACCCATGCACGAGGAATTCGTAGAGCCGAGCAAGCGCTATGCCCACGTCATTATCCCTGAAGGGGGATTCAACCAGGTGGCGGTTGATATGCTGATGACCAAGATCAAAAGCATCATCGCCCAGCAGTCCGCTCCCTCCGGGGGATAGGGGAGCCACGATGCCCGCTTAGAGTGTACCGGCTTCCTCCTTTGCCCACTACCAGAAGTTGAAGTATGATCGGCTGGCGGATGCCAAACGGCGCAAACGCGGCTTGCGCATCCCAAAACGAAGATTCGCCATGATTATGGTAATGAAGGGGTCAACCAGCAGCGTATGAGACAGAACACAGGACCGAACACAAATGACTACAGGCCCTCGCCCGACTTTTGGAGTCGGCGGCGGGTAGCGGTGACCGGTGGCTCAGGTTTTCTGGGCTCCTATGTGCTGCAGAAGCTGGCGGCGTGTTCGTGCGGCAACGTTTTCGTCCCGCGCAAAGCAGACTATGATCTACGGGAGATGGTGAACATCCGCCGCATGTACGATGACGCCCGCCCAGACATCGTCATCCATCTGGCGGGGGTGGTGGGCGGCATCGGCGCCAACCGCGAGCGGCCCGGCGAGTTCTTCTACGATAACCTGATCATGGGCATTCAGCTCATGGAGGAGGGGCGGCGGCGCGGCATCGAGAAATTTGTCGCCATCGGCACCATCTGCGCCTATCCCAAGTTCACGCCTGTGCCGTTCAAAGAGGACGACCTGTGGAATGGCTATCCGGAGGAGACCAACGCGCCGTATGGGTTGGCCAAGAAGATGCTGTTGGTGCAGAGCCAGGCCTATCGCCAGCAGTACGGCTTCAACAGCATTTTTCTGTTGCCGGTCAATCTGTACGGCCCACGCGACAACTTCGACCCCAACTCGTCGCACGTCATTCCCGCGCTGATACGCAAGTGTGTGGAGGCGCGCGACCGCGGCGATCAGCACATCGTGGTGTGGGGCGATGGCTCGCCCACCCGTGAGTTCCTGTACGCCGGCGACGCCGCCGAAGGCATCCTGCTGGCAGCCGAGCGTTACAACGACAGCCAACCGGTCAACCTGGGCAGCGGTTTTGAAATCAGCATCAAGGACCTGGCCCATTTGATTGCCAGGCTCACCGGTTTTGCCGGCGATTTGGTCTGGGATACCAGCAAGCCAAACGGCCAGCCCAGACGATGCCTGGACACCACCAGAGCCAGGAGTCTGTTCGGCTTTCAGGCCCATACCCCTTTTGAAGCAGGGTTGCAAGAGACCATTCAGTGGTACGAGTCTCACAGAAAACAATGACACCCAAGGAGGATAACCTGAGTGGATGCTAACATCCCGTTTGTGGATTTGCGAGTTCAGTACCATTCATTGAAACCAGCGATGGACGCGGCGATTCAGGATGTGTTGGAACGCAGCGCGTTTATCCTGGGGCCAGACTTGAAGGATTTCGAGCAGAACTTTGCGGCCTACATTGGCGTCAGGCACGCTGTTGGCGTCGCGTCTGGCACCGACGCGCTGAGTTTGGCGCTGCGGGCGTTGGGCATCGGGCCGGGCGATGAGGTGATCACCGCGGCCAACACCTATATCGCCACGTGCGAGGCCATCAGCCACGTCGGCGCCACGCCAAAGCTGGTGGATGTGCAGCCCGATACCTACACCCTCGACCCGGCCCAACTGGCACGTGCTCTGACGCCGGCCACGCGGGCCATTATTCCGGTGCATCTCTACGGCCAGCCAGCAGATATGGTGCCCATTCTGAAATTTGCGCGCGCACATGGCCTATACGTCGTCGAGGATTGCGCCCAGTCCCACGGCGCGCGGTACAACGGCCGCAAAACAGGCACATTTGGGCACATCGCCTGCTTCAGTTTCTATCCTGGCAAGAACCTGGGCGCGTATGGCGACGGCGGGGCAGTGTTGACCGATGACGACGAAATCGCCGGGCGGGTGCGGATGTTGCGCAACCACGGCCAGCAGAGGAAGTACGAGCACCTGATCATCGGCTATTGCGCCCGCCTGGACAACTTGCAGGCGGCGATTCTGAATGTCAAGCTGCCCCATCTGGACGACTGGAACGCACGGCGGCGCAGCCGGGCCGCCCTGTATGACCGCTTGCTGGCCGATGTGCCTCACATCGTTGCGCCGAGGGTGGCGGCGGGCAACGAGCCGGTGTATCACCTGTACGTGGTGCGTGTGACCGATGGACGGCGCGATGCATTGCAGGCATTCCTGGAAGAGAAGGGCATCTCCACGGGCCTGCATTATCCGACGCCGGTCCACCTGCAACGCTCGTACAGCGGCCTGGGCTACCGCGCCGGCGATTTTCCGGTGAGCGAGCAACTGGCCAGCCAGGGCCTGTCTCTGCCGATGTTCGCCGAGCTGACCGATGAGCAGGTCCACTTTGTGGCGGACCAGATCAAGGCTTTCATGGGTGGCAAGGGCAGGCTATGACCGGGCACATCTCGCACCAGTCGCCGCGGCGGGTGCTCATCACCGGCGGCGCGGGTTTCATCGGCTCGCACCTGGCCGAAGCGCTGCTCGACCGTGGCGATAGCGTCACGGTCATAGACAACCTGTCCACCGGCCGATTCGAGAACATCGCCCACCTGGTCGGTCGGCCTGGGTTCCGCTTCGCCATCGAGGACATCACCAAAGAAGTCGTCCTGGACCGGCTGGCGAGCGAGTGCGACGTGGTGTTTCATCTGGCGGCGGCGGTCGGCGTGCAGCTCATCGTCGAGGACCCGGTGCATACCATCGAGACCAACGTGATGGGCAGCGAGGCCGTCTTGAAGGCCGCGCTGCGCTATCGGGCCAAAGTGCTTCTGGCGTCAACCTCTGAGGTATACGGCAAAGGCGCGCACGCCCCTTTCCGCGAGGATGACGATGTGGTCTTGGGGCCAACCAGCCGCAGTCGCTGGGCTTACGCCGCTTCCAAAATGGTGGATGAGTTTCTGAGCCTGGCCTATCACCGCCAAAAAGGCCTGCCGGTGGTCATCTTTCGCCTGTTCAACACGGTCGGGCCGCGCCAGACCGGCCGCTACGGCATGGTCGTGCCGCGGTTTGTGGGTCAGGCGCTCGACGGGCAGCCCCTGACGGTATACGGCGACGGGCAGCAGACGCGCTGTTTCCTGCACGTGGCCGACGCTGTGTCCGCCCTGCTGGCGTTGCTTGACTGCCCCGAAGCAGTTGGGCAGGTCATCAACGTCGGCTCGGTGGAAGAGGTCACGGTGCTCGACCTGGCGCGGCTCGTGTTGCGCGCCGTCGGGCTGCCAGAGGACCATTTGACGTTTGTGTCGTATGATGATGCCTACGCCGAAGGGTTTGAGGACATGGCGCGTCGCGTGCCCGATATTTCCAGGATGGCCGGGCTCACTGGCTGGCAGCCCCTCCGTTCCCTGGACAGGACCGTGCGCGATGTGATCGCCTATGAGAGCGCCTGCCGGGCGGCCCGCAAGCAGTGAAAGGGGTGAGCGCATCCGATGAACCGGGCGAAGGATTGGTTGGCGCAGGCTGAGCGAGACCTGCTGCAGGCGCGGTCTTCAGCGGCGGAAAACCGTCATGAATGGGCCTGTTTTGCCGCGCAACAGGCTGCCGAGAAGGCGGTCAAGGCCCTGCACCTGGCGTTGGGTCAGGAGGCCTGGGGACATGTGGTGGCCCGCCTATTGCGAGATTTGCCTGTGAGGGCTCCTGAGGACCTGATAGAGAAAGGCAAAGTGTTGGACAATTTCTATGTCCCCACCCGCTACGCCAACAGTCATCCAGAGGGCGCGCCTTTCGAGCATTACGGGCCGCTTCAGAGCCGGGAGGCGATTCGATATGCCAGTGAGATCGTTGAATTCGTCCGTGCTCGTATGGCCCAATCGCGATCAGGTTGACCAGGCTGTCCGCACCTGGGCGGTGGAGATGGCCAGGCAACATCCCGAAACGCAGCGAATAGCTTACTATGGCTCTTACGCCCGCGGCGATTGGGGCGTCGGCAGCGATGTTGACCTGTTGGCCGTGGTCGAGGAC
>Ga0209101_1002483_pt1 | contig 12134 bp, 6 predicted proteins | sample ConPoolayeCmetaG_FD_185481 | JGI IMG/M metagenome (GOLD analysis project Ga0209101, IMG submission 185481) | Hot spring microbial mat communities from California, USA to study Microbial Dark Matter (Phase II) - Cone Pool mat layer C metaG... ... | reverse complement strand
GGTAATGATAAATCATCAAGAGTGTTATTCCGTCTTCAATATTTGTCCATGAGTTGATTTCGTAAGTCAAATTCCCCACTTGTTTAGTAAAAACGTTCTTCTGCCAATTCTCCGGCGTCCCCATGGGCTCATTGTCACGGAGAATGCACCCATATTTTTTATTGATCAGGATCTCATAAGAACCACCCGCCCAATTGAACTTTTCTGTATTCCATTTTGCAGGATCGTATGTCAAGTAAAGATGTTTTTGGATACCAATCTGAGCTTTTGCAAATGTTGTTGTCGTGGGTGGCATTGCTGTATCCGTTGGCGCATTTTCAGGATAGACGGTTGTCAGATTTGCTTTTTCAATTGTTTTTGTCGGCGTCTGGGTATGAATCGGGAGTAGGCTGGTCATAGCCTTACAACCCATGCTTACAAACAACAAAATCAGGAAAAAGAACAGATACTTTATCTGATGTTTTTGCGAATAGAAGATCATGGCCAGCCTATCCACAGTTAGGTTATTTATCAATCAAGGCAAGTATTGTCGCAGTATCATTGGAAGATATATCTGATAACGTACGCCAACCAGACTATATTTTGTCCCACAACCGCCTTTGTAAAAGTTCCAGTCTTGTATCATCAGATAATACCAACCCGTTTCAGGAGCAATCCATTCGATCAAGGAGCTCCTCCCGCCATCTTCATCATCACTGTAAGCTAAGAGAGTTTGTTTATCCTGATCATATAGAGATAGCGTGGTGTCTACCCTGGAATCTAGATTTATTGTCCGAAATACATAGGTCTGACCGGCTTCTGCGTAAAATCGCACCCAATCCTGATCGCCTGCTTGGTGGAAATTATGTTGTTGCACCCCATTTAGGTCCCAGAGTTGTGCTGTATTAGCGGTATTGTCCTCCTCATATTCGTCTGCCATAGCAGTACACAATTGCACCCCATTACTATAGATGTTGTTCGATTTCATTTCTTCTGGAACGGCGCCGGTCGAATCGGCTTGAGCGTAAATCGTCGTGGTAATTTCGCTGCCTGCAGTCAGCATGCTGGCATTCAATCCAGTAATACTCATCAAATCATCTATAACCGCCGTCAATGTAACGGTTTGCCCTGCAGCGATGGGATCGTTGATCCAAAACTTGATGCTGCCGGTGTAATCTCCTGTGCCAGTGGGGAGGTGATCCGCATAGAGATCGGTGAAGAAACCGTTCAGGGTTTCCTTTGAACCTATGTTCTTGACCAGCGCCTGGAACAGGAGCGTGCCGTTTGTTTGCTGGAAGGCTTTCAGGTCAAGCACTGCCAGATCGGCTGATCCTGCTGTTGGCGGAATGAGCACTCCACCAGCTAAAACTTCAGGTTCAAAGGTGATTTTTGCAAATTTGCCATATGAAAACTCTGTTCTTGCAATATTCGAGATAGCGAAATGGCTGACTTCACCAGCTAATCGAACTGACTGATAAGGAGTGGATAATAATTTTAAGGGTACAGTTGCCGGATTCATCCCACCTTTATCAAGATACACTGTATTATCCAATTCTCCATCAATATACAGACGAATCACTCCCGAACAATCATAAGTAGCAGCAAAGTGGTGCCATGAGTTGAAGAACGTGCTTTCATCGATGTTTCTGTTGCTCAAAGCACGCCCTACATCATAGACGGTAAAATTCAGTTTTCGATTGTCAATCATAAACACCCAGCGTCCTGGATTTGACCAGCCTCCTTCTTGATGGGCAAGAATACCACTATAAGAATGTCCTTCCAACCTCTTTACCCATAATTCTACAGACATTGAACAGGATGGTTGAGGACCAATTCCTGCATCAATTCCAGGTCTGGGTTCAGGGTCTACGTCGCCAGGAGATAGTATGGCTGGACCAAATTTACCTGTTGTAGTCCAACTAAGTTCAGAACTCATAGTTGCATCTCCATTTCCAACAGCATCGTGTAAAATGAAACCCAACCCTTCACGCATATCGAAAACTCTTAGATGATTAGAATCAATCACGGGGTAAAATACTTTGTTTCTGGAGCTGGGTGGGCTTACGGCATTTGAATTTCCAAAATATAAGGAATACGAATGGTTATCAATCCCTGATGCCTGAACTGGTGTTTGCGTTCGAAACCAGATATCGATTTGATCCTGTTGACACTTATCCACTATGCGGTCTAACTCTGAGGTATTATTGAAGACAATCCTCAGATCATTACACTTCGGATTGGACATAGAAGCGTTGTAGATTTCCGCTGCAGTTGGGGTAGTACTGCTGTCAAAGTGAAGATGAACGGGATAACCGGCGGGAAGTTCTAGCGTTGTCATGTTGTTTTGAATGATCAGGTTGCGTTTATACTGATAGGAGCTATCCCACCACGCGCTTTGCGGACGGGAAGCCGGATCGATTTTTATGGAGGTATCTGGCTGCGTTGGATAAAGCCCAATATTTCCAGCCCGGTCAATTGCCCGACAGCGGAATTCATAGACATGTCCGGGCAACCCGCTAAACAACTCATACGGTTTGGTGATAGGCGTATTCGACAACCAATCCAACCATTCACTGCGGCTGGTATCACGATATTGAATATCATACGCACGCACTCCTGAAGAATCATCCCCTCCATTCCAATTGACTTGAAAGACATTCTCGTAAGTCGAAGACGGAAGATTTTGTACCTGACAGGTTGGCAACACAGTGTCGATTCCAAACCATACATCTGGTCCAGAATCTGTTGCGCCAGCACTATTTCCAGCCCTTACGCTCCAGTACAATTTGGGATAATCCCGGCTAAAGGTGTAATCAAAAGAGGTAACACCTGGTGGGAACGTTTGGTCTACGATTGGCGCAGGATCGTTCCAGGGATTCGAGTTTGTACTAACCCGCAGGGTATACCACTCTGCGCGGATAGATGGACTCCATTCAAAATGGATCGTGCGCTGATTCCACCAGGTACCATTATTGCTTCGCGTGGACGGAACAAGCAGTTTGACATCCGAAGGACGGATATAGCCGACCGTGTATGTCGTATCAATCTTGGCGTTTGCCCCCGAATCACGCTTGACAGCGCTGATCCGCAGTTTATGTATCCCCGTTTCGTACTCTGGAGAGTGAATCCAAAAGCCGTGGTAGTTTGGCTGAGTGCAATCTGGTGGCGCGTTCGGGCCGTAGTGATCGAGCAATCGCCATTCACCGTCTTCGCTGCCATCTGGTGCTTTATTTAGCCAGGCATACACTTCAGGACCCTGAATACCATCATAGTTGACAAAAACGCAAAGGTGCGTTTCGTTCGTGTTCGGTTCAAAAATCTGGTAACTGCCAATGTATACGCCGCCCTTCGCTACGGTAAAATTCCAGGTATCCGAGCTCCAATCTGATTCAGCGCTGCCATCCCCGGCTTTTACTCGCCAGGAATAGGTGTTCGGATTGTAGGTTCTCGTCCAGCAAGGTGAGTCAACCCAGCCGCTGCTGGCAAACACGCCTCCGCCCTGATCTTTTACCTCAAAATAATATTTTACCGAATTGCCATCCGGGTCTGTCACCGGGTGTACGCACAGCTCTACAGACGCTGGTGAACCGGAGGAATCCTTCAAGAACCAGTTATAAGGACTTTTCAGCAAGGGGCGGTCGGGGGGGCGGTTGATTGGAGCAGGTGTACCGATTAAGGTATAGGTTTTTACGACCCTCTCAGGATTAGCCCAATCGTTGTCTCCCTTTTTCGCGACTTCAAAGACAATGGCATAAGTTCCCCGTTGCAGAGAAGCTGTTTGCCAATCCACACTGATTTCTAATTGATCACCGATTTGTTGAATGTTCGGTTGTTCAAAGACCTGGTCGCCAATCCGAAAACGCATCGAGCGGTAATCCTGAAAATAGCGAGCCCGGCCTACGATATGCACCGTTGTTGCCTCGGAGGGAGAGGGAGGGCTTACATCAAAGAGGGTAATATGTTCCGTCAGCAAATTATTGACAACTTTGACCTTAATCCATAAATTCGGACCGAAGTAGGTCCCTTGCGGATTTTGTAATTGCCAGCGACTAGCGTAGGCTCTCTCTTGAGAGGGCGTTTGGAAGGGAATGGTGACTTCTACCGTTTCACCCGGGGCAGCGGTTGGCAAAGTAACACTTCGGGGCGAATTCATCGGGTCGCCTTCTCGAAACACCAATTTGTAACCGCTTCCCCAAGTCGAACTCCCAGTGTTGCGAATTCGCCAGGTTTGTTGGGCAGTCTGGCCACCAGAAACGATCGTGTAGTCTGCCAAGGTTTGCGAGACCAGGGACGCTCCATCTGATGAGACGTTGCTTTGAGGGATTAAGCGAATAAGCCGATAGGGGCTATTTTCATCAATGGATAGATTTTCCAGATTGTTAGCAGAGGAATTAAATAATTGCGCGCATGCACTTCCCTCAACGCCACCGGGGGCATAACGTACATTCCCATATTCATCAAAGATATCAAAACTGATGCAAGCATTCTCGGTCTGTGTGATCGATCTCGTTTTGGAGGGCAGCCAATCAATTGGCACCATCGAATCATCACGAGTAGGGTCAGCCCATGGATCCCATTCAAAACGCCAATGACCATTTCTGCATTGCTCATCTTTTAACGGGTTACAGGCAGCCGCGACAAACCAGATTTTGCTTGGATCAAGCCTCTGATTAGGAGTGATTCTAGGGTTAGTTCCCGGCCAATTTGCAAAATAGATTGTAGCTCGGACTTCCTTAATGCGGTTGCTATTATCGCTGAAGTGAATATCCCAAATAACTTTTTGATCTCTTTGGATATCCCCGCTGGATACGTCTGTCCCCCAGTATCCGGTTGGCGATACGGTGTCTCCGTTATAATTGGCTGGACGCCAGGCTATTGGGTTATATTTCGTCTTTTTATCGGGTGGGGTTCTATTGGCAGGGTTATTATTGTAAAAATAATACCAAAGTTCATAAACTTGTGCTCCAATCATGGGTTCAGGAATTACTTTTTGACACCCCGGATATTCCAGATGACTGTCATTGAATGGCTCAATTCGTGTTTCGCAGCGATGGAGCTCAAAATGAAGATGAGTCAGGAAGCTGGAATCCCCGCTATTCCCTTCTTGACCTATCGGGCAATCAAAACCCTTATTTTTATTATTACATCCCCCGGTAGAATTTTGTGGATTCGGGCCGATTACATCATCTACATTTACGTAATCTTGAGCCAAATGACTGTACTGGGAATAATAATAACCATCATCGCCAATCATGTTTGAATCATGATGCTCAATCACAACCGTGTTCCCCCAACTGGAGGGGCCTTTTTTTGCATAAACCACCCTTCCGGGAGCGATGGCATAAATCTCTTGACCCTGTGTAAGGGGATTAAAATCCAGGGCGTAATAATGTACACCGACGTGCGTGTGCACGCCATAACTATTTCCATACGTATTACTTTCTATATCACTTCTCCATGGCGTATAAATTCGCCATCGAGATGGTTTTAGAATAACAGTATTATCGCCCTCTGGAGGTGGGGTGACTGCCACAGCAGGCTTTCTGATTGATAAGAGAAAGAAAGCACCGCTCAACAGGATAATAAAAAAGAGATGTTTGAGTTTCATAGTACACCCCTATAACGCGACCCTTTACTTCGGTAGGCATAGGACGAAAAAAGGAATGCCACAATACTAACGAGTTGCGTTCTTCTTTTGCATCTGACACCTGAAATATTCATTTTTTACCAGCCAAAACCAAAATACTTGGTGACCGATGGACTGCCCCCTCTATCAGGCAAGCTTTATCAGGACAGCATTGGTGGGAACAATCCTTTTCAAGATTATTTATACAAAAAAACCAGAGGCGTGTCAATAGGTTGCAAAAAATTTAAGGATATGCGGCTCTCTCAAAACTACCAGTGCTGAGAAGACACGCCGGGCGCAATCGGGTTGAGTTCGATTAGGGGGGTAAGATGGTGAAACTGGTGTAATGATAGGCGATTTTGTCCTGATATAACCCCAGAGTATCGCTGCCGTTTTCCACCCGCCCGCGGGGCGAAACGGCGCGCCAACTGAACCAGCGGGCGCTGCCTTGACCGCTATGGGCGAGATGGGTGAAGGTGGCGTTGGGTAAAAGCTGGTTGAGCAGGCTGTCGTACCAGGCGCGCAGGGCGGTCAATCCCTGGATGGTGCGAGCTGCGTTGACATGCACCGCATCCGAGAGATAGAGGGCGAGCACCGCATCGATATTGCGCGAGTTTAAGGCCTCAATCAAAATCTGGCTGATGTCGGCTGATGGGGGGGTATAAGACCAGGGGTAATCGCGGATGATATTCCACACTTCTGGCAGGTACTTGCGCGTGTTCGACCATTCCCAAAAGCTGGCTGCGCTCAAGCCCAGGCTTTGAGCCGTGGTGAGAAAGTCCAGCACTTCTGTGGGGCTGGCTGCCCAACTGCCGCTGCGGTAAGCCGCCCCAACCGGCAGGATAGGCCGAAAAGGAGTCAGGGCTTGAAATTCCAGCACCGAACGGCGCAACTGATCGGCCGGGTTGTGCGCCCGCTCCCAATACACCTGAGGCATATTGTAGTCGCACGGCTCGAGGAATTCCTTCCATGGCACCTGCGGGTGGTAGGTGGGATAGCGGTAAGAACACAAGGCGATCGGGAAGGTCGGATAGGCACTGCGCAGGCGTTTCATAAAGGTGCGCGCTGCGGCATCTTTGCCTGGTTGCTTGAATTCCCCTTCCACATCCAGGACATATCCATCCAGACCCAGTTGCCCGATGCGTTGAATGGCTTTATCGGCTTCGCTGATTGGCTCGTTGCCATAGATGTAATGCCAGCCCCAGCACTGGATGCCCTTTTGGCGCAGGGCGGCGATCAGCGGCGGCACCAGGTCAACGTTGTTGACAATGTTATAGCTATACGCCCCATCGGCAACTTTGATCAAGACATAGGTGAAGTTTGCCTGTTGCGCCAGATTGGCAATGGCGTTGACATCGCCGTTTTCACATGTCCAGATGCGCCAGATAAAATAGCCTTTGCCTTGCACCGTCATTGTTTACATCCTCGCCGGTGGTTATTTGCCACCGACCACTTGTTTGACCAGTTTGCGGATGGCGGTTTCGTTGGGCAACAGCACCATTGCCCCGCCAGGCGTGATGTAATCATACGCCATATCTGGGGTGATAAAGTAATGCTTGATGCGCGAGCGATCGAGGGCAACCTGGGCGGCAATGGGCAAGAGAGCCAGGCCATCTTCGAATTTCAGGTTGGTGACGACGGCCTTCTTGTAGGCTTTGTAGAACTCTGGGGCGCGAGTGAGAGCATCGAGGCTGATGAACTTCTCGAACAGGGCGAGCAAGACCTCTTGTTGCCGGCGGTTGCGGGCAAAATCGTTGGAGGTCTTGCGCGAGCGCACATACCACAGCGCCATATCGGCATCCATGTGCACTTTACCTTTAGGGATGGTGATCCACCCTTTGCCGGGATACTTATCATACAGAGGTTGGGTAACTTTGACCTCCAATCCACCCAAATCGTCCACAACCCGCTTGAAGGAGCGAAAGTTGACCAGCGCATAGTGGGTGGGTTTGACGCCAAAATTCTGCTGCATGGTCGCGGCCAGGCCTTCAAAACCGCCATGTTGCCAGGCGACATTAATGCGATCTTGCGTCCAGCCCGGGATATAGACATATAAATCGCGGGGGAAAGACAAAATGTGAACCATTCCCCTTTCGGTATCAATGCTGACCAGGATGATGGTATCGGTGCGGAACAGGGTGCCGCCTGGGCGGCGGTCGGAGCCGAGCAGCAGGATATTGAGCCGTTTGGGCAGGTTCCCAACCGTTTCAGCGGGGGTGAAAGTGTCTTGCGGGACAGGGGTTTCCGGCGGCGGTGGTGGGGTGGCGCTGGGTTCGGGGGTAAAGGTCGGGATTAGCGTGGGAGTGATCACCGGTGTCGGCGGCAACGGCTGGAAAGGCGTTGGGCTAGGAGTGGCGTTGAGGCTTTGAGCGCTGGCCTTCTCGACCGGCAAATCCTGCGTCAGCCCTTCGGTGAGCGGCGGTAGGATCGCGGCCAGGTTGGGCAAGGCACAGCCGCTCAGAAAGAGCGTCAGTAAAAATAGATGGAGGAGAAGATGATTCGGTTTGTTCATCAAGCAGTCAGGATTGCAAGAAGGATACCATTTTTTCTGCCCAATGGCGCTGAAAGTTTGCCTGCCAAGGCTATTTTTCCAGCCGGGCTGCATTCCTCACGGGGCGGCGGTTGGTAAGGGAGTGATAACGATCGGTGTCACCCCAGGACCGGATGGAGAGGTTGGTTTGGGCACTTTTTGGGTGGCTGTAGGCGGTTTGCCCTGGGGCAAGCGCGGCACATACAGTTTTTGCCCAACGCGCACGGCGGTAGAATGCCCCAGGCAGTTTGCCCATTGCAATTGAGCCACCGAAGCGCCGCTTTGGACAGCGATGCTATACAACGTATCGCCCTTCTGGACAACATAGATCACCCAACCCGCCGGAGGCCCACACTTTGCCCCACCGCCTGGCTGGGTGGCTTTGGGTTTGCGCGGCTTTTCGGTTTCCGTAGCCGTTGGTGTGATGGTTGCTGGCGGCAAATAGATAACGCTGTTAGCGCTCAGCCGTTCAGTGGCGGTCAGGCAATTCGCCTGTAAAATCGCTTCTGGACTGAGGCCATATTGAAGAGCAAGGGTCTCCAGGGAGATTTCGGCGGTCAGGGTCGTCGGTACCCAGCCGACCGGGTAGGCACAGGTTGGGGTAGGCGATTGGGTGCTCGTGGCGGTCAGGGTTGGCGAAGGGGTAACCGTTGCGCTTGGGAGCACTTCCAAAACTGTTTCGCTCTCGAGCGCCTGCTCCGGGGGCAGCGTGGGTTCGAGCGGTTCATTGGCGCTGCTGTTCGGGCGCAGCAATCCGCCTTCGGTTAGCGAAAGCACCAGGCTACCCATAACGACCACCAGAGAAATCATCCATAAGCCGATGGCAATGCCCCAACCCATTTTTCCTTTCATGGTTCACGCTCCTCCACAGATTCGTTGCCATTGGGGGAGACCGTCGCGAGCAAGACGCTAAAAGTTGTCCCCTCCCCAGGGCGGCTATCCACCCAAATGCGGCCGTTCAAAGCCTCCACCAGGGTCTTTACGATGTACAAGGCGGCGCCGTTCTCGGCAACCCCAGGGATCTCAACCCGCCGTTCCCTGGAGAAAAGGTTGGGCAGATGCTCGGCGGCAATGCCGCCGCCGCTATCCTGGATTTGTAACAGCAAATAGCCCTGGGTGGCATTTTCCCGTTCTTCCCTGGCAGAGAGGTGCACCGTGCTGCCCTCCGCAGAAACCTTGAGGGCATTCTGGAGGAGTTTGACCAGAATCTGTTCGAGAGCGCCTGGGTCGCCTGAAACGGGCGAGAGTTCGTCCGGCAGGTCGCTCTGGATCTCGATGCGACGGCTATCCTGGAGCTCGCCCACCTCCCTTAAGGCATTTTCGATGACCGTCTTCAGGGAAACGGCTTCGACATTCAGTTGAATCTGACCGCCCTGCAAATCGATTGCCGGGGTATAGTCGTCCAGAATCGCCATCATCCGCTGGCTGGCAAGGCGAATCCGCTCTAAGAATTTGCGCTGCAAGGTGCCCAGGATGCCGACCGACTCGCCCAATAAGAAATCGGTATAGCCGACAATGGAAGCCAAGGGTTGGCGCAGTTCGGTGCCCAGATTGGCAAGCAGGCTGGCGGTTTCCCCTCCGCCGCCTTCAATTTGGGCGCGGCGCAGTTGTTGGTGCGTTTCCTCGAGCTCTCCCCGCAAGCGGGCAATCTCTTCCAGGGCAAGGCGCAGTTCACCTTCCAGGCTGGCCGAGTCGTTCGCCGCCAGGCGGGGCAACTCGGGCGGGGCAGGCGCAGGTGGCGCAAGCTCGGTTGCCTGGCGCTCTCGCTCTTGCCAGGCGGCAAGTTCAGCCTGCAGGGCATCCAGTTGCGCCTGAGTTTCTGCCAATGCCTGGCGGGTTTCGGCGAGTTCAACCGTTGCCTGGAGTTGCGGTTGCAATTGATGGATCAGCTTGCCAACCACGCTGCTCAAGTTCACCAGTTGAATTTGCTCATCACCGCTCCAGGCGTGTTTAGAATACGGGGAAAGCAGGATAACGCCAAATAGGGGCGCTTGATCTTCAGCATGGATTACGCCCATCAAGAGATCGCCGCTTTGATTCAAGCCCAGACAAGAAGCCAGGTAGCTCAAATCGGGCGTGGGCGCATCGGTTTTCATGCGCATGGGTTTGGCATGGCGAAGGTTGGCTGCCAGGGTGGGCATCTGGCGGCCATCGAGAATGCCGCCCTCCAGGTTGACCTCCCGGATGAGGTCATAACCGCCATGCAGGAGGATCTGCCAGCTCTCATCGGGCGGCGAGACCAGCCAGCACAAATCGGCGCGCAGGGCGCGGGCAAAGAGGGCGGATAAGGCGTAGCTCAATTGCCCTCGCTGCATGTCCATGGGCAGGCTCAGACAGGTTTGAATGAGCTGCATTTCGAGGGGCGTCAATCGCTCAGGCTGGGCGGCGTCTTCAGCCTGGGCGGCGGGCGGTTCAGCCGTAAGTGCAAGCGGTGCACGTAAGGGGATCAGGATCAAAAGCGGGTAAGCGATGATCTCTGCCAGGCGAATGATGCCCGAAAAATCCTGTTCAAGAGCTGGAAAGAGAAAGTGAAGCAAATACCCGCTCCCAACGACCAGAAAGAAGAGCAACCCCGCGTTCCAGCCATCGGGTCGTTTGAGGATGAGGACGCTGAGCGCCAGCAAGGCAACCAGGACCCCGGCCAGCGTAGCCGCCTGATCGATCAGGCTGCCGTTAAAAGAGGTCGTCTCCGCCTGATTCAGCCACCACAGGCAGATAAACAGGCCGAAAAAGAGACCAAAGAAGGAAAAGAGCAGGGCGGCAAAATCTGCGCGGCGGTGCGGCTGAGGGAAGGCCCACAGCCAGAGCAGGATGATCAGGCTCGCCAGCCCGGCGCTGCGCTCGAGGGCCGGCAACAAAGCCTGTTCGGCGATCAAGCCCTGCCAGGCAAGCCCGCCGCTAACGAAGAGGGCAAGGCGCAAAACGATCAGCGGCAGAAAACCGATTAGCAGGCGGCGGCTTAACGCAGGTTGGTTGCTTCCCTGCAGATAGAGACTGACCGGTAGAACCGCTACAAGGGAAAAGGCAACCACCAAATGGTAAATCAAATTGCCTGGCGGGTTGGTGAGTAAGTCCAGAAAGGGTTGGAAAACATCTGGCATGGGCAAATCCTTGCTAAAATTATAGCACGGGGCAAAAAATTTTCACTCAACAAGGTTGACAAACGCCATAAACGGAGTAAAATTTTGGATAGAAAGCCGAAGTGGCGGAACTGGCAGACGCGCTACGTTCAGGGCGTAGTGAGCTTACGCTCGTGTGGGTTCAAATCCCACCTTCGGCATTGGGTGTGGTCCTCCATATCGATGGGTTAAGGCTTGTCCGCTGCGGCGGACAAGCTTTACTTAACAGCTATGGGAAAGGATGCAATCTTTATGCCCGGAGGTGCGCAAGGCAGCCCCGGGCAAACAGCGATTTTCCCCTTATTGCGCCTGAGGTTTATAGAAGCTCACGGTTGAATCTCCCCATTAAACGTCCACGTGGCTGGGAAAACGTAGCCAAGGGCTTCGTAGAATCGCTGCAGCACTTCCAGATCGGACATCTGAGGCGGTTTTTGTTTGATCTGCGGCCCTGCTCCGCCGCCGCCTGTGCCGGAAAAGGTGATCCAATCGATTTCGATCCCTTGCTGACGCAGTTTCTCTCTGGCGGCTTGCAGTTGATCTTCGGGAATGGTTTCTGGCAGGCTTTGTTCGATGCCAATATCTTTTTGACTCATTTTACCACCGAGAGCACCGAGAGCACGGAGAAAAACCTCTGTGTTCTCTGTTTACTCGGTGGTAAAAAGTTTTGTGTTTTCATTCACCACCGAGAGCACCGAGAAAAACCCTCTACATGTTCTCCGTGAGCTCTGCGGGAAATATGTTTTATTTTCTTCACTACTGAGACTCGGAGCTTGAACTGGTCCTATTTTTCAGTGGACTCAAGGATAACACTTTCGGTTAATTTTTGGGAGTTTATGGATGGCAAGTAAGGTCACTACACGAGCAAACTTCTCCGCACTGA
>Ga0209101_1002482_pt1 | contig 12138 bp, 2 predicted proteins | sample ConPoolayeCmetaG_FD_185481 | JGI IMG/M metagenome (GOLD analysis project Ga0209101, IMG submission 185481) | Hot spring microbial mat communities from California, USA to study Microbial Dark Matter (Phase II) - Cone Pool mat layer C metaG... ... | reverse complement strand
TGGCTATTTAGCTTATTACATCCACGTTATCTTTGGTTATACTGTTTCTAAATTTAATTCGTAATTCAAATTAATTATGTATTTTTATAAGTATTTATTCGCTTCTTCCACTGTGTCTTGGATTTTTATTCTTTATAGTAGATTTCTACTTTTATAGATATAAATAACAGATGTATGAGACATTGATCAATGTCGCTTTATTTATGGTCTATGCTTTATTTTCTCATTGACAACTTCTCCCAACTTCTCTATTCTATAAATATGATCAAGAAAATTATCGAAATATCTGGAGATTCATTTTTATTGTTACTTCTTTTAGGAATAATTTTTACTTCGGCAGCTAGTGTGATTAGCATGACACCTCTTGGTGTTGCAAAGAATAGCGACACGCAGCAGCAGGTTTTGGGAAGTTATTCAGAAAAGGGCTTGGTTATTACAGAAAAAGCAGAAGAACTTGATAATTTAAAAGTAGAAACACAAAATATAGATATTTTTAAGCAGATTATAACAGTGGGTCCTGTAAATGCCCAAAAATTTACCGGAACAATTTGTAACATTAGAAATAACTCTAAAAAGGAGATTCCTTTTCATATAACTATAAAAGTTCCAGAACAATATAAAAAATCAGCTGACTTTGGGATAAGAGTGAACTTAAAAGATTATATTTTGATAAATCATAAAGGTTCAACTAGAATATTTGAGAATAAGATGCTTCCGGACTCTAACGTTGATATAAAAATTCTTATTGATCCTGTAGAGTATATAAATTACCCAATAACATTTGAAGTATTAGTAGAAGAAGATATAGAATAAATCTCAAAATGCGAATGGCAATATTTAGAAGCATTGTGCGAAAGTAATTTCTATCTTGTGAATGTCTTCCCATTGTTGAATACAGAAACATTTTATAATAACTTTTCTGACTTTATTTTTTATATACTACAGAGGCTTGATAGATAATTACAAAATTTTTGAGCTAGGTGTCCTGTTTATTGTATCATTTCATATGTTTATTAAGAAAAAGAAGAAATCGCTTTGGTTTTACCTCCTTCCAGATCATTGATAAATCTTGTGGCTACTATCATATCGTCAAGCATATTGGTACTGCTTCTACTTTTATTTAATCTCAAAAAACTTAAATTTTCGTCATTAAAATCTTTCAAGTTTTTGCAAGATTTTAAACATCATAAGAATCTTTCTTTGTTTTATGTTTCATCTACCAAATCTCGTATATATACAATTACATCTACATTATGTTTTAATGGTTACCAAGGACTGTTTACCGATCGATTGTGAAGTTTTAGTGAAAATATTTTTTAATATTATAGGCCAACACTATATGTTTTAGAAATTTTAGAAAGTATCACTTCACTAGCGTATAAAATATCTTTAAAACCTTAATTAAAAAAGGCCTTTTGTTATTGGTGGGTCTTTATTGTCTCTGCTTATGGAACCGCGATATTCCCAATGTTCGGTAATATATAATAAAATATATATTCTGCTTCGCTTTTATAATGTTTTTAATACTAGTATTGTCTAAAAATGAACCTTATATTTCCTTAAACTAATTAATAATTATTAAAATTCTGAAAACTTAAATGAATTCTCACAAATTTTCTAAAATTTGCGTTGCATGCCATAGACAGGTTAAAAATGAAAAATATAAAATACAGAAAAATTCTTAATTTCACTTATTTAGATTTAAATTGTTTCAGTAGCCCTGTTATTATATCAATAATTCAGAGATGTATATTTTATATACATTTTCATTTTAGCAATGAATTTTCTTTCTTATATAAAAAATAAATTTAGAAATAATAACTATAAAAAATACATCCCATTTATTATTTTATTTATTTTTGTTTTATTAATAATTTTTCTTTCATCACAAAACGCAACTAAAGAAACTGATGATAATATTGTGGATGAGCCTGACGTACCAATTTCAGAAGATGTTTTGGCAGTAGAATTTGAGCAAAAAGGTGATAAAGAAGATATGACCCAAAATTCTAATGAAAATCAAGATATAACTAACAGCAGTAATTCTATAAATAATAATTCTAATCAAGGACAGAATGGCAGTCATAATTCTGAGAATCAAAATAATGAATCAGAAAATAGCGAGGAAATGACAATAGAGAGTTTAGGCACAGTGGTGAAAATAAGAAAATCTCTAGATGGGAAGCTCTTGGCGATTTTATCTGATAGTTCTACGATAGGTACTTCAAACTTATTAAATACAATAATTCAAAAAGCTCATGCAGAAGATACAAAAATTGCCTATACATTAACTATTATTAACAATGATGGCAAAGTGGTTGCTACAGTTGCGGAAAACAGGGTTATAGATATGGATTTTTGTGGAAATGATTATTTATGTTATCAAATAATAGGAAGTGATGGAGGCATTTATAGATATGACATAAAGAATAAATCTACAGATTTGATAGTTTATACTTATGAGACTAAATCATTTAAAAATACAGTGCTAATAGATACAAATAAATATTTCTTTATTCAGCCAAATACAGGCAAAGTTGGATTTGGTAGTATAGGAAGTACAGAATTAGTCATACTTGATGAGAAAGTTCTAGATGTAGCATCGAATTATGTTAAAACAAGTGCATTTAAGTATGCATCACTTTCTCCGAATAGAAAATATGTAGCTTTTTATGACTTATCGCCAGATTCTGATGACAAGGTTTCAGTAAAAATATATCCAACTACAGCAACAATAAAGGATAATTTATATTTTGAAACAAAAGTAATCTTTCCTCCAGGTGGATTTCAGAACGAAAGTGATATTTTGAATTGGAGCAAAGATGCGAAATTCTTAACTGCTGGTTTTGATGGAACAATAATTGATGTAGAAAATAAAAAAGTTATACATACAGATGAACAAAGTTCTGTAGCAAAACTTTCTCCTGATAATAAAAAATTCTTAGTTCACAATAAAGAAACAGGAGAAATTTTAATAAAAGAATTGTCTGGCAATAAACTTTCTCAGATAAAACAGCAAGTTTCTTCTATCGAATGGTTTTCAAACGAACTTTTAATTTTGACAATAGGCAAAAGACTTTATGTTTTCAATGTAAATAAAGGTGAACTAAGAGCTGTCACATTAGAGAAATCAAGTTATAAAATTTTAGAGCTTGAGCAAGAAAGTGCTAAAGCCTGGGTAAGTAAAGATGGTAGGTTATTAGAAATAAGGAGAAAGTGAGAATTTTAATGAAAATTTTTAATGAATTTCTAATTGTTATATTTTTATTGCTTGATAAATGATTTCTATTTTACAAAGAAGCCCGAAATGAAAGAATTAAGAATTAGAAATAGAATCTACACACTTGTTCATTATGGCTATCAAATATATAGAATACAGTTTTATCCATATTGCTAACTGTATATAGATTGTAAAATATTTCGAGAGCTTTGGGGAGATCTGTATTTATGTTGTTAATGAAATTTTTAGAGATACTAGTTCTCAATAAAAAGCTTTTTGGATACTTCTTGCTTCTAAAAAATATGTATTTTTGGTTCTTTCACAAAAAAGATCTACACAGTGCTATAAATTTTTTTTAACTATCTTTTATAAAAATTTTCCGAGTATAAAACACCCTAAAGTATTACTAGAATTGTGTTAAATTCTAGTACTTAACTTATATAAAATAAAAATTAAAAATTTTTCTTATGACCAAACTTAAAATCCTAATAACGCTGACGGCAGTTGCCTCAACGTTAATTTTTGCTAGTCATGCACTCGCTTTTGGCTACAATCCTTTTGAGAAATACGGTAAATGGCTTCCTTGGTCTGAAATTACAAATTGGACCGAAGGTAAGGCAATGATTCTCACTAAAACTCCAAATAGTCATATGATAGATAAGGGCTATTATGCGCAGGATTTTGGTAGATTTTTGGAAAGTTGGACTCTAAGTACAAAAGTACATGTAATCTCTGATGGTGTTGTCGAAAGAATAGAAAGAGGATGGGGAGTTAGTTATTTTGGTGAGGACGGAAATCATATAGTCATAGATCATGGAAATGGTTATAAATCTCAATATTCTCATTTAGGAATTATTTCTCTTTCAGATAGTATGGTGGGTAAGACGATCAGGTCAGGTACAGAAATTGGTATGATCGGAGAAACAGGTAATGTTTCAGGCCCTAATTTGGAATTTGTAATTATGAAAAATGGAGCTACTGTGAAAGCTTTTGATGATGGTAGGCCATTTCAGGGAGAATATAAAGTACCAATTGGGTCGGGCAAATGGGAAGCTAACTGGCATAGCCCGGTAACAACATTTGATTATTTATATTATAAATTTCTATCTCATACAACACAGAGGCCACCTGATCCTGATAACCCCTGGGATCCAGCATATTTCGATCCACTTATGGGTTATCTTGAGAACTATGGATATATGTTTCCATCAGCTATGCTTGCTGAGCCTGTCAATGCTGCAACTGGTAATTTTGTCCATAGAAATGTTGATATAGACTTGAAAACGCAAATTGGTCTCGAACTTACTTTCAAGCGTTTCTATAATTCTCTAGATGATTATCAAGGCCCTATGGGACGAGGATGGTCAGATGCGTTTGATATAAAAATTCTCGCTCATAAAGACCCTAAATCAGGTGAGGAAAATCAGGCCTATCTTTATTCAGTTAAATTCGCCGATGGCAGAGGAGAAACATTTAAAGAAACAGACAATGATCCGAATTCATTTACTTCAACATTTACTAATGAAACGGATTTTAGTCTTGGCACTTTGGAAAGATTGGATGGGGCGAATGGATATAAGTTTAAATACACATCACCAGACAAAACAGTCTACATCTTTAATTCTGATAGAAATATGTCAACGAGTCCATCAACCCCATCTCCTAGATGGGGTAAAGTTGAGAAAATTACTGACGTAAATGGACATTCTCTATATTTCGAATATGATGCTACTGGCCTTTTAGGAAGGGTAGTAAATGATTTTGGACAATACTTAAGAATTTTTTATTCAGGTAGTAGATTAATTACAAAAGTAATTGATGAGGCAGGTCGAGAGGTAAATTATTTTTATAACTTTGATGGCAGGTTAGCTCAAGTAAGAAAGACTAATGGAGAGACCTGGAATTATGAATATGACGCTGCTGGTAAAATCACAAAAATCACAGATGCTGAGGGAAAATTATTTGTAAAAAATCAATATGATAGTTATGGAAGAGTAATCCAACAAACAGATGGGAATGGCGGAATTGTTACATTTAGTTATGAAAAAGAAAGAAATATTCTTGGCCAACTTACAGGAAATCAGATCACGAAGTTTACTGATGCAAATGGAAATATTCTTGAATATAAACATAATTCGGACAACTACTGCATCTCAGAAAAACAGGCTTTAGGGACAGAAATAAAATATGAATACAATGTACATGGTAGAGTAACAAAAAAAATTTTACCAGAAGGAGAAGTAACTGCTTATGAACGTGATTCGCTTGGCAATATCACAAAAGAAACAAAACCTGATGGCTCTCAACAATTCATAGAATACAATAATAAAGGTTTGCCTACCCAAATTACAGATGCAACAGGAACAATAAAATATGAATATGATGCTAATGGCAATGTAACTAAACAAACTGATCAGAAAGGCAATATTACTAAATATATTTATGATGCCAAAGGTCTACTTACCAAAATTATCAATTCTGATTATACAACTATCGAATTTGGCTACAATACAAAAGGTGAGCTTATTTCTAAACGCGATGCGACAACTGGAGCTTATCTAAGTTATGTTTATGATAATAAAGGTAACCAAATAGAAGTAAAAGATGCGTATAACAATGTTACTCGATTTGAATATGATACATTTGGAAATGTCACGAAAATAATTAATCCGAAGATGTATACTAAACAATTTATTTATGACAAGAATGGAAATTTAGCTAAAGAAATAGATGAAGTCGGAGCAGTAACAACTTATTTCTCTGACAGTAATGAAAATATAACGAAAATTATATTCCCAAATGGAGCTTTTTCTGAATATCAATATGACAGGAATAATAACAAGATAGAAGAAAAAGATCCTAATGGTAATATCAAAAGATATTATTACGATACTAACAACAGGGTTATCAAATTAGAAAGTTATGATAACAATAATAATCTACTAGGAGTTCACAAATATGAATACAACAAAAATGGCAGAAATATAAAATACATAGATGCAAAAGGTTTAGAAACCAAGTACGAATATGATTCGCTTGGTAGACTTACCAAAGAGATTAATGCTATGGGTTTTGTTAAAGAATATAAATATAGTTCAGCTAACAAAATTATTGAAGAAAAAGATTATGAAAATAATATTTATAAGCATGAATACGATTCTCTAGGAAATAAAACAAAAGATATAGATCCGCTAGGTAATGAAACTATTTATGAGTATGATTCTCGTAATAATCTTGTCAGAAGAATTGATAGCCTAGGTGGTATTACTGAGTATTTCTACAACTCTATCGGAAAAGTTGTTGCAGTAGAAAACGCAGAGGGATATCAATCTCGTTATGAATATGACCGCGTTGGCAATCTAGTTAAACAGACTAATTTCGCAGGTGAGACAACGTTTTTCGAATATGATGCAAATAACAATTTAACTAAACAAAGTGATGAGTTAGGTAATACGATCTTTTATGCTTATGATTCAAGAGATAATTTGGCGCGAACTATTGATCCGAATGGCAACATTACTAGAATAGAATATGACCTTTCAGGCAATAAATCAAAAGAAATAAATGCACAAAATAGCGAGGTGAAGTATGAGTATGACAACAATGGCAATCTAGTGAAATTTACCGGTGAGAATAACATATCAGTGCGTTTTGAATACGATGGTTTGAACAGAAAAATAAAAGAATTTGACCAGAACGGAAATGCCATAGTTTACAACTACGATCCAAACGGAAATATAGTTAAAATAACTGATAGAAATGGTAATAAGACAAGCTTTAATTATGATTCTCTAAATAGACTAACTGAAAAATCTGATGCACTAGGACAAAGAGAATTTTTCAATTATTCTCCAAATGGGAATCTAATTCTTATAAAAGATAAATTGGGTTTTGAGACGAGATTTGAATACGACAAACTAGGCAATGTAGTAAAAATTATTAATCCACTTGGGTTTAGTATGAATAAAACTTACGATTCGCTTAATCGTCTGATTCTCCAAACTGATTTCAAAGGAGCTGAAATAAAATTTGAGTATGATGATCTTGGCAATGTTACCAGAACGATAGATAGATCAGGTAATATTACTACATTCACATATGATAACTTAGGTAGAATTCTAACAAAGAAAAATTCTCTTGGCCAAACTTTCATAAATCAATATGATGATACAGGAAGGCTAGTTAAAGAGATTAATGAAAAAGGCAATGTCACAGAATATTTTTATGACAAAGCTTCAAATATTATAAGTGTCAAGAATGCCAGAGGCTTTGAGACAAGATTTGAATATGATGTTTTGAATAGAAAAATTAAAACAATAGATCCAATAGGAGCTAGTAGCGTTATAAACTATGATTCTATAGGTCGTATAACTAATTTGATCGATAAGAATGGAAATTCTACAAAATACATTTATGATAATACGAATAACATTATTCAAATTATAAATGCCAATGGAGGTATCACATCATTTAAATATGATAATGAAGGGAATCTGGTTAAAACAACAAATCCAAGAGGTAATTCTACAAAATATGAATATGATGCTCTAAATCGCAAGATAAAAACCACCTTAGCTGATAGCGCTGAAATCAAATTTGAATACGACGGGCTAAATAGAATCATCAAACAGACTGATCCAAAAGGTAATAATACAATTTTTGCATATGATGCAGTTGGTAATTTAACTAAAGAAACTGATCATGCTGGTTTTACCTCTAGTTATAAATATGATGAGAATAATAACCTGGTCAATATAATTGATAAACTTGGCAATCAAACAGTTGTAAGATACAATGCAAATGATCTAGTCACTTCGATAACTAATCCACTTGGAGGAGAAAAGAACTTCGAGTATGATTCTCTAAATAGAAAAGTATCTGAAAAGAATGAAAGAGGCGTAGTTACGACATATGCATATGATGAAGTTGGAAATATTAAGAAAATAAAAGATGCGCTTGGTGCAGAAACAATCTATGAATATGACCCGAATAACAATATTTCAAAGATAAAAAATGCCTTTGGTTTTGAGACTAATTATGTTTATGATAGTCTAGATCGTTTGACGCAGGAGATAAATCCAAACAATACTTCAAAAATATATGCTTACGATAATGTAGGAAATATACTAGCTTTCACTGATGAAAATGGCAATATCTCTACTTATGCTTACGATAAAGTCTATAACAAAAAAGTAGAAACAAACGCCTTGAGTTATTCTACTTTTTATAATTATGATGCAAATGACAATCTAGTAAATAGAATTGATGAGAATGGTAATATGGTGAGTTTCGAATATGATGTTCGCGATAGAAATACAAAGAAAATTCTCTCTCAAGGAGAAACGTATTTTTATGAATATGATAAGAATGGTAACTTAGTTAAACAAACAAATCCAAAAGGTAATAATACAATTTTTGCATATGACGAGCGAGATTTGCTAACTAAGAAAATAGATCCACTGGGTAATGCTGAAACTTATGAATATGATGGACTAAGTAGACTAGTAAAAGAAACAAATCCAGAAGGATCATCAACTTCATATTACTATGATTCTTTATCTAGATTGATAAAAGTTGTCGATCCTTTAAATGCAGAGACGAGTTATGAATACGATGAGGCAGGAAATCTGCTTCGAGAAACGAATGCAAATGGTAAAGCGACAATTTTCGAATATGATTCTCTAAATAGAAAAATAAAAGAAGTGAATCCTATAGGTAGCACTTGGCAATTTGAATATAATTCACTTAGTTTACTGACTAAGAAAACTGATGCAAATAATAATGTCAGTTTATTTAATTATGACGAGCTAAATCGCCTTACAAAAATGGATGTAGAAGGCGGTGATGAAGATATTGCTTACGAATATGACAACGTTGGCAATATTACAAAAGTATCAAACAAAAGCGCAATTGATGTCTTCACGTATGATTCTGTCTATAGAATTGTAAAAGCTAACTCAACACATCTATCCGCAAATACGAATTATGAAATAAATTATGCTTATGATCCTGCTGGTAACAAAACAAGAGTTACATATCCTGATGGTAAAAGTGAGATTCTCACTTATAATTCAAACAATCAAATCATTGCCTTGTCACTAGAGTACACAGGTGATTTTGTAAGTAAAGAAAGCCCCATATTTTTCACCACAACATTTGATTACGATCAAAACCAAAATTTAGTAAAGCAAGTTAATCCGAATAATACACAAATTTTGAAAAATTATGATCAGGCTGATAGGCTGACTAGCATTTCACATCAAATTAAATCGTTGGTTCAATCGCCAATGATTGAACCTCAATCAAGCACTGTTTATCAGCCTTTCGCAGAGTATACCTACGAATACAACAAAAATGGAGACAGGGTAAAGGAAAGTATTCTAGAAAAAGTTAGCAACGAAGATACAGAATCAAGCAATAATACAACCATGCTTGCTATAGTGAAAACTTATGAATACGATCCAGCTCGAAGACTTACCAAAGTAACTCAACAAAAATCACAAAATGGTAATTTCGAGAATCTTATCCATGATTATTATGAGAACTACACTTATGACGCTGTCGGAAATAGAACGAGATATGCTTATACAAGTGCAGTTGAAAACAATATTATTGACTATACTTACAACGACGCAAATGAGCTTGTTGAAGATACTTTTACCAAGTACACTTATGACGCTAATGGCAATAGACTCACAAAAGTCGCAAAGGATGGAAGTTTTTCTTACAAGTTTGCCTATAACAAACTAGATCAGCTAGTAAAAGTAGAAAGCAAAAATAAAGGATTATGGGATGATAAACAAACTGAGAAGAATTCTAAAAATCTGATTCTAAACTTCTCTTATGAATACGACGGACTAGGTAGAAGAATAGCAAAAGTAAACAATACCGATTACACAAATGCCTGTCCAGGAGGAAGCGAGAATGGAAAAGACAAAAATCCATATGATTGTAACAATGGAAAAGGTGATGACGATAAGGGTAAGCTTAGTAAGAAATTAGTTGGCTATCCACTAGTTGGTACGAATAGGATAGATTATGTTTACGATAATCAATCTATGGATTTAGTAAGTGAATATTACACTAGAGATAGTAGGATAAAAGATAACTATGACCTGCATACAAATTGTTATGATGCATCAGTTGAGAACTCAAGGCAAGTAACTTTGATCGCCAAAGCCGATATAGCAAAAAAAGAGATAACTTCTATGGATCTTTCTGACATAGAAGAATATGGAGAAGAGATAGCTTCTCAAGAAGGTACTTTCGATGAGTATCACGATGGCGAAATAGAAAACAAAAGAGAAGAAGCTGAAGATGAAAGTGAAAATCCGGAAGAGAGAGCAGATAGTAAAAATAATGATGGCTCGATCACTGTATGTATTACCCTAATCGATGCTGATGACAAGGTCGTAGATGGTACAAAAGTGCCTCAAACATTGTTCTCATTCTTAGGGTACTTACCAGAACATGTTACCCAAGGAAAAGTGAAGAATAAACTACCAGATGTGAATGTAACCACACCTATTAAATACAACAAAAAAGTATTATCAAAAAGCAAAAAGAATGATGCATATTGTGTGAAATTTGATAATTTAGAATATGGTGACTATTATTACCAGCTAGAAACGGCATCGGTAGAAGGATGGGAGGTTCGTTACAACGATGCTTATTCTATGAAAGTGAATAGTTTGGATGATTTTTATGATTATCAGAATAATATATTTGATGATAATCCAAATAATGATGAAGAAAGAAACTTAAATGTGGATGGAAGAGTGATAATCAAAAAGAGTAGAAAAGATAGAACTATTTACATATTGAATAAATATACAGTGAAGCAGTGGATAATAAGTCCAGAGAGTATAGAGAATATAAGTTATTATCATAGAGAAGGTTTAGATTCAATAGTTTCTGAGACAAATTTAGAGGTCAAGTACAAAGCAAAACAAATGTATGGTACAGTCACAGTAGATCCGACTCCGATAATTGAGATACCAAAGGCAGTTGTGACGAATCAATACAACGCCTACGGTATAGGCACGTACACGAAGCCTTCATATCCAAAGGCAAAGACATTTACAGACTGGTCAAATAGAACCTATTCAAGTAAAACCTATGATATAGAAACAGGAATGAATTATTATGGATCGAGATATTATGATAGCGGGACAGGAGTATGGAATAAACAGGATAGCTACAGAGGAACAATTCTCGAACCAATGAGTCGACATAGATACATGTTCGTGAATGATAATCCTGTGAATAATGTGGATAGATATGGATACAGTCCGACTACTTCCACACCTTCTCAGACTGATGATAGTAATAGGATAGAATATACTGAGGTAATTAGCTCTCAAATGATGGATACTATGTCTAGATTTGATTCTATTAGCATTGATATCCATTCTAAACAAGCTCAACTAAATACAACTCTATCATCTCTACCAGCTCTCTACTCACATATGAAGGCCTTATACTGGTCAGCGAGGTATGCCAAACACGATCTAAATAATCATACACAGATGGCAGGGGTGATAGGTAGACTAGAGACAAGAGGTTATGATCTGGATTATAATGAAATAAATAATTATCTTTCAGAGAAGATAATTGAGAAATCAGCAATGTATGCTAGGAAGCAAGCTCAGTATATAGCTGCATCAAATACATACTATAGAGAAGTAAATAGAGCAAATAATCTAGTAAGAGAAATCAATTCTTTAACAATAGAACAAGAGAAGCTAGGAGAAGAGGTAATAAGGTTAGGTGATATGATGGTGAAGCTGGCAAGTAGCCAGACGAGTGAGACCAATAATACACAAGAAGAAATTAGGAATGCAAATAGATCAGGTAATTGGATAGAAGATACCTTCAATTCTATAGTCAATACAGGAATAGATATAATAAATGCAGGT
>Ga0209101_1002481_pt1 | contig 12139 bp, 8 predicted proteins | sample ConPoolayeCmetaG_FD_185481 | JGI IMG/M metagenome (GOLD analysis project Ga0209101, IMG submission 185481) | Hot spring microbial mat communities from California, USA to study Microbial Dark Matter (Phase II) - Cone Pool mat layer C metaG... ... | reverse complement strand
CCTGCCGCCGACCGCGGAATTGGTGGCCTTGGAAGACGCCATCTATCTGGGCGATGGGTCGGGGCTGCTGGTCTTCGATGCGGCCACGGGCCGGCGCACGCATCGCGTGGCGCTGCCGCCCGACCTACGGTCCCCCTGGGCGAACCTCCGCGTGATCGACAACTACCTGATCGGCAGCAGCGGCCGCGCGGTCGTGTGCGTTGAACGCTCAAGCGGCAAACTCTTGTGGCGCGCCGACGCGGCGAGCGAACCCCTCTACCTCGCCGCCGGCGGCAAGAGAGTGTTTTGCGCGGAATTGCCTGCCCCTGGCAGCAAGGAGGATAGCGCCGCCAAGCGGAACCTCTTGGCCTTGGACCTTGCGACGGGCGAACGGATCTGGCAGCGGCCGGGCGGGGCTAGATTCCGGTACTGCCCGCAACTCGATCTCCTCGTGACGATCGAGGGACTGCTTCGCGGCCAAGATGGCCAGCCCGTGCCTCGGCCCTCCGATGCCCCCAGCCTGCGCTTCGCCATCACCGGGGGCGGCCTGCCCAAGACCGGTCTGCCAGGCTTGGTCGCTGGCGGGAAGCTGCTCATGGGAAGCGACGAGTTTTTGGCCGTTTACGACCTTGCTTCGGCGCAACGGGTGGGCGATCCCCTGAAATGGAGCCGGCGGGGCTGCACGGGTCCGAGGGCGAGCTGCCATTTGTTGACGACCCGCTTACACGGCAATTCGGCCTGGATCGATCTCGACACCCGCCAGATCACGCCGTGGTTGGGCATCCGGCCAGCGTGCTCGACCAACAACAACCTTTATCCGGCCAACGGCGTGCTGAACATGCCCAATCTGACCGCCGGTTGCACCTGCAACTACCTGCCGGTTTCCATGGCGTGCGTGCCGGCCCGGGTCCTCCAGCGGTCCGCCCTCGAATAAGGTCCCGTCTTGCCCCGCCACCCTTCGGCTGAACATTTCGGCAGACGCTCCCCACGGCGCGACAGGCAAGTCATGGCATCGGACAAAGACTCTCTTCGGCATGTGGATCTACACCCACGGCTTGTTTTCAAGGGCGGATGCGCGGATTGTCCAGGCCGCCGCGTCGCCCACGTCGGAATCGGCGTCATGGGGAGTCTTCGCTTGGAATATCCGCCCGGCGCGCGGGCACTTGGCATGGTGGTTGCTTGGGGAGCGTGACAAAGCAACTGGGCCAATCGCGGTCTGCAAGCGTGGGCCTTATGCCCGCATTTTCCGCGGCGGGCCAGCCGCCCTAGCCCCGTGATTTGCCCAGGTTGTTCTATACTCCGCGCGGCCGAATATAAGTCCTTCTTATTCGAGAAACGTCTGATTTCAACGCCTGCGGAGCATAAAGGCCCGTTGACGGGCCTTCGCCGCCGTAGGCGGTCTAGAGGCCCGGCGTTTCACGCCGGTCGCGGTGTCGATCCCAGGGCGAACCTTAAGCCCCGTTTACGGGGCTTCTCGCTGTGGCGGCGTTTAGGCCGGGTCCTCCGTAGAGCGCGGGCATCTTGCCCGCATTTGTTTTTGCGGGCGAGAGGTCCGCGCTCCGGGATTTGTGGGCGAGACGCCCGCGCTCCGTGTTTTGCCCCAGCGAGAAGGCCCGTGAACGGGCCTCGCGCCGTGGCGTTGGTCCACGGATACCCGGCATGAATGCCGGGCCGAAGACCGCCTGCGGCGGCAAACGCCCGCAGGCGGGCGTCTTCGCACGACCTCTTGCCGGCGATCCTCACGCTATTTTCCGCGCGGCCGAGAATGAGTCCTTCTCGCCTGAAAAACACGTCATCTCAACGCGTGCGGAGTATATCCTGGCTACTTAGCCATGGGTGGCGGGCGCGACCCAAGCTCAAAGTGGGCTTAGTGATTGGCGGGGCCTGCCGATCCCCATGGAGATTGGCTTCGCAGGAGGCCGGATCGGCCTTGCCGGCTTGCCGCACCCAGCGATCGTCTGGCGACGGCGGCGCCAGCGGCCGCCGCGTCGGAGGTTCGCCTTGCTGTTGCGGGAGCGAATCGCCCGGTTCTGGCCCTTGCAGGCCGGGGAAGGGATTGGGCGTGAATCCCAAGGGCAGAAAGGCCAGCATCGCCCAGCCCAGGACAACCCGCATTTTCCCCAGCGCGACATTGTCGTTGCTCGTGGGCGGGTGCTTGGGGCCCATCAAGATCAGCAACAGCAGCATCAACCACCAACCAAACAACCCATACACCACAGTCGCGGCCACTGCGGCCAAAAGAAGCGTGGTGGCGATGGCGTGTGCTCGCCGTCGAAAGAGGGCATAAAGAATGTGCCCGCCGTCAAGCTGGCCGATGGGAATCAGATTCAACGCCGTGATCAACAGGCCCACCCAGCCGGCGAAGGCCATCGGACCAATCACGATGTCAAAACCCTCCGGCCGCGGCCCGAAAACCAACCAACTCAACCATTGAAACAAGAGCGGTTCGCCGAAGACATAGGGGTTGCCTGGTTCCAAGGCGACGGGCGGCAGCGGCGCAAGCTCCGACCAACCGAAATGGAGCCCAAGAACGCAGAAAATCAGCGTGGGAACGAGGCCGGCCGCGGGCCCGGTGATGCCGATGTCGAACAGCGCTCTGCGGTCGGCCACGCGGGAATCCATGGCGATTACCGCCCCCAACGTGCCGATCGGCGTAAAGGGCATGGGCAGGAAAATAGGCAAGCTAGTGCGCACGCCATAGCGCCGCGCCTGGAGAAAATGCCCCATTTCGTGGCACCCCAGGATCGTCATCACGCAGACGCTGTAGATCAGGGCCTTGGGCACGTACCAGTGCCTGACGATCAATTCGACCGCCTCGCGGAACGTGTGGTTCAAGACTCCCCGAAAGACCCAGTCATTGTAAAACGCATAGCCAAAATACGTGCTGAGACACGTGGCGACAAAGAGCGTCAGGGGCAGGCCCCAGCGGCGGCGGCGTGGAGGCAATTCGTACGGGCCGTAGACCGGCGAGGCCTCGATGGGCGCCAGGTCTTCGCCCGGCAGGGGAACGACGGGGGGGATGGGTAGCCTGGGCGCGGAATGGTCTTGTTCGTTCATGGTTGTTGGTATTCTAATGTGGCTGGGCCGTCGGGACAAATCCCTCTTGATTCTACCACCCCCCTGAGGCTATATCGTGGACTGTCCGACGTTGCCCGGCGTCTGACCTCGATTGGGAGACACGGCCATGCTGGATCGCTTCTTCGGCTTGTCGGAAAACCAGACGAGCGTGCGGACCGAACTGCTGGCCGGGCTGACGACGTTCCTGACCATGGCCTACATCATTTTCGTCCAGCCCGCGGTGCTGACCCACGGCCTCGAGCGCAAGCCCACCGGCATGGACTTGGGCGCGGTGACCACCGCCACCTGCCTCTCGGCGGCCCTGGCCACGGCGATCATGGCCTTGTACGCCAAATATCCGATTGCCCAGGCGCCCGGGATGGGCGAGAACTTTTTTTTCACCCTCACGGTCATTCCCGCGGCCGCGGCCATGCTCGAGCACGAGGCCCGCGCCGGCGGCGCCGTGGCGGGAACTTCGGCCTGGCAAGTCGCCCTGGGCGTCGTATTCGTTTCGGGCCTTCTCTTCCTGCTGCTGACGCTACTCGGCTTGCGCCAGGTGCTCTTGGACACGATCAGCCCTAGCATGCGTCACGCCATCGCCGTGGGGATCGGGCTGTTCATCGCGTTCGTTGGTGTCCACAATACGGGGCTGATTCACCTTGGTCCAGAAAGGCCGAGCTTGAATCCACGCTTCGCCTCGCCCGATCTGATCGTCTTCTTCTTCGGACTGCTGCTGACCGCGGGCCTCATCGCCTTGGGAGTGCGCGGGGCGATCTTCTGGGGCATCGTCGCGGCGACGCTGCTTTCCGTGGGCCTGCAATTCGGCCTGAGCCGCGCCCCGAAGGCGGTCGTCAAGTCGGACCTGGTGACCAAATCCAAGCTGGTCAGCGATTTCAAGATCGCCGCCGAGGTCGTCTCGCGGCCGCCGTCCATGGCCCCCACCTTTCTAAAAATGGACCTGGTCCGCGCCGTCCACTGGCCGATGATCCCCTTCGTGCTGATTTTCCTGTTCATGGTGGTGTTCGACACGCTGGGCACGCTGGTGGGCGTGGCCGAGCGGGCCGGTTTCATCAAGGACGACAAGCTGCCGCGGGCCAACGAGGCTTTCTTGTCGGACGCCTTGGGCACGGTCGTCGGCGCGGCCTTCGGCACGAGCACGGTGACGAGCTTCATCGAGAGCACCGCCGGGGTGGAGCAGGGCGGGCGGACGGGCCTGACCGCCTTGACGGCCGCCGTGCTGTTCGTGCTCGCCCTGTTCTTCAGTCCGTTGATCGCCATGGTCGGCAGCTACCCCCCGATCACCGCCCCGGCCCTGGTGATCGTCGGTTCGATGATGATGCAAAGCGTGACCAAAATCCAATGGCCCGACTACACCGAGGCGATGCCAGCGTTCTTGATCATCGCCGGCATCCCGCTGAGCTATTCCATCGCCGACGGGCTGGCGCTGGGCTTCATCAGCTACCCGATCATCAAGCTCATCGCTGGCCGCGGCCGCGAAGTGAAATGGCTGATGTACTTGATTGCCGCCGTGCTCATGGCGTACTTTGTCTTGATCCGGGCGGGTGTGGGAGAAAGGTAAGCATGTTGGCTCGAGAAGGAAACGGACCGATGAAAAACCGCCAACCGCGAACCATGGAGCAGACGCGGCGATTCTCTCGGCGGAAGTTCTTGGAACTTACGGGAACGGCCGCGGCCCGACTCGCGGCGGCGGGCGCGACGCTCGGCTACGTCGGCCGAGCCTATCCGGCCGAAAGCAGCCGGAAGGTTCGCATCGGCGTCGTGGGCGGCGGCTTCGGCGCGGGGTTCCATTGGCACGAGCACCCCAACTGCGTCGTGACCGGCGTGACCGATCTCTTCCCAGGACGCCGCGCGGCGCTGAAAAACCGCTACAAGTGCGACAAGGTTTACGATTCCTTGGAGATCATGCTCAAGGAGGCCAAGGACATCGACGCCGTGGCCGTCTTCTCCGGGGCGCCGGACCACGCCAGGCACGTGAAGATGTGCATGGAGCGCGGCTGGCACGTCGTCTCGGCCGTCCCGGCCTGCATGACCCTCGAAGAGGCGGCCATGCTCAAGGAGGTCAAGGAAAAGACCGGCATGAAATACATGATGGCCGAGTCGAGCTACTACAACCAGGAGTGCATCTATGCCCGAAACCTCTTCCGCGCCGGCGGATTCGGCGAGCTTTTTTATTCCGAGACGGAATACTATCACCAGCTTTTCGACCTCGCCACCGTGCTGACCGACAAGGGCCAGTTGTGCTACGGTCCGGACCAGAAGCGGTCTTGGCGGTGGGGACTGCCGCCGATGCTCTATCCCACCCACTCGACCGGCTACCTCGTCGGCGTGACGAAGGAGCGGATCACCAAGGTTTCCTGCCTCGGCTGGCGCGGCAACCGCAAGGACATCCGCGAGAACCCGATCGTCGCCGACAACGTCCATGGCAATCCGTTCTGGTGCCAGGCGTCGATCATGGCGACCCATCAGGGGCACATGACGCGGACCAATGTATTTTGGATTTGCGTGGCGGGCGGGGAGCGGGCCCAGTGGTTCGGCGACCAGGCCACGCTTTACATGTCGAATTGGGGCGTCCACGGTCCGGTCGAACACAGCCGCGCCAAGGGCGCTCAACCGGTCAAGGCGCCCGAATACTGGAAAAGCGACATGCTGCCCGAGCCGATGCGCCACCCCTCGGGCCATGGCGGCTCGGCGGTGTTCATTTCGGCCGAATTCATCAACGCCTTGATCGAGGATCGCGAGCCGGAAATCGACCTCTACGAATCGCTGGCCATGACCGTGCCCGGCATCGTGGCCCATCAGTCGGCCCTCAAGGATGGCGAGCAACTCAACGTGCCGCAATTCGACCCGGCGAAGAAATCGTAGCCCGGCGGGACCGGGATTTGACCGGGATTTGGCCTGGCGCAGTTTTATCTTGTTGGACGCGGGAAAACATCAAACCGCGAGACAATAGCGAGGAACCGCTGATGAACAAGGACCACAGGTTGCGTCATTTTTCCGTGGAACTGTCGAGCAAGGCCGAGGCTTGTCTGGCCGCGGCCGGGGCCGCGCTGGGCGTCGTCGGTCGGGCCTATCCAGCCGAAAACCGCAAGAAGATTCGCCTGGCCGTGGTCGGCGGCGGGTTCGGGGCGACGTTCCACTGGCATGAGCATCCCAATTGCGTGGTGACCGCCGTGACCGACCTTTACCCTGGACGCCGCAAGGCCCTCCAGGCCCGCTATCAGTGCGACAACGTCTTCGACTCGCTGGAGATCATGATCGAAAAGGCCAGGGACATCGACGCCGTGGCGGTTTTCTCCGGCGCCACCGACCATGCCCGGCACGTCAAGATGTGCATGGAACGCGGCTGGCACGTGGTGTCGGCGGTGCCCGCCTGCACCTCCCTCGACGACGCCGCGATGCTCAAGGAGGTGAAGGAGAAGACGGGACTGAAATACATGATGGCCGAGTCGAGCTATTATCGGCAGGAGTGCATCTTTGCGCGGAACATGTACCGTTCGGGAGGGTTCGGCGAGTTGTTCTACTTCGAGGCCGAGTATTACCACGACGTCCGCGACAACACCGCGCCCGGCACGCTGGGCTTCAACCCCGACGGCTCCCGCTCGTGGCGCTGGGGCTTTCCGCCGATGTTCTATCCCACGCATTCGCTCGGCTTCGTCACCGGCGTGACCAAGGAGCGGATCACGAAGGTTTCGTGCCTGGGCTGGGGGGGGACCAGTCCGGAAATCCGCCGGCATCCCTATCGACGCGAAAACGCCTACAAGAACCCGTTCTTCTGCCAAAGCGCGATGATGCTCACCGACCAGGGGCACATGTGCCGAGTGAACGAGTTTCGCTACTGCGTGCCTTATGGCGAGCGGGCCCAGTGGTTCGGCGACCAGGCCACGCTCTACATGGCCGTCGGCGGCCTGCACGACAACGTGGCCAACCGGAAAGGCCAGGGCGCCAAGCCGGTCGTCGTGCCCGAGTATTGGAAGAGCGACATGCTGCCGGAGTCGATGCGCCACGCCTCGGGCCACGGCGGCTCGGCGGCGTTCATCTCGGCCGAATTCATCAACGCCCTGATCGAGGACCGCGAGCCGGAAATCGACCTCTACGAATCGCTGGCCATGACCGTGCCCGGCCTGGTGGCGCACGAATCCTCGCTCAAGGGCGGCGAGCAACTCGCCGTGCCGCAATTCGTCAAGAAGGCCTGAGCTGCTATCGCCGCCCGTCAGTCGCGAACATCTCCTGTCGCTCGCACGGTGGCCGAGCGGCCGAGCCAGGCGTTTGGGTTCGTGGAACGGCCGAATCATTCCGCCGGTTTGGCGGCCGACGGCTCGATTCCCAAAAGCTCGACCTCGAAAATCAACACCGAATTGGGCCCGATCACGCGGCCCGCTCCCCGGGCCCCGTAGGCCAGCTCGGCGGGAATGAACAGTTTCCACTTGTCGCCCACGTGCATCTGCTGGAGGGCCTCGGTCCAGCCGGGAATCACGCCCCGCACGGGAAAGACCGCCGGCTCCTCCCGCTGGATGGAACTGTCGAAGACCGTTCCATCAATGAGCGATCCTTCGTAATGGACCTTGACGGTGTCGGTGGCCTTGGGCGATGCGCCGTCGCCTTTGCGGAGGACCTGGTATTGCAGCCCACTGGGCAGCGTGACCACGCCTTCCTTCTTCTTGTTGGCGGCGAGAAAGGCCTCGCCTTCGCGTTGGTTCTTCTCGCTTGCCATGCGTTGCGCCTTTTCTTGTTTGGCTCTCATTTCGCTTTGGAACACGGCCATCGCCTCACGGATTTGCTGCTGGCTGTACTTGGGCTTCGCGTCGCCCGCCCCGTCGCGAATGCCCTGAAAAAACATCTCCAAGTCGATCTCGATTCCCTCTTCCCTGATCGATCGGCCGGTGTTCATCCCGATCGCATAACTGGCGATCGCGCCGGCTTGCTTGGGGTCCACGGCGGCCGGGGCGTCGGGCCGAAGGGGGGTTTTCTTTTCCTCCGCCAGACCGCTGGCGGCGACCATGGCCACGGCAACGAACGACCAACACCACTTTTTCATGGCTTGCTCCCAAATGTTTCAGGGCCTTTAAGCCCCGAGACGTTCGAGGCTTTGCGATGGTGCATTCTCCGCCTTTCGGCCCGCGGCGACAAGGGGCCAATCCAACAGCCCCACGGAATCGGGAAGATGAAACGGCCCACGGCTTCTTGCCTTCGCCGCATTCACGGCCGCGGGCCCGCCGTCGATTTCCCCTCCCAAGAGTGGAAAACGCAAGCTCGGATCCGTTTTGGGACGGCGCCGGGACCAAGGCCAACGGATCCCGAATGTTGCGAAACTCGAAGCGCGAGGCGAAAATAGTCGCTGAGCTGGCCTGGCTGTGCGTTGTCATCAAAGAAGCGGTGTCCTGGCCCATGGCGATGGCCGTTCAAGATTTCGAGCGAGGACTCGTACGTGGTCGCTTGTTCACCGAGCGGGAGGCGGCCGAGTACCTCGCCACGTTTCCGCCGGAGAAACTGCCGGCCGACGGCGATGCCCTGGCCAATGCCTTGGTTCGCGACGAACGGCTCACCCCTTGGCAGGCCGAGATGATCCTGCAAGGCAAGGAAAAGGGGATCGTCCTTGGCGAGTTCGTTCTCTTGGCGCATATCGGCAAGGGAGGGATGGGCAACGTGTTCAAGGCCGTTCACCGCCCGTCAGGGACTCTCGCGGCAATCAAGGTGCTTCCTCAAGCGGCAGTGTCGCCGCCCGAGAGGGGGCCTTTGTCGGCGACTCAAAGCACGCGGGCACAAGCCGATCAGCCCTCGGCGGCGATAGGGCGGTTCCATCAGGAAATCATGGCGGCCTCGCGGCTCTGCCATCGCAACATCGTGGCCACGTATGATGCGGGCGAGGAGGACGGCATCCACTATCTGGTGATGGAGTTCGTCGACGGCCAGGATCTGAACGCCTGGATGAAAACCCGGCGCCGCGCGGACCCCGCGACGGCGGTCAACTGGATTCTTCAAGCTGCCCGCGGCCTGCGGCACGCTCACGGCCAGAACGTCATCCACCGCGACATCAAACCGGGCAACTTGCTGTTGGACCGCGAAGGGACGATCAAGATCCTCGATTTGGGCCTGGCCCGCGTGGTCGAGGAGGAGATGGCCCCCGCGGGCGCCACGCTGGCCGAGCGGTTGACCGCTCATGGCGAGATGCTCGGCACGGTGGATTACATCAGCCCGGAGCAGGCCGTGGATACGCGATCCGCCGATCGGCGATCCGACGTTTATTCGCTCGGATGCACGTTGTACCGATTGGTGACCGGCAGGGTGATGTTCGAGCGGGAAACGCCGGTGGCCAAACTGATGGCCCACCTCGATGCCCCGATTCCGTCGCTGCGGGAAGCGAGGCCGGAGGTCTCCCCCGAGCTTGACGGCGTGTTTCGGAAGATGGTGGCCAAATCCCCAGCCGACCGCTACCAGTCGATGGACGAGGTGATCGCCGCGCTGGAGGCCTGCCCGGAGTCAAGCCCACGCGCGGCGTCGGCCAGGGGCTGCAAGCCTCGACTCGCTTCGAGTGGCCATCCTGCCTCGGCCGGCCCGGGTTCTCCCGAGAAAGCAACGGACAGGATCGCCGACGCCACGAAAACTCCTGGCGACGTCCGATCGCGATAGCTTCCTCGTTCGCCTTGCGGCGGAGGCGTCGGGGGAGTTCGATCCAAGGATCGCGTCGGACCGCCGCCAAAGCGCCGTCATGTGGAACCGCCAAGGCAGCAAGCGCCCGACCCTCGATCAAGCGTGGGCATGGGCCGGCATGGGAGTGAGCCACTGCTCCATCGCCGCGGCGATATTGTGAAACGGGGCGCGGACATCCCAAAGGCATTGGGCAATAATTCCGCTTCGGCCGAAGTCGAACGCCGCCCGCACCCGCCGCACCGCGGCCTTCACTTCGTCCACCGTGCCCTGAACAAGGAGCTTTGAGGCGTCGCTGCCGCCCCAGAACACGATCCGATCGCGGAACCGCTCGGCGAGCGATTCCACGTTCATCGAGAACAGATGGGCGTGGACCGCGTCGAAGCCGATGTCGATCAGGTCTTCCATCACCGCCTCAAGGTTGCCGGCGCCGCGGAAAAAGGCGAATTTGTCGTGAGCGTGGATTTCGCGACAATAATCGCGGTAAAGCGGCTTGAATACCTCGCGAAAGATTTGTGGAGGCAACAACAGTCCGCTGTCCGAGCCCCAATCATCCTGAATCACGATGCCGTCGACCTCGGTTCCGGCCCAAAGGGCGATCTCGCGGCAATAGAATTCGTGCAAGACGCCGAGCAGATCCCGGATCGGCCGGGCGCCCGAGCGGAGATCGGACAGGGCACCCTCGGGACCGCGGAGCCACTGGAGCCGGTCGAAGGGCCGCACGTCGGTCCAGGCCAACGCGAATCGCGAGCTGCCCGCGCACGATTTGTTGACCGAGGCGAAATTGGCCTTGTCCAGCAAATGGGCGGGCGGCCGAAACGAGGCCGGCTGGCGAGAATCGGCCAAAGGCGAATGCTTCAGCTCCGGCGCCTCGCCGCGCTGATTGACCTGCCACACGCAGCCCCAGGCGTCCGTGTGCTGACCCGCTTCGGACACGGAACCTCGGGTGCGATGTCCGCCGGGATAGCGAAACTCTGGTCGGAATATGTCGTTCGGGTAGCGTCGAAGCATCTCCGCCCATTCATCGCCCCGTTGCAATTCCGTGGCCGGCGAAGCCCAAAGATCGCGCGGCGCGCGATCGACGGGTTCGTGACGCAGCGTCTGAATCACCCGGTCCCTCGAAGTTCCCATAACGATCCCATCCGTCTCCTGATAAGAAAATAAGTCTCCCTGGTTCACCCTTTGGACGCCATGCGGCCGGAAGCATGGCGAACTAGATTTCCGGCAGCTCCTCCAGCGTTCCGTCGGCGACTTTTCGGAGAAGCTCGCGGTCCAACAGTTGCACGTGATGACGACCTGTCTTCGCGATGAGTCCGGCGTCGATCAGGCGGCGTATGGTTCGAGAAAAGGTCTCGCTGGTAAGGTCCAAATGACTGGCCAAATGGCGATTCAGCGTCGGCAGCTTCACCATTCCGTTGGCGGCGGGGCTGGCGTCCAAGAGATATCGGGCCACGCGGCCGATGGCGTCGCGCAGGACCACGTCTTCGATCTGATTCACCAGGTGCCGAACCCAACGCATCATCCCGTAAACCAATTCCCGGCACAGAACCAGGTCCTCGTGCATCATCTCGCAAAACTCTTCGCTTGGCAAAAGAGCGCAGACGGTCGGTTCGAGGGCCTCGGCATTGGCCGGACAGGGGAGCCTTTCGAGGGCCGCAACCTCGGCAAAGGTGCGGCCCGGTTCAATCACGTGCAACACGTGCTCCTTGCCGTTGCGTCCCACCTTGAACACACGAACCAATCCGCTGCCCACCACAAACATGCCGGGACACTCGTCCCCCTGCCGAAAGATTGTCCGCCCCTTGGCGAATCGGCAGATCCGCCCGATCGTCGCCAAACGCTGGAAGCGGCGGGCGTCGACCCGGGCAAACATCGGACACGCTTCCAGAATTTGAACAATGTTCAGGCTCACGCGCGGCCCCCCTCGGCGAAACACCAGGGGCGTTTCTAGTCTGTGGTTGCGGAATCAAGAAATTATTCTGAGGGGAGCCAACCCAGATCAAGTGCCCCTGTTCAAGTCCGTGACTGCGGGCCGACTATCTGGTCACGAACCGGTGGCGCGCTCAGGGGACGCAGGGGGGGAGAAACGCACCGCGTGGACGTGGGGAACATCTACGGCCCGGTCTGAAAAACCGAATCCCCCAGAAGGTTGTATTTTGGATGGCCCCTATTTAGGGTCCAAACAATTCAACCAGTCACGGGCGTCGTGAACTAGTCGACTCGACAGCTTCGGGCAAGGGCGCGAACCCTAGCCCACTCCTCATGGATGGCGGATCCAACGTTGCCAATCTGAGGGCGTCTCGCGGGTACGCACGCCGATCTTCGTTCGCCAAGGCCGCGAGGGCATTTAGCGGTCGTTCTTGGCGCGGTTCTTCACCACGTCGAGGCCGAAGTTGAGGAACCAGTCGTTGCCCGACGCGCCAAACAGGTTGTCGCG
>Ga0209101_1002479_pt1 | contig 12140 bp, 12 predicted proteins | sample ConPoolayeCmetaG_FD_185481 | JGI IMG/M metagenome (GOLD analysis project Ga0209101, IMG submission 185481) | Hot spring microbial mat communities from California, USA to study Microbial Dark Matter (Phase II) - Cone Pool mat layer C metaG... ... | reverse complement strand
AGGTAACGCGCGAATGTGGACTTTCCCGTGTCGGCTGCACCGACGACGAGTAAAGTCCCGCTGAGCGAGGAGAAAGTAATCCTCTCCCATGCGGGCGGGATGTCAATCAGATGATCTGGCTCACTCACAGGCTTTTATTCTAACACATCCGTGAATAAATCCCAAGCCGCGTCCTCCTGCAGGTGAATTCGTCTGGCCACTGCACCCAAACCTGCGGGAGGGTAGACAGGTAAGAATATTTGAGGAGGCGAAGCCACAATGAAAAATATAGGGAAGGCTTTTCTGTTCGTCGTCATAATCCTGTTACTGGCCGGCTCCGGGTATGAAGCACAGAACCTGGCATTGGCGGGATGGAACTCGGTAACTGAATATAGCAGCCCCTATCTCTTCTCCCTGCCAGCGACTGCTTCAACTGCTCCGCTCACAGACCGGGTGGTGCTTATCGTGGTTGACGGGCTACGACTGGATGCCTCGCAAAAAATGCCCGAGTTGAACGGGCTACGTCAGCAGGGAGCCGACCTGGTTCTGCGAGTTGGGCAGCCCTCCCTCTCATATCCATCCTGGACGGTCATCGTGTCAGGCGCGTGGCAGGAGATCAGCGGCGTTACCACTAACTGGTACGAAGGTACAGTTATGGTGAATAACATCTTCCAGATAGCAAGGGAGGCCGGAAAGCCCGCTGTTGTCGCGGGTTCGCTGGGATGGAGGAAGCTGTTCGGCCCGTATTTAACCTCTGTTATGGCAGTTAATGAGCCTGAGGAGGAAACCGCCCCTCCAGAAGAATGGGCCAAAATGGATGAGGAAACGTTGCACCTGGCATTGGAGGCCCTTGATCAGTACGATACAGGGCTGGTCCTCATCCACTTCGGGGGCACCGATGCCCTGGCTCACAACTTCGGCGGCATCAGCACTGAGTATATCAATCAGGTCCAGACTGTGGACCGGTATATAGGGCGCATAGTCGGGCGGCTGGATTGGGAAAAGGATACGCTCATCATCACCGCAGACCACGGTCACATAGATGCGGGGGGACACGGGGGATGGGAAGAGAGCGTGCTCAACGTCCCGCTGGTGATGGTGGGCAAGGGTATCCGTAGGGGAGTCTACACCGCCCGATTACAGGCGGACATCGCACCTACTGTAGCTGCTCTGCTTGGCCTGCCTTATCCGACCCACTCTCAGGGTGCACCGCTGCTTGAGGTGCTGGAGGCTTCAGCGGAGGTGAAAGGGGTGAAAGGGCTTAATGCCGCCCTTCAACTTGTGGGCTTCTACGATGCCTACGCCAATACGCTGGGCATTGGGACATTCGCCGGGGAGGTGCTGGAAAAGCACCGCGAAAACCTTGCCAGGGGTGAAGAGGGGGCCATGGCAGCGTTTTGGAAGGCGCTGAACGCCGCTGCCGGAAAGGCCAGAGCGAGACGGCTCTGGCGAGAAAGGTTGTACCGTCTTCCTGTCGCCCTGGCAATTGCCCTGATACCTTTGTGCTACCTCCTTACCTGCCGCAGGAGATGGCGTTGCCTGCTGCTGCCGGCAGGCTTTGCTCTGCTGTATTTCGTGCTATATAACATCCTGTTTTTCGGACGCGGCTACGAGTGGTCTCTCTCGCTCTTCAGCTTCGAGGAGCAGATCGAGGCTTTCTTCAAGGCCCGTATGGTGGACGCGGCGCTCTCTGTAGCGGCGGCTGCATTGCTTCTGGCGATCATCTCCTGGAAAAAGAGTCCCCTGGAGACAGCGGAGAGGGTGGTCACGTTTTCGTTTGTCGTGTGGTATCTCTTGCTGCTGCAGGTAGACTTTTTCTACTGGCTCTATAACATCAGGTTTGATTGGACCCTGCCCGATCTGAAGCTTGGGTTCAAGTACTACATGGACCTTTTGCAGATGATCCCAACCGGGCCGCTGGCCGTGATATTGACGCCGCTGGCATTGTTCATCGGCTGGGGAATCCGCAAGCTCAGAAGCCGGGCCGCAACGTGAGGTCCGATGAGCGCCCGCCCAATCGCCACTGCAAAGCGGGCCGCAACCACAACCGGTCTGGCAGTGTCTGGGTAACTCTTGGCCGGCCGTGCCCTCGCTGGCCCGGTGTCACGCCTGCCTTGTCGCGCCCACCCGTCACCGCTGAGGGACGGCTCATATGCCCGTAGCTGGCTACATCACCTCTATTCCACTCCCCTCTATCGCTTCTCCGACAATCCAGCAGGGGTGATTGTGGGCCTGGAAAAGCGCGACAAGCGTCTCCACCTGCTCGGGTGAGATGGCTGCGAGCAGCCCCCCCGAAGTCTCCGGGGTGAATAGCAGCATTTGCATTTCTTCCGAGATACCGGGTGCGAATGATACCTGAGCAGAGTATGCATCACGGTTACGGCAGGCACCGCCAGGGAAGAGGTTCTCATCAGCGTACTGTGTCGCTCCGTCGAGGAAAGGCAGCCGCTCCATATAAAAACGCAGGCGCGCTTTGCTCCGTTCTGCCATCTCGCAGGCATGGCCGAGCAGTGAGAAGCCGGTGATGTCGGTGCAGGCATTGGCCCCCACCTGCTGGATCAGTTGCATAGCCTGGCGATTGAGTCGCTTCATGCTTTCCACTGCGGCTGCCACATGCGAGGTATCGGCGACACCCCCCTTCAGGGCGGTGGTGATGATACCCACGCCAAGTGGTTTGGTCAACACCAGCACATCGCCAGGACGCGCCCCTCCCTTGGTCAGCACTTTCTGGGGATGGACGATGCCCATCACGGCCAGGCCATAAAGCGGTTCCCTGGCGTCTACGGTGTGGCCGCCGGCAAGCACGGCTCCCGCCTCGGCTACCTTCTCCGCCCCACCGCGCAGGATTTCGGAGATGACGGCAGCGGGCAGGTCGGGGGGAAAGCCGCAGATGTTCAGTGCCAGCACGACCTCTCCCCCCATAGCATAGACATCGCTCATAGAATTGGCAGCCGCGATGGCGCCGTAATCGTAAGGGTCATCTACCACCGGGGTAAAGAAGTCCAGTGTCTGAATGATTGCAAGTTCGCTGTTTACTCTGTAGACGGCCGCGTCATCGCTGACCTCAAGCCCGACCAGCAGGTCAGGGTAGCGATCGGCGGGGAACATTCCCTGCAAAGGGCGCAGAACCTGCGCCAGGGCTTCAGGGCCCCTTTTGGCTGCTCAGCCCGCGGCGCTGGCGAGTGCTGTCAGACGGATCTGCTCACGATTCATTTGCTCTCTTCCCTGTATATCCCCTCAAACGCCACTCCGGCCTCTTTCAGCGCGGCAAGAGCCTGAGCTGCATAGCCTTCCTCAATCTGTACACATATCCCGCAATCTGAGCTGAGGTGACGCGGGACAGGGATCAGTTTGCAGGGAAGGCCCGCTGCTTGCAGTACCTTCTCCGCCCGGATAGCGTGGCCGGTTGAATGGGTCAGTATGACCATATGCCTGACTTCCTTCTATACTTTTGCAGTTTTTGCACTCTGGGCGGTCTAGCGAGGTTATGCCCATTTATGCCCCCCCGCATTTAGTGATTGGGCACTCGATATTCCCTAAATATGGGGACTTCTCCAAAAGTGCGAAAGTATAGTTCCTTCACTGCTCTCTCCTGCTGGAGCAGGCCAGAGCATGCACGGCTTCCACAGCGCGCTCCACTTCTGCGGCAGTGTTGAAGATACTTAACCCAAAGCGCACCGTACCATAGGGGAAGGTACCAATCGTCTTGTGTGCGTTCGGTGCGCAATGGAGTCCCACGCGGCACAGGATTCCGTACTCCTCATCCAGCCGCAATCCTGCTTCCGAGGGGTACATGCCGGCGATATTGAAAGAGACCGTGGCGGTCTGCCGACGGGCGTCCAGCCCGCCGTAGACGGTTACCCCGGGTATGGCCTGCAAACCGGCGATCAGCTGTTGTGTCAGCTCCATTTCATGGGCACGTATGGACGCCACTCCCTGCGAGAGTACCCAGCGCACGCCAGCGCTCAAACCTGCCAGGCCGACCACGTTAGGAGTGCCGCTTTCATATCGGTCGGGTAGAAAGTCCGGTTGCTCCTCGTACTCGGAGCGGCTGCCGGTGCCACCACGTTTGAGCGGTCGCAGTCGTTCCAGGTCCACCCGCTCCCCGATAATCAGGCCACCCGTCCCGGTCGGACCATAGAGTGCTTTGTGACCGGTGAATGCCAGCAGGTCTATGCCGTCAGCCTCCATGTCAATGGGATAGCAACCTCCCGTCTGAGCTGCGTCCACGAGCAGAAGCAGGCCGTAGCGCCGGGCGATCTGTCCTATCTGGGCTACCGGAAGGATGGTGCCGACGACGTTGGAGGCATGGTTGACAACGATCAGCACCGTTTCCCGGCGGATGGCAGCCTCTACATCGGCCGGCTCCAGGAATCCCTGCGGCGAGCACGCGACCACAGATATTGCAACACCCTGGCGCTCCAATTCCCGCAGCGGGCGCATCACCGAATTGTGCTCCATGCTGGTAATGATGACATGGTCGCCCGGGCGCAGGTAGCCGCACAAGGCCAGGTTGAGAGCCTCGGTCACGTTGTGGCAGAAGACCACACACATGGGGTCGGGGGCATTGAAGAGTTCAGCCACAGCCTCGCGTGCCTCGTAGAGGACGCGTCCGGACGCCACTGCCAGGCGATGGGCTGAACGCCCCGGGTTGGCCCCTGTTTCATTCAGAAAGCGTACTATGGCCTCCGTCACACAGGGGGGCTTGGGCCATGAGGTAGCAGGGTTATCCAGATAGATCAGGTCCGATCGCGCGCCCATAGCTTTTATCTCTGACTGATGGGAGGATACAGGCCAGCAACCAGATGGTAAAGCCTGTTCTTTGGTTGCCGGCCTGATAGCGATTACGCAACCCTCTCCGAGTGAATTGCTATTTGCTCAGGGTTATTTTGAACTCACCTCCCGTTTCTACGATCTCCACCTTCAGGCCGAGTTTCTCGGCGGTACGGCGGATGTTTTCACGGGAGGTAACGGTGTCCACCAATACTTCAATGGGGAATTCTCCCTCATTGATAGCCTGGCGGGTCAGGATGACCGGTTGAGGGCAGGAAAGTCCGCGTGCATCTACCTGTTTGCTCATTTCACTCAGCTCCTTTCACGCATGGTGAAGCCAACGATCAGGCAGAAGACCAGGCCCAGGAGTACTGCTCCCATACCGTATGGCCCGATGCCGCCCACGATTTTGTCAGCGACGTTGTCGGGCGTGCCGGCCAGGGCAAAGTTGTGGGCGAATGCCGCGCCTGTGATCATGCCCAACACAAACAAGCCCGCATCCCCATCACCCTCGCCAGAGAGGAAGAGCTGCCGGCCAGGGCAGCCACCGGCCAGGGCGAAAGCCAGCCCCGCCAGGGCCATCCCCAGGAAGTTCCACAGATGCTGGCTGTGGGATACGGGTTGCCCAAAGAATCCGAAATGCACCTGTCCCAGCACCAGGTTGGTGATGAAGGCCACCACCAGCAACGCTGCAACGCCGCTGATAAGGTGAGTGTCGGCCATCAGGATCAGGTCCCGGATGGCCCCCATGGTGCAGAAACGGGTGCGCTGGGCCAGGAATCCGATCACCATTCCCACAATGAGTGAGAGGAGCAACGGTGCGTGAAGCGAGCCGGGCCCCTTCTCGCTGAAGAAGATCGGCCCCTCCTGGCTGAATTTGGGGGCGAGGACACGTAACAGGAGCAGGCCGATCATCAAAGCCGGCATGATCCACCCGACAATAGGGCCGGTTTTGTATGCCCGACCCAGACTGTAGCCGGACTTGAGGAACTGGACCCCGATGAAGACACCTGTAGCCAGTCCTGCCAGCCCCAGGATGGCATTCAGGTCACCACCGGCCAGCCTGAGGAGTGCCCGCCAGGGGCAGCCCAGGAAGGCCAGCGCCCCGATCATGGCAAAGACCCCCAGCAGGAAGCGGACAATAGGGGCAGAGCCTGCGCGGGCTCTGAACTCACGGAAGAGCAGAGCAGCCACAGTCGCTCCAAGCACAAAGCCGATGATCTCCGGGCGAATGTACTGGACGAGGGGAGCACGGTGAAGTCCCAGGGCTCCTGCGATGTCCCGTTCGAAACAGGCCACACAGATGCCCATATTGGCCGGGTTGCCTGTACGCTGGAGCAGCGGAGCCAGTATGCCGATCACGGCACCGGTTAGCAAGATGCCCCAACGCGAGGCAAAGAAACGAGTGATCCTTTCAGACATGTGTGCACCTCCTGTGTGATATGATTTCCACGCGTCCGGCCTGTGGCCAGGACACGGCGCGGGGCAAACGAAGAGCCGCCTGGCATATGCCGAAGGCGGCTCATGGAGGGGCACACTCTCACGATTATGGCGGGGAGATGGTTACCAGGCTGCCCTCGGACATATGCAGACGGGTATACGGGCGCTCCACGGCGCCCGGCACTGCGATTCAAGTGCGGCGGTGGAACATTAACAGCACGTCTCGCCTCCTGTAGGCAGCCTGCGTATAAAACCGTCGTTACTGTGTTGCGTGTTCCGCCAGTTTGCGACGCAGCACATTGTGGTAGCTTAAGTGCCTATCCGAAAAACGTAACCGACGCATCCCTATGCGTCGGTATAAGCGGCATAGGGATGCCGCTTGTACGGTTTTTCGGATAGGCTCTAAGTACAATACTTTCTGTGGTGATTACCCACCCGGCTGCCTGCCGCCGTGTGCCGACTACGGGTGCCTGCGCCGACGCGGAAACAGCAATCGGCGCAGGCCGACCGCTGGCCGAAGGCCCCAAGCGGGCGACTTCAGTCGGCATGGGTAGGCAGTTATTTCTATGTATCTATTCAGGCCGATTGAAATCGTCCTCCCTGGGCACTTCGTACGGTTGTCGGCCCCCGCCGGGTGCGGGCGCAGCAGCGCTGCGCCCTGGTTGGCGAAGGCCGACCAAAGGCCTGTGGCCCAGGAAGGTATACAGGCCAGGTGCACCTGGCTCCTGCAGTTACGCCTGAATAGATACCTTTATGACCGTGGAAATCAAGCCTTCAGGTGGGAAACCCGGCTGAAGCCTCTACTCCGATGCCTTGTCTGAAAAGTATATCATAACTCTGGAAGAGCGCAAGTAACCGCCAGTCTCAGGGTGTCCGTCACTTTTTTGCGCGAGAAGAGAGCGAGAGCAGGCTATGGCTGGCCGTGGCGACGTCAGTTGTAGGGCAACTGCTCGCAGTTGCCCTACATTGTGGCCGGTCGTGCGGCGTCGGGCGTGGTCTGAAGACCGGCCCGAGCCAGCGGATGCAAAAATATGACGGGCACCCCCAGTCTCAGGGGTGGGGGACACAAAGATTGTAGGACAACTGCGAGCAGTTATCCTACACTATGGCCGGACGTGGCGGCATCGGGCGCGGCCGGGGAGACGCGAAAATGTGACGGACACTCAAGTGACTTTTGTCGTAGACACGCTACCGTCTTGCTGGTATAATTTTGTAGAAATGACCGGGTGGGCATTACCTGAGATCAACACCGCTCTATGTAACAGGTGTGGCATCTGTGTGCAACATTGCTCGACCCATGCAGTCGAAATGGGACCGGAGGGGCCGTACATAGCCCGTCCACAGGACTGTGATTACTGCGCCACATGTGATGCCATATGCCCTCAAGGGGCGATCACTTGTGCTTACGAAATTGTTTGGGGAGAATGAAATCATGGACACAACGCAAGACTTGAGGCAACGGGTGGAAGATGTGCTCGGCACCATCAGACCCTATCTGAGGGCCGATGGAGGGGACGTTGAGCTGGTTAAAGTAGACGATGAAGGTACCGTCTTCGTAAGGCTCTCCGGGGCATGCCGTGGATGCCCTGGTGCATTGATGACCCTGCGGGCGGGGATCGAGCGTATCGTCAGAGAACAGGTACCAGAAGTCAGAGGTGTGGAAGCTGTGCGGTGAAGGAGCAGGAAGGTTGGGGCCATGAGCGAATATATCAACAACAGCACCATGCGGCAGGAAATCCTCAAAGGGATTTATCCGGCAGCTTCATGAGGACAGGCCGGTAGAAGCAGTAAAGATCGAGTTCGCCGCATTGTTGCGCGACGTAGGGCCAACTGAGATTGCGGCCCTCCTGTTTACATAACCTTCGTGGACCGGGAGGATACTGTGCGCTTTTTCTCCCAGACCAGAGAACGCATCTTCCCGCGCTCGCCGGCGATCATCGGCCGCAAGGTGTAAACCTACCCGGCTGCCTGCCGCCGTGTGCCGATTGGAAATCGACCTTTAAGGGTGCCTGCGCCGACGCGGAAGCAGTAGTCGGCACAGGCCGACCGCTGGCCGAAGACCCAAAGTGGGCGACCTCAGTCGGCATGGGTAGACAGTTACCAAATGGGCAGCCGGTGGACCGGGAGGAATGGCTGCCCCGCGGGCAGGCCCGTCAGTTGCGGGGCTGGCTCGCCGACATGGGTGTAACATGCGTGCCCCCCAACCTCTCTGCTCACTTACCGGGAGCCATTATAACGTCCGCCGCTACCGCACGGAGTATCACGATCCCTTGATCGCTGAGTTTGCGCGTCACTTCGGACAGCCGGGATTCCGCATCACCGTCGCTCCGGAGAAACGTATCATCGCGGCTGTCGAAGTAGTGCGCGATGCGGTGTGTGGCTGTGCCCGGCATATGGCGCGCGGGCTTCTTGGGGTCTCCGTTGATAACGCCGGGTTCGAGGCCGGGATGTTACATCACCACTACCCACGTCTGGCAGGAATGGTTAGGGACCCGGACTTCAATGATACGTTGATGCACGTGTCCGGCCACATTATTTAGTGCCTATCCGGAAAACGTAACCGATGCATCCCTATGCGTCGGTATAAGCGGCATAGGGATGCCGCTTGTACGGTTCGGATAGGCTCTTAGTGCCTATCCGGAAAACGTAACCGATGCATCCCTATGCGTCGGTAAAAGCGGCATAGGGATGCCGCTTGTACGGTTTTTCGGATAGGCTCTTAGAGCAGGTCGAGGAAGAGGTACGGGATTACATAAGTGTGGCCTATATCGTGCCTGGCAAACTCGCCACCACCAGCCAGCAGGACTGGGCATACTGAGCACAGCACCACTGAACCGATAGCATCCAGCCACCAGTCAGACTGGGGGTCGGAAGTGTGCTGCCGGAGAGAAGGATTTAGCTTTCTTCTCGTTCTCCTCGCCTTCCTGGTGCTCTACGCTCTCACCGCCGGGCCGTCTATGAAACGCCATTCTCTGGCTGCTCACTTCGTCTACCTGGCGGAGTCATTTCTGAGCGGACGGCTCGCTCTGCTTCATGTCCCATCCCCCCCGTACGACCTGACCTGCTTCGCAGGCCGCTGGTACGTCCCGTTTCCTCCACTTCCTGCGCTGCTCTTTATGCCGCTGGTGGCGGTATTTGGCCTCCGTGTCTCTGATGTTGCGTTAAGTGTGGTGGTCGGCGCCCTGGATGTGGCGCTGTTTTATCTGGTTCTGAAGCGCCTCACCCCGGACGATGAAAAGCGACGTATCTGGCTGTGTGCAGCGCTGGGGGCAGGAACGCCTCTATGGTACTGCGCAGCGTTTGGGTCGGTATGGTACACCGCACACGTGGTGGCCGTCGCCTGCCTGTGTCTATACATGCTTGAAAATCTGGGACGTAACCGGCCATTTTGGGCCGGATTCTGGCTGGGGATGGGATTTTTAGCTCGCGCGCCGGTGATACTGGCATTTCCATTAGCTCTGGCGAAAGGCCTGCTCAAGAGCGAACGGCGGGGAGATCGGCTGCGCTTCCTGCTGCTGCTCGGAGCAGGCATGATGCCGGCACTTGTAGGACAGGCAGTCTACAACCAGGCGCGTTTTGGCAATCCTCTGGAGTTCGGCTATCGCTGGATAAACAGCCCGGCTTCCCTGCTGGCAAGGCAGGAAAGATGGGGACAGTTCAGTCTTCACTTCCTGCCAGAGAATCTCTACACGCTGCTGCTCCGCCTGCCGCTCTTCTCCCTGGCACCATTACACATTGAACCGGATCCGTGGGGTATGGGGTTGGTGTTCACCTGTCCGGTGCTCCTGCTCTGCCTGAACAGCCCCCGCAGGGACATGAAATGGTGGGAGACTAAAGCAGGCTTATGGCTTTCCATCGCACTGGTATCCATCCCCTCATTGCTTTACTTCAACACCGGCTCGTACCAGTTTGGCTATCGCTTTGCCCTGGACTGGCTGCCGTTGGGATTGGCACTGTTAGCTATCAGCGCGGACAGGCGGTTGAGTCGGTGGGAAAAACCGCTGATCATCGTGGGGATAGTGATGCACCTGTGGGGTGTGTTGTGGATGTACCCCAACTTCAACGGCCAGCCCTGGCATGTCTGGTACGTAAGCGTATTTAAGCACCTGTTGCGTTAGGATCGCCAGGCTTCCCTGGCATCACTCTCATAAACGACCCAGGTGCAAATCCAGAGGGACAGGTCACTCGCTGATTGTGAACCGGGCTGTCCCCTGCAGCCGGTCCTCAATGAACACCCGCATCTCATAAGTACCTGGTTTGTACCCTTCTGATGGCTTGTAGTAGAGATACGTGCGCCCTTCAGGACCCCATGGCCACAGTTGAGTGAAGCTTTCGAGCAGCTCCCGCTCGCGATAGATGGCGAAAGTCCAGGCGACACCGTCGGTCATACCATGGTAGTTGAGGAACAGGTAGACGTAATGCTCACCCGCGGGAAACTGGATACCCGTGTTCACCGGCTGTCCCGCATCGTCTATCCCGGCAGCGAGCGTGATGATAGTGATGCGGGCATCGCTTCTGGCCGACACGGCCAGGGGAATCGGTGTGAGCAGTGACGCCGGAGGAGATACGTCTGGTGTTACGGTTGGTATAAATGGAGGAGTTGATGTAGGACGGCGGGTTGATGTGGCGGTCGGCGTCATAGTCGGTCGGGGAGTGGGGATGTCAGACGGGATGACTGTGGGTGAAGCAGAAGGAGCGGGCGGGGACAATATAGATTTTAGCAAAGGAGGGGTGAGTAAAAGAAACAGTGCTATTACCAGGCACACCAGTGACGCCGACAACAGGCGTTGGGCGCGCCTCAGAGCACGTTGGCGTATGATATAGTAAGAAGCACCACGAGCTTTTGCAGCGCAGATAATGCCCACCGCCATAAGGATCAGTGAAATAAGCAGCAGGCCGTAGCCCGGCCAGCGCACCCGCTCCAATACCGGCCAGGTCATTTAGGGTTACCCTCCCGGAGTGCACACTCTTGGACCTATCCGAAAAACCGTACAAGCGGCATCCCTATGCCACCTATACTGACACACAGGGATGCGTTGTTTAAGATTTCCGGATAGGGGTAACTACCCAGTTCCCCGGCTCGGGCCGGTCTCCAGACCGCGCCCGATGTGCCACGATGGGAAGTGGATGCCGTAATCCGGCCAAATAACCGCTGGGTTGGGTGGCCCGGTCAGAGACCAGCCAGGTTCCGGCTCGTCCGGGTTAGGGTCTTATGCCAGGGTATGATTGTACACCTGTTTTGCAGATTGGAGAAGGGATGGTTCATTTTGGGTGTTCGAAGCAGAAGCGATTTGGGCTACGCCGACGCCGCTTTTCCCGCCCGGAGTCGGGTAGGTAAGGGTACTTTAGCCGGTTTGTGCCGCGTTTGTGCCGGCTAAAGCCTCGATTCCCTCCCCTGATTAGGATTTGCTTCGAAATCCCCATTTTCTCCGTGGAATCGGTTTACACCTTGGGCGGCCTCAAGAAATCGGCTGCCTGACGCAAAGTAGGGGCGCAGCGCGCTGCGCCCCTACCTGCTCCTACCTGCGCCCCTACGGCTGTTGCGCTGCGCACCTAAGGCGCCCCCACTATGGCCACTGGTCGGCTGCGCCAACCAGGCGTCGGCCTGCGCCGACGCCTGGCGCGAAGTGTCTGAACAGGCCGACTTAAATCGGGCGGCATCCGGTGCATAGTCAGAGTGTCAACCGATTATGAACCATCTCTTGGAGAATAATCGGGATTGCGAAGCAAATCCCAACCCGGGGACGGAAGCGGGGCCGGCTAAAGCCTCGACTCCGGCCGGGAAAAGCGGCATAGGCGTAGCCTGAATCGCTTCACCAAAGGGTGTTCGAAGCAAATCCCAATCCAGGAAGGGAGTCGAGGCTTTAGCCGGCGCAAGCGCGGCAAAAACCGGCTGAAGTACCCCTACCTACCCGACTCCGGGCGGGAAAAGCGGCGTCGGCGTAGCC
>Ga0209101_1002477_pt1 | contig 12145 bp, 12 predicted proteins | sample ConPoolayeCmetaG_FD_185481 | JGI IMG/M metagenome (GOLD analysis project Ga0209101, IMG submission 185481) | Hot spring microbial mat communities from California, USA to study Microbial Dark Matter (Phase II) - Cone Pool mat layer C metaG... ... | reverse complement strand
GTCAATGAGAGGCTCGTCGAGGGCGGGCGGTTCGTTCGTTGCGCCTTCGTCAGTGCGCGGCTCGTCGGGCATGAGGCCTTCGACTTGGTCTGGCGGGAGATTGGTTGATGGTTCAGGCAGCGGTTCAGTTTTGTAGAGCTCGATTTCGAGCGGCTCCATTTCGTCAGGGTCGTCAAACATCTCGGTGCCGAAGGTCTGGCTTTCATCGTAGCCCTCGGCGGAGACGGTGACGGAGTACATGTTACCGTCGAGGAGATCTTTGCTTTCGATGCGGAACTTGCCGCTGGCGTCGGTTTTGGTGGAGATGTCTTTGCCGTAGACGCGGACTTCAGCGCCGGCGATGGGCTTGCCTTCTTCATCTTTGACGGTGCCGAAGAGGACGCCGGCGCGCAGGGCCGGGGAGGCGGCGGTGGCGAGCAACAGGGCGGAGAGCATGCAGAAGTGGTTCATGTGAGGTTCCATGTGGTGAGGTTAGGCCGCGGCGGAGCGCCGGGGCAGATATTGGGAAAGTTCATCGCGGCTGACGCGCGTGAGTTCGTGTTCTGGGAGGAGGGCGAGCAGCTCCCAGCCGAGGGCGAGGGTGTCGCGGATGGTGCGGTCTTCGTGTGCATCCTGGCGCACGAAGCGCTGTTCAAAGCCGTCGCCGAAGCGGAGATAGGCCTTGTCGGTGTCAGTCAATTCGTCTTCGCCGATGATGTTAGCGAGGCTGCGCACGTATTCGACACGGCTATAGGCGGCGTAAAGCTGTGTGGCCCAGTTGGGATGGTCGGCGCGGGTGTAGCCTTTGCCGATGCCGTCTTTCATAATGCGGGAGAGGGAGGGCAAGACACTGATGGGCGGATAGATGCCTTTGCCAGCCAGTTCGCGGCTGAGGACGATCTGACCTTCAGTGATGTAGCCAGTCAAATCGGGGACTGGATGAGTGATGTCGTCGTTGGGCATCGTCAGGATGGGGAGCTGGGTGATGGAGCCTTGGCGGCCGAGGATGCGGCCGGTGCGTTCGTAGAGGGAGGCGAGATCGGAGTACATGTAGCCGGGATAGCCTTTGCGGCTTGGGACTTCGCCGCGGGCCATGGCGATTTCGCGCAGGGCCTCGCAGTAGTTGGTCATGTCGGTAAGGACAACGAGGACGTGATAGCCGCAGTCAAAGGCGAGGAATTCGGCGAGTGTGAGGGCAAGGCGCGGAGTGACAATGCGCTCTTCGGGGGGATCGCTGGCGAGATTGAGGAACATGGTGACATTAGAGAGGGCGCCTGACTGTTCAAATTCGCGGCGAAAGAATTGGGCGACGTCGTATTTGACGCCCATGGCGGCGAAGATGACGGAGAAGCGGTCTGGGCTGGGGTTGCCATCGGCGTCAACGATTTTGGCTTGGCGGACAATTTGTGCTGCGAGCAGGTTGTGGGGGAGGCCGTTGCCGGAGAAAATCGGCAGCTTCTGGCCGCGGATGAGGGTGTTCATGCCGTCAATGGCGGAGATGCCGGTCTGGATGAACTCGCGCGGGTAGCGGCGGGCGACGGGATTGACGGGCGCGCCGTTGACGTCGCGGCGTTCACCGCCGAAGGGCAGCGGGCCGCCGTCTAGGGGCGCGCCCAGGCCGTCGAAGACGCGGCCGAGCATATCTTCGGAGACGCGTGCTTGGAAGGGGCGGCCAAGAAAACGGACGCGCGAGCTTTCTGCGGCGAGACCATACGTGCCCTCGAAGGACTGTACGATGGCATAGGAACTGCCGACATCGAGGACGCGGCCTTGGCGCACGCTGCCGTCAGGGGCTTCGATTTCAACTACTTCGCCATAGGCGATGCCGGTAACATTTTCGATTAGAATAATTGGACCAGCCAGGCGGCTGAGACCGGTATAGGTTTTGGGGACAATGTGCATTACGAGTTTGTGGCGGTGGAGCCGCTCACGGGATTAACAACGATGCGGTTGCCGGCGCATGCGACCACGCGGACGGGCGAACCGGCGGGAACGAACTCGCCGTCGGTGACGACGTCATACAGGACGCCGTCAATAAGCGCTTTACCTGCGGGACGGAGGATTGTTTTAGCGACGCCAGACTTGCCTACGAGAGTGGCCACATCTGGCGGGAGGTTGCCGGCGGCGGTTGAGGAGGCGCTGTCCAGCGCGTAGTTAAGGAAGATACGATTCACGCCCGGGGTGTGCGGGAAGAGGCGCGCGGCGAGAATCAGCAGGATTACGGCACCGAGAAACCCTCCGGCTACGATCGCCACGGGTTTGAAGAACTGGGAGGAGGCTGGGATGCCTTGGGCAGGCGACCAGTCGAGCATGGCCAGGATCAGCGCAGCGAGGATGAGCGCAATGCCGGTGATGCCAGTAACACCAAAACCCGGGATAAGAAAGATTTCAACCAGCAAGAGAAGTACCCCGATGAGGAACAAGGCGACTTCGAGCCAGCCGCTCATGCCAGCGATCGTATGGCCCCAGAAAAAGAGAGCCAGGCAAACGATACCGATCGTGCCGGGCAGGCCGAAGCCGGGTGTACGCAGTTCGATAAAGAGGCCGCCCAAGCCGAGCGCGAGCAGCAGGCCGGAGACAATTGAGCCGGTGAGAAAACGGGCTACTTGTTCGGCGCTTTTCGGCGTAATGCGGATGACAGGGGCATCAGGCATGCCGAGGAGCTCAAGCAGATGAGGGATTGAAGTGGCCACGGCGCGAGCGAGCTGTTGCGTAACAGCTTCTTGTGCAGTGAGGGTAAGCAGAGAGCCTTTTTCGACCAAATTGGAGATAACGGTGTTGGCATCCATCATGGCTTCGAAGAGCTCCCAGCGGTGTCCGTTGCGTTCGCAGGCGGAGCGCACCATGGCGCGGTACGCGCTGAGCATTTTTTCGCGGACGGATTCGTCGAGCGATTGGGGCGCGCCGCCAAAGGGCAAGGCCGGCATCTGGATCAGCATGGCTGCGCCGATTTGGCTTTGGGGGGCCATGTAGATGGCGCGTGTGGCGGCGGCAATCATGGCGCCGGCGGAGAGGGCCTTGGTATCAACATAGGTGTAGACGGGTACCGAGGCGTGGGCGAGCTCCTGCATGATTTTTTCCATGGCGGAGACTTTGCCGCCCGGTGTGTCCATGTGAAGAATGACGGCGCGGGCTTTGTGGGTTTCTGCTTCGCGCAGGGCGCGGCGCACGACGTAGACGAGACCGTCTTCAATTTCGCCGTCAACGGGGACGATGACTACTGGGCGCGGCTCATCAGCGCGGGACGACAGAGCGGCGAAGAGCGGCAGACACGCCAGCACGGAATGCGCCGCAAGGGAAAGAACAGCCCGGTGAACAAAAATGGACAAGGGCGATTTCATACCGTGGATATTATAGCGCAAGAGTCCAAAATAGTCAAACGTGGATGGAAGAGATGCGGCGGGAATGGGGGCCAGTGATGTCGAAGCGGAGCCAGCGGGCGTGGGAGGGGAGCAGAGAAGGGAAGCGGTCGGCCCATTCAACGAGGCAGATGGAGGCAGGGCAACAGTAGTCGTCCCAGCCGATGGCGAGCAGTTCTTCGGGGCTGTTGATGCGGTAAAAGTCGAAATGGCAAATTGTGCCGATGGGGGAGGGATACTCTTGGACGAGCGCGAAGGAGGGGCTGCCTTGGAACTGATCAGGGTTGTGGGCGAGTGCGGCGATGATGCCGCGGGCGAAACAGGTCTTGCCTGAGCCGAGCGGGCCGGTGAGAGCGATGAGATCGCCGGGGCGGAGTGTGGCGGCGAAACGGGCGGCGGCGAGGTGAGTAGCGCGCGGGGAACGGGATTCAAGTTGTGGGGGGAAAGTGGTCAAATCCGGAGGGAGCGAGTGGTTGGTTATCGAGAAAGACGGCTGGGGGGCCTTCCGCGACATGGCCGATGACAATGAGCGGAGAGGGGAAACGGCGGCGATAGTGGGCGAGGGGACGCGCGGTCAGCACACGCGGGCTGAATGTGCAAAGCAATTCGAAGTCTTCACCATCGTGCAGCGCGGCGTGGAGCGAGGCGGAGTGGTTACGCGGGATATTTTTGCTATATAGCATGAATGAAGCGTGAGAAGCCGCAGCCATGCGGGCGGCATCCATGGCCAGGCCGTCGCTGAGGTCCATCATGGCGGAGGGTTTGGCGTGTGCCACGAGCCATTGTGCTTGTGCGAGGCGGGGCGTGAAGCGCAGATGGCGGCCGCTGCGGAGCGAGCCGCCGAGGGGGCCGGTGACGGCGATGAGGTCGCCGGGGCGTGCGCCGTGGCGAAAGCAGAGGTGCTTGCGGCGGGCGAAGCCGAGCATAGCAACCGAGATTGTAATGACATCAGCACGAATGGTATCGCCACCGACGATCTGGAGGCTGAAGGCGCGCGAAGCGCGTTGCATGCCACGCAGGATTCCATTGACGCAGGATGGCGCGGTGCCGGAAGGGACGCCAAGTGAAACAACGGCGGAGGCAGGCGTGCCACCCATGGCGGCGATATCGCTGACGTTGACAGCGATCGCTTTCCAGCCGACGGCGCGGGGCGGATCAGCCGCAGTGAAATGAGTGCCGCAGGCCAGCGCGTCCATGGTAAACAATTGAACGGTACCGCGTGGAGGCGGGATTAGGACGGCGGTGTCATCGCCGATGCCTTGGAGGACACCCGGTGCGGGCGTAGCGCCTGAGCAGAAGAAGCGCGCTGCGGCGTCAATGACGGCGGCTTCTGAGAGTGCGCGCGTGCTGGATTTATTCCGGCGCGACGATGATGGTGACGGGGAAGCGGGCATACGATTGGCAGAATGAGGAGAGAAGTTCGGGCGTACAGGCATCGAAATAGCGTGCAGTACCAAGCGGGAGACGTTTGTCGTAGCCAAAGAGATGATTGCGCATGATGTCATCGAAGATGATGAGAGGATCGCGTTGGGCGAGTTGCAGATCGAAGAGAGCGCGGGCACGCGCGGCGGGCAGGAGCTCACCAGCGCTTAATTCGCGCAGCGTGGTCTGAAACAAGGCAGTGAGGCGGCGGGCTGCATCACTTGTGAATTGCGGGGAGACTGCGAGCCAGGCGTACAACCAGCCCGTGTCATAACCGCTGCACGCGATGGCGGCGTGATGGTGAACGATTTCGAGGTCATCAGGATCGCGCCACGACTGGCGCAGGTTGTCAAGGGCGAGAGCGAGTGCGCCGCGGGCGAGCTCGGCGATATAGGGGGGGAAATTAGTGGCATTGAGAGCGGGGGCGTTGATGCCACAGGCGACGAGGCTGAGCGGATTGGCGGAGGCGTAGACCCGTGTGATGGCGGCGGTGCGCGCAGGTTCGGGCTGGAGGACGACGGTCATTGCAGGGGCGTCGCTGTGGAAGACAAAGCGTTTTGCGCGATCAAAAAAGAATTCGCTGCGGAGTGGCGGGCGCCAACGGCGGGTCGCTGCCTGCACGGCGGCTTCGATGCGCGCGTCATCGAAATCACCCGACACAAGGAGCGTGCTGGCGCCGGGGACGCAGAACTGACGCCAGGCTTGCTGGGCGTCGCGCCACGTAAGGCGGGCGAGAGAATCAGGCGTGCCAAGCCAGTTCAAACCGTAGGGTTGTTGTTCAAACAGCGAGGCGCGAATGAGCATATTGGCCAACTCGGATAAGTTAGTGCTTTGATTGAGCAATTGGCCACGCATGCGAACGAGGGCGCGGTCCTGGGCTTCACGCGAGAAGGCCGGTGCGCCCCACGCATCGCAGAGCAACGCTACGGCAGCCTCCGCATACTGGGGCGCCACTGTGCCATGCAAGGTGATGTGCTGGGCAGCGACATCGAAACGCGGCACAAGGCCAATGGCACGGCAGGCGCGCTCGAAGGAAGCGGAAGAGCGGCCTTCTGGCGCGTCGCACATCAATGCGCCGAGCAGGCTGAACACGCCCGGGAGATCGCGGTCTTCGCACCAGCCGCCGCCGAGCGCGCTGAAACGCACGTGCACCAGGGGTTCTTGCGGATTCTGACGCAAGAGCAAAGTCAAGCCGTTGTCGAGGACGAGGCGGCGCAGCGGATAGTTGAGAGCACTGACGAGATCACGTTCGCCGCGCAGGACATTGTCGCGTTCCGACAATGAGTCGTGCGGCTGAATCAGCACCGTGGTGAGGTGAGCAGACTGGAAGTAGGTGCGGCAGACGCGTTGAACGTCGGCGGGAGTGACGGCATCCCAGCGTTCGGCACGCGTGCGTGGGAAATAGGGATTGGCGGTACGCAAGTAGGCATGGCCGACAGCGTGTGCCATGGCAGCCGGGTCGGTCAATTGTGCGCGATACTGGGCCAGCAGTAGTTCGATTTCGGAGCGGACGTCGGCCTCACGCCACGGCTGGTGAGCGCGTTGTTGCAGCCATGCGGCGAGTGCACGTGCGCTGGTGGCAGCGGCGCGTGCGTCTTGGCGATAAGTGAAAATGAAGGCGTTGCGGCAGCGGGGGGCGCTGGTATGTGAAAGGGTGAAATCTTGTGCAGGGAAGCGCGTGTGGCCCAGCGCGTTGAGCATGGCATCGCGTTCGCGGTCAAGCAAGCGGGCGAGCACATCGAGGGCGGCGCTGTCGCGATGTCCTTCGGGCACGGTGATGAAGCCGACGCAGACGTAGCTTTGGGTGACATCTGCGCGGCGCTCGAGCCAGCGCTGATTGCCCTGCACGGGTTCTTCGTAGCCGGGGGGCAGGGCGACACTCTGATGAGGCAGCGTAGCGAAGGCATCGGCGACGTGGCTGGCCGCTTCCAGCGAGTTTAAATCGCCCGCCAGAACGACGACGACATTACCGGCGACGAAATACTGGTGATGATAGGCCATAAGATCGTCGCGCGAGAGGTCGGCGAAGAGGGAATGCTCGCCACGCAGCGGAGTGCGCACGGGGTGCCAGAGATAGGCGGCGCGGCGGTAGAGATTGAGCAATTGATAGGGCTGGTCGTTGAGATCGAGGAGGAGGCGGCGGCTGACGCGGTCGCGCACGCGCTGCCAGGCGGCGTCGGACAAACGCAGGCGGCTGAGGACATCGGCGAGCTGGCGGAGGACCGCCGGATAGTATTCACGCGTGGTGACCGCGGAGAAACACAGCGCATCATAATCGAGCGTTGAAGAAATGCGGGCCAGCGCCCCAGTGGGGCCAGCGGTCTCACGTGCTTCGCGCCAAGCATCCATCAACGCTTCCTGCATCAAAAAGGCCAAGCCCGAGCCGCGGCGCTCATTTTCACCGTACACACCGCCGAGGACATACACCCGCAAGGCAACGACCGGCGTCTGCGGGACGCTGACAACGTGCAGCTCCAGGCCCGCATCGCTGATATCAGAAAAGACGGGCAAGAGCGGGAGATCAGCAGCCACTGCCGCAAGTGCCGCAGATATACCGAGCGAGACAATCACGTAGCGAAAGCGGAGAGCGCAGAGCGCGGCACGAAAGCAGCAGGGAGTGGCAAGGGCTCCGTCAGCGCGATGGAGCGGGTTTATGGCAGGCGCTGAATGGATGCGTATCACGCGAGGTGGCCTTTGATGGCGGTGCAGAGTTCGGTGGCCGTGTCGTGCGCGAGCTTGCCGGCCGGCCATGGCCAGCGGATATTGTCGTTGGCGTAGCGTGGAATGATATGGAGGTGTGCGTGGGGGACGACCTGGCCGGCGAGTTTACCGCAGTTGAGCAACAGGTTCATGCCTTCGCAGCCAGTGGCGCGGGCAATAGCATCGGCGACGCGCGTGGCGAGCGACATGACTTCGGCCATCATGGCAGGCGTGGCTTTATAGGCCAGTTCAACATGTCGTTTGGGAATGACGAGTGCGTGGCCGCGGGTGAGCGGCATGATGTCGAGGAAGGCGAGGGCGACGGGCGTCTCGGCCAGTTTATAGCAGGGGATTTCACCTGCAACGATGCGGCAGAAAATGCAGTCCATGGGTTTTCTCATAGTAGTTCGGGAAACAACATATGTTCAGCATACGCCATTTGAAAGGCAGGATCGGCGGCGAGATCAATATGGTTGGCGTGCTTGGCAAGCGCTTCAGCGCGTTTGCGATGGCGCCGCGAGACCAACGCCGCGCGCGCGCCAGTGGAGGCCGCGTTGCCGATGAAAATGATTTTCTCGAGCGGGATGTTGGGCAGGAGGCCGATGCGCCTGGCCGTGGCCGGCCGCAGGTAATTGCCGAACGCGCCGGCCAGATAGACCGCGGCGACGTCATCATACGTGAGACCGGCACGCTGTACGAGCAGTTGGCAGGCGACCGCGACGGCGGCTTTGGCGAGTTGCAGCTCGCGGAAATCGCGCTGGGTAAGGTGCAGCGGCTGCGCATCGCCGTTGGAGTCAATAAACTCATCCTGTGCGGGATCGAAGAGCAGGAAGGCCAGATCGCCATTGTGTGGCACGACGCGCGCGCGCAGCCAATCAGGGACGCGCGGCGGGAGCTCGTCGCCGGCGCACAGGCGGCCGCTAGTGTCAAGAATCTGCCAGTCCAGCAGCGCGGCGGTGATGTCAATGAGGCCGGTGCCGCAAATGCCACGCGGGGTCTGCTCGCCAATCACGTCCAGCTCAATGCGTTCAGGAGTAATGATGACATGTTCTATGGCGCCAGCGGCACCAGGCATGCCGCAGGAGATGCGCGCGCCTTCGAAGGCGGGGCCAGCGGGGGCGGAGGTGGCCGTCCAGCCGCGTTTGCAGCCCAGCGCCACTTCACCGTTCGTCCCGATGTCAATGATCATGTGGCACTCACTGGCTTCGTCCATGCCCGTAGCGAGCATGCAGGCAACAGTATCGCCGCCGACAAAGCCGCCGATGAGCGGAAATGAATACGCCTGCGCCTGCGCTGGCAAGGCCAGTCCCAGCTGTGTGGCCGGCACCGTGCGCGCCTCAAGAAACGCCGGTTCAAAGGGCAGCGTAGCCAGTGAGTGCATCGGCGCGCGGTGCAAGGAATGTAGCATCACGGAATTGCCGGTGAGTATGATTTCGCCAACGTCACCGGCGGCAACATGGGCATTGTTGAGCAGCGTCGTGATAATAGCGTTTATCGTGGACGCCAGCGCGAGATGCAACTCGGCGGCGCCGCCATCATGCAGCGCGTGATTGATGCGGCTGATGACGTCCGCGCCGTAGACGCGCTGGGCATTGACGCGGCCTTCGACGGCGCGCGTGTCACCGGTGCGCAGGTCGAGCAGCGCGCCCACCACGGTCGTGGTGCCAATGTCCACGGCAATACCATACGGACAGCGGCTTGGCGTGTCTGGCAAGGCAGCCGCGGGTGTGGCATTGGCCGACGCAAGGATGCGGACATCAGCCATGCGGCTGGAGGCTGGGATTTCGATGTGAGCGTCGCAGCACACGCGCCACATGCAGGCGAGGCGCAGGCCGCGGGCCAGGTCATCCGGCGAAAGCGCGCGCAGGTCGGCGGGCGTTGGCTCGGGGGCGCGGCCATCGGCGCAGGTGATGCGCACACGGCATTTGCCGCACAACCCCATGCCGTCACAATGAGCCGTGAGCGCAATGCCATGCTGGTCGAGAATTTCATGCAAATGAGCGTAAGCGGGCGCGTGGATGGTGAGCTGGCCGGGGAGAATCTGGAGTGTAAAGACCGGGCGGGTTGTCATGCGCCAAGTTCGCGGCTGCGGGCGGTGGCCGCGGCGATGGCCGCGGTAAACGCTTCTTTTACCTTGTGGGCTTCAAGAACTTTGATGGCGGCTTCCGTCGTACCGCCGGGCGACGTAACGCGCCGCCGCAAGGTCTGCGGGTCTTCGTGGAGGCGCGCGGCGAGTTCTCCCGCGCCGCGCACCGTTTCTTCTACCAACATGCGCGCATCGCTGCGCCGCAACCCGTGTGCCACGGCGGCCTCGATCATCGCTTCCATCAAATAGAATACGTAAGCTGGACCGGAACCACTCACGGCCGTCACGGCATCCATCGCGTTTTCTGGAAGTTCCAATACCTTGCCTGCGGCAAGAAACAGATCACGCGCCACGTGCACGTCGGCATCGCGGGCAGTCGTGCCGCGCGCCAACACCGTCACACCGCGTTGCACTAAAGCCGGAGTGTTCGGCATGGCACGGATGACCGCGGTGCGCGGCGGCAAGGCCGCTTCGATGCGTGCCAGCCGCATACCGGCGGCGATCGAGACAATCGTGTGGCTGCTGCGCACACGCGCAGCCACACCCTCCGCCACCTCGAGCAGTTGTTGAGGCTTTACCGCCAGCACGACCAGCTCCGCACGCGCCACGGCATCCTCATTGGAGCGCGCCGCAGTAATGCCATATTCTTCCACCAGCCACTGCAGGCGCGCCTCATTCACATCCGCGGCGATGAGTTTCTCAGCCGTCGTGATGCGTGCGTCCAACAGCCCTTTGATCAATGCCTCGGCCATGTTGCCCACGCCAACGAACGCGATGTGTATCGTTTGGATGCTCATGAGACACTCGCAACGTTACTCACTCAAGGAACTTGACACGAACCTGGTCTTGCACGCGCTCGGCGATGATGATGTCGGCGCCGTTATATCTGACAATAACTTGCGCAGCCACGGGCTCGGGCAAGCGTGTGGCGAGGTCATTGACGATGGCTTTCAGAAATTGCTCGGTGTTCTCCTTGGCGCGGTAAAAATTACGCCGTCCGCGGAACGTGGTGATCAGCAGAATGCCGCGCTTGCCGCCCGCCACGCCGGCGATCAGCCCAGGGATGTTCTTCTGCACATGGTTGGCAAGCCGCTCTACGTAATGCTCCATGCCACGCAGGCCGATACCAGACTGCCAGCCTTCGCGGTCAACATATGTTTCGACCGTGGAGGCGCGGCGGGCGGGCGGCGCGGGCGCTGCAGGTGCCGCGGGCGCGGCGGGCGCGGCGGTTAAACCAGCGGCTGCCTGCTGGTGCGCGGCAGCGGCCGGGATGACGGGCGGGGCATTCGTTTCGCCAGCCAGCAGCGCCACTGTGCCCACGCCGGTCACAAGTGCCAAACATAAAAATCGGTGAATGGTCATTGTGGCAGTCAATTTTCTTTGGTTACCGATATTATAGCAAAAAGGCGGAAGTGCGTGCATAGACAAAAAGCGCACCCCAAATCCGGCGACTAGCGGCATAGGCGTGGAAGGGCAGCGGCCTCGCTGCCCTTGTGCCCCGCGCACAAGGCCGCCGGGCTGGCAACCATCCGTAATGATTCCCATACCAATGATGGGAGAGGCAACGGCCTCGTTGCCCTTGCGCCCTGCAGCCATCACGCCGTCGTGGCCGGCGGTCCTCCCTACTCGCCGGATCTGGGCGCACTGGCTTGGGCGACTGGTTTGGTGTGCAGGAGTGCAGCTCCCGCAGCGCGCCCCGCGGAGCGGTCCCACTCTCAAAACCTAGTCGACGGAAATCCTAGATGCGGCGGCTAGACATAATCCGGGAAAAGAACCCCGATAAACACTGAAGAGTTAGCCGAACACCTGCCGCGTACGGTGGATGATAATGCCGCGCGAGGGCGCACGACTTTTTACTGCATTTATTTTGAAATAAGGGAACTCATGATAAAGACGATGTGTATGAAGAAACGTTCAGAACGAAACCTCCTCCGCCGCCTCCGCAAGAAGATTTCGGCGCTGGCCGAAGACCTGCGCCTTGCACACTTGTATGATTACGAGCCGCAGGCCAGCGCAGACAACTATCTCGTTAACGTTACACCAGAGGATGCCCATGGGCGTGATAATCATGCACATCGATCGCATTGATGTGCGTGCGGACGAAACCAATCGTGATTTATGCGGGCATGTTGGCCTTCATACAGTGGTGTGACAGCGGTGTGAACGGCGCGTGGTGTTTAAACTGATTGATCTTCGACTGCCGCTTCCAGGCACGAACGGCTACACCGCAAGTGACATGATCAAAGCGTTGTGGGCTGCCGTGCTGACACGCAAGGGGCGGGCGGTGCTGGCGATGATAGACGAGCTGCGCACGAACGAAGGGATGCGCGCCATCCTGGGGCTGCGGCGGATGCCGTCGTCGGCGGCCGTGGCGGACTGGCTGCGGCAGCTGGCGGGCGTGGAACTGCGGCATGCGCATGGCACGCCGTGCCGCGGCGGCGTGGCTGATGGATTGGTGCGGATAAAAAATCTGTTTGCTTCTCCTGTTCTGCCTTTTGGCTTTCTTGGTGGCTTGATGAGTGAAGCTATAACTCACAAAGGCACGGAGGTTACGGTCACAATCCCACAGTGTTAATGTTATATGTTAACGCCTGACCCC
>Ga0209101_1002474_pt1 | contig 12149 bp, 10 predicted proteins | sample ConPoolayeCmetaG_FD_185481 | JGI IMG/M metagenome (GOLD analysis project Ga0209101, IMG submission 185481) | Hot spring microbial mat communities from California, USA to study Microbial Dark Matter (Phase II) - Cone Pool mat layer C metaG... ... | reverse complement strand
AATAAAAACGCTAATAAAAAGATGAATAATAAGCGAAAATAAAAAAACTATTGTCATAGATTATAAAAAAAATTATAATCGTTTTATGACCTTAACTGAACTTTCTTATTATAGTCGAAAGTTTTTGCCTTTAGGAGTGATTGGTTTTTTATTGTTTTTAATTTTTTTTTATTTAATTAGATTAATCCTTCTTTTTTATTCTCCACCGCCGAAACCAACAATAACCATTAATCCCATCTTTCAAAAAATATCCGCTCCAAAAGTGGAGAATGCTAGTTATTCAGCCGGAATTAATTTTGTTTTAGATACAATTGAAGGAAAACCAATTACTGCAACTGAATCAGCTGAAGTATTTTTTTTACCCCAATCAGTGGCAAAATTAAGCTATCAACAAAAAATTTATTTAATTGCCAAGAATTTAGGTTTTGATACAGAAATAATTAAACATCGATTAGAAGGAAAAAATGCTATTTTTTCTGATGATGAGAAGAGGTTGGAAATAGATATAACCAATTATAATTTTTTTTATAACTATCAATTTAATAATCAAACAATGCTTTTTTCAGAAGCAATTATTCCTTCGTCGAACCAAATTGAAAATCAAGCAATTGATTTTTTAAAGTCAATTAATCGCTATCCGCAGGAGCTAAGTCAAGGCAAGATTAATTTGATATATTTTTATTATGATCCTGAGTTGAATGCTTTTTCTAGAGTAGAAAAACCCCAACAAGCCAATGTGGTTGAGGTTGATTTTTTTAGACCTGATGTTGGCATTTTCTCTACGGTTTCGCCGAAATTTCCCAATAGTCACAACTTTATTTTATTGGTTTTTTATTCAGAAGGATATAAGGTACTTCGGGCCCAGATTAAATTTTTTGAGAAATCAGAAGACCAGGTAGGGATTTATCCGGTAAAAAGCGGTGATTTAGCCTGGGAAGAGTTAACTAAAGGGAAAGGAGTGGTTTTATCCAACCCAAAAAACCAAAAAGAAGTTTATATTAAAAGTATGATATTTTCCTATCTTGATCCAGATTTTTATCAACCGTATCTTCAGCCAGTTTATTTTTTTATCGGTGAGGATAATTTTGCTGCCTATGTACCGGCAGTTTCTTCGGATTATCTTATTCAAGAGGAAGATAATCAATATTCGAGTTAATCCAGTCAATAATATTTTTTGTGTCTAAAAACCGATCTTCACTTTTTAAAACAATAATAATAAACTGATGTCCATTTTTTTTATAAAATGAAACAAGATTTTGGCCGGCTTCTTGGGTATAGCCAGTTTTTATGCCACCTATACCAGCTACTTCTCCCAAAAGTCTATTAACATTGCTTAGTCGATGAAAGTATTTAAAATCAACATCAGAAACAGTAATTTCTTTAATGGCAACAATTTTTGAAAGATAAGGGTGGTTTAAAATTGCTCTTGCTGCTAAAGCTAAATCAAAAGGAGTAGTATGTTGATTTTTATCTTCATTAAGACCGGCTGGATCAGTAAAATGAGTATTTTCCATTTTTAATTCTTTGGCTTTTTTATTCATTAGATCGATAAACTTTTGATAGCCAAAGTTATCCGCCAAAACATAGGCTCCATCATTGGCTGAATGGACTAAAATACCATAAAGGAGATTTTCTACGGTGATTTTTTCACCAAGGACAAGTCCCATTAATTGGCCTTCTTTAATTGTTTTTTTAACTTGGATAACTTGATCGATTTTATATATATCGTATGCGACTAATGCGGAAATAATTTTTGCCGTCGATGCCGGTAAAAATTTTTGCTTTGAATTTTTTTCCAAAATTGGTGTAAATGAAGGGAAGTAAACCACATAAACTCCCTGAGCACTTAAATAGGGAACAACTTGATTTTTTTGATAGGGGAGAGGTAAAAGTTTTAATGTTTTTTTTACTTCGTGTTTATTAAATAATGATCTATTATAGGAAAAAATATGAAAATGAAAAGAGTCACCGGGATAAAAAAGAAAAAGGAGGGTGTAAAAAATAAAAAGAAAGAAAAATTTAAAACGCATAATTAATAAATAAAAACTAAAAATGAAAAAAATAAAAATGACAAATAAAAATTAAAAATTTTTTATTTTTCTTTTTATATTTTTTCATTTTCATTTTTAATTTTTATATTTTATTTTTTAATTTCAATTCCCACTTCTTTCAACTGTTCTTCATCAACTTCTGATGGAGCGTTCATAACAGCAGTTTTTCCACCAGAGGAAGCAGGAAAAGCAATAACTTCACGGACTGATTTTTCGTTTAGGATAACTTGAATTAACCGATCAAGTCCCAAAGCAATACCACCATGAGGCGGGACACCATATGAAAAAGCTTCTAAAAGATGGCCAAACTTTTTTTCTACTTCTTCTTTGGTATGTCCCATAATCTCAAAAATTTTAGTTTGCAGCTTTGGTTCAGTAATTCGGATTGAGCCACCACCAACTTCATATCCATTTAAAACCAAGTCATATTGATCAGCCCGGACTTTTTCATAATCACCTTTTTCTAAAAATGATATATCTTCTTTTTTTGGTGAGGTAAAGGGATGATGTGTAGCATCCCAGCGCTTTTCTTGTTCTTTCCATTCAAAGGCTGGAAAATCCACTATCCAACAAAAAGCTAAAAGATTAGCCTCTTTTTTTGTTCGCAGATCGGGTCGGTCGGAATTATATTTTTTTATCGTTTCTTCATAAGAAATCTTAGGAAAAGGAAGTTGGAAAAATTTTTTTTCTGGAAATATCTTTTTGATAATGGTTACTAGAAGTTCTTCTATCAATTTTTGTATTTCTTCTTGAGAAGTAAATGATTTTTCAATATCAAGCTGGGTAAACTCACCATAGGCTCGATCTGCTCTTGGATCCTCATCACGAAAACAACGGGCAATTTGATAATATTTTTCAAAGCCAGCAACCATCAAGAGCTGTTTGTATTGTTGAGGTGATTGGGGTAGGGCATAAAAATTACCTGGTTGAAGACGAGATGGGACAATAAAATCACGAGCACCTTCTGGGGTAGCTTTAGTAATAATTGGGGTTTCAATCTCTACAAATTCTTGTTCATCCATAAAACTGCGAATTTCTTTAATAAATTTGTGGCGAAGAAGAAGGTTGTTTTTTAATCTTTCCCGACGCAGGTCTAAATAGCGATATTTTAAGCGAATATCTTCATCAATTTGATAACCATCATTATCAACAGGAATTGGTATAGGCTTGGCTTTGCTTAAAATTTTAACCTCTTGAGCTTCGATTTCGATTGTGCCTGTTTTAATTTTTGGATTGATTAAATTTTTTGGTCTTTCTTTGACTAAGCCTTTGATATAAATAACATCTTCAGTTGAAATATTTTTAAAATCTTCTCCACCAACCACTTGTACAACGCCACTTCGATCACGAAGATCGACAAAAACAATTTTTTTATGATCTCTTTTTGAGGCAACCCAACCATAAAGCTCAACCACCTTTCCTATCATTTTGGTAGTTTCTTCAATAAAGATGTTTTTCATATTATTTTAATTATAAAGGATAAAAATCAAATATTATCTTTATTAACTTTATATTTAACAATTTTGTTATAAATTTTCATTAATTTTTCGTAAAAATTTTTATTTTTTTGTTTTCTAGTTTTGGTTATCATGGTTTTAATAAAATGTAATTTTTCTATAATTAAGTTGATTTGTTAGGTTTTTTATAGGAATATTTTTAATTTTCATATAATTATTTTATTAGGATATATTTAGTTTTAATAGATGTTTATAAAAGTTTGAGGAGGTCTTTTTTGAAATTAAGTTTCTAACATTTCTGGCATTTCCCATTCAATAAGACCATTATCATTAATACCTATTGGTTTTGGAAAAAGATCAGGGTTCCAAAGATCATCTCTCATTTGTTTTATAGTTGCATTTTCAAGACGGGGGCCATATCTATTTAGCCAATAAGCTGGAATTTCGACCCCAGAATTATCAAGTTGAGATAAGAAACTTTCAAGATTGTTTTTCATCTTTTGAATGTCTTCTTTTTTGAATTCTGAATATCTATCATTAATTCTTTTTTGTAATTCTTCTGCATTTTCTTCATCTTCTAAAGCCTTTCGCATAACTAAAAGATTTAATTTAATATAAGGCAAAAGTGGAGAAGATGTTTGTTGTCTTAAAGTGTCAGAATATATATTAAGTTCATTTTTATAAAGTAAAAAATAAAATGTTGTACTAAATAAATTATTAATTGATGCAACGCGAGAAAGGCTAAAAAAACTATCTAAATTAGCAGAATTAGATAAAAGATAAGCAAATAAATTATTCCATAAAGCATCTTGAATGTATCCACTTTGTTGTAAAAGATAAATCATTAATTCTCTTGCTTGTTGTTTTTTTAAATAAGCTGAATAGTTACAGCCTACTTCAGTTATTAGACCAACTTTTAAGGGAAATTGGAAAATAATTTCTTGATTGTTAAAAACTTTACCTTGAAAAACTTTTTCTTTTGGAATACCAAAGTAAGAATGTTTTGGCTGTCCTGATCCTTCAATTACTCTTCCAACTCCCAAAGCATCAAAGCCGCCTAAAAATGAATGGTCATAAATTGCCATTGTTACCAAATCTTTTTCTTCAAAAACTTGAGCATCCATAAGCATTGCTGATAAAAGAATCATCCTTCCAACACAATTAGGTTCTTCAAATAATGAGGCAAAATAAGGTGAGGTTTCAAGAAGAGGTTCTAATACTCCTTTTAATCTTTCATTCCAACCATCATAACCACCATGCATATTTTTAATAGTAGCTAATAGAAAAAGATTAGTATAATCTTTTTGTTTTGCTGCTAATTGTTTTTTTGCCCTAAAAACAGCTATAAGCTTTTGTTTTACTGCTTCATCACAAGAGAGATTGTTTATTTTCTCTTCAACCTCATTCCATTTTTGTAAAACTGGATGAGGAGGAAATTGATTTGGTGGTAGATTTGTTTGTGTTTCATCAGTTGTTTCAGTTTCTACTATTCTTTGTATTTCTTGCTCAACTAATTTATAATTTTCTTGATATATTTTTTGTTTTTCTTCGTCATCAAGAGGAGTGGTTTCGGCTTCTAATAATTTTTTTCTTAGTTTAGTCATTACTTCTCTTATTTGCATTGTCTCAATCCATTGGCGAATATTTTCAGGAATAGTTTTGTCAGGATGTTGTTGTTTTAATAATTCAATTATCATTGGTCTTAATTTATCTATTTCTTGTTGAATTTTATTAATAGATTCAGGATTTGGATTTGTAGAATTTATTTGTTCCCTTTTTTGAAGAATTAAAAAAGCCCACCTTTTTATATTTTCGTTATTAAAATATAATTGCTCATTTAACATAATTATCATTTGGAGAATCATCCCATCACTTGGTTTCATCCTATCAAGCATTAGTTGTTGACCTCTTGCTGCTACCTCAGTTAAAAGCCATTTTTTTGGGTCAATTGATTGATAAGCTTCATTGACAATAGGAGGGGTTTGAGAAATTTTGGCTTTTAATCTTCTTAATAGTCTTTGTAATCTTTCTGGGTTTTCTTGTTCTTTTGAGGCAATTTCTAATATTCTTCTTAAATGTTTTCTGACTTTATTTTCAGAGATAGTTGGTAAGGGAGAGTTTTTAAGATTAATATCTGATAAAGGAGTAGTCCCCAATCTTTGAGCCAGTCCTTGTTCAAAGGTTGCCAAATCAGAAGGAATTGTTTCAAGATATGATTTTATTTGATTAAAAATATCTTGAAGAGATTGAGGCAGTTGGGAGAGTTGGGTTAGGTCAGATAGTTGACCAGTTTCATAAGCAGTTAAAACTTCTTTCCAGACTTGGATATTAAAAGAAACAATTCTTGTCTTTGTTAGTAAAGAAGACATTAGGTTTTTGGCGGTTTCTGGATGAAGTTTGGCAATTGTATCAGCTAAAGCCAAAGCATCAGCTGGAGTTTGAAGACTTTGTTCATTTAAGAAAAAAACTACTCCATCTACTTCTGCTTTTTTTATTTCTTCATTTTCATCTTTAACAATTGCTGGTATTTTTGTTTTTACCATAATTCCTAAACTAGTTTTGAGAGATTCAAAAGGTATTCCTAATGATCTAAATTTTTGTTCAAATGCTTCTAATCCTTCCTCATCAAAAACATACATTCGCAAACTATCCTGTATTCCAAGCCATGATTGATGAAGAACTTCTTGAGGAGAAAAACCTGGTTTTCCAGGTTGAGCTAAAATTGGATTTTGAATTGCTCTATAAACTTTTTTTTCTCCATCATGTTCAACTTTAAAAAATCTTAACTCACTTGGGGGAGGAGAGAGTTGATTATTTGAGAAGAACTTTCCTATATCGCTTTGACCAAAAACTCTTTGATATCCTGTGAAAATTTGCCAAAAAGGTGTATTTGATTGCCATTTATGTTGTTTTTCTTTTGGTGGTCTGAGATTTAATTGTTCACTCATTTTATTATTTTTAGTATAGATTATTTTATTGTTTATTTATCTAATATGAAATTAGAAATAATTAATTATTTTAAGATAAATGTTTGTTAGATATTTTAATTAGAAATTAAGGTAATTGTTGCCTTAAACTTTGTGAAGGGTTTAATTGTAAATCTATTTTTAACTTATAACATTTAACAAGCAGGGGTGGAGGGAATCGAACCCCCATCAAAGGTTTTGGAGACCTCTATTCTACCATTGAACTACACCCCCTGCTCCCAGGCTGAGTCGAACAGCCATCAGAGGTTCCGCAAACCTCTATTCTATCCATTGAACTATGGGAGCAATTATTTATATATTTTATCAAAAAATAAGCTAAAATATATATCATGACAAACTGTATTTTTTGTCAAATTGTTGCTTCTAAATTACCCTGTTTTAAAGTTTATGAGGACAATCAATTTTTGGCGTTTTTGGATATTTATCCGCGGGTTGAGGGGCATACTTTGGTTATTCCTAAAAAACATCATCGATGGGTTTATGATGTTCCTAATTTTGGTTCTTATTGGGATGTGGCATTAAAAATAACCAAAGCGATGCAAAAAGTTTTGAATCCCTATTTTATCACCTATGTCACTCATGGTTTACAAGTCCCTCATGCCCATATTCATATTTTGCCGCGAAAAAAAGGAGAAGAAGAATTTGTCCCTGAGATTAAAAATATAAGTCATGATTCTTTAAAAAAAATTGCCGAAAAGATAAGAAAAAATATTTAATTTTTAAAATGTCCTCTCAAAATTTTACTTTTAATTCAAAACTTATCTATCATCTTGTTTCTCTAATTCCAAAAGGTAAAGTCTTAACTTATGGAAAGATTAGTGAAGTTCTATCGATAAATTCACCGCGGTTAGTTGGCCAGATTCTTCATCAAAACCAAGATCCAAAAAAAGTTTCTTGTTATCGAGTAATTTTTGCCGATGGGAGCCTTTCAAAAAGTTATGTTTTTGGTGGATTAGAACAACAATATTTAAGATTAAAAGAAGAAGGAGTAAAGTTTTATCTTAAACACAATGGTGGTGAAGATAAAATAAAAGTTGATCTAAGAAAAAGTCTTTGGCAGATGAACGATGTTTTAAGAGTTTATTTTTTTCTTCTTAAAAAACTGGGTTTTTCTGGACCTTGGCCGTGGTTTAAAAATGGCGCTTCTTCAACGAAAGAGGAAATTGTTATTGAGTCAATTTTGACTCAAAACACATCTTGGAAAAATGTAGAAAAGGCGATGAGTAATTTAAAAAAAGAAGGTTTAAATAACTTAAAATCACTCTATATTTTTGGCCAAAACAATCTTGATAAGCTTAAAAAACTTATCCGTCCAGCCGGATTTTTTAATCAAAAAGGAGAAAGATTATTTTTGCTTACCAAATTTATCATTGAAAATTATAAAAATCTTGAGGATTTTTCAAAACTTTCTTTGGAAAAATCAAGACAAGAACTCTTGAAACAAAAAGGAGTGGGAAAAGAAACTGCCGACACAATTTTGCTTTATGCTTTAGAAAAGGCAATTTTTGTGATTGATAAATATACTCAAAGATTTGCTGAAAAATATTTTTTAAACTCTTTAAAAAAACAACAAGATCGTACTAAAACTTTAAAAAGTTATGATTTATTACAAAAATTTTTTATGGATAGTCTGCCTTCTGACGTTTTTCTTTTTCAAAATTATCATGCGTTGATTGTTGAGTGGGAAAAGAATAATGGAGATTTTTTTTATTTTAAATAAAATCTTTTAGTATATAAAACTCCTACTCCTAAAAAAACTAACATAAAAGAAGTCCAAATATCGCTTTGTTTTGTTTGTTCACGCTGTTTTTTTATTCTTTCTAAACAAATTTTTAAATTTTTTTCTTGCATCTCTTTTTCTTCTTTATATGGGTTTCTTGGTTTTCCTCTATCGTCATAATATGGGTAAGAGAATTGTTGATAACAATTTTCTTCAGATTCATAGTAAGAAAAAGGATTAATGCTAACAACTGGTATTAATGGATATTTATTTTTAAAATAAAGATGATTATATAAAGTTTTTATTGAAGCATAAATTCCAAGAAGCAAAAGAAAGTATCCTAAAAAATTAATAATTTTTTCCACCCAAGAGTGATTTTTATTTGTCATAAATTTAATTGTAAATGTTTAATTTAATTTTTTCAATTCAATTGCTATTTTACCATTTCTTAGATTAACTATTACCTTATCATCTTTTCTTATTTTTCCCTCAATAATCTGTAAAGCAATTTCGTCTGTGATAAGATCATTTATTACTCTTTTTAAGGGTCTTGCACCATAAACTTCATCAAAACCCACCTTTAAAAGATAATCTTTTACTTTTTCTGAAACCTCAAGATCAAGCGACTGTTTTTTTAATCTTTCTTTTAAAAGATTAAGCTGTAAATCAACAATCTTTTTCATCATCTCTAAATTTAAAGGATGATAAATAACGATGGCGTCTAGCCGATTTAAAATCTCAGGTCGAAAAAACTTTTGCACTTTTTCTAAAATTTTTTCTTTACGTTTTTTTTCGTCTTTTTCCTCCTGATAAATTTCTGATCCTAAATTAGAGGTTAAGATGATAATTGTGTTTTTAAAGTTTACGGTTCGACCTCTACCATCAGTTAGTCTTCCCTCATCAAAAATTTGCAAAAATATGTTAAATACTTGGGGATGAGCTTTTTCTACCTCGTCAAAAAGGATGACAGAGTAGGGTTTTCGTCGGACGGCTTCAGTCAGCTGTCCGCCTTCCTCATAGCCAACATAGCCAGGCGGGGCGCCAATTAGTCTTGCCACTGTATGCGCTTCTTGATATTCGCTCATATCAATTCGAATTAAGGCTTTTTCATCGTTAAAAAGAGAGTAGGCTAAACCTTTGGCAGTTTCGGTTTTGCCAACACCAGTTGGGCCTAAAAATAAAAATGAGCCAATAGGGCGATTTTCTTCTCCTAAACCAGCTCGAGAACGGCGAATTGCTTTGGCAATTTTTACTAACGCTTCATCTTGGCCAACCACTTTTTGTTTTAATTCATCTTCTAAATGAGCCAGTTTTTCTCCTTCTGAGCGAAGAAGACGGGTGACTGGAATACCAGTCCAGCGAGAAACAATTTTGGCCACATCATCATCGGTTACTTCTTCTTTTAAGAGTTTTTCTTCTTTGGGAATTGCTTTCCATTTTTCTTCCTCTTCTTTTAATTGTTTTTCTAGTTGAGGAAGTTTTCCGTATTTGATTTCGGCGGCTTTATCTAAAAGGACTTCCCGTTCTGCTTTTTCTAATTCACTTTTTAATTGATCAATTTCTAAACGAAGTTTTTGCAGTTTTGAGACGATCTTTTTTTGTTCTTCCCAGCGTTTTTTTAGTTCTTCGAATTTTTGTTGAAGTTTTTCTTTTTCTTCCTCTAAAGTTTTTTTTCTTGGCTCTAAACCTTTTTCTTTTTTCAAAGCGGCCAGTTCAATCTCAAGTTGAAAAATTTTTCTTTTTATTTGATCTAATTCGGTTGGCATTGAGTCGATCTCAATTTTTACGGCGGCCGCCGCCTCATCAATAAGATCAATTGCTTTATCAGGAAGAAAACGATCGGTAATGTAGCGAACCGAAAGATTAACCGCGGCAATTAAAGCATCATCTGAGATTTTTATCCCATGGTGAACTTCGTACTTTTCTTTGATTCCGCGAAGAATAGTTAGACTATTTTCAGGAGTTGGTTCATCAACAAAAATTGGTTGAAATCGACGCTCCAAAGCTGCATCTTTTTCAATGTATTGACGGTATTCTTTAACGGTCGTTGCTCCAATCGCATGAAGTGCTCCTCGGGCTAAGGCTGGTTTTAACATATTAGAGGCATCAACCGCACCTTCAGCTGCCCCCGCCCCAACTAAAGTATGAAGTTCGTCAATAAATAAAATATATTTTCCTTCGCTTTTTTCAATTGCTTCAAGAAGTTTTTTAAGTCTTTGTTCGAATTCACCGCGATAGGCCGCTCCAGCCAAAAGACCAGCTAAATCCAAAGATAAAATTTCTTTATGTTTTAACGTGTCTGGTACATCACCATCAACAATCCGTTGTGCTAATCCCTCAACAATCGCCGTTTTTCCAACACCGGGATCACCCAATAAAACAGGATTATTTTTGATGCGACGCGATAAAATTTGAATTAATCGTCTTATCTCTTCATCTCGGCCAATAACCGGATCAAGCTTTCCAGCTTTGGCTTTTTGCGTTAAATTAACCGTGTATTTTTCCAAAGGATTGATATTATCCTCTGGTGGTTGATAGTGAATATCCATAGTATCGTCTAACTTTTAATGTTAAACGTATAACGTATAACGTGTAAAAAAATGAAACTTTTTTGTAATTTTTTCTATTAACTAATAACAAATAACTAATAACGTTTAACTTTATCATATCTTATTTTAGCAGATTTATTAAGTGAATGCTAAAATAAAGTCAAAGAGACAATAAATAATTTTCAATAATCTTTTTAAAAAATAAAGGATCAGCGCTTTTATCGCCAACTAAAACACCAGAGATATATTCTTTTGATAAAAATAAGTTAACATTTTCTGGATTAACACTACCTCCATATAAAATAGCCTTTACACCAGGAAGTTGATCTTTAATATATTGACAAAATTTATTAGCCTCGTTTGGATTGGCGGCATTGCCTGTGCCAATCGCTGTTATTGGTTCATAAGCAATGTAAAAAGAAAGGTCTTTTTTATATTGAGAGATTGTTTCTAATTGTTTTTCATCAGCAACGCAAATAATGGGTTTTAAATTATATTTAATCGCTAAATCAATTTTTTGGTTAATATCTTTTAAAGAAAGTTTTTTATCAGCTCTTGATTCAGAATGACCAATGATTACATATTGGGCAAAATATGAGAGTTGTTTTGGGGCAGGGTATTGACCAGTGTGTTTAACACTTTTTTGATATAAAATCTCAGGAAGAATTTCCAAATCTTGAGCGCCGATTTTAATCGTTAGATTTTTTTCTTTGATTAGTTGTTTAATTTGGGCAAGATAAACTAAGGAGGGGAAAACAATAACCTGTTTTTTTTCATCTTCAAGTATATTTTTCCATTTTTCATTGGTAAATTGTTTAACCCATTTTACAGCTGTATTTTCATCTCCCGCCATCTTCCAGTTGGCAGCAAAGATATAGGTTTTTTTTGTCATAAGTTTTTTAATATAAAGACCTTGATTATGTTTTAATTATAAATTAAAGAAACAGATTTTTTAAATATTAAGTTCTTTAATATGATATTAATTATAATTTATTGATAAAATTAAATGAATGAAAAATTTATTACCTAAGATTGATTTTTTTAAATTAACAAATAAAATTTTTAAAATTGCTTTTTTTATCTGGTTTGTCTGTCTAATAGGATCAATTTTTATTCTATTTTATGTAATTTTTGTAAGAAAAGAGTTATTTGATAAAACACCAAATATTTTTGCGTTTTCTTTTATTGGTTTATTTTTATTGGGATGTTTGTCTTTTTTAATAGCGGTTTTGAGCTTAGCAACTTATTTAATTCTTAAAGACTCTCAAAAAAAACAATCAATTTTTATTTTTTTTATAAAACTTTTTTTAGTTTTACTTATTTTTCCTTTATATTTGATTATAAAGATTACTCAATCGATAAATTTAATTAAGAAGATAGCTAAA
>Ga0209101_1002473_pt1 | contig 12152 bp, 10 predicted proteins | sample ConPoolayeCmetaG_FD_185481 | JGI IMG/M metagenome (GOLD analysis project Ga0209101, IMG submission 185481) | Hot spring microbial mat communities from California, USA to study Microbial Dark Matter (Phase II) - Cone Pool mat layer C metaG... ... | reverse complement strand
GGATGAGGACCGGGGGTTGCGAGGGGGGTGCGGCCATCAACCGCCTCAACATGGGCAGCGCCTCCGATACCCGGCTGAACATCGTCTCCGGGTCATAGGCGGTCTGGTGGGTGTCGTTGTACAGCCCCTGCTCTTTGACGTTATAGTTCCAGTAGACGATGCCCCGCAGGTCGCCCCCTCCCTGCCGCACCAACAGCGCCAGCTCAAGTCCGTTGGCCACTGCGTCCGAAACGCTGCCGGGATCGGGGCTGGCCTGGCTCAAACCCCAACTGTTGGCCGCCGCCCACAGCCACACCGGTTTGCCGTAGCGCGCCGAATAGAGGCCCAGCGAGCGGGCCAGCAGGAACAGGCCCACCAGGTCGCCGTCGTTCAGGGCCACGTTGGGCAGGCCGTCGTGGGGATAGGCATCGAAGGTGATGACGAAATTGTCCGGCGTCTCGCGGAATAACGCCTCCACGTCGGGCAGGGTGAAGGTTTTGCGCGCCTGACCGCCATCAAAGGAGATGGTGACAGGCAGGCCGGGGTGGATTTTGGCCCATAGCCCGGCGCTCCAGGCCGCATATTCGACCACATAGCGCGCCTGGAATTCGCCCAGGAGCCGCTGGCGTTCCGGGTCGTCCCCAACCTCAGCAAAGCCAAAGCCGTGCCGCCGTCGGAACTCGGCTTCGGCGTGGGCCGAATAGTCGCCGCCGATCGGTTCATCGGCCAGGTTGAGCATAAGCAGCAGGTCGGCGTAGGGCCGGACAAATTCAGCCTCCAGCCAGCGGTAGTAGGCTTCGATGTCGTGGCGGTAGGCGGGCGCATAAAACGAGGCGCTGACCCCTCCGCCAAAGATGTCCAGCGGGCGACCGTCGGCGTCGCGGCGCAGGTCGGCCGGGTGCTCCTCGTTCCAGCGGCGGCCCATCTGTATCTGATAGCCGACCGGCAGCACAACCCGGACGCCCACGGCGCGGCAGGCCTCCAGCATCCGGCGTTGGGCGGCGACGATGGCGGCTGCGTCGGCATGGCGAGGGTCGGTGGGGTCGGTGTAGGCCTGATACACGGCGTAGGACAGCCCCGGCTCGACTTTGGCCGCATCCACCTCACCGGGGTTGTTGTGGCCGATCCAGACGACATTGGCGCCGTGCGTGACCAGGCGCCGCACGATGGCCTCCATCTCGGCAGCCGAGGCTTCGGGGTAGGCTTCGACCGCCCAGCCGGCGTAGAGAGCAGGGGGAGTGGGGGAAGGGACCGGCGCGGTGGTGCGGACACAGGTTCCAGGCCAGATGGCGGTCAGGAAGAGCAGGAGAATGCAGAATGCGGAATGGGGAATGTGGAATGCGGAATGGGGAATGTGGAATGCGGAATGGGGAATGTGGAATGCGGAATGGGGAATGTGGAATGCGGAATGTGGAATGCGGAATGCGGAATGTGGAATGCGGAATGCGGAATGTGGAATGCGGAATGGGGAATGTGGAATGCGGAATGTGGAATGCATCTCTTCCGATTCGCTCAGAGTCATCCTCCCGTCGGTTTCAGAAGCTGCGGGAGGATCACCGGTGTGTGCTCCATCTCTGACGATACTTTACAACCGGCCTCCCATTTTGTCAAATTGGTCAGCAGCAGAGTGGCAGTTGACATTCTGGCCGGGCTGTGGTATAATGTTTACCAATCAGGTAAAGGTTCAGGTCTTTGGAAGTGGCCGGCATGGGGGGCCTGATAGAGAAAAATACCGTTCCTGGAGTTTTGCGATGTTCCGCATTCACCATAAAACCGATTACGCCGTTCGCGTCCTGCTGGCCCTGGCCCGTCGAGAGCCGGGCACGTTGGTACCGACAAGGGTGATCCAGCAGGAGATGCTGATCCCTCGACAGATAGCGCTCCAGGTGATCGCTGCTCTGGCGCGCGGCGGCTTTATTGAGACTGTCCAGGGCCGCCACGGGGGCATCCGCCTGGCCCGCCCGGCATCCCAGATCAGCCTTCGGGAGGTTGTCTCTTTCTTTGAAGGCTCCCTGAGCCCTTCCGAATGTCTGGAGAACCCCCTGGCCTGTCCTTTTGAGGAATCCTGCCCGGTCCGGCGGCGGTGGGCCGGTCTCCGAACGCTGATCCTCCAGGAACTGGAACAAACAACCTTTGCCAGGTTAGCCGCAGAAGCGGGCCCTTTGCCGGCCGGCCCGGCAGATTGAAAGGAGGTGGTAGAAACAGCTCTGTCCAGTTTGGCTATCTCACCCTTGTGCTCAGACACCATGTATGACTAAGGAGGAGGTACGATGGAAACAGTTGCTCTGGCACGGTGGCAATTCGCCATCACTACGATCTATCACTGGTTCTTTGTCCCGCTCACCCTGGGGCTCTCCCTCCTCATCGCCATTCTGGAGACCCGGTACGTGCGCAGCGGGGATGAGCGATTCAAGCGCCTCGCCCGGTTCCTGGGCCCCATCCTGATGATCAACTTTGCTATGGGGGTGGTCACCGGCATCGTCCAGGAGTTCCATTTCGGCCTGAACTGGTCCGAATACAGCCGCTTTATGGGCGACATCTTTGGCGCCCCGCTGGCCATTGAAGCCCTCCTGGCCTTCTACCTGGAGTCCACCTTCCTGGGCGTCTGGTTCTTCGGCTGGGACAAACTCTCCAAAAAGGCCCACCTGGTCACAGCCTGGTTGTTCGCCCTGGGGTCCAACATCTCGGCCTACTGGATTCTGACGGCCAACTCTTTCATGCAACATCCCCGGGGCTTTCAGATGGAGGGAGGCCGGGCTCTGATGGCAGATTTCTTCGCCCTCATCACCAACCCCAACATCTTCTATCAGTTTACCCATGTCCTCACCGCCGGGATCGCCCTGGCCGGCTTTGTGGTGCTGGCCTTCAGCGCCTGGCGCCTGTTGCGCGGGCAGGAGGCCGATCTGTTCCGTGTCGCCTTTCGCTGGGCGGCGGTGTATGCGCTGATCGGCTCCCTGCTGGTGGGGGTGATCGGACATTTCCAGGGGCAGTTTCTCATGAAGGCCCAACCTCTCAAGATGGCGGCCGCCGAGGCGCTGTGGGAGACCGGACAACCGGCTGCCTTCCCGATCATCGCTTTCCCGAACCAGCAAACCCGCAGCAATGGCCTGGAGATCCGCATCCCCGCCCTGGTCTCTTTCCTGGCCTACAACGATTTCACGGCCCGAGTGGAGGGGATCAACGATCTGGAGAAACAGGCCATCGCGCACTATGGCCCCGGTAATTACATCCCCCCGGTCGCGCTGAACTTCTGGTCTTTTCGCCTCATGTTTGGCGCGGGCCTGTTGATGGTCCTGCTGGCCATCCTGGCGGTGGCTTCCCGGCAGCCGGAACGCAGACCTGGGCTGCTGAAGGTCCTGCTGTGGGCCCCGATCCTTCCCTACCTGTCCTCTACTGCCGGCTGGATTATGGCCGAAACCGGCCGCTGGCCCTGGATCGTCTTTGGGTTGCTCAAGATTGAGGACGCCATCTCGCCGAACGTCCCGGCCGGCAGCATCGCCTTCTCGCTGGCGATTCTGACCGTGCTCTACCTGGTGCTGGCCATCATCGCTCTGAAGCTGGCCTTGCGCCAGGGTACCCAGGGCAGTGCGGCCGAACCGGCGGTTGAAGCTTATTAGGAGGAGGGACCATGAACACCCTGTGGTTTATCCTGGTCACTATTCTGTTCATCGGGTTTTTCACCCTGGAGGGATTTGACTACGGAGTGGGCATCCTGCTCCCCTTCCTGGGAAAGAAGGATGTGGAACGGCGGATCATCATCAACACCATCGGCCCGTTTTGGGACAGCAACCAGGTGTGGATGATCACCGCCGGCGGGGCGATCTTTGCCTCCTTCCCTCAGGTGTACGCCACCCTCTTCAGCGGAGCCTATCTGGCCCTGATCCTGATGCTGGTGGGGCTGATCCTGCGCGGCGTGTCCTTTGAGTTCCGCAGCAGGTCGGACAGCTCCCGCTGGCGCAACACCTGGGACTGGCTTCTCTTCCTCGGCTCGTTGATTCCGGCGGTGCTGTGGGGGGCTGTGGTGGGGAACCTGATGCGCGGTCTGGCCATTGACGACAAGATGACCTACTGGGGCGGCCTGTTGCCCCTGCTCAACCCCTTTGCCCTTCTGGCCGGTGTCACCTTTGTTGCCCTGTTTGCGATGTACGGGGCAAACCTGCTCATCCTGCGCACCACCGGCCAGGTGGAAAAGCGGGCGAAGGCCCTGGCGCCCCGGCTCTGGCTGGTGGCCACCGTGCTGACCGTGATCCTGGTCATCTGGACTTTCCTGGCCACCGACATCCTCACCAAGCCGGGCATCAACGGCCTCATCCCGGCCATCCTGGCCGCCATCTCTCTGCTGCTGGTGGGCCTGTTCCAGCGGCAGGGGCGCTATGGTTGGGCTCTGGTCTGCAGTGCGCTGACCTTTGTCCTGGCGACGGTGATGGTCTTTGCCGGCCTCTATCCGCGCATTCTCATCTCCACCCTGAACCCCGATTACAGCCTGACCATCTACAATGCGGCCTCCTCGCCGTACACCCTGCGGGTCATGACCATCGTGGCGGTGATCTTTGTCCCCGTTGTGCTGGCCTACCTGTTCTGGACCTACAAGACCTTTAGCAAACGGATCGGGGAGAAGGACCTGGGGTACTGAGCCTGCTACCGACGGCGCGCCTGAGGGAGCAAGGGGGAGACCCCTTGCTCCCTTTTTGTGCTCGTGGACTGCTGGAGAGGGAGTTCCTTGTGGCATCTTATTGGCCTGCCGGAGCCGGATATGGTATAATCAAGATTGACCCATGGGAAAGGAGCAGAGCCATGACGACCGGCTATGTGTATCATCCGATCTATCTGGAACATGACCTGCGGGGCCATCCCGAGAACCGGCAGCGATTGGAGACGATCCTGCGCGTGCTCCAGGAGCACCATCTGTTAGAGCGGCTGACGCCCATCCCGGCCGTGCCGATCACGATGGAGCGGCTGGAACGGTGCCATACCCGTCACTACGTCGAGCTGGTGCAGCGCGTCAGCCAGCAGGGTGGCGGCCACCTGGATATGGACACCTATGTCCGCCCCGCTTCCTACCAGGCCGCCCTGATGGCAGCCGGTGGGCTGGTAGAGGCCACGCGGGCCGTGCTCGATGGCCAGGTGGACAACGCCTTTGCCCTGGTGCGGCCGCCCGGCCACCATGCCCTGCGGGACCGGGGCATGGGCTTTTGCCTGTTCAACAACGTGGCCATTGCCGCCCGCTATGCTCTGGCCGAACGGGGGGTGGAGCGGGTGCTCATCGTGGATTTCGACGTGCATCACGGCAACGGCACCCAGGAGGAGTTCGAGCACGACCCGGCGGTGATGTACCTCTCCACCCATCAGTATCCCCACTATCCCGGCACCGGCTCCTGGAGCGAGACCGGCCACGGCGACGGGGCGGGGACAGTGGTCAACGTGCCGCTGGCCGGCCATGTGGGGGACCAGGGCTTTGCCCGCATTCTGGCGGAGATCGTGGTGCCGGCAGCGCGGCGCTTCCGGCCGCAACTGGTGCTGGTCTCGGCCGGATACGACGCTCACTGGGACGATCCGCTGGCCTCGCTGCTGCTGTCGGTGGGGGGCTACACGGCCATCGCCCGGGCGCTGAACGATCTGGCCACAGAGCTGTGCGCCGGCCGCCTGGTCTTTACCCTGGAGGGCGGCTATCACCTCCAGGCCCTGGCCTACTCCGTCCTCAACACCTTTGCCGTGCTGTTGGGCGACCAGGAATGGCGGTTGGTGGACCCCCTGGGGCCTTCACCCTACGCCGAGCGGCCGGTGGATGACATCATTGCCCGTGTCCGGCAGGTCCACAGGATTGACGATTGACAACGGTGCCCAGACGCCGGTCTGGGGATCGCAGGCCTCGACCCGGCCCGATTCCAGGTGATAGACCCAGCCGTGCAGGCTCAGGGTCCCGGCTCGCTCCCCCTCGCGCACCGGATCATAAGAACGCAGGTGCTCCAGTTGCAGGAGCACATTTTCGCGCACCGTCGCCAGGTGGCGCTCTCCGGCCGGGAGGCCGCCGGCCTCGACGCGGCTCCTGGCCGGCCGGGCATACTCGATCCAGCGGGCGATGTGCGGCTCGCGGCCCCAGTCGGGCGGGGCGTCCAGGGCTTTGATGCCGCCGCAGTCGGTGTGGCCGCAGACGACAATGTGTCGCACCCGCAGGTGCAACACGGCATACTCGACGGCGCTCCCTACCCCTGCCTCCCCGGTGCCATAGGGCGGCACCAGGTTGGCCACATTGCGGGTGACGAACAGATCGCCCGGCCCGGCTCCGGTGATCAACTCCGGCACGACACGCGAGTCGGAGCAGGTGATGAACCACACCTCCGGGTGCTGACCCCCGGCCGCCAGGCGCTCAAATTGTTCCCGGTTTTCGTCAAAATAGCGTTGGAAACGCCTGATTCCGTCCAAAAGTTTCGGTGTTGGCATGGATGCCCTCCTTTGAAGAGAACAGCTTTCCGGCGACTGTTCTTACCGACCCAGGAGCTGTTGGCTGGCGGTATAGGGGTCCAGTTCGCGCCGCGCAATCCGGTCAATCAACTCCGCCAGGTGCGCCGGGTCGGTGCAGGCCAGCACACGGCGCAGCGACTCCTGCTGGAGGATCATCTCCAGCTCGGCAGCGGCCCGCTCCCGCTCACGACCGGCCAGATTGCCGCTCTGTTCCAGGTAGGCCCGATGGGCCAGGATCGCCCCGGCCAGTTCAGCCACCCCTTCGCGCCTCGACGCCACCGTCTTGAAGATCGGCGGCCTCCATCCCGGCTCCCCGGCCCCCTTGCTCTCCTGCCCGCCGGCAACCGTCATCAGCCGTCCGTGGTGCAGAACCGTGTGCGTCCCCCCTGAATTCAGGTCAAGCATCATGCGCAGGGCCATCACCGCATGGTCGGCCCCATCCAGGTCGGCTTTGTTCACGGCAAAGAGATCGGCAATCTCCAGGATGCCGGCCTTGATGGCCTGCACATCGTCGCCCAGGCCCGGCACCTCGACGACGACGGTGGTGTGCGCCGTGCGGGCGATGTCCACCTCGGCCTGGCCGGCGCCGACCGTTTCGATGAGGATCAGGTCAAAGCCGGCGGCATCCAACACCTTGACCGCATCGGCGGTGGCCCAGGCCAGCCCCCCCAGGTTGCCCCGGCTGGCCATGCTGCGGATAAAGATGCCGGGGTCGCCGGCCAGGTCGCGCATCCGGATGCGGTCGCCCAGGATGGCCCCGCCGGAGAAGGGACTGGTGGGGTCCACCGCGACGATGCCCACACTCCGGGGGGGACTCAGGCGGCGGAAATGGAGCGCCAGGGCATTGACCAGCGTGCTCTTGCCGCTGCCAGGTGGCCCGGTCACGCCGACAAGATGCGCCCGGCCGGTATGGGGGAACAGGGCCGTCAGCACGGCCCGGGCTTCGGCCCCGTCATCCTCAATCAGGCTGATGGCCCGGGCGATGGCCCGCCGCTGGCCGGCCAGGACCCCTCTGACCAGTTCGTCGTTCACCGCACCTTCTCGCGGATAAAGTTGACGATCTGGTCGGTGGGGGTGCCAGGGCCAAAGATGCCCTGAATGCCCATCTGGCGCAGGGCCGGCACATCCTCATCGGGGATGATGCCCCCGGCCACGACCAGCACATCGTCCAGGCCGTTCTGACGCAGCAGGTCCATGACCTTGGGGAAAAGGGCCATGTGTGCGCCCGACAGGATGGACATGCCTACCACATCCACATCCTCCTGCAACGCGGCTTCGGCGATCATCTCCGGCGTCTGGCGGATGCCGGTATAGATCACCTCCATGCCGGCATCGCGCAGGGCGCGGGCGATCACCTTGGCCCCCCGGTCATGGCCGTCGAGGCCCGGCTTGGCGATCAGGACGCGGATCTTTTTGTCGCTCATCTTGGTCCTCTCAAATAATCGTCGGCTCGCGGTATTCGCCGAACACCTGACGAAAGACGCCCATAATCTCGCCCAGGGTGGCGTAGGCGCGCACACAGTCCAGGATGTAGGGCATGGTGTTGTCGCTGCCCCGCGCGGCCTGGCGCAGCGCCTCCAACGTGGCGCCCACCCGTTCGTTATCCCGCTCGCGGCGAACCCGCTCCAGGCGGGCCACCTGCCGCTCATAGCCCTGCGGGTCCATCTCCAGCAGCGGGATGCGGATCGGCTCATCCTCGACATACTCGTTGACGCCAACGATGGTGCGCTTGTGGGTATCAATCTCCATCTGGTAGCGGTAGGCCGATTCGGCGATTTCGCGCTGGAAGAACCCCTTTTCGATGGCCGGGATGACGCCGCCCAGGGCCTCGATCTGGCGGAAATAGTCGTAAACCTCCCGTTCCAGGCGGTTGGTCTGGGCTTCGACAAAGTAGGAGCCGGCCAGCGGGTCCACGGTGTTGACCACGCCGCTTTCATGGGCGATGAGCTGTTGGGTGCGCAGCGCGATCTTGACGGCATACTCGCTGGGCAGGGCCAGCGCCTCGTCCATGCTGTTGGTGTGCAGGCTCTGCGTGCCGCCCAACACCGCCGCCAGCGCCTGCCAGGTGGTGCGCACAATGTTGTTCTCCGGCTGCTGGGCGGTCAGGGAGCAACCGGCTGTCTGGGTATGAAAGCGCAACAGCCAGCTCCGGGGGTCTTTGGCCCCAAAGGTCTGCCGCATCTCCCGCGCCCAGATGCGCCGCGCCGCCCGGAACTTGGCGATCTCTTCAAAAAAGTCGTTGTGCGAGTTGAAAAAGAAGGACAGCCGGGGTGCAAATTCGTCCACATCCAGCCCACGGGCCAGGCCCCAGCGCACATACTCCAGCCCGTCGGCCAGGGTGAAGGCCAGTTCCTGGGCCGCCGTCGAGCCGGCCTCGCGGATGTGATAGCCGCTGATGCTGATCGTGTTCCAGCGGGGCAGGTAGCGGCTGCCGAACTCGAAGGTGTCCACCACCAGCCGCATCGAGGGGGCAGGGGGGAAGATGAACTCCTTCTGGGCGATGAACTCTTTGAGGATGTCGTTCTGGATGGTGCCGCCCAGCAGGTGCATGGGGATGCCGCGCTTTTCGGCCATGGCGATATACATGGCCCAGATGACGGCCGCCGGGCTGTTGATGGTCATCGAAGTGGTCACCTGGTCCACCGGAATCCCGTCAAACAGGATCTCCATATCGGCCAGGCTGGAGACGGCCACGCCACACTTGCCGAACTCGCCCAGGGCGTGAGGGTCGTCGGTGTCGTAGCCGTAGAGGGTGGGCATGTCAAACGCCACCGACAGGCCGGTTTCGCCATGTTCCAGCAGGTATTTGTAGCGGGCGTTGGTCTCCTCGGCAGTGCCAAAGCCGGCGAACATGCGCATCGTCCACAGCCGACCCCGGTGCATGGTGGCGTGCACGCCCCGGGTGAAGGGATACTCGCCGGGGAAACCCAGGTCGCGCTCATAGTCCAGGTCGGCCACATCCAGCGGGGTGTAGAGCCGCTCCACCGGCGTGCCGGAGGTAGTGAGAAAGCTCTCCATCCGCTCCGGGAAGCGGTCCAGAGTTTTCTGCAGGGTGGTTTCCTCCCACTGCGCTCGCCGTTCTTGCAACGATTTCAGTTTTTCCTGATCAAACATCTCTGTCCCCTCCACCTTCCCGATTGACAGGGGTGCATTCGATCAACTCGATGAGCACACCGTGCATCGCCTTGGGATGAATAAAGGCCACCCGCCCATGAGCGCCCTGGCGCGGCACCTCGTCAATGAGCTGCACGCCGTGGGCTTTGAGCCGGGCCAGCGCCGCCTCGATGTCATCTACGGTCAGGCAGATGTGGTGAATGCCCTCACCGCGATTGGCCAGGAAGCGGGCGATACCGGTGTCATCGCTGAGGGGCTGGACCAGCTCGATGTGGCTCTCACCCACCGGCAGAAAGGCGACCCTGACCTTCTGGTCGGGCACCTCAGCCACCTCGTGCAGCGGCAGGCCCAGGGCGGTTTCGTAGGCGCGCAACGCTTCTTGAATGTCGCGGACGACGATGCCAATGTGGTCGATCTTGGCAGCAACGGATGGAAGCGGATAAGCGGATGGGGCAGGGGTGTGTTGTTCGTTTGTTTCCTGGCTAGTGTGTGTCTTTCCAGCAACGGATGGAAGCGGATAAGCGGATGGGGCAGGGGTGTGTTGTTCGTTTGTTTCCTGGCTAGTGTGTGTCTTTTCAGCAACGGATGGAAGCGGATAAGCGGATGGGGCGCTCCCCTGGTCAATCATCTGCCGATTTGTCGTTCCGTACCACTTTTGGCGCTGATAGGTTTTGACGGTTTTGGGCGGCAGCAGGCGGCGGTGCTCCAGGCGCTGGCGACCAAAATTGAGGAATAGGGCCACCGGACATTCGGGCAATACGGCGAAATAGCCGATGACCTGAGCTTCGTCGTCTGTGGTCATCGAGTGGGGGTGGGCTTTGATCTCGACGATCACGGTATTCTCCACAACCAGGTCGGGATAGTTACCCCCCACGACGGTCCCGTCTTCCAGGGTAACGGGCAAGTCTGGCTCGAATTCATAGCTGAGCCCCGCTTGTTTCAGCTTGGCGGCCAGCGCCCGGTGATAGTCCCACTCGCGGTGGCCCGGCCCCAATTCGTTGTGGACCTCCATGGCCAGGCCGTTGATTTCGTAGGTCAGTTCGCTCCAGGGAGCGTTGCGAATGACTTTTCGGGGTTTGTTGCCCATTTTTCCTCTCTTTGTGATGGTTACAGCAGCGGATGAAAGCGGATAGGGTTGGCACATCCGTTTATCTGTTTTTATCCGCTGCTTTGTCCCGGCAGATCCAGCAACGGATGCAAGCGGATAAGCGGATGGCTCGCCCAGCATCCGCTTATCCGCTCCCATCCGCTGCTGAGACAAAGCCGCCTCCGGTCAAGCTCCCCCCAAGTGAAAGTGGATAGACGGATAGCGCAGCCAGCATCCGCTTATCCGCTCCCATCCGCTGCTATCATCCATTCAATATGCCCGATCCCACTTCCCCTCCACCTGCACCTTACGCAGCGCAGCCGGCAATGGAGGAACGGGCAGGGTCTCCATCCAGGGGAACGGCTGCCGGATCGAGGCCGGTTCTGGCGGGAGCTGCCGTTTCTGGGGTGGAGCCTTTTGGCCGACAGCTTTGTGGAACAGGGCCGTCAGCTCCATCCGCAGCGGGAAATCGGGGTTGAGGCGGTAGAACACCCGGTTGCCCTCGCCGGAGCGGAGCAGCAGGCCGATCCCCTCCAGTTTTTCGACCTCGCGCTGCACAGCCCGGATCGGCTGGCCGGTCTCGCGCTCGATCTCACGCTGATAGAATTGACGATCGGGATGACGCAAGAACAGGTCAAGAATGCAGACCCGTGCTGCTGACGAAAACAGGACTTCAAGTACGCCTATCATTTGTATACACCTTTTTCCTCCCAGGCGCCGCGCACCTGTGAGAGCTTGTCTGAAAACCACCAAGACACAAAGGACACCAGGGGAACCGTTCAGTTTTTTTATTCGTTTCCTTCCTTTTCCTTTTTGACCTTTGTGTCTTTGTGGTAAGCTTTTCAGATCGACTCTGAGGTGTGTGGCACCCGACTCCGACTAGAACAGTGTGGATGCCTGGTATTCGCCAAAAACCTGGCGCATCACGCCACAGATTTCACCCAGCGTGGCATATTTCTCCACCGCATCCAGAATGAATGGCAACAAATTGTCGTCACCACGGGCGGCGTTCTCCAGGCGAGAGAGGGCAGACGACACCTTTTCGTTGTCGCGCCGCTCACGAAGGGCACGCAGTCGGGCTGACTGGCGCTCACCAACTGCCGGATCAACGCGCATCCGATCCAGTTTCAGCTCTTCCTCGACCTGAAAGCGGTTGACACCGACGACAATTTTGTCTCCCCGGTCCACTGCCCTCTGCCAGCGGTAGGCGCTCTCCTGGATTTCGCGCTGGATATACCCCTGTTCAATCGCCTTTAATGCGCCGCCCAGGGCGTCAATGTGCTGGATGTAGTCAACGGCCCGCTGTTCGATCTCGTTGGTCCAGGCTTCGATCAGGTAGCTGCCGGCCAGCGGATCGACCGAGTCGGCCACACCGCTTTCATAGGCGATGATCTGCTGCGTGCGCAGGGCAATCTGCACCGACTGCTCGGTGGGCAGGCTGAGCGCCTCGTCGCGGGAGTTGGTGTGCAGGCTCTGGGTGCCCCCCAGCACCGCCGCCAGGGCCTGCAAC
>Ga0209101_1002472_pt1 | contig 12155 bp, 7 predicted proteins | sample ConPoolayeCmetaG_FD_185481 | JGI IMG/M metagenome (GOLD analysis project Ga0209101, IMG submission 185481) | Hot spring microbial mat communities from California, USA to study Microbial Dark Matter (Phase II) - Cone Pool mat layer C metaG... ... | reverse complement strand
TTGCACGAACGCATGCGGCTGGCGGGAAATATCCGCTGTGTTGTGCCATCAGAGCATCTCACTCTGTACCAAGCAATCGCGCTCGGCGCGCGCGCCGCGTCGGGTCGATATTGTATTGCCGCCGTTACCGGGGATCGTCTTGCTCCCGATTGTTGCGCGCGGCTTTCCGCCGCGCTGGATGCGGCGCCGGCAGCGGCCGCCGCGTTTGGCGATTGCCTCCTTGCCGAAACGCCGCACGTATCGATTGCCGCTGCACACGCCTCAGCGGAGTGCGGCAAAACGCTTGGGCTGCGCGATACGAGCTACAATGATCTTATAGAGAACTATGGCCTTGGCCCCCATGTCATGTGGCGAAAGGCTGTCCATGAGACCTGCGGGTATTTTGATTTCCGATATGACGCCGGCGCGGACCAGGACTTATGGCTTCGGTGCGCGCGCACGAGCGCTTTTGTGCGCGTCGACACGGTGAGCGGAACCGTGTGGCTCAACGAGCTTTCAAAAAACCGCTTCACCCGTACGCTGAAGCAGTTCCCGCACGTGCGGCGGAAATACAAACTGTTTCCGCTCAATCCGCCGGCGCTTGAAGATGCGTCCGCCGGCAGTGTGCCGAAAGACCTTGTCGAGGCCAAAAGCGTGCTCGATACAATAGTTTCGCTTGTCGAGAGCGGCAAACATCGCGAGGCGCTTGGCGTATACGATCAAAATGCCCGTCTCTTTGAGGCATATCCGGAGCGTGAGAGGATTAAATCGCTTATGGAAAAGCTTCGAAGAAAATAAAGGGCGAGCCAATTAATCCCATGAGCCTTTGCGGTGTTTGTTCCACCATCAAGGGTTTAGAGTGTGTATCTGACGTATATACGTTTTTTGCGTAGATATGTCTCTGAAAATCATAAACCACGGAATACACTGAAGTGCAGGAATTATCACATGGCGCTGTTATTTCCGTGTTTTCCGTGTGTTCCGTGGTTATTATTCTGCATCTGCGTATATCTGCGGATGAATAACAATGTATCCGCAGATGACAGGAGAGCAGGCGCGGTTAACCGCCGCGCCTGCTCTACCGGTGATTTTTTCCGGCTCTGCCGGTTTAGGCAACAAGCTTCCTTATGCTGTCCGGCAGGATGTCAATAAGGTCCGGGTAGGATTCAACAATTCTGATGATGTCGGCCAGGTCCTTCTGCCGCGTGCTTTTCCGGCGCGATTCATCGGAAAACGCCCATATTTTTCCTTCCAGGACATCCTTGAGCGCAGCCACATTCATTGTATAGCCCAATACTTTCCGGGGCGTACAGTTCGCAATAAATTTCTGATACCGCGGATCCGTCTGAATTTGAATCCGCAGCTCCGAGTCTTCGGAAAACAAATTCACGCTGTATGGGTGTTCCTCGATTCGGAATACGCTCTTTGCAATTTCTTTGATTTTTCCAAGCTGGTCCAAAGCGACAACGATATGGAGATCAAGGCTTACAACAGGCTCGACATAGGCATTGACCGCCAGGCCGCCAGTAACCATCCACCAGCAAAGCTGGTGGCTTTCAGAAGAGCAGCATAGCCGCGATTCTGAAAGGCGGCACGTCAGTGCAGCAATGGTGACCTTTGGCACTCCAGGCGTAGCCTGGAGTGTGCGGCTCTGGCATAGCCGCCCGCCAAAGAATCAGACAATAGCTGATATTGTTGGCCTCCAGCAAAGATATCAGCTTCCGGATTATACCCGAAGAGCTGTTTGAGAGCCCGGTAATGAATGTTTTCTCCGTCATGTCGAGAATATAATACGGGAAACGCATTCGGCGTTCAATGACCGCGGTAAAAACCGCTTGCCAAGCGCGCCGGCATGCACGATTGTATTTTGCTCGCATGAAAATATTCGGTACTATTTTCCCTTTTATCGAAACGGGTGATGACAATTACCGTCTCGGCCGGCACGTGGCGAATTTCGAGTTTCTCAGGGCATTGCTTACCTATTCGTCGTTCGACGAATACCATCTATTCTGCCTCAACGCCAGCCATTTCGACCTGACGGCCGCCAGACTGAAAAGCGCCGGCATCCCGATCGATAAACTTGCAAAGGTGAAGCTTTTTCTCTACAGCCACCTTGTCAACCAAATCACCGCCGCCCGCTATCACGTGTTCCACTGCGGCGGATGGGGATATTTTCTTGCGGGTCTTGCCTACCTAAGGGAAAAACATTCCGCGCACTTTTTTCCAATCACCGGCTGCATACATTCGCTTAACGGCATGGAGACGCCCTACCATACGATGAAAGTTCTCTGCGCGCCTTTTACCGCCTCGGACGCTATCATTTGCACCAGCGAGGCGGGCAGGGAGGCGCTAATGAAGACATTTCAGCGGATTGCCGGTAGTCCGTTCGGGAAAAGGCAATCTCTGCATTATCGGGGCTCAACCGCCATCATCCCGCTTGGTGTTGGAGAGGATGCTTTCAGCGTTGTGCCGAGGCCTGAGGCGCGCCGGAAACTCGACATCAGCCCATCTGCGTTTTGTGTGCTGTCGGTTGCGAGGTTTTCACCAAGCACAAAGATGGACTATTATCCGCTATTACTGGCGCTTGCCCAGCTTGCGCAAAACAATCCCCGCAGGGAACTGGCGGTGCTTCTGGCCGGAGGCGGGAGCGATGCTGCGCTGAGGCTGGTTCGCGCCGCTGTTGAAGAGCACGGATTCAGGCGGAACTGCCGTGTTTTTGCCAATTTCGATACGAGCCTGAAACCTTTACTGTACGGCGCGGCGGACGCCTTCATCGCGCTCAGCGACAACCTTCAGGAAACATTCGGAATATCGGTGGTGGAGGCGATGGCCGCGGGGCTGCCGGTTGTCGTCTCCGACATCAATGGCTATAAAGAACTGATCGAAGAAGGGTTGGAAGGATTTAAAATCCCTACAACATGGATTGACTCCTTTGACATGGCAGATCTGGCGGATATCATGAATTTCGACACTATGCAGCTCATGCTGTCGCAGTGCATGGCTGTTGACACTGATGCCGCCGTGTCTGCGCTCCAGCGCCTGATGGATGACGAACCGCTGAGAAAATCGATGGGAACAAAAGCGCGACAGCGGGCCTATGAGCGGTATCGATGGCAAAAAATTATCGGTCAATATGAATCGCTGTGGAACAGCCTTCAGAACGCATCGCCGGCGGGAGCCGGCGGCCTCAGTGGTGAGAATCCGTTCTTGCACGACTACTTGGAAACATTCTCTCATTATCCGAGCCGGCGGATAACAGACTCTGATATCGTGGCCATCACCCCCAATGGCACACATGCGCTCGCCCAAAAACGGATACCCACAGCCTACGCCGACGTCGCGGCGATAATCGCCACGGAAAACGTCCTTAGAATTCTGAAATTTCTTGCCGGCAATGAAACGACTCTCGATGCATTGTGCGGCGAATTCAGCCGCCGTCAATGGGATACAAACCGGCTGACATTCACCGTGTTATGGATGGCGAAATACGGCCTGATTAAAATAAAAGGAGGCGCTTGACGCGCCTCCTGTGGTGCCTTCCAGTTTGTTCGAGCACAGGCCGCCGTTATTAGCCAAGCAACTGCAATACGCTCTGCGGCGACATGTTCGCCTGCGCCAGCATGGCCGTGGCCGACTGCACCAGAATCTGGTTGCGCGTGAAATGCGTCGTCTCCTCCGCAAAATCCACGTCGCGTATCGTCGACTCCGCGGCCTGCTGGTTGGTGTTGGACACGGTCAGGTTGTTGATGGCGTGCTCCATGCGGTTAATGAGCGCACCCATATTGGACCGCATCCGGTTGACACTGTCGATCGCGGAGTCGATTGTCGTGATTGCCGCCACAGACGAGGTTTGCGTGGTCAAATGAAGCGTGCTGATCGACAGTCCGTTTGTGCCGGTTGACAGCGTGTCGATTGTTACCGTGATGCTGTCGGTACCGTAGGTATCGTTCGCGTCAATCCACAGGGATGAACCGACGGTGCCTGCGCCGAAACGGCCGCCCACGGTCGACTCGGATATCAGCTTCATACCGTTGTAATTGGTCACGTCGGAAATACGCTCGATTTCGTCAATCAGTGCCTGGAATTCCTGGTTGGTGTAGTTACGCTCTGTCGTGGTAAGCGTGTCGTTGGCAGACTGAATCGCCAGCTCGCGCATGCGCTGCAAAATTTCCGATATTTCGTTGGCTGCGCCTTCGGCAATGTTTATCGCCGCAATGCCGTCGAGCGCATTGCGCTTTGCCTGTGCAGTACCCCTGACCTGGGTGCGAAGGTTTTCCGAAACACCGAGTCCTGCGGCGTCGTCGCTTGCGCGGTTGATTCTGAGGCCGGTGGAGAGGCGCTCAAGCGACTTCGACATCGAGTTATTCACTCTAAAGAGCGCCCCGTGACTGGTCATCGCGGAAATGTTATGATTGATACGCATTCAAACCTCCTTGTTTTTACTCTTAGAACGGCCGCCCGCTGGGCCGGCAGGCGCCGTTCCTATCTTGTTTTTTGGCTTCCGTGCCCGAAGATAGGAAACAGACTTTGAATTATTCCTTCTTTATCCTCCTTTCTCGAATAAATGAGGCATTTTCAACTCATTCGTTATTTGTATCGGATAATGATGTATAGAACTTGAGTAAAACTTTTGGGCTTTTAACCGATTAATCAGATTTGTTTCTCCGTTTCCCACCCGGCTTTATATTCTTTCGGATTTCTGCTGAAGAAAGATTAGCGTTTTTTTCTGCCAGATACATCCTCCACATCTCACGATACGCCTCTCCAAGACATGCGGCATAGTCTGGCGCATTGCACAGGCTCGATGAGGCGACGGCATGGCGAAGGCTTCGGCGAAGCGCCGACAGCCGCGCGGTATCCTGTGCAAGAAATGCTGCGAGGGCAACGTATGTCTGCGTACTTGCGGCCGTGAGCCGGCTCAACCCCAGTCTGGAAAGAATACTGTGGCTGACCCTTCCCGGATGGTGTCTTCCCTCAAGCGCCACCACCGGCGCCCCCATCCACAGCGCTTCCAGGGTCGTGGTTGTTCCATTATAAGGAATAGTGTCAAGGGCGATATCGACATCATTATACGAAGCAAGGTGCGAATCAATGGTTGGTGCATGTCCTTTGAGAATCAGGCGCGAAGGATCAACGCCGCATGAACTGAACTGTTTTTCGATACGGTTTCTCACGGCGCCGTCGACAAGCTGCTTCACTTTCAACATGAGTTTCGACCCCGGAACGGCTTTCAATACCTCCGCCCACAGGCTGACGACCGCAGGACCGATTTTCGGCATGTTATTACACGATCCGAAGGTGACATGGCCGTTGCGCATCACCGGCGGCTCCTCACGCACCGGCGGCGCGTCGCGCGGCGGGCTGTAACATAAAAAGCCGGCGTCTAAACGGTAGAGCTTTTCTGAATAATATTCATCCTCGTCGGCCGGATCCGCCCAGGCGTCGGTTATCCGGTAGTCAATGGTTGTCAGCCCTGTGGTCACCGGGTAGCCGATATGGGTGACCTGCACAGGCGCAGGCCGCATGGCGAATGTCACAAGGCGGTTATGCGCGCTATGGCCTGCCAGATCAACCAGTATATCGATACGATCTCCGGCAATCTGCCGGGCAAGCTCCCGGTCATCGGTGTGTTTCCATGCCTCCCGCCAATGGTCGGCAAACGAGCGCAGCCGTTGTGTCATCGGATCGGGATTTGTGACATCGGAATAGCAGTATACCTCAAACGACGAACGGTCAAGGTGCCGCAGAATCGGCTCCACAAAATATGCCACGGAGTGCGTCCGAAAATCAGGCGAGACAAAGCCTATTTTCAGCCTGCGATGCTGATTTGTGTCCGGCGGCGGCCTGTCGATGGGCGCCGGCCGAAAGCGTCTGCCGAATTCCTTGTGGTGGTCGCATAATGTCGTAAAATCCAAGGAGGCGTCGTAGCAGAGACACAGGAGTAAGTTTGAGAACGCGGGCGAATAATCCGGCTTAAGTTCAAGCGTGCGGCGATATGACCGCGCGCTTTCCTCGTATCGTCCCTGATCTTTTAATACGTTGCCGAGATTGTTGTGCGCCATATAGAAATCAGGGTCTATTTCGATCGCCCTGCGGCAGAGTTTCTCCGCTTCGGAAAGGTTTCCGAACAGATATTCGACGTCCGCCAGGTTGCTGACGGCGGCCGTAAAGGAGGGGTCGAGTTCGACCGCCCTGCGGTACCACTGCCGCGCTTCGCCGTAGCCGCTCACCCGATGATACAGAACCGCAAGGTTGAAACACGCTTTCGCGTCCGCCGGTCCGCCGCCCTCGACGCCGGCCTTGACAAGGCGTATAGCCTCCGCGTATTCGCCGCGCAGCCCGGCGATAACACCCAGGTAATACCGGCTCGCGGCATGCGAGGGATTTCGTTCGAGAAGGCGCCGCATGAGCTGCTGTGCCTCGTCAAACCGCTGTGCGCCGAAATGCCCGAGCGCTTCCCCGAATATTTTTTCCTCATCGTCCATTATGCGGCACCTTTGCGCATGTCTCGGAAATATTCCACTTCCCACGTTTCAATCCGCATTATCCATTTCGTCCTTCCATCATCGTTTGGTACGCCTCCTCAAGCCCCCGCGTAAACGACGTACCGTCGCATAACATGCCCTGCGCGACCCGCCCGCGCAGCGTTTGACGAAACGATACGATTCTCGAACGGTCGGCGGCCAAAGCCACGGCGGTTTCAACATAGCCTTCGACGTCGTGCGTAACAAGTTCGCTCACGCCGGCCGCCGATAAAAGGCTTGCGCCCACCCGCGCCGCATGCCGATCTCCGGCAACCGTCACCACCGGCACACCCATCCACAACGCCTCACAGGTTGTCGTGGCGCCGTTATACGGAAACGTATCAAGGGCAATATCCACAAGATTATATACCGCAAGGTGTTCTTTCAAGGAACGGATACGCCCCTGAAAATCTATCCGTTCCCTGCCGATTCCGCGGTCATGGAACCGCTGCGCCAGCCGTTGTTGCACCGTCGAATCATCAAGGTAGCGATATTTCAACAGCAGCCGCGCCGCGGGAACCCGGCGCAGAATAGCGCACCATGCATCCATTGTTGCATCGGAAATTTTTGCGATGTTATTAAATGAACCAAACACAGGCGCTCTGCGGCCGGCCGCCGCACCGGCGTCGGGCAGCGGCGCCCCCTGCGGCGGCGCGTAGCAGAGAAAACACCCCGGCAGCCGCATAAGCTTTTCCGCATAATAACGCTCTTCACCGTCCGGATCCGCAATCCAATCGGTCAGCCGATAATCAATCGCGCGAAGGCCGGTGGTGTTGGGATAACCGCAATACGTGACTTGCACCGGCGCCGCCCGCCGGCCGAATATCCCCAGCCTGTTGCCCGCCGTATGCCCGCCGAGATCAACGAGAATGTCGATGTCGTCATCCCGGATGAGACGCAGCGCCGCCTCATCGTCAAGGCCGAATATATCTCTCCATACCGCATGCTTTTTGAACTCCTCGCTTCTCCTGTCGGGCTTTTCCACGTGTGCGTAGCAATACACTTCATATGCGCCGTGGTCATGGTTTGCAACAACGGGCAGGAGAAAGGAGGCGACCGAATGCCGTCTGAAATCCGCGGACACATATCCGATACGCAGCGGCCGGCGCGCGGGGCCGCGGCGCACCGCAGGTGCTGTCGCCGCCTCTCCGGCATAGCATGCGCTTGCTAAGCGGCAATGCGTTTCATACACGGCATTTTTATCCGCCGGCGGATTATAATTCAGGCACAACAGCGCGTTTGAAACCACAATCGGCGTGGCCGGGCAACGAAGAAGTATCGATTCATATAGGCTCATTGCTTCGGCGGTTCTTCCCACGGCCTGCAGAAGCTCGCCGAGATTCGCCGCCGCCTCGGTAAAGTCCGGCCGTATCTCGAGTGCGCGGCGGTACCATTGTTCCGCGTCGCCGGCTTTGCCGGCATCACACAGTATGTTTGCCAGGTCATAGGCCGCGGCGGCATTGGCGGGGTCGCACGCGCATGCCGTGCGTAAAAGAGCTTCTGCACCGTCAATATCGCCCAGCTCAGACCTGCAAACGCCCGCCAGCCGGTTCGCTTCCGCCGAATCGCCTTTAAGGGCCAAGGCGCGGCTGAAAAACGCGTACGCTTTGGCAAAATCCTTATGTACGTATGATGCCAAGCCCGCGTTAAACTGAAATGCAAACGATTTGGGCCGAAGCGCTGCGGCTTTTTCATATGCCGCCGCGGCCCCGCGCATGTCACCAAGATTGCGCATAACAGCGGCAAGGCCTGACCAAGCGTCGGCGTTTTGCGGATCCTGTTTTAATATACCGCGATATATTTCCAATGCCTCATCCGGACGGTTTTGCCGGTAAAGCACAAGCGCGCGTTTAAGCTCATTAACCATGTTTTTCATCGCTGTCTTCCGCTTGCTCTGCCGCTCTGCAGTTCTGATTTACTGATTCACTTACTCGCTGGCTCTCCGGCCTCCCGCCACATCTTCATGAGCGCATCGCCGAATTTTTTCGCAAACGCACGGCCGTCGCACAACCCGCTCTTTAAAATGCGGCGGCGCATGTCCGTGCGCACTGCTCCCCGGCGGTCCGCGTCACGTACAAGTGCGCACACCGTATCGATATAGCCATCTTCAGTGCCGGCTGCCAGATCGTTAAGTCCGATTGCATGCAGAATGCTGGCGCCGACCCGCTGCGCGTGGTGTTTTCCCGCAAGCGTTACCACCGGCGCCCCCATCCAGAGCGCCTCGCACGTGGTTGTCGTACCGGTATAAGGAAAAGTGTCGAGGCAGATGTCGACATGATTATACAAATCAAGGCGCTCGCGCAACGAGTCGATATGGTCTTTGAGATCAAGCCGGGTTGTATCCACACCGTTGGCTGCAAAAAGCTGGCAGATTCGTTCTCGCGCGCCTGGGTCGTCCAAACCACGCGCTTTCAGCAATAAGCGGGTTTCCGGCGCCGTGCGCAGGATTGCGGCCCAGAGAGCAATGACTTTTCTGTTGATCTTTGGCCGCGCATTAAATGACGCAAGCGTTACCCCTGCGCCGCTACCGGCAGACCCAGGCAGCACGTCAGGCGCTTCCGCCGGAGGCGTGTAACAGAGAAAGCATCCCTCAAGCCGCATCAGGCGCTCGGTATAAAACGCCTCCTCCCCGGCGGGGTCAGCGATACTGTCGGTAATACGGTAATCAACCTGGGCCAGGCCCGTCGTATTCGGGTAACCGCAATACGTTGCCTGCACCGGCGCGGCCCGTCGTGCAAGCACGGTCAGACGGTTGCCGGCGGTGTGTCCGGCAAGATCGATCAGGATATCGATGCTGTCGTTACGGATAGTCTCCACGCACCGCTCGTCATCCAGAGTGCGGATATCGCGCCACTGCCCGCTCATGCTCCGGAGCCGTTCAGTAACACTGTCCGCGAATTCGACCTGCGAATAGCACACGGTCTCAAAGGCCGCCCTATCGAGATGCGCGAGGATAGGCTCGGAAAAAAAACTTACCGAGTGGCGGCGGAAATCCGGCGATATAAATCCGACACGGAGCCGGCGATCGGGGCCGCTGCCGGCATTGAACAGACGGTGTCCTTCAGCAGGCGCCGCGCCGTGGAGCATGCCGAATTTTTTATGCTCTTCGAAAAGCGCGGTGTACTCCACGTCGGGATCGTAGCACAGACACAGGAGATAATTTGACCGCAGCGCCGCGAGCGCCGGCTCTTTCTCAAGCGCCGCGCGGTATACCTGCCGGGCCTCGTCAAGGTTGCCCTGGTCGGTAAGGCAAAGCGCAAGATTGTTGAGGGTCTGAGTACACTCAGGCCGGTGGTACAGCGCCTGGCGGTAGTTCGCAATCGCCTCGGTGTACCGCCCCTTCATTCGTAGAAGTGTGCCGATATTCGTCAAGGCCTGAATGTTGCGGCCGTCAAACCGAAGCGCCATGCGGTAGGAACGCTCGGCGCTTTCGAATCGGCCGATTGTGCGGAACAGGTCTCCCAGCCGGATATATGCTTCCGCAGAGTCCGGCTTCAACTCAAGCACTCTTTTATACTGCAGTGCAGCTTCTTCATACTTTTCGTCGTCCTGCAATGCTTTTGCAAGCGCAAGATAATAGTCGGGATTGGTCGGATTGAGCCCGATGGCAGAGCGGAAACACTTCACCGCCTCAGCAAAATTTCCAAGCGCCATCTCCGCCTTGCCGAGCAGGAACACGGCATATGCATAGCCCGGATTTGCGGCCACAACCATCCGGTACAGGTCACGGGCCTCGTTCATTCTGCCGCACCGGTGATGTTCGATTGCCTCCTCAAACATCTCCGCAATGCGTTTTTCAGTCATGGCGTGTTCATGCATAACGGTCCGCCTTCCTGAGCCTGCCCGCCAACTGGCCGCATGCTCCGCAGATATCTCTGCCCCGGCTTTTGCGTACGGTTGCGACAATCCCCCGGTCAAACAGCGCCTGCGCAAAAGCGGCTATCCTGCGGGTGTCCTGCGCGCCGCCCGCCGCGGCAACGCCGCCTGCGGCATTGAGCGGAATCAGGTTTATCTTGCACCGCAAGCCGTGCAGCATCTTTACCAGCGCATTGACCGCCTCAGGCGTATCGTTCTCTCCTTCAAGCACTACGTACTCAAACGTCACGCCATGCTTGTTCGTGTGCGCAAAGTTTCGCGCCGCGTCGATGACCTTTTCTATCGGATATTTCCGGTTGATCGGCATCAACGCGTCTCGTTTTTCATTTGAATAGTGATTCAGCGAAATCGCAAGCTGCACGCCAAGGCCGGCGGCCGCAAGTTTCTCAATCGACGGCACGACGCCGGCGGTTGATATGGTGATGCGCCACGGCGCAAGCACCAATCCATTGTCGCTGGTGATAATCTCAATTGCGGCACGCACCGCCTCGAAATTGAACAGCGCCTCTCCCATGCCCATGAAAACGATGTTTGTCAGAAGATGGTCCTTTTTACTCTCAAGATAATCGTTTATGACAAGCAGTTGGCCCATGATTTCGGCAAGCGACAGGTTGCGGATAAACCCCAGTTTCGCCGTTTCACAGAACGTGCATCCCAGGCCGCAGCCAAGCTGGCTCGACACGCATGCGGTACGACGCTTGCCGTCGAAGAGAAGTACGCATTCGATGACATGGCGATCTGCTGTATTCCCCATCGGTTCCAGCCCGAATTTTACCGCATCGCCGCCGGAAGACTCGAGGCAGCAGCGCACCGCCGGCTTTTTCAGCGCGAATCGGCCGGCGATTTTTTCCCTTGATTTTTTCGACACATTCGTCATCTCATCAAACGAAGCTATTCGCTTCTGATACAGCCACTTCATCACCTGGGCAAGCCTGAAACGCGGTTCACCCATTTCGGCAAGCGCGCTGCCCAGCTCCGTAATGGAAAGATCGGTCATAAGCGATTTATTTTGATTGTGGTCCGGCATGGCTGCTGTTTCTTAAAATATACCACTTCCGTTGCGACCATCAGCATGGAAATATCCGACACTATTTTCCCGATGATTCTTTCCCGGTTTCAGGCCGATGCGATTTTGCGGGCGCACAAAGATGGAAAGTCGGCGGTAAGGATCTCTCCGGACTTGGGTCTGACAACGATTGAGGCGGCCTTGTGCCATGAGGGCGTTGTTTTTCCCGGCGGCCAATCGCTGTCGCTTCAAAATCTCGCGGCCATCTCCGCACACGAAAATGCCTGTTTCCGTTTTGATAGGAACGGTCTTGAACCGGTGCGGATTTTTTCAGAGGAATCCGGCAGGACGTATAGCCTGGTACCGACATCCTCGGCCCCGGCCCTGATGATCTGCGGTTTTCTCATGCACCGGATCAAGGGGACCGACCCCTGGCGCGCCGCGGCCGGTATGGTCGAGGCTCTCGCGCCGCTCAAAGGCAGGATACTGGACACGGCCACCGGGCTGGGCTATACTGCAATCAAAGCCGCGGCGCTCGGCGCACAGGTAACGACAATCGAGATCGACCCCAACATCCGGGAGCTTGCGTGGATGAATCCGTGGTCGCGGCCGCTTTTTGACAACCCGAAGATATCGCTCGTCTCCGGTGATTGCACGCACGAGATAGAGACGTTCGCCACCGAGTCCTTGAACGCCATTTTGCACGATCCGCCCGCATTCGATGTGGCCGGTGAACTGTATTCCGCGGCTTTTTACCGTCAGGCATGGAG
>Ga0209101_1002471_pt1 | contig 12155 bp, 12 predicted proteins | sample ConPoolayeCmetaG_FD_185481 | JGI IMG/M metagenome (GOLD analysis project Ga0209101, IMG submission 185481) | Hot spring microbial mat communities from California, USA to study Microbial Dark Matter (Phase II) - Cone Pool mat layer C metaG... ... | reverse complement strand
GTTTCGCGGCGGGGGTGCGGGCGGGGGGCCGGCGAAACCCCCCGAAAAGATTGACCCACGCCAACACTCCTTGTAGCATCAACGCAATGGCGTATCCAGGGGACCGCACTCTCGACCCGAAGGTTCAGCAGCGCATCCTGGCGGCGTTTGGCGAGGCCGTTCGCCTGTACCGCGAGCAACATCCCGACGAGGCGCGGACGATCCTGCGGTCGATTGTCGAGGTGGATCCGCGTTTCATCCCCGCGCAGCGGCTGGATATGGCGATCGAGGCCAACGCGCCGGTCAACCTGGCGGAGATGCTGGGGGAGATTTCGGCCGCGGCGCCGGTGAGTGCTGAGGAGATCGTGGCGCGCGCGCGGGAGGCTCTGGCGGCCGGAGACTTCCAGGGAGCGCTGGTGCTGACGCAGAACCTGCTGCGCGATTTACCGGGCCACGCGGAGGGGAGAAAACTGGCCCTGGAAGCGCAGAACCGGTTGCGGGCGGCGAGCGAGGCGGAGGCGCAGGCCCGGCGCGCCCGGGAGGAAGCCGGTCCCGAAGCGGAACGAGTACCGCGTGCCCCCTCCGGCGGTTGGGGTGCTGCCGCCAGCGATGCGGGCGCAGGCGTCCCGGCGAGAGACGAAGGAGCAGCGGCGGAATTCCCCGAAGTGAGTGAGGGCGCCGACGAGTTCCAGTTCGAGTTTCTGGACGACGGCCCGCCGGAGCCGCCAGCGACCTTTGGCGAGGTTCGCGGCAGGACCGCGCCGACGCCGGCGGCGCCCCCAGGGGTATCGGGGTCTCCCAAGGGCGACGGGTTGGTGTTCGAGAGCCGCAGCCAAGCCCCCCGGCTCGATTTTGGCGCCGCGGATTCTTCCCAGAAGCCGCTGGAAGAGGCGGTTTTCTTGGACGAAGAGGGCGCCTCCCCGGGCGGCGGGGACGACGAGCGGGTGCGAGCGCTGCTGGATGCCGGCCGGGAAGCGTTCGCCCGGGGCGCGTACCAGGAGGCGATTGACACGTGGTCAAGGGTGTTTCTCATCGACGCCCATCACGCCGAGGCCGAGGGGCTGATCGAGCAGGCGCGACGCCGCCGGGAGGAGGTAGAGCGCCTCGCCGAGCACAACTTCTACGAGGCGCGCGAGGCGTTCGAGCGCGGCGAGCTGGAGGAGGCGCGTCGCTATTGCCTCGAGGTCTTGAAGCTGCAACCCCAGCATTTCGAGGCTCATGACCTGCTGCAACGGCTGGAGACTCCGGCTGCCCCACCTCCCCCTTCGCCGCGGGGGCTCGCCGTGGATGACGACGACGACATCTTCCGGGACGACTTCGTTTCGTCGCCGCCTCCGTCAGCCGCGGCGCCAAGCGCCCCGGCGGGGGAGTGGACGTTGCCAGCACCCCGGCGCGTGGCCCCACCCCGGCGCGGTTTGGCGCTGCCCTCTCTGCCCATGCCGGTGCTGGTGGCCGCATCCGCCGTGGTCATCGTCGGGCTCCTGGTGGCGGGTGCCTTCATTTTCGGTGGCAGGCTGTTTTCGGGGGGAGGTGGCGGGGTCGCCGACGCGCTGGCCGAAGCCGAACGCTTGGTGGCCCAGGATCGCCTGCAAGACGCCATCAACCTCTTGCAGTCGTTCGACGTGGAAGGTCCACAAGGGCAGGAGATCACCCAGCGCATCCTCGAGTTGCGGCGCCAGCTGCGGGCGCGCCCTGCGCCGACCCCGGCCCTGGACACCTCGAAGATTCGCGAGGCGATGGCCAGCGGCAGGAGATTGGCTGCCATGAACCTGGTGCGAGAGGCCCGCGCCAAGGCGGCCGGCAGCCCGGAACTGGACGCCCTCGCCCAGGAGCTCGCTCTGTATTCCTCAGCTCTTCCCGGTGCCAGCGAAGCCGCTGCCCAGGGGCAGTGGGAGCTCGCTCGCCAGCGCCTGGCGCAGATCCTCCGCGAGCACCCCGACGACGCTGCCATGCAGCAGGCCTGGGAGGCTGCGACCTACAACCATGCCGTCAGTCTGCTGCAGCGGTACGAGATCGCGGTGGCCAATACGGTCTTGACCGAGCTGGCCAGCCGTTCGCAAGATCCGCAGGTGGCGCGGTTGAAGGACTTGGCAACCAGCTATCTGTCGCGTCCTGTGGACCCCAAGTACGAGATCTTTGTGGGTAGTCTCGAGTTTCGTCGGGTGGAGTGATGCGCCGGCGCGGCCGCCTTCCCGAACAGCTGGATATTCCGCTGGTTTGGGATCTGGAGGGGGGTCCGGATGCTGCTCCTCCCCCGGTGCGAGAGGTATCACCTCAACCGACCGGTGGTGCGCCTGCAACCGGGTGGGGACGGCTGGTACCGGCTGCCGCGGCGGATGCCGGCGTGGTTCTGGTGTTCTGCGTCGCCACCGGGTTCGTGGCGCTGCTGGCGGGTGCCGCCCTCAATCCCGGACAGCTGGTGGCCGTGGCCATTGCCGGGGCGGTCACCGCCTCCGCGACCAGCGCGGCGGTGGTGTGGGCATGGCGGGGCACCATTGGGATGCTGCTGATGGGGGTGGGTTTCACGTCACCACTGGGATTCGCCAGGGCGGCCGGTCTATGGGCGCTTTGGGGCATGTGCCTGCCGCTGGCAGGGGTTCCACTGGTGCTGGGCCGGGGAGTGCTCGAGCGGTTGGCGCGGTCGCAGCTTAGGTGCCGCTGACCTCGCGCGGGCGCTTGAACACCATGCCGATGTGGTCTGTCGCACCCGTCTTGAAGTTGATTGCGGTGATCCCTACCAACTCCCAGCCATCCTCACCAAGGCGGTTGAGCTGTGGCTCGTAGGTGGGGTCGAGCCGGTAGTTTTCCGAGCGGATGTTAAGGATCTTGTACTCCCAGATGGTGCGAGGCATACCTTCCTCCCTGCCCTCCCGACGTGACTTGTGGATCCGGTCACCTTTTCAGTATAGCATCGGGTTCCGTGGCAGCCGTGGAGCCTCCGGCTCTTTCCGTGGTGATCCCCGCCTTCAACGAGGAGCGCCGGCTCCCGGGCACGCTGGTGCGGCTGGCCGAGTACCTCCATTCTCGGCCCGAGGTGCTGCCGGCAGAGGTCATCGTCGTCGACGATGGCTCGACGGATCGGACGGCGGCGCTGGCTGGTGAGCTGCCCAGTTCGCCTCAGCTCACCCTTCGCCTGGAGTCGCTGGGCGCAAACCGCGGGAAGGGCGCGGCGGTGCGCCGCGGGCTGAGCCTTAGCCGGGGCAAATGGGTGCTCATCAGCGACGCGGACTTGGCGTCGCCCATCGAGGAGCTGGAGAAGCTGCAGGTTGCCGGAGCCGACGTGGCGGTGGGTTCCAGGGCCCTCAGGCGCGAGCTCATCGCTCGCCGCCAGCCGCTGGCTCGCGATGCGCTGGGCCGATGCTTCAACGTGCTGCTGCGGGTGCTCGGTTTGAGTACCTTTCGGGATACTCAGTGTGGGTTCAAACTGCTGCGGGGAGATCTGGCTCGCGCTCTGGCTGAAGAACTCACCCTCGACGGGTTTGCCTTCGATGTGGAATTGCTGGCCCGTGCCACACGGCGAGGGGCGAAGGTCGTAGAGGTGCCGGTGCGCTGGTATCACGTGGAGGAGTCGCGGGTGCGACCCCTGCGCCACGGGTTGGCGATGGTGCGTGATGCCTTCGTGTTGCGCTGGCGGCTGTGGCGGAGGGGGTAGCGGCGGCAGCGCCGAATTCATGCTTCGCCGTACAGGGGGAACGTTCGCGCCAGTGCTTCCACCTCCCGCCGAACCTCGGCCCACACCGCCTCATCCTCGCTGCGCAACACCGTATCGATGAGGCGTGCAATGCGCCGCATCTCCTCCACACCCATTCCGCGCGTCGTCACCGCCGGCGTGCCGATGCGCACCCCCGAGGCGATGAACGGCTTGCGGGTATCGTACGGAACCGTATTCTTGTTCACGGTGATGCCGGCCAGCCCGAGCCGCGTCTCGGCCTTCTTGCCGGAGATGCCTTCGCTGCCCAGATTGATGAGCATGAGGTGGTTGTCGGTGCCGCCCGAGACCATGTTCCAGCCTAGCGCCATCAATTCCTGGCACAGCACTTGGGCATTGGCCAACACCCGATCGATATAGTCGCGGTACTCGGCGGTCATCGCCTCGGCGAAGGCCACCGCCTTGGCGGCGATGACGTGCATGAGGGGCCCTCCTTGCACACCTGGAAACACTGCTTTGTCAATGACTTCGGCGAACTCTTGCCGGCACATTATCATGCCGCCGCGCGGCCCACGCAGGGTCTTGTGGGTGGTGGTAGTGACCAGCTGGCAGTGGGGCACGGGCGAGGGGTGGCGGCCGACGGCCACCATGCCGGCGATGTGGGCGATGTCGGCCATGACCAAGGCATCCACCTCGCGGGCAATGGCGGCGATGCGCTCAAAATCGATGATGCGGGGGTAGGCCGAGGCGCCGCACACGATGAGGCGCGGGCGATGCTCGCGCGCCGTCTCGGCGAGGGCGTCGTAGTCGATGGTCTCCGTGTCCCGCCGCACCAGATAAGGGATGACCTTGAACGTCTTGCCCGAGTAGTTCAACGGGTGGCCGTGGGTCAGGTGGCCGCCGTGGGAGAGGTCCAGGCCGAGAACCACATCGCCCGGCTGGCAGGTGGCCATGTAGGCGGCCATGTTGGCCTGCGCCCCCGAGTGGGGCTGGACGTTGGCGTGGTCGCAGCCGAACAGCTCTTTGGCGCGCGCCACCGCCAATTCCTCGGCAACATCCACAAACTCGCACCCGCCGTAGTAGCGCTTGCCCGGGTACCCCTCGGCGTACTTGTTGGTCATCACCGAACCCATGGCGGCGAGTACGGCGGGGGAGACAAAATTTTCGGAGGCGATGAGCTCGATGCCGTTATTGATGCGCCGCCGCTCCTGCAGAAGGGCGTCGGCGATGGCCGGGTCGGTCCGCCTTACAGCGGCTTCGAGGAATGAGAAGAATGCGGTGCGCTCGTGCTGGTTCATCATGGGCTCCTGGTCTCGATTTTGGCGACGCGAGGCGCGTGTCGGCCGCCGTCGAACGGCGTGGCAAGGAAAAGGTCCAGGATCTGCAGGGCGACGCCGGCCCCGGTGACGCGCCCGCCGAGGCAGAGCACATTGGCGTCGTTGTGGCGGCGCGCCATCTCGGCGGTGAAGGCGTCGTGGCACAGGGCGGCGCGCACGCCGGGGTGGCGGTTGGCGGCCATCGCCATACCGATGCCTGTGCCGCACACCAGCACCCCGCGGACCGCGTCACCGCGCAGGATCCTCTCGGCCACGGCGTGGGCGAAGTCAGGGTAGTCCACGCTGCCGCTGGCGTGGACGCCGAGATCCTCGACCTCGAACCCCCGCTTGCGGGCGCGCTCGATGAGGAGGTTCTTCAGCTCGTAGCCGGCGTGATCGCAGGCGAACAGAACACGCACCTTAAGATCCCTCCCCAACCCCGCCGCCGGGTTGGCTTTTAGGATGGTACAACGCGTCGTATTCCTGGAGAGCGTAGCGATCGCTCATACCCGCCAGATGATCGACGATGATGCGGATAAGCTCAGGGCTGTGGCGATAGTGCTGGTCCACTTCGGCCTGGACACGAGCCAAAGGCAGGTCCCGCAGGTAGGGGCGGCCCGTCGCCTCCGAAAACCGCAGCAAAGCGTAGGTGGGCAGCGTCAGGGGGTTGCTGTGAAAGGCGCGGAACAACCCGGTGAGCACCAACCGGGCGCGGTGGTCTTGGCGGTTCACCTCTTCGTGGTTGATGATGAAGCGGTAAATGAAGGTCTTCAGTTCCGCGAGCATGTGCGCCATCGGCGCTGACAGCGCAACGGTGGAGGCGGAGACCCTATCGGCGAACTGTCGCCACTGCGCGCGGGTCGTGATGCCATGGCGCCCAAGCTGACGGTTGATGTTGCGGGCCGAAGCGCCAATGGCGTCAGTGACCAGCAGGTCGATGAGGCCCCGCTGCAGCCGGCCGATGCGCCGCCAGCGGCCCCCCTCCTCGCCCAACGCCGCACCGCCGCGTTCGAGGACGGCGCGGGGCAGCGCCAGTTTCGTGACCTCTGCAAGGGACACGGCGCCGGCGCGCAGGCCGTCTTCGAGGTCGTGGGTCTGCTGGGCGATTTCGTCGGCCAGCGCCACCACCTGGCCTTCTAGATGGCACGGCAAGCCAAGCCGTAGCCCGGCGGTGTCGGGGAGCGGAAAGGGGAACGCCGCCTTCCACGTGGTGTGCTTGAGGATGCCCTCGCGGACCTGATCGGTGAGGTTGAGGCCAGGGTGATCGTAACGCTGTTCCAGCACGTCCACCACGCGCAAGGACTGGTAGTTGTGTTTGAACGTTCCGCAGTGGGAGCGAGTCATCTCCGGGATCGGGCAGGACGGTTCTTCGCCGGCGAGGATAGCCGCCAGCACCTGCTCACCGGAGTGCCCGAACGGCGTGTGACCCAGATCGTGAGCCAACGCGATGGCCTCCACTAGGTCCTCGTTGAGACCCAGGGCGCGGGCGATGGTGCGACCGAGTTGGGCCACCTCCAGGGTATGGGTCAGCCGGGTGCGGGAATGATCGCCAGTGTGGGGCACGTAGACTTGTGTCTTGTGCTTTAAGCGACGGAAGGCGCGGGAGTGGAGGACACGATCGCGGTCGCGCTGAAACGCGGTGCGAAAGTCGCACGTTGCATCGTGGTTCGCCATGGCGTGGCGGCGGGTGGCCTGGGAGGAGAGGGTGGCGCAGAGAGCGAGGTGGGTCTCCTCCTGGGTTTCCAAGTCACTCTTTCGACGGGGGACGAGCTCACTCATGGGTGTGTTCGAGGGTGTCGAGGACCTCTCCCACCAGGCGCAGCGAGCCGGTGACCAGCACAGGGGTTGAGTCGGCGGCCAGCAGGGCCAGCGCGTGAGCCGGGGAGTCCACCGCCGCACAACCAGGGAAAGCCGCCGCCAAAGTGGGCAAAGGCATCGCTCGCGGCGAGGCGAGGGAGGACACGATGACTCGGCGCGCCCGGGGGTTGAGCAGGCGCGCCATGTCGTCCAGGGGTTTGTCGTCCAGGCAGGAGAAGATAAGGTTGACGCCCCCGGAAAGCCCCTCGGCGTCCAGGGCAGAGGTCAGGGCCACCATGGCCTCGCGGTTGTGGGCGCCGTCCAACAACAGGCGGTGGGTGGGCGTGGCAACCCAGTGCCAGCGGCCCGGCCAGGAAACGCGGGCGAGCCCCGCCTTCACGATGCGGGGCGACAGGGGCGGGACCACGCCGCAATCCGCGAGGGCGGCGGCGCCGGCCAGGGCCAAGGCGGCGTTGCGGCGTTGGTGGGCACCTCGAAGGGGGAGGTCGGCGCTGGTGGTCACTCCCGCCACGCTCACCCGGACGCGCGGACAGTTGGGCGGCTGCTCACCGCCGGCGCGACGGAGCCGCCGGCTGGCGGCTGCGCTGACTTGTGCCCACTGGGTAACCGACGTGACGGGTGCCTTCGCCTCCCGACGGATGACCGGCTCCACCTCCTCGTCCATCTCGCCCACGATGGCAACGCGGCCGCGCAGGGCCGCCGCCTTCTCGGCGGCGATCTCCGGGCGGCTATAACCTAGCCAGCGCTGGTGATCCGTGCCCACATTGGTAAGTAGGGAAACCACCGGCTCGCACGTGGAGGCGGCATCCCAGCGTCCCCCAAGGCCCGCTTCCACCACCGCGACGTCCACCCGTTGCCGGGCGAACTCCAGGAAGGCGGCGACGGTCAGCGTCTCGAAATACGAGAGGGTCGGGAAGCGCTCCAAGCTCATCACCAGCTCTCGCAGGCGCCCGGGACTGATGGCGGCCCCGTCGATTTGGATACGTTCCCCCACGCGGCGCAGGTGCGGCGAGGTATACAGGCCGACCCGCATCCCCGCAGCCGCCAGCACGCTGGCGAGCAGCGCCGCGGTGGACCCCTTGCCGTTGGTGCCGAGCACCAGCGCGGAGGGGAAGGCCCGCTGCGGGTGACCCAGGGCAGCCAGTGCCGCTTGGACGCGGTCCAACCCCGGCACGATGCGTTGCTCCAGGCGGGGGGCCAACAGACTCTCGGCGCTCAGGTGAGGTGATTCAGGCACCGGGCGATGGTCTCCTTGAGTTCCTGCCGCGGCACCACCAGATCGACCATGCCGTGTTCCAACAAGAACTCGGCGCGCTGGAAGCCGGGCGGAAGCTTCTGTCGGATGGTCTGCTCGATGACGCGCGGCCCGGCAAAGCCGATGAGTGCACCCGGTTCGGCGATGTTGAGGTCTCCCAGCATGGAGAACGAAGCCGTAACCCCGCCGGTGGTCGGGTCGGTGAGTACGGAGATGTACGGTACTCCCGCCTGGTGCAAGCGGGCCAGGGCGGCGGAGATCTTGGCCATCTGCATGAGGGACAGGATCCCCTCCTGCATGCGCGCTCCGCCGGAACACGACACCACCACCAGGGGGTAGCGAGATTTGAGGCAGCGTTCGATCGCTCGGGTGATCTTCTCGCCCACCGCCGAGCCCATGGAACCGCCCATGAAGGAGTACTCCATGGCGGCGACGATGACGCGGATGCCGTCCAACTTGCCTTGCGCCACCAGGACGGCGTCGTGCCGGGCACCGCGCTCGCGCAAAGCCTTGACGCGCTCGCTGTACGGCTTGGAGTCGACGAACCCCAGGGGATCCGCGGAAGACACCCCCGCGAACAGTTCTTTCCAGCTGTCACCGTCCAGCAGCTGGCTCAAGCGGACGCGAGCCGACACGCGGTGGTGATGACCGCAGCGCGGGCAGACGAAGAGTGACGCCTCCAGCTCCTTGCGGTAGAGGATTTCGCGGCACCCGTCGCATTTGACCCACAGGCCTTCAGGTACACGGCTCTCCCGCCCTGCGCGTCGAAACCACACCATGGAGGCAGGAATCTACCACCCCGGCGGGTGTCTGGCAAGGATGATCTCTGGCGGGCTTGGTCAGCCGAGGCGCGGCAGGACCGCCTTTGAGCCGTCCGCGCGGCAGAGGAACTCCCCCTCGACGTCGAAGACCCGTCGCAGCAGATCCTGCGATATCACCTGCTGAGGGTTGCCGTGCGCCACCACGGCCCCGCGCTGCAGCACCAGCACCTCGTCAGCGAGGGCCAGTGCAAGGTTGAGATCGTGGGCCACGAAAACGACGGCTACCCCGGTCTGCAGACGTTGCCGTACGGCGTGGGCCAGCTCCGCCTGATGGTGCAGGTCCAAGGCGGCCGCGGGCTCGTCGAGCAGCAGAACCCGTGGTTCCGTGGCGAGGGCCCGCGCCAGGATGACCCGCTGTCGCTCCCCGCCCGAGAGCTGCTGCACCGAGACCTCCGCTTTGGCGGCAAGTCCTACCGCCTCCAGGGCGCGGCGTACCGCGGCGTGATCGGCAGCCGCGGCTGGGCGCCACGGCCCGAGGTGAGGAGCCCGCCCCTGCGCCACCAGCTCCTTGACTGGTAAGGGGAAGGTGAGTTGCACCGACTGTGGGACGAGAGTGACGCGCTTGGCCACCTCGCGCCGCCGCCACTGTGCCAGGGGGCGTCCCTCCAGCAAGATGCTCCCCGCCAAAAGCGGCAAGACCCCCGCCAGCGCGCGCAGCAGCGTGCTCTTGCCGGCTCCATTGGGGCCCAGCACGGCCAGGCAGCGGCCGGCCTCCACGTCCAGGTGCACATCCGCCACGGCAGGGACGCGTCCGTACCCGGCGGTGGCGGCGCGTGCCGCCAGCAGACTCACGCTGCCCTCCGCAGCAGTACCACGAAGAAGGGCACGCCCAGCACGGCGGTGATGACCCCCACGGGAATCTCGGTGGGCGCGAGCACAAACCGCGCCAGGTGGTCGCCGGCCGAGCACAGCAGCGCCCCGGCCAGCGCCGCGCGGGGGAGGAGCCGCCGCAGGTCGTGGCCCCACACCAGGCGACAGAGGTGCGGGGTGACGAGTCCCACGAACCCGATGATGCCGGCAAAGGCCACGGCACCACCGGACAACGCCGCCGAGGCCAAGAAGACGCGCTGCCGGACCACGCCCACCTCGACGCCGAGGGTTGCTGCCGATTCCTCGCCGGTGGCCAAAAGCCCGAGATCACGACCGTGGTGGACCAGCACCACGATGGGTGGCAGCAGGTACGGCAGCAGCCAGGCCAGGGCGGCAGGGGTGGCGCCGGCGAAGGACCCCATGGTCACGGCCAGGGCGCCCGGCAGGCGGGGCGAAGGCGCGGCCGCGAGCACCACCAGAATGGCCGCAGAAGCCGCCGCGTTGACCGCCACCCCGGCAAGGATCATGCGCGTTGGCGAAGGGCCCAGCGGCCCCCGCGCCATCCACCAGACGAGCGCCGTTGCCGCGGCTGCCCCGCCGATGGCGGCGGCGGGGACGAGGGCGAGGGAGGCCACCGGGAGGACCACAAAGGCCAGGGTTGCGGCGGCCGCCCCGCCGCCCGAGATCCCCAGGAGGAAAGGGTCCGCCAGCGGGTTGGCGAGCAGTGACTGCAGCACGGCACCGGCGATGGCCAGGGCCGCGCCCACGGCCATGGCGAGGAGGAGTCGAGGCAAGCGGAGCTGCAAGACCACCACCGCGGCGTCGCCCGTACCAGAACCCAGCAGAACTTTGGCAGCCTCGGCAGGGGTGATGGCGGGACCGCCGAAGAGCAAGGTGAGGGCGACGACGGTGAGCAGACCGGACAGCACCACCAGGTCGGCTACGCGCGTCACGGCGCGCTCCCCGGCGGCCAGGGAGGAGCGGGGGCGATCGGCAGTGCCGCCTGCCCGCGCCCGATGCCTGGACGGTGGGCCGCGAATCTCGCATCCACCAGTTGCTCGAGGGCCTCGGCGAGTCGGGGCCCGGCCCGCGAGGCCGGGTCAGCCGCCAACCAAAGCATCGCAGTATCCCCGGAGAGCAGCCTGCGGCTCATGGGTTTCTCGGCCAGACGGGCGAAGGCAGTGCGCGTTTCGGGTTCGTCGGGCACGACCACGGTGTCGAGGCGAGGGTCAAGGAGTAATTCGGGATTGATCCGCGGGTACCGCCCGGCGCCGCCGGGTGCCAGGTTGGCGACCCCGGCGGCGGCCAGCAGGTCGTGGTGAAAGGTGCCTGGCCCGGCGACCATGAGCGGCTGCCACCAGACCACGTAAAGTCCGGCGCAGGGGGGAAGGGCCGCGGCGCGCACGCGCGCCTTTGCCACCCGGGAGGAAAAGTCTCGTTCCAGCTCGCGGCCGCGGCTGGGCACGCCAAGCACGTCGGAGAGCAGGAGGAAACTCTCGGCCACCCGCCCCAGGGAGGTGGGATCGACGGTAACGGTCCGCACTCCCAGGGCGGACAGCCGGCCAACGATACGCGGGTCGTTCCCGGCGGTGGTGGCCAGCACCAGGTCGGGGCGGTGCGCCAGGATCGATTCCACGTTCCCCGGGTCGATGTGGGGGAGCCGGCGTGCCTCTTCTGGGTAGTTGGCGGTGGCTGGAACCGCCACCAGGCGATCCCCCGCCGAAAGGGCGAAGACAATTTCGGTGACGTCCGGGGCCAGCGCCACCACCCGTCGGGCCGTACCAGGACGCAGCCGAGTCCCAACCTGGTCGGCAGGCCCGTCCTCGGGTGGAGCAGCGCAGGCAGCAATCCCCAAGAGAAAGACGATCACCGACCAGGGCCGGCTGCACCTGGCCGGTGGGTGCGCGGCGCCGGGGATGGGTGCGCTACTCCGCGCCCTGCTCCTCCATGTCGTTGGGGATACCGAGGCGCTGGCAAGCGGCATCGTACATCTGGCGGGCCGCCTTCTGGGCAGCCTGCAGTTCGGCGATACGCTGCTTGACCCGCTGCAGTTCTTCCTGGATCTGGTTCTCCAGGTCTGCGATCTCCTGCCTGGTGACCTTCCTCGTCTCCTCGTAGAACTTGCGCTGCTGCTCGTTGAGTACTGGCATCGATCCCCTCCGATCAAGGTTGGAATGGCATGGATGTGGTGTACCACGCTTTCACCCGCACACCGTCCTTGGTGGCGGGTTGAAAACGCCACCCGCGAAGCGCCGACGCGGCGGCGTTGTCAATTCCCAAGTCTGGTCTCACGCCACGGAGAATCTCTACCTGTTGCACCACCCCGTTCTCATCCACCAAGGCACGCAGGATGACCGTTCCGCCCACCCGGCGCTGGCGCGCCAAGGGGGGGTAGGTGGCCTTGACGGTGGATACCGGTTGCGGGGGGGTGTCGGGAGTGTCCACCAGGTCGCCCTCACGCACGACGGCCATGGGCGCGGCTATCGGCGGACGGGTGGGTGGGATGG
>Ga0209101_1002469_pt1 | contig 12169 bp, 6 predicted proteins | sample ConPoolayeCmetaG_FD_185481 | JGI IMG/M metagenome (GOLD analysis project Ga0209101, IMG submission 185481) | Hot spring microbial mat communities from California, USA to study Microbial Dark Matter (Phase II) - Cone Pool mat layer C metaG... ... | reverse complement strand
CTCGTCATCGGCGTATTCCTCTTCCGGTTCCTCCTGGTCCTCGTCCGGGGCCTCGTCTGCCGCCGCTGACCGCTTGGGCCTGGGCGGCGGGACCTCGCAGAGGTCTTCCAGGTCGTGGGCGATGGCCAGAGAGCGGTCTCGCTTGCACTTCTCCTTCACCCGCTCCGGCCACAACTGGTAAGCGATGTGCGCCCAGTCGTACTTGCCCTCCTGGAGGGCCTCCCAGTATTTCTTGGGCTCCTTCCAGGGCACCAGTTCCCACAGCGGGGCGATGTTCAGGATCGCGCCGTCGTTCAGGTCCGGCGCGATGCGCAGGTCGGCCGCCCGGCGGAGTTTGTCGCGGAAGTCCTGAAGTTCCGCCACGAACTGCTCCTGGCGGTCGATGTCCTTCTCGATTTGCTTGGCCTCGCGGCCGGACTTGCCCGTCGCCTCCCTGCGGGCGCGAAGGGTGTTCAGCCGGTCCTCCTCCAGGCGAATCTTCGGCTCCACGTAGTTGAGGAGCGCCTTGTAGAGGATGTCCTTGTCGAGTCGGTGGTAGTAAAGCCACAGGCCGTAGTTACCCTTGGCCGAGCGCAAGTGCCAGTAGATGGGGGCCTTGCGGCGGCTCTTGGAGTAGCGCCTGACGTGGTCCATCCAGAACCCGCCGGCTGCGGGCTTGCGGAAATAGTCGCGGAGTTCCCGCACGCCCAGGATTTCGCAGGCCTCCTTCTCGATGGCCTCGGCCCGGTCCTTCCAGAGGACTTCAAGCACCTCGCGGACGCGGCGGACGATGTCGTCCGGGTGTTCCGGGTCGTCCACCAAGATGCCGTCCCAGACGATGCGCACGGGGTAACCGGGCGGCACGTCCTCGGGCTTGGCCGGTAGGCCGTCCGGCCCTTGGAGCATCCCCGGCGGGCAGACCGGCAGCGGATCGAAGGGATCGGGTGTGATAATGGTCAGTGGTCGGTGGTCAGTGGTCAGTGCAAGACGGATGTCGAAACGGCCGAAGGCGACGCCGACGCACCAGGAGAGGAGATCAGTGGTCAGTGGTCGGTGGTCGGTGGTCAGAGAAAGTTCGCTGTCCGTGACGGAATCCGTTTCTTCCGCGTCTTCTGTGTCCGGTGGTTCTACGCCTGATACCTCGCTGCTGTCCACTGTCCACTGATCACTGACCACTACTTTCCGCTCTTCGTCCGTGAATCCGTAAAGATCGAAAGCGATCTCGTCCACTTCGGACTGAATTTTCCGCAGCTCGTCCTCGGCTTCCGCCGCCTGCTTTGCATAATCGGCTGTCCGCTCAGCGACCGTCGACCCCTCAACACGAACCAGTTTTGGAAAAATGAAGGCATGTGAGTTTTCAGAATATCGATCGTTCCGCAGTAGACATCGATAAGATTTAATAGCCAATTCAGCAAGAGCCTCATGCTTACCGATTTGTACTGGTATTGGTAGACTTGCAACAAGACCGGTTTCAAATTTTATCGTTTGCCCGCTACCTTCTTGCCCGCGGCCAGAAGAAAGCATTACGAATGCAGTCGTCATTCTCGTGTTAAGAATTGATAGTAAATGCTTAATTTCTCTCTCAATGAATACCGCTTGTCCAACATGAGAAAATAAGCACCCTACAGGAAGCACAGCGAAACTGCCTAGTTTGTGAGGCCTATTGCGGAACGTCAGCCCCGGGCGGAAGTAGTAGTCGGTGTTTTGTGGGCGCGAATTGGTCTTGCCTGTTTTGGGATCGACGAAGTTTCGAATCTCCATCCCCTCGTTTTCCCAATTCACGACGAGGTGGATGTCGGCGTAGTAGGGGGAGTATTCGCCGCCCTTGGCGAAGGGGACCCAGCGATTGCCCTCGCAGGTGCGTTTTCGGCACCAAGCCTGAAACTCCCGTATCCGCTCCTCTGTCCATTTCTCTCCGCCCGCCTTCTCCTGACCACCGACCACTGACCACAGACCATTGTTTCCAGGCCACTGACCACCATCCAGAATCTTCCCCGCCGGCACCTCCCACCAGGCCCGCACGAAGCGGAAGTCGTCCGCCGTGGCCAGGCCCTGCTTCACCGTCCGGCCTTCGCTCTCGAAGGGCGGCAGTTCCTTGAACAGCCGCCGGATGCGTTCACTCACCCAGTAGCAAAACGGTGTGTTGGGGACCTGGCGGAAGGATTCGGGGTTGACGGCATAGACATCGCCGTCGCCTCGGCCCTCGCGCAACGCCGCGATCCGTTCGGCCAGCGCCGCGCCCTTGTCCTCGTGCTGCAACAGGCGGATGAAGAGGGTGTCGGTCATAATGCGGTCCCCTTGTCTCCTGACAGCCAGGTAAGGATGTCTTTCACTTTTTCCGGAACCTCCGTTTCGGGATCGGCCGCGATGAGCCTCGCCCGCGTCGGTTTTCCGACACTTGGATATTTCTGACAAAGTTTCTGGTATTCGGCATCTCCGCCGACTGCCGCTTTCAGTTCGTCCTCATACTTTTTCTCAAACCTCCAAGTGCGGTTTCCGTGCTTTTCGAGATCGTCCAACTGCTTGTTGTATGCGGTTTCCTCGTTCTTATCCCTGATTTCCGATGAGTCCTCGTCATATACGACTCCGAACGGGATTTGGAAGGAACGCGCGATCTCGGCGAATTCCAACAGATTCCTCTTGCCGCCGACCTCGACGATGGAAGCGCCCGCCTTGTCCAGATCGAGGCCCAAGCGGCGGGCGTATTCCGGAAAGGCGAGTTTCTCCGTGTCCCCCTCGACGAAGAGGATCCGTGTCGCAAAAAACAGCTCGTTGCGCTCGGGGTCGAGTTCCTTCAGCAGTTTCTCTTTGCGCTTCTCATCCACCGGGAGGTGCGAAAGCGTCACATATGTGCCGCCGTGGTTCTTTCTGACGAGAGCCACCTGGTCGTAATCCGGGACGGCGACGAAATGGGGCGAATGAGTGGTGTAAATGACTTGATTGGTCTTTCCTATTTCACGGAGCGTCTTGTAAAGCGAGCGCTGCATCTGCGGATGGAGGAACATTTCCGGCTCCTCGATCAGGAGTATCGCGCCCTGCTTGCGGCGTGCCTTGAACGCCTGAAGAATCGCCAGAACCAATGCGTTTTGAATTCCTTCGCCGAGTTCTGTCGCTCTGATGGTAAAGTCGCCCTCGCGCACCCGTAAATCAAGAGCCTTGTAAAAATCCATCGTGTCGAACGGAGAGAAATGAAGGTCGAGTTTGTCGCCGTCCACCGCCGGATCGAACCCGAGTTGGCGTAGTGCGTTTTCTTTGATGGATTTTTCAAGCTGTACAAATGAGTCCGTTCGCAGGAGTTCCAGGGCCTTTGCCATGAGATCTTTGAAGCGCTCGGCTCTCGGGATGGTCTTTTCCGTGCCGTCCTCGTCGGTAAAGCGGATTGTCTGAGAAGGATCGTGAAGCTCTCGGTTTACATCCTCCAGAAGCTGCCGAAGCAGGGAATAACGCGCCGAAGGAAGCTGCTCCCTCAAGGAACGGTTGGTCCCGATGTAAATAAGGGGCACGCTTTCGCGGACTTCCGACGGGATGTTCACTAGAGGCTCGTACTCATGTTCTTCGCCCTTCTTCGGCGCCTTCTTCAAGACCATCGGGGCCTTACCGTCTTGCCTCAGGCATTTCTGTTCCAGCCTCCGCTCTCCTTTTTTTTCTCCGACCTTGTAGCGGGTGAATTCAAAAGAGAACGTAGGTATCTCAACCGGATCGGCATGTTTGAACCGCCGGTACTCCACGGGTGGATCGAACGTAACAGATATTCTCATATCCGATTCCGGATCGCGCCCGTGGATGTCGTCGAGATCGAATGAACTGACGGTCACCCAGTCCCGACCCAGGACTTTGTAAACCGCAGTGAGAATATTGCTCTTACCGGCGTTGTTCGGACCGACCAGGGCGCAGATTTGGGGGACATCAAACTTGAGATATTTGATGGATCGATAGTTCTTGATTTCGATCTGCTTGATCCTCATTTTTGCGCCTCCAGACAATACGCCGCGGCTTCGACCATGGCGCTGTCCATCACGCCGTAGCCGAGATCCGCGAAGACGGTGGGCTTTGCTTCCTTAAGCAGTATCTCTTCGCGCCACTTGGTGAACGATGAGAGGAAAAAGCCGGTGCGCGAGGTGATCGCCCCCAGTCGTCCGCCTGGATGAAGGAGGCGGAGACCCCGCTCGACGAAGGCGGCGTAGACATCGTTCTTCGTCCTGGGAAATGACCTTTCAATAAGCGCCCTCGAGGCCTTTGCGGCCTCTCCGAACGGCGGATTCATCAGCACCACGTCATAGCGTTTGCGGCAGAGGTCCACGAAGGCAAACCCGCGGGCAGCATCCTCGGCAAAGAGGCGGCGGCGGAAACCCCGTCCGTTCTCGGCCTGGGTGGCATATCGGCGCAGTGCCTCGACGATTTCCTCTTCCACGCGGTCCAGGAAGGCCTCGTCGGTCATGTCGGCGAAGTCGAAGAGATTCGGCTGGTCGCGTTTGACCATGTCCGGGAAGAGGTACTCCTTGGTCTTCTCTTGGTGCTTTTTCCATGCAATGAACTCGGCCTTGGTATTGCAGGCGGCTTGACGGATTTCCTCATCGATCTTGAGGAGCGAGCCGGCCTCCCCCGCGAGTTTCATCTTCTCGAAGATGGTCTCGACCAACTGGCCGAGCACCCGCGGCTGGAGCGTGGCAGTGAACTCCCCGAGCAGGTCGGTTTCGCCCGGCATGGGTTCGGCGCAGACGATGTTGGAGCGGGTGATCTTCGGGCGCTCGGAGTTTTTGAGGCCCAGTTCCCAGTAGGCCCGCTGGCAGCGCAGCCATAAGGCCAAGGCCGCGATTTGCGTAGCCCGCAGGTCGATGTCGATGCCGTGGAGATTGTGCTTGAGGATGAGGCGCGGGACTTCCCGCCGAAGGGATTCCTTCGTCGGGAAGTCCGTGATCAGTGGACGGTGGTCGGTGGTCACGGCGTCGTAGTCGTATCCAATCGCCTTGAGAGCGAGGACGACAGAGCGTTGAGCAGACGACCCACTTCCGCCGCCAGATTCAGCAGTGAGTCCGTCTCGTTCTCGCCCAGGTACTTCAGCCTCTGGGCAAGAAGCACCTGCGTCTCGACCTCCTGGAGCGAGCCGTAGGCCATCGCCAGGTAGTTGCGAAAGTCCTTGGTCGAGTTGCGGCCCTGTCCCTCCGCGATGTTGCACGGAACCGAGACGGCAGCACGGCGCATCTGCCCCGTCAGCCCGTAGGTCTCTTCCTTCGGAAAGGCATTGGTCTGCTGGTACACCGCTACTGCAAGGTCCATCGCCTTTTGCCAGACGACCAGGTCCCTGTAACTCCGCACTTTCATTGGGTTGGTTCCCTTCGGAATGCTCGGCCTTCTGTCCACTGCCCACTGACCACTGACCACCGCCTACTGGCGACTGGCCACTGCCCGCTGACCCCTGCCCACTGCCCACTGACCACTGTCCACTGACTACTGCCCACTGCTCTTCCCACGCCTCCTCGTAGATGACCTGAAGCAGGTCAAAGCAGTAGAGCAGGAAGTGCCCGCTGCCGCAGGCGGGGTCGAGAATCTTTATCTCGCGCGGGTCCTTCTTGGGCCGGTGGGGAATATAGACCGGCAGCTTGAGCAGTTCCTCCTGCGACAGGTCGTCGCGGGATTCCTTGGCTTCAGGCGGCGCTTTCTCACCTTCCTTCAGGAAAATCTCCGTCGGCCGCCGAACCAGATACCGGCACCGGTCTTTCAGGATCGTTTCGCCCTTGCGCATCTCGTACCAGATGCGACCGAGGGTGTTGTCGGTGAGGAACTCGACCACGTAGCGGGGCGTGTAGAACTGGTTGCGGAAGGCCAGCTCGTAGGAATTGCGCGGGGCCTGGCTTTCCTTGCGGGCCTTGTCGCGCAGTTCCTTGGGCGTGAAGTACTGGTAAACCCAGCCGATGGTCTCGTCCTCGGTCCAGATGCCGGCCAGGTCGTCGCCGTTGATGAGACCGAGCACCTCGTCCAGGACGCGCTGGGGCGGGTAGAGGCGGTTGGCCGGGTCGTTGGGATTGAACAGGACGCCGATTTCCTCGGAGAGCGTGCCGCCGAGCCAATCGAGGAAGTGGCGGTACGCGGCGTCCTGCTGGCCGGCCTTGTGGAGTTTCTCATCCTTCGGGTGGTCGGCCAGGTAGAAGAAGAAGCCCTGGGATTTCAGGCCGCGGCTGACGGCCTCACGGATGAGGCCGCGGGCCTCCATCATCTTGTAGGCGCACAGGCGGTTGAGGTGGGTGAAGGCGATTTCGCGGACGAGTTGCTCCAGGGCCTCGCGGGGCTTGAGGCCGACGGCCTTGATGTGCTCCAGGTGGTCGAGGAGGTCGTGGCGGAGGGCGCGGTCCTCGTCGGTCAGGTGCCCCATGCGGGCGTCGTCCTCGACGTGGACGTCGTCTTTCCTGCCCGCGGCGTAGATGCCGAAGCGCCCCTGAAGGGCCTGCGCGGTGGCGTCCTCCAGCAGCCTGCGGCACTGGGTGACGACGTTGCGCAACCTGTTGCGGACGGCCTGGTCCATGTATCACTCCACCACGATCTTGACGCCTTCGTCCAGCAACTTGAGCAGATGGTCCTGGAGGCGGGCCACGGCCTGCTTCACCTGGTCGGCTGACTCGAAGGAGCCGGAGAGGAACTCGGCCACGCGGACGCGCTTGATCTTGACCTCGGGCGGCGTGGTGAGGCGCTGGATTTCGGAGACGACCTTGGCGAACAGGCCGCCGAGGGCTTCGAGGTCTGATTCCATCTGGTTGACGCTGGCGCGGCAGGCGGCGCAGGTGAGGCTTGTCGGCGGGAAGTCGTCGGCGGCGCAGCCACGCGAGGCCAGGGGGTACAGCACCGGCTCGCGCGTGGATTCGGGGACCTGCTGCCACTCCGGGCGGCCCTTGATCTTGTCGATGGCCTCCTGGTACTGCGCCGCGCGGTCGGCGTGGGTCTTTTCGTAGAGAGCGCGGTAGGCGGCCACGACCTCCTTCGTCGCCGACTCGATCTCGGCCATGGCGTCAAAGAACGTTTCGGATTGGATAAGGTCGTGGACGCGCTGGCCCTTGGCGGCGAGTTCTGTTTCTCCGTGGGCTTCCAGTTGGAGCCGCATCTCGCCGGCCGCAAGACGCGCCAACTGGAGAATTTCCAGCCCTTTCTCGGTGAGGGCGTCGGCGATTCTGCGAATGCGGTCGCGGCCTTCTTTGAGCGAGACTGCCCCAGCGGCAAGGATGCTCACGCAATCATCGGCGGAGCCCGTAGTGATGCTCTCCAACTCCTCGCGGTAGGCTTCCACGGCGGAGATAATCGGGAGGCCGTGCGCCCGAACCTGAGCCTCCACGGGCACGACTTGTTTGAGTTCCTCTTCGGCGAAGGTCTTTGCAGCGGCGGCGATGGCGCTCTTCTCCACCTCGGTGGTCTTGCCGGTCAGTCCCTCGTAGCAATGGACGGCCTGGGTCAGCGTCTTGAGGTCGATGGGCTTGACCGGCGTGAAGCGGGCGGACTTGAACTTGGTGTTGTTCACGAACGGCTCGCGGCTGCTGGGGTCGGTGAAGGAGTCGAACTTCTGGCCGCCGAAGGAGACCTCGATCACCCCGGCGCGGAATAGGACGGCCAGGACGAGGCGGAGCATGTCGCGCTCCCATCCGTAGGGAGCATGGTTGAACCGCTGTTCGAGGGACCGGCCGAGGCACGCGTCAAGGTTGCCGTACTCGCTCTGGCTTACCAGGTAGTCACGGACTTCCTTGGCGACGTCGGCGGCCGGGTTCGGGATGTGCTTGGTGCCCTCCTTCGTGACCAGGGCCAGGCCGCGGTCGCCCGCATAGAAGACCTGCGGGAGGGCGGTCAGGTCCGCGGCCTTCAAGAAGAGGTCGGGCTCATCGCCCCGCAAGGGCCGCGACCCCATCTCCAGTTTGGGATAGAGGTCCGGCACGACCTGGTCGAGCAATTTGCGGATGATCTCGCTGAGGGTCTTGCCCAACGACGCGGCCTCACGCGCCACGCCGCGGAACATCCCCGTTCCCTTCTGTAGCGCCTCGACGAGCTTAGCCTGGAGGCGCGATTCAAGGCCCATGACGGCGTTCTTCTCGTCCTGGAGGCAGGTGGCCTCCTCGTGCGTGATCTTGCTCTGCGCCCGCAGTTGGTCGTATTTCTCGACCATCCTTCTGGATGCGTAGAGTTGGGCCACGAGCTCGTCGATTTCGCCCGTCAATGCGGCCACCCAGTAAAGATCATTTTCGTGAGCCTTCTGGCGGCTCTCGTCCCTTGCCTCGTCGAGGCGCTTGGGCAGGTCCGCATCGTCCTCGGCAATCGCCAGGGACAGCGTGATGTCGCCCTCGTCGCCGACAGTCATGCCATCCACGCTGATACCGACGCGGAACGTGCGACAATCCTTGTGGCGATAAGTGCGCAGAGACGGCTCGCCAAAGATATTTTTGAGGGTTTCCCGGATGATTTCGTTGCGGTCGCGCGGCCTGGGGTCGTGGGCCTTCTTCTCGGTCTCCCAGTTCTTTTCCTGCGCCGTTTGCAGTTTCCACCCGTCCTCCGTGTCACGGATGAACTGCGCCTCGTGCAGCTTCTTGAGGGCGGCCCGGACCTGAGACAGGGGCGCGGCATCACCAATCTTGTCAACCATAAAGGCCGCGATGTTTGCCTCTGTGCGGGGGAGGTCGCGCACGAACTCCAGAAGGCATATCACCTTGGCGACGCGAAGCGCCCATTTCCGGGCGTCCGGGTCAGACTTGAACCGCTCGCTTATCTCGTGGATGTCGGTCCGTCGTTCGTTCGACAGGTTGCCTTCGACCAGTTCGTACACGCGGTCCAGCGTGACCAGCGTGCCGACGGGGGCCTTGGCAAGGGCCGTCCGGTCGGACACTAACATCTCATAGGCTTGCTTGATGACCGTGCGGTTGCTCCCGCCGAGGTGCCTCGGAGCCCCCGGCTGAAGCCGGATGCCGGACATGATGCTAATACACAGGTCCACGTAGTGCGGCGGATACGGGTAGAACTGGATAAAGTCTTCTTCGCTGACGTGGGTCTGGCGAGAGGTGCGCTCGAGGCGCAAAGCTGCATTCAATGAACCCTGATTCTCGGCGTAGAGCCGCTTCAGCAGCGATAAGGCCCCGTCCTTCTTGGCTAGGACTCTCCTGGTCGCCACTTCGCGGATGTCGGACGGCGCAAGGTCGATGCGATGTCGGAAGCGGTCTTGCAACTTGGCCAGTTCGACGCGTTTGGAATCGATGGCGGCCACCACCTCGTCCAGCTTCTCCTGGGAGGTCACGACGATCCAGCACGGTGCGGGAATCTTCTTGGCCTTGAGGAGGTTCCGGCCGACCTTGCCGAACTCCTCGACCGTCGCTCGGAGGTCCTCGATCTTGTCCCCGCTCCGTGCCACGTGTTGACCGACCTCGTCGATCACCAGGACGAAGGCCTTTCCTGGACGGCGACGCCCGAAAAGTTCAAACGTGCGCTGAACGACCTTGCTGACCGTGATGCTGGCGTCGCGGTTGCGCTGCGTGCGCGCCCAGGAATCTGCAGCGGGGTAAAGTGCGGGGTCAAGGGCGTGCAAAACGGCACTCGCCCTGGAAAGCCGCTGAGCGCCCTTGCGCACAATCCGCCAGTCCTGTTTGTGAATCTCCTTGCACTTGGCAATGAACTGATCGAGCTTGCCTTCCGCCTCCAGTTCGATTTCCAACTCGGCGATGTCGAAGTCTTCGGCGTAATCGAGTTCCCTCAGGACGACGGCGTAGATGAACTCCGCAATCCGCTGCGTAACGCGCCGGGTGTCCTGCTCCTTCGCAATGTCGAACAGGATGACCTCTGTTGGGTATTGCACGTTGATAAGGTCGAGCAGGTTCCGCACCTGCGGATGGTCAACTTGCTGCTTGAAGAGGTCGGCAAAGCTCTTCCCAAGAACCTTTCGGTTCTGCAAAGCGTATCCGAAGTTTTTGGCAAAGGAACTCTTGCCGGAGCCGAAGAAGCCGGATACCCAGACGCCAACGCTCTCATGGGGTTCGGCGGGTGCGTCAGCCACCGCCTTGAGGAGGGTGGCATACTGGTCACGGATGCTGTCCGTGGCCACGTACTCCGTGATTTCCGAGTACACGGAGTGTTCGTCGCTCTGGTCGACCTGAATGATCTCCTCGATCTTCCGGCTCAGGTCACGCGTAAGCAAGTCGCCAATGGTCTGCATGCCTTGTCCTCTGGCTTATCCGTAAATCTTGACCCTGTAGTTTCCAAGGGCATCGCGATCCTTGAGTGCCATGAACCTGAGCCCGGTCGTCCCTTCGATGGAACCGGGATAGAAGAGAATAGTGGTAACCCGCGTCTTGCCCTGCATCTCGTCCAAGAGCTTTGACATGTGGTAGATGCCCGGGGCCATAGCAGCAGCTCTCGTCAGAAACGCGACGTCGGCTACCCCGGAAATCTGCTCAAGGTGCTCGGCCACAAGCTGAGCCAGGGGACGCCAATCTCGGTCCGAGAGATAGGTTGTCACCTGTTCCTGAGCTGCGACAAAACCCCGCTCCTTCTCCAAATCGACGACCGGGTCGATGCCCTCGGACTCCTCGATAGCCTTCCACAAGAAGACCGACATGGGGATGATGGATACCCTCCTTCCACTCTCTTTCAGCCGCGTGGCCATGAGTCTTGCTTCTCTGCGCAGAGTCCATTCTTCTTCCGGGTCGTAGCGGAAAATGGCAAACGGAAGATCGTGATAGGCGCTGATCCGGGGCGGATCGGCCTTCAGATCTTCTTCCAGCAGTTCAATTCGCTGCGCGAGCGAGGACATCCGCATACTCCTCTAGCGTCGGTGCAGGGAAGGTCAGACGGGTGACGCTCCCCGCAGCGTGGTATTCCAGCAGGCCGTGCTGATGTGCATCGACCAGAAACCGCTCGACACCCTCTCGTGGGAGGAAGAACAGCTTCCAGTCCGCCATGTCCAGAAGCTTCGCTCCCGACGCCTGTTTCTGCTTGAGGTAGAAGACGATGTAGCAAAAGGCCTGCAGCGGAAGATAGGCGGGGGCTATGCGCTTGTTGACCGCCCCCTGCAGCACGCCGAAATCACGAAGCGCCGACAAGAGCCCTTGTACAACGCGCCGCAGGGTGCCATCGTTCCAGATACTTGTGGTCTTACCTGCCATGACCCATTGCCGGAGCGTCCGATGCACCTCGGCCACACTCACCTGGGTCACGCCCCGTGCCCACTGGGGAACGAGGATTTCCAAGACGACATCGCGCAACAGCGAGTCTGCTCGCGCGGCGTGGAAGTACAGTATCCTATCGATGCTATTCCCGTTGCAGCGGTTTCTGACGAGGCGCGCCAGGGCTTTGGCGACTGATTCCTCGCCAAGGTAGCGTTGCCGGAAGATGGCCAGAATATCCTCGGTTCGTGAACGGGATGGTTTCCCCAGGAGATTTCGGCGGCGTATCTGACGAAGGTTCTCAGCCACGGACTGCTCAGGGTCCCAACAGGACAGCAGCGCCTTCGTGTCAGGAAGAAGTGCTCCTGCTTTGATGATCTTCGTGGTGTACGGCGACGGAGGACAATCCACCGTGGCCTGTCCACGTCTATTTGGCTTGCCGTCTTGCATTGCCTCTTGTTCCCATGGTTGAGTCTTCGCCTGCTCCTCCGGCACGGACCCATTCGTCGACCTCTGAGAGCTTGAAACGAAAGAGGCGTCCCACCCTGTGGGCGGGCAGCCGTTTCTTGTCGACCCACCGGTACACGGAGTCCTTGTTCACGCCGAGGTGGGTGGCCACTTCCTCAACACTGACCCAACGTTCTTCAGCGGTCATCTTGGTCCTTCCTCGCTGGGCAATGGCCCGGAACTCGGACCTAAACCAAAGAAAGCCAACCAAAGTATACGAAGTCCGACAGGCATTGCAAGAGGGAACTGGCCGGAACAGCGGTCTCGCCCTAATCTTTAGCGAAGCGAAGGATTTTGCCGTTTTGGGTGAAAAAAGCGTGAATGGGGAGTGGGGGATGTACCGTGCATGGCGGACAACTGACCGTGGCGGCGGTGTTGGAGCGGTTCGGGTTGAAGAAGCGTGTGAACGCCGAGCGAGCGCTGGATCCGCTCGAAACGATAGCCCCATGTGGCCCCTGAAGACCTGCCTCGGTGGGGTGTTCGTCCTCTCCGGCCCCTTCCCCAAGCCCAAATCTCCCTTCACTAAAGATTAGGGTAAAACGGAGAATCGACTCGACCCAGAG
>Ga0209101_1002468_pt1 | contig 12172 bp, 9 predicted proteins | sample ConPoolayeCmetaG_FD_185481 | JGI IMG/M metagenome (GOLD analysis project Ga0209101, IMG submission 185481) | Hot spring microbial mat communities from California, USA to study Microbial Dark Matter (Phase II) - Cone Pool mat layer C metaG... ... | reverse complement strand
CGTAGGGCAGGCCGCTGTTGACGATATAGTCGGCGCTGACGTTTTGGGGGATGATGTGGCGCATCTCGCTGCTGCGCACATAATGCCAGTGCTCCAGCGTGCGCTGCGGGTCGTAGGCGCGGTGGGCCGCGTCGCGCAGCATGCGCCGCATCAGGCGCAGGTCGGTCCAGCGCACGTAACGGCCGTCCGGCCCCTTCATCTGCAGCAACGGCTCGATGTAGAGCTTGAACTTGAGGCGGTCATCGATCCCCGCCGTCATCTGCGGGTAGAGGCCGTGCAGGCTGTCGATCAGGATCAGGTCCTCCGGACCGACGCGCATGGGCGTCTGATTGTCGCGCCGCGTGCCGGTCTTGAAATCGTAAAAGGGGATCAACACCTCCTCGCCGGCGATCAGGCGTTGCAGATGCTCGTTGATCAGGTCCAGGTCGAGGGCCTGGGGCGTCTCGAAATCATAGTCGCCAAACTCGTCCCTGGGGTGCAGCTCCAGGTCGAAAAAGTAGTTGTCGACCGTCAGCGGCACCAGCGTGAGGCCCATCTGGCGCAAGAGATGGCTGAGCTTGGCCGTCGTCGTCGTCTTGCCGGAGGAGGAAGGGCCAGCGATGATGACCAGGCGCACCTGGCCGCGCCGTTCGCGGACGATCTCGGCGGCAGTGGTGATGTCCTCCGTGTAGGCACGGTCGGTCTCGCGGACGATCTGGACGAACTCGCCGCGCTCGATGCGGGCGTTGAGCCGCTCGACCGTGTGCAGGTCGTGCGTCACGCTCCAGTCGAGCACCTCCCAGATTTTGCGCCAGGGGATGTTGTCGCAGGGCAGCGTCGAGCGGCGGGCGCGCTCCTGGCGCTCGCGCATGCGCTCGTTGCGGTAGAGGATGTAGGCTTTGGCCGTGCGGGCGTGGCCGTTTTCGATGAGCACCTTTTCGACCACGTCCTGGATCTCTTCGACAGTGGGAATGTGATCGGGCGGCAGGGTTTCTTCCAGCAGGGCAACGACCTGATCGGCCAACCCCTCGGCGATGGAGCGGTCACGGCCGCCAACGGCCACCGCAGCGCGATAGATGGCGTTCGTGATGCGCAGCTTGTTGAAGGGCACCACAGCGCCGGTGCGCTTGACCACATGGGTCAGCCTGGACATGCTCCCCTCCCCGCGAAGGATTACGGCTGAGCCAGACCTTCCTGCCGGGCGACCGCCTCGGCGGCGGCCATGATGTTGGCAATCGAACGCAACTCCAGCGCCCCGCGGCTGGCGTTAAAGAGGCGGCTCTGGGCTGCATGGTGCCCACTGAGGGGAACATAGTACGTCCTCGAAGGGGCAAAGTTATACCAGCTATGAATACGAGCCGGTTCGGCGTAACGGACGATCAGCAGCCGTCCTTCGGCATATAGCCGTTCCAGCGTTGCATCAGAAAGTCCCACCTGGCCAGGGTAGCCCTTCACATGGGCAAAATCCTGGCGGACCGCCGCATCGAGCAGCTCATAGCCAGCAGATCCCGCTTCCAGCATGACATGTCCGCCATCCCAGTACAGCTCGATCGACTTGGCCTCTGCGGAGAAAACAGGCACGAACCACAGCCCGTCGCCCGTCAGGATCGCCGTGGCGGCCCAGGCGACAACGACGACCACCGCGATCAAGACCACCAGCGCCAGCAAAGGGGATGTCCCTTTCATCTCTTCCTCATTTGTGACTGCAGGACACGGATGACACAGATTTCACGGATGAACACAATGTCAGGCGCAGTCTCCCTTCATAAACCAAGAATGATGGACAACGCTTTCGCTATCTGTTGAAGGTCTGGGTCATCCAAATGCCCAAGAATCTTGATGATCCGACGCTTGTCAATTACCCGTATCTGCTCACAAAGCACAACCGAATCCTGGCTCAAGCCGCCGACCCCTGCAGGAACAAACACATGCGAAGGCAAAAGCGCGCGCCGAATCTTTGTTGTAAACGGCGCAATGATGGTATGGGGACTGACAGCGTTGGCACGGTCAATCTGTAATACCACGGCAGGACGCACCCCGGCTTGTTCCGTGCCGACCACAGGGTTCAGGTCGCATAGTACGACATCACCACGCATAACGGTTACCATTGAATTTCCCCGCGTGCCAGACGATTCTCATAGTCTTCAAGCCCAGCCAGGTAATCGGAGAAACCCGACTCGGAAAGTTCCAGTGCTTCCGTAAACTGATTCCACAGTTGCCAGCGGGTAACGTCTTGTCTCATCAGTAAGAAATCTACGAAATCACTCACTTCTTGGACAAGCGATTCGGGCAACTGGCGAATCTTGGTTACAGTTATATCATAGACACTCATGCGTTTGCTCCTTCTTGTCGCTGCGCCTGACTCCTGTTACAAGTCCGTGTCTATCCGCCCCATCCGTGTTCTCCGTGTCTCACCAGGAGTCAACCTGTTATGAAACATCCGTCGCTCTTTCCCGTTTTACCACAAAGACGCAAAGAACGCAAAGTTGCCTTTGCGTCCTCTGCATCCCTGGGACAGACAACAGAACTTATTCCAGCAGCCAGCAGGCCACAAAGTGGCCGCTGCCATAATCCTTGAAGGGCGGCTCTTCCTGGCTGCAGCGCTCCATAGCAAACCGACAACGGGGATGGAAGCGACAGCCAGCGGGTGGGTTGACCGGGCTGGGCACGTCGCCCTTGAGGATGATGCGCTCGCGGCGGATGCGGGGGTTGGGAATGGGGATCGCTGACATCAGCGCCTGAGTGTAGGGATGCTGCGGATGCTCGAACAGTTCCCACCGCTCGGCCAGCTCGACCATCTTGCCCAGGTACATCACCGCCACGCGGTCGGAGATGTGCTCGACCACGCTGAGGTTATGGGCGATGAACAGGTAGGTCAGGCCCTGCTCGTCCTGCAAGTCCATCAGGATATTGAGCACCTGCGACTGGACAGAGACATCGAGAGCCGAGACCGGCTCGTCGCAGACGATAAACTTGGGGCGCAGGACGAGGGCGCGGGCGATGCCGATGCGCTGTCGTTGCCCGCCGGAGAACTCGTGCGGGTAGCGACGGGCGTGGTCGGGGCGCAACTGCACTGCCGCCAGGGCCTGCAACACCGCCTCGTACCGCTCCTGCCGGTCGCCGATGCCGTGGACCGCCAGCCCCTCGGCGATGGAATCGCCGATCGGCATGCGCGGGTCGAGCGAGGAGAAGGGGTCCTGAAAGACGATCTGCATGTCGCGGCGAATCCGCTTCAGATCCGCCCCCTTCAGAGAAAAGACGTCTTTCCCATCGAACATCACGCTGCCTCGGGTGGCCGGGATGAGACGCAGGATCGTCCGCCCTACAGTGGTCTTGCCGCAGCCAGACTCACCGACCAGTCCCACCGTCTCGCCGCGTTTCACCGAAAAGCTCACCCCATCCACAGCCCGCACATTGGCCACCACACGCTGGAAAAGGCCCTTTTTGATCGGAAAATACTTGACCAGGTCCCGAACGACCAGCAAATCCCCATCACGGCTCTGCACGTTCGACACAGTTGATTGCTCCATCATTCTCCCTCCAGGCAGTGGACTGAGGATCACTGGTACAACCAGCAGCGCACCTTGTGGCCGGGCTTGTACTCGACCAGGGCCGGATCTTGTTCGGTGCAGATGCTCAGATTGTGCTCGATGCGGGCCTCGCAGCGCGGGGCAAACTTGCATCCCGGCGGCAGGTTGATCAGGTTTGGCACCGTGCCCTTGATCACCGCCAGGCGCTCCTGCACCACACCCAGGACGGGGATGGACGCCAGCAGTCCCCGCGTATAGGGATGGATGGGGTCATCGAACAGGTCCGTCACCGTCGTCTGTTCGACGATCCGCCCGGCGTACATCACCGCCACCCGCTCGGCCATTTCGGAGATTACGCCCATGTCGTGCGTGATCAGGATGATCGACGTTTCCACCTTGCTGCGCAGCTCGCGCATCAGGTCGAGGATCTGCGCCTGGATGGTCACATCCAGCGCGGTGGTCGGCTCGTCGGCAATGAGGAGCTGGGGGGCGCAGGCCAGGGCCATGGCGATCATCACCCGCTGGGCCATGCCGCCCGACAGCTCGTGCGGGAAGGACATGGCCCGCTTCTCCGCTTCGGGGATACCGACCATCTTGAGCAGCTCGACTGCCCGTTCCCAGGCAGCTTTCTTGCTCAGGCCCTGGTGGACCTGCAGCACCTCGGCCACCTGTTCGCCGGCGCGGTAGACGGGGTTGAGGCAACTGACCGGCTGCTGAAAGATCATCGAGATCTGATTGCCGCGCACGCGGCCCATCTCGGTCTCGTTCAGCTCGAGCAGGTTCTGCCCTTCGAACCAGACCTCGCCCGATTCGATGCGGCCGGGGATGCCCACCAGCCGCATGATGGAGAAGGAAGCGACGCTCTTGCCGCAGCCCGACTCGCCCACCAGCCCCAGCACCTCGCCGCGCCGCACTTCCAGGTCCACGCCATCCACAGCTTTGACGACGCCGTCTTCCGTGTAGAAGTAGGTCCGCAGATCACGAACCTCCAGGATATTTTCGCTCTTGTTTTCCAAGGTCTATCCTCCTGCTGATTCAAGAAGCGCCAGCGTGGCGGCAGGTTACAGCTTCAGGCGCGGGTCGATCGCATCGCGCAACCCATCGCCGACATAGTTGAACGAGAGGGACGCAACAAAGATCGCCAGGCCCGGGAAAAAGACCTTCAGCGGCTGCAGCCACATGTCCCGCTGATAGTCAGCCAGCATATTCCCCCAGGTAGCGACCGGCGGCTGGATGCCAAAGCCCAGGAAGCTGAGCGCCGACTCCAGGATGATGTAACCGCCCAGGCCCAGCGTCGCATCCACGATCAGCGGGGGGAGGGAGTTGGGCAGCATATGGCGGACGATGATGCCCAGGTCCGACATCCCCAGCGCCCGCGAGGCCTCGGCAAACTCGCGCTCGCGCAGCGAGAGCACCATCCCCCGCGCCAGACGGCACGGCCCCATCCACCCAAACGCCGTCAGCACAAAGATCACGATCACCGTGCTGCTCCATTCCTCGGCCAGGCCAGGGATGCGCACGCCGCGCAGGATCGCCGAGAAGGCCAGCAGCAACGGCAGGAGCGGCAAGGTAATGAGAAACTCGGTCGTCCGCTGGATGAGATTATCGACCCAGCCACCATAGTAACCCGAGATGGCGCCGATGAACGCGCCAAAGATCTCGGTCAGGAAGGTGACCACGAAAGAGACCGTCAACGAGATGCGCCCGGCGTACAGCAGCCGACTCAACACATCTCGCCCGATCTCGTCCGTGCCCATCAGGTGCTGCAGAGAAGGCCTGGCGTTGCGGTTGGTGATTTCCTGGTCACGAACTGGGTCATAGGGAGCAATCACAGGAGCCAAAGCGCTCAAAATAATCAGGAGCAAGATCATCCCCCCGCAGATCAGGGCCAGCTTGTGGCGGCGGAAGCGCCGCCAGACGATCGAGAATTGGCTCTCGGGCTTGGCCGAAAGCGTGCCTTCGAATTCGAGTTCTGCGACAGCCATGCTTGCCTCCTCAGTCCTAGTCGAAGCGGATGCGCGGGTCAACCAGCGTGTAGAGAATGTCGCCCAGCAGCGTGGCCACGACCACCAGCACCGCCGTAATCAACAACAGGGTCATCGCCACCGGCCAGTCCGATTGCACCAGCGCTTCATAGTAGAGGCGGCCGATGCCGTGGTAGCTAAAGACCGTCTCGGTGATCGTCGCGCCGCCAAAGATGCTGGGCAACTGGAAGACGACGATGGTAATCAGGGGGATCAAGGCGTTGCGCAGGGCGTGCTTGAACAGCACCACGCGCTCGCGCAACCCCTTTGCCCGCGCCGTGCGGACATAATCCTGCCGCAGAACCTCCAGCATCGACGAGCGCGTGAAGCGGCTCCAGCCAGCCATATAGAGCAGGCTCAGCACCATCATCGGCATGAGAAGATGCACCGCCCGATCGACCCACCCGCCGGGCGCCGCGTTCAGGAGGGCCAGCAACTGCCCCTCGGGCGCAGGACGCACCATCACCACGCCGCCTGACGGCATATACGGTAGCCCCCATTCGCGGAATTTGTAGGAAAAAAGAAGGATCATCATCAGGCCGAACCAAAAGACCGGCATTGAAGAGCCGAAGAAGGTAAAGGTGGTGACGATATAGTCCAGCACCGAATACTGTTTGACCGCGGACAGGATGCCGATGGGCAAAGCGACAACGAGGGAAACCACCGTCGCCAGCGTCATCAGCAAGACCGTGTTGCCCAGGCGGCTCTTGACCAGCATGATGACCGGCTGCCCATTGGCCAGCTTCCACGAGACGCCCCAATCCAGCCGCACCACGCCGCGGTTAGTGCCGTGGAAGCCGGCGTAGCGGCCCAGGATGCCTTTGTAGGGATTGAACAGCCAGCCCACGTTGAGCCACGCCCCATCCTCCGGGCGAGGCGAAGCGCCAGGGATGACAAACTCGGTGTCCGCTGTCGTATGGACGACCAGCGTCCCGGCAGCCCCGACGCGCTCGACCTCGATGTCGGCCCCACGGACACGGACGACGCGGAACACCTGCACGTCAGAGGGAGGAGTGCCGGTTGGCTTTGCCTCGACATAGGTCGCCTGGAAGACCCCCTCCGCGTTCGTGGCCCCACGTACCCAGAGCGGATAGGTCGGGCGGAGCAGGGCCGCGTTCGGTTCGACCCAGAAGCGGACGTGGGTTTCCTCATTGACCGCATAGCCGCGCGGCGCAAGCGACATCCAGTCCGCGCCCAGCCAGTCGTCGCCGATCATCCAGGTGATGTAGCGGAGAGCGAGCGGCTTGTCGATGCCCAGATAAGCCTCCAGACGGGCGATGTCGGCCTCGGTCACCCGCTGCCGCCGGTCGGCGCTGGCCGTACGCAGGCCAGAGAGCGGACCGCCGGGGGCAACGTTCAGCAGCGCATAGATGGCCATCGTGGCCAGCAGAACGACCAGGATCATCTGAAAGAAACGTCGGATCAGATATGCCGTCATGCCATTCTCCCTTCACGGAAATCAGGGAGCCTCCGCGGTCTGCCCGAGATGTCCGCTCCAGCGACTCATTTCCCGGCGACCTCGGAGGCCCTGATCCTATCATTTGGTGGTGGCGGCCGCCCCGTGGGCAGCCGCCACCCCAGTTCAGTCAACCAGCCGCACTACTGGCTCAGATCAAAGCTCTCGATGTTCCACATCTCGCTGTTGGCGGTCGAGTCCATAATGAACCCGGTCACCTCGGGGCGAGTGGCGGCGATCTTCAGGCGCAGATAGAGCGGCAGCGAGGGGATGTCACGGTTGAAGATGGCCTGCGCCAACTTGTGGTTCTGCTCGTACTCTGGCGTGCCGGGCAGGGACTGCAGGGCAGCCGAGCAGGCGGCGTCGAACTCGGGGTTCGAGTAGCCGATGTTGTTCTGGCCAGCCCAGCCGTTCTCCTCGCTGGGGATCTGGTTGCTCATGTACAGGCCGCAGGGCGGCTCGACGCCGGTCAGCCAGGTGAAGGTGCCCACGTCATAGTGGCGGCCGAAGAGCGGTCCCTCGGGGCCATCGGCGAACCACTGGCTGGCGGGCATGTTGTTCAGGGTGATGTTGAAGCCGCACTGAGCCAACTGCTGCTGGAAGATCTGCATGTACTGGACGCGCAGAGCGGCGGTAGTGCTGCCCCAGGTGAAGGCCAGCGGGGTGCCATCGGCGGCGATGCCGCAGCCATTGCACTCGCGGACGCCGTCACCATTGGTGTCGGTCCAGCCCATCTCCTCCAACAAGGCCATCGCCCCCTCAGGATCGTAGGGGAGCACCTCCAGATCCGGGTTGTACATCGGGTGCACCGGCGGGATGTAGGAAGCGGGGATGATGGAGCGGCCGTACAACAGCTCGTCGATCACGGCCTGGCGGTCCAGGCACATGCCGATGGCGCGGCGCATGCGCACGTCCTCGAAAAAGTCGGGGCGCTGCGCGGCGTACTCCTCGACGGGGTTGATGCAAAAGTCGAGGTGCTCGAAAGCCGTGCCGGTCACAAAGTACGGCTTGAGGATGCCTGCTTCCTCGTACACGTTGAGCAATTCGGCCACCGTGTCCAGGCTCAGGTCCTGGGTCAGGATGTCGCAGTCACCGGCCAGCAGCGCGGCGACAGCAACGTTCGGGTCCTCGCCGACAAAGCGGAAGACGATCGTGTCGATGTAGGGCAGGCCCTCGTCAGCGCGGAAGTAGTAGGGGTTGCGCTCCACAGTGATGTGGTCGCCGGTCACCCACTCGACGATGTTAAAGGCGCCGTAGCCCATGGGCAGGCGGGAGGACATCTCGGCGGAGACCAGGTCAGCCGCCGGGGTCGAGCCCCACAGATGACGCGGCAGCGGCGTCCAAAAGTTGCTGAAGTAGACGCTGTCGCGATAGCCGGGCAGGCCGGTCCACACAGTGGTCAGATCATCAACCGCCACGTAGGACTCGGTGCGCTCGCCGGTGTAGCGGCTGGGGTTGGGGGTGTCGGGATCCATGTACAGCTCGAAGGAGTAGACCGAGTCATCCGCCGTGACGGGCGTGCCATCGCCCCACTTCAGGTCATCGAGCATCTTGAAGGTAACGACCATCTGCTCCATCTGGATCGTGCCGACCTCGGGCGTCCAGGCGATGGCGCAGTCGTTGGCATAGCAGCCGGCAGGACGCAGCCAGACCGTCTCGGTGATGTCGGCGGTCAGGTCCACGACGGTGTCGTAAGAGTCGGTGGCATCGAGCACGCCGTTTTCGTTGTCATCGGAGCCGGCGAGCACGCGGCTGCCAACACCCACGTCCACGGTCTGGATCACCGCATCGCCATCGGCTATCGAGGGCAGCTTTTCCAGGATGACGGGCTGATAGCCAAAGCTGACGTTGTCGATGGGGCCGTCATAGATGGCGTTCTGGATATGGCTGGCGGCCAGCATCGCGCCACCGTAGAGGTACAGCGTGTCCGGTTCCTGGCCCATGCAGACCACCATCGTCTTCGGCGCTGCGGGCGGGGCCGCTGTGGGCGCCTCTGTAGGCGGCGTGGTCGGCTGACCCGGCTGAGCGGGAGTCGTCGGGGCAGGCGTGGGCTGGCAGGCCGCCAACAGCATGACAGCAACGATCACCAGGCCCAACACCAACATCCATTTCTTGCTAGACATTGCTTCTCCTCCTAAAAAGTGAGTCTATGTTTTGTTCCAAACGAACGAATTGGAGGGTTACCCCCTCTTGATTCTCTTCTATGCGCTATCCCAGGCATCACCTCCTTCCCGAACCTCCAAAGAACCGTGTCAGGGTAAGGATCAGCTCTCCAAACGTCGCCCATTATACTCAAATAAAGGCAGAACGCAAATGCCCTGAAAGTGTCCTGCTCAAGGCATTTCCCTTTTATATATACTCCCAACAAGCTTACCAGGTTCACCCGCACGCGCCGCCCTTGCGGGCATCCAGCACGGTCAGAGACCGCGCCAGGCACGGACTCTGCCGTCGCGCGCGGCCTCCCACCGCGCACAACAATATAGGGCGGGCTTTACAGCCCGCCCTATATTCACGTCCGCCGCATCAACCCTGCCGGGCCGCTTCTCGCCGCTTTTCTGCCAGGCGCAGGGCCTTGCGCCGCTTGCGCCGCGAGGCGACCAGCGTCGTGCCGCGCATGGTCGGGTCCAGCGCGTCACGCAGGCCATCGCCGAGAAAGTTGAAGGCCAGCATCGTCAGTGTGATCGCCAGACCGGGGAAGATGGTCAGGTGCGGCGTGGCGCGCAGGCCGCGCCAGCCCTCGTTGACCATCTGCCCCCAGCTCGGATAGGGCGGCGGGACGCCCAGGCCGATAAAACTCAGCGTCGCTTCGGTGAGGATGAGGCCAGGGATGCCCAGCGTCAGCGAGACAATGGCCGGTCCCAGGCTGTTGGGCAGCAGGTGGCGCGAGATGATCCGCCCGCTGCCGGCGCCCACCATCCGGGCCGCCAGCACGAACTCTTTCTCGCGCAAGGAGAGGAACTGGCCGCGGATCAGCCGCGCCATGCCCATCCAGCCCACAATACCAATGGCGATAAAGATGTTGACCATGCCCTGAATGGCGCTCTCCGACGGCAGCACCACCATGATCAGGATGATGAACAACAGCGTCGGGAAGCCGTACATGACATCGACGAAACGCATCATGAGATTGTCGATGCGCCCGCCCAGGTAGCCCGAGATCGAGCCATAGGTGATGCCGATGACCAGCGAGGTCAGTGAACCGACCACAGCCACGGTCAGCGAGATGCGCACCCCCCACCAGATGCGGCTGAACACATCCCGCCCCAGCTTGTCCGTGCCCATAATGTGATCCGGCCAGGTTGGACCAATCCGCACGCTGTCATAGTCCGCCTCGCGGTAGCTGTAGAAAAAGGGCAACACGCGGCCAAAAGTGGGCAGCAAATCGGCGGTGACGAAGCAAAAGATCAGAATGCAAATAAAGATCAAACCGGCCACGGCCATGCGGTTGCGCAGCAACCGCCGCCAGGCATCCTGCCACAGGCTCACGCCTCGCTCGGCGAAACGAGCCTCTTCCTCTATCCTGGCCTGTTCCGAAGCATTGATTGAATTGGCACTCATCGAAAGGCTCCCCCTCTCTATTCAAAACGGATGCGCGGGTCTATGACGCCGTAAGCAATGTCCACCAGCAGGTTGAAAAGGACCAGCGCCACCGAATAGATCAAGATCGTGCCCATAATCAGCATATAGTCACGGTCCGTCACTGCGCTGACGAAGAACTTGCCGATGCCGCCGATGGAAAAGACCCATTCGACCAGGAACGAGCCGGTCAGCCAGGCGGCCATCATCGGGCCCAGCACCGTGGTGACGGGGATGAGCGAGTTTTTGAGCGCGTGCCGCAACACGACGACCCGTTCCGAAAGGCCCTTGGCCCGCGCGGTGCGGATATAGTCGGCGCGGATGACCTCGAGCATGCTGGCCCGCGTCAGGCGAGCGATAAAGGCCATGCCGCCTGTGCCCAGTGTGATGGCCGGCATGATCACCTGCTTCCAGTCTTCTCCCCAGCCATAAGTGGGCAGCCACCCCAGCTTGAGGGCAAAGATGAGAATCAGGCCAATGCCCAACAGAAAGTTGGGCACCGAGACGCCCAACATGGAAACGAACATGGCCAGGTAGTCGACCCAGGTGTTCTGTTTGAGAGCGGAAATGATGCCCAGGGGAATCCCAACCGAAAGGGCCAAAAGGATGGAGACCATACCGACCTGCGCCGAGACCATGATCGGCGCCAGGGTGAGAAATCGTTTGACCGCCTCGAAGCGATGCCCCCAGTTGATATAGATCGTCCCGACGAGCTGGCCATTGGTACGGATCACCGTTGCCTGCCGGTCGAACAATCCTGGTTCTTCGGCAAAAGTCATCGAGCTGGCCTGGGAACCGAAAGTCTGATTCAATTCTTCACGCAGCACGTCGACCAAAAAGTTGCCGCCGAAGAGCATCGAGTTGACCGTCCGCCCGGGCCGCCGCAGCGAGGGGCCAAAATCGAGGTGAAGGATCAGCCGCCCCATATAGTTCAGATACTGTTGCCAGACCGGCTTATCGAGGCCGTATTTGGCCTCCATGTTGGCCTGGATTTCGGGCGGCACAGGCCGGCCTGATGCGCCAGCGGTGAAGGGGCCGCCCGGCACGAGCTGCATCGCGCCGAAGGTGACGATGCTCACCAGAATCAGCACCGGGATGCCCCAGAACAGCCGCCGAATGATGAATCTCTGCATGTCTCCACTCCCTCCAATTCTCCCCAGACGGGGGCGCTACCAACCCGGTCCCAAAACGGCGAACCCCTTTCGTCGTGTTGCGACCGGATTGGTACATCGCGTTCGTGGGAAGGGGAGGCTGGGGCCCCCACAGGAACCCCAGCTCTCCCGGTTCCCCAGAGACTGGCAACGAGCTAGTTATTGCACTCGTCCAGGGTCTCCAGGTAGGCACCCCACTCCATGTTGACGATGTTGACTTTGATGCCCAGGTTGGTCTCCCACTGCTCGCCGACGGCCTCGATGATGTCCTCGTTGCCGCGGTTGAACCACAGGTTGATGCTGATGTCGCCGGCATTACCAATGCCCATCTCGCTCATGGCAGCCTGCAGGTACTGCAGCGCGGCGTCGACGTTAAAGTCGTAGCCGGTATTGCCGCAGCCCTGGTAGCCGGGAATCTCGGGCGGGATCACGCCGCAGGCTTCCACGCGCCAGGGG
>Ga0209101_1002467_pt1 | contig 12172 bp, 7 predicted proteins | sample ConPoolayeCmetaG_FD_185481 | JGI IMG/M metagenome (GOLD analysis project Ga0209101, IMG submission 185481) | Hot spring microbial mat communities from California, USA to study Microbial Dark Matter (Phase II) - Cone Pool mat layer C metaG... ... | reverse complement strand
GTACCGGCACCTGCGAGATCTAACAGCAACTCGCGTTGCCTGCGCTAGTGTCCCCTATCTCGAATGATCGTCATAAGCCGGATTTCTATGGGCAGGGCGGAGTAATGCTACCGGCGCAGTCGGCGAAACGGCGCAACTTCCCGGGCCATCTTGATTAGAGTACCCCAGGCGCTGTGGAACACTGCCTCATCACTACGGTTTCTCTCTGTAGTTGCTGAACTGTTGGGCGACCGCGCGCAGCACAGTGATGATCGCCGCGGCAAGCAGCACCGTGATCGCCACATCGAGTACTGTATACGAAGCCCGCGTGAGTGCGTCGAGCCACGGGAACTTCAAGAGGATAACTATTCCCGACACAGCAGCCACGGCCAGGCACACCGTGAGGACCAAGGTAACAAGAATCCCGAAGGCAGAGCGTCGCTGGCCCTGGTCGGCAATGCACTGTCGCAATTCCCAAAGCCAGGCCGCGCAACCGACGATTATCACCGCCGCCGCTATGAGGAAATGATTGGCATCCAGCCATAGCCTCGTGGGAAGCATGTACTCGATCAACTGAGGCTGATAGAGCAAGTAGACCACACCTGCTACTGTTCCCGCGGCTAGTACCAGGGGAAGCACACGGGCGGCCAAAGGCACGCGCCGTCTGCCGAAGACCCACTGCACAGCCGAGCCGCCCCCCAGTGCTACCAAAGCACATGGGAACAGGAATATGAGGGAATAGAGACCGGGCTTGAGGTAGGCCTGGCAACATGCGGTAAGCATCACCACAGTGCCGCTGAGTCCCAGCCGCTTGTACTGGGGTTCGACCACCGGTTTGCCGTTCTCGTCGAATAGGTGAACCAGCGCCGGCGCGTAGAAGAACTCCGAGTCGGGCCTGTGGCAGTCGGTACATCCCCCGGCGCCCAGTGCGGCTTTGGCCGGCAACACGTCGTGGTTGTACTTATGCACGTTGGCGTAAGGGGATGTTTCCCATGGCTGCTTGGGCACAACCCGGTACTCGGTCCCCGAGCGATAGACACGATCATCCATCACCCAAACGACGCGTTTGCCTTGCATGGGGTATTTGACGTCGGCGAGCCTTTGGGTGACGGCCGCGATCAAGGCGTCGATTTCCTCGGGGCGATTGACTTCCGGTACGCCATCGCCAGTGTCGTCGGTGATCTTGGCCAATTGGGGATACTTGGTGGGATCTTCCTTGTGTGCCCGCCACATGCCCACGATGTCGCTCATCCGGGGCTGCATCAGGGCGGTTTGGCCGTCGATCTCGATGCCCGGCCATGCCGAATGCACCTGGTTGACCGGATAAATCTTGCCTTTGTATCGCACCAGCTTGGGCCGGAAGCGCTCGGTCGGTTTGTCGTCGTAGCCCATCATGTGCAAGTAACCGTAATGGTTGCGGAACTTCCAGTCTGGGCCGTAAAAGGTCCACAATCGCTTGCCGGGCTGATCGATCTTGGGAACTGTGTTGAACACATCCGAGGCCTGCACTTCGATGGGCATCACCATCCGCTGGGGAATGTGGCACGTCTGACACGCAATGGCTTCCAGATGCAGCGGTGGGAGCCATGTGTGCCGGGCAATCGGGGCGCCCATCCGGCCTGTGTCGTGACAATCATTGCAGGAAAGCATTGTGTTGTCCAAGTCGTTGCGCACCAGTCCACCGGGATCATCGCCTTTGCCGATCTGATGCACTTCTTTGCCGGCGATGCGCGGGTCGGTGGCGGAGCTGCCAGCCGGATGGCAGTCCACGCACTTCAGGCCTGCCCGCAAATGCACGTCGGTGCGCGGCGAAAAATTGGAGCCGCGTTTTTTCCAGCCGGGCTGGGCATGGCAGCTAAGGCAGGCCTCGTTGCGCGGTTGGCGGACGATGTGGGGTTCGATGGTTCCGTCGGGGTTGAACAACGCCTTGTTATAGTCCACCGTCACCGGTTCGGCTTTTTCAATCGACCCTTTGACCGTAGCGAACTTGGATCCGGCGGTTGCCGCCCAACGGAAGTTGCCTGCCGCAATATGCTTCTTGCGCAGCTCGTAACCGTAATTGGGCATGTGGCACAGCAAGCAATCGGCCTCTAGCACGCCGCTTTCGGTCCAGCGGGCTTTGTAGTAGTCGCCATCGAACTGGTTTTCGCCGCCGGAGGTGAAGCCGCTTTGCGGGTTCGCCATCCACTGGTCGTAACGTTTGCCTTCGCGGTCGTATTCGCCCGATCCGCCGCCAGGATGACAGCCGCCACACGGCGAAGTGAAGAACGTATAGGCTGTCATGTCCATCATGGCGGCCGAAGAGTTCTTCTTTGGCGACAGGTAACGGTAAAGCGGCGCAGGGGAACACCAGTTGCCGCCGAAGTTGCCCGGGCTTAATGCCCACAGAAAACGCTCGACCTGCTCTGCCGTGGGTTTTTCGCCCTGCCCCTGGGTGAAATGGAAGCCTTCGGTAATCTTATCGTAGTCGTGGCAAGCGCCGCAGGTTTTTTTGGGCGAATAGGGTTTGTCGGCGTTCTCACCCTTGACCGGGTCGATGATCTTGCCGTCTTCGTCGCGGAGATGGAACGGCGGACACACGCCGGCCGGCGGCGACTTGGGTGTCGGTTTGCCTGCGCCGGCTGCTAGCGCCTGGTCGCCGGTTCGGATAGCCACTGGTCCGCCCAGAACAGCCGCCAGAAGCACTGCCAATGACAGCCCTACAGATCGCGGTCGGAAAGCTGCTTGCATCACAGCACCTCCTTGGATTCTGAAACTGCGACGGCAAACTCGCTGACTGCCTGTTGCCCCGTGCCCCTGCTACGCAGTGGAAAAACGGGAAGCAGAATAGGAAGCAGAACAAACGCGTGTGGTCAGGCTCGGGACATCATTTCGGCATTCTCTCTAAGCATCGATTCGACACACTGAAGAAACCCTGTGATACACCCCACGCGCAGACGGTAATACACGTTGGCGCCACATTTGCGGCTGGCCACAATACCTGCCCCCTTGAGCGTGGACAAATGCCGCGAGACGGTGGATACGTCGGAACCGGTCATAGCCGCAAGCTGTTGCACCGAGCGCTCGCCATATTCGGCCAACTCGTCGACGATCATCAGCCGTGCCGGGCAGGCGAGCGCTTTGACGATGGCGGCCCGGGCTTCGTACTTGGCGCGATCACGGGTTGGACTCATCTGGATGAACCTCGTCGTCTGACAGCATGCCTGCGAATTGCTTGCATTATTGGCCAAATTGGCAAAAATGTCAATGCAGTTTCTCAGCACTGAATCACTGAACAAGTCGAGAATTGTGCGTTGACCGAAAATCTTGCTGTTACTACCATTCCGCTTGCTTTTCCCAGTTGTCTTTCAACAGTCAACCGCTGCTGTGCGCACAATTCCAGCCATGCTGCCAAATGCCACGATTGACCTGCGGCTGCGCCGCCAGGCGATCACCACCCGGTGGGCCTACTACACGGCTGTGCTGATCATTGTGGCTGCCGGTGGCGCAATGCCGTGCGAGGCTCAATCGCAAGAGACTGCCGCCCGCACGCCGGTAACGACCGATTTTACCCAAATCTCGCCGCTACCCGGCTTTTCCGACGCTCCAGCAGCGCCCGCAAACGGCGCACTGTCAGTCGCCAACGAGCATCCGCCCGTAGCGGTTATAGATCCCAAGACCGCGGAACTAGACCGACGCATCTCGGAGCTGGAGAGTGCCATTCAACGCCTTCACGCTCAGACCCAAGCCGAACGGAAAACAGCGGCAGGGCGTATGTCGCTGAACATCCGCGGGCACTTCATGTTCGACGCAGTCGCTTTCAGTCAGGACGCTGCGGACAGGCAGCGCTTCGATGAGCAGAACGGCGTGGATGTGCGCGTGGCTCGAGTCATTGTCGAAGGATCGGGAATGGATGTGATGAGCTACCGCGCAGAGTTCGACTACGTGCGGAGGATACTGGGAGATCTTTGGATCGGGGTGAGCGAATTGCCTCTATTGGGGAATGTCCGCGTAGGCTACCTCAAAGAACCCTTCAGCATGGAACAGATCGCCAGCCGAAAATACAACACCTTCCTGGAACGGTCGCTGGCCGAGGCCATCCACATTCCTCCACGCCGCCTGGGAATCATGGCATTCGACTCGAGTGAAAACCAGCGGCAGACCTGGGCAATCGGGCTATTTGCCGACGACCCGGGTATCACCTTCGTGCAGGACGACACATTTGGCGGTGCAGTCACCATGCGTACCACCTGGCTTCCCTGGTACGACGAAGCTACCCAGGGACGGGGACTTTTTCACGTGGGGCTTGCATACAGCCACCGCGAGTGCTTTCGCCATACCGCCCGCTTTCAGGCCCGACCTGAATCCTTCCTGGCATCCAATGCGATCGACACAGGGAACATTCCCGCCAACACGGTGGATTTGCTGGGAACGGAACTGGCCATTGTGTACGGGCCGTTTTCTGCCCAGTCGGAGTACATCGTCGGAATGATAGGACGTATCGGAGAGTCTCAGGCCGTTATCCAAGGTACATACGTGATAGTCAGCTACTTCCTTACCGGCGAAAATCGGAACTACTTGAAACCCCAAGGAGTCTTCGGACAAGTCAGGCCCTACGAGAACTTCTTTCGTGTGCGTACCGAGGATGGGAGGATACAGACTGGCAAAGGGGCCTGGGAAGTAAGATACCGGTACTCCTATCTGGACGCACTAGACGGCGGGAAGCTCTCTGGCGGCCGGATAGGCAACCACGGCGTGGGCGTCAACTGGTACCTTAACCCGTTCGCCAAGCTAATGCTCGAGTATATCTACTCCACCATCGATCGTCCCGAACGTCAATCAGCAGGCCATTTGCACATTTTCCAGATGCGCACCCAGATCGAATTCTAGAAGCCCCCAAGTGTCTCATTGCGTGGCTACTGACATTCGCGGTACGTGGTGACACGGAACACTAGGGAAAAGCATATATCAAGCGGCATTTACGATTCACAAAGATCACCAAGGGGGTGCTGAAATCTCCTATGCCACAAGGATACTGTGAAGTGGGTAAGCCGACTTGGTATCCACAGGCGTCCGGTGGAAACGAAAGCCCGCTCAATCCCAACCGGGGACCTCTGGAAGCTCGCTTGACGGCTGCTTGTCGGCGGGCGGCGGGCCCGATGATGGCCACTCGACAGCCGTTGGGGAATCGCCGGCCCCAGAAGGCTTTGGTGCTGCGGGAGGAGTGGAATCCGGCGGAGCGGCATCCTCGCCGAACGCTCCCGGCAAGTTCTCGTGCTCCATTCCCGCGTTGCCCCCGTCAACGGCCGCGTCGATGGCAGGGTTATCCGGCGTGCGCAGCAAGCGGTAGTTGTTGGGCGAGACGGCGTACAGCGGCGTTCCTTGTCGCGGCAGAGCTGACTGGTCCCATCGCAGGGCGGCGCGGGCGGGTGGAGATTCGCCGCGGGCCTTCAACATAGCCGCCCATTGCTCGTAGCCGATTGTGTTTGGCGGCGTCTGCCGCTGCTGATCGTCGATCACCCAGCAGTCTTCGAATCCTTCCAAAAAAGACCCTTCGCCGCGCCAAACGATGCGTCGGTACATCTCCTGGAGGCTGCCTTTGCCTGTTTGACGGATCAAGGGGTGCTCGGCGGTACCGATCAGTATGCTGTCGTCGCAGCGCACCTCTACCGACAACTGGTATGGCTGGTCAATGCTTGATTCGATGGCGCACACGCCCTGCGGGACTACCGCGGTCAAGTGTCGCAGGGTTATCGTTATCAGTTGCGAAGGCGTCGGCTCGCTGCCTGAGCCGGTGGCCCTCAGCAGCGGCTCGCTTACGGCCAGCAGCCCATTGCGCCACATAAGCTGGACTGGTTGTGCATCATCGACGTGCAAAAAGGCCGCTTCGCCTCGAGCCACACAGTCTTCCAGCGTGATGGTGGCGCCGTTGCCGTTGAGCTTGGCTGCTGCGCCCTTGTCATCCAGCCGCGGCTTGACGCGAAACACAGCCGTCTGCTGAATATCGCTGGCCAGCGCCGATGGGCCGCGGACAGTCAGCCAGCACTTGTTCAGTTCTATGGTCTTGCCGGGACTGAGTTCCACTAGAGTCCACTGCCCGGCAGCCTCCAACGGTACGTTCAGCTCCAGGGCCAAATTGACCAGCGTCAACCGCTCGCCCGCAAAGGTGAGCATTCCCAGCGAGTTGTCGGCCGCATAAGATGGGCTGGGGCGAAAGGCGATGACCGGGCTGTAGCCCTTGCCGCCGCGAATGGTCAGCCGTTGATTGGGAAGCTGAATGGGCTTGGTCGATTCCTGCGGGCCATTGAAACGCAGCTCGATAGTGTTGCCTTCTCCTTTGCGAGCGGCTTCAATGGCCTTTTCCAAGCTGGCGTAGCGGCGGGGAGCGCCGCCTACTGCGTCGACCACCAGCAAACTGCCCGGCAGCCCGGATTCGGTCGGCGCCAGTCCAGTTCCCGGCGCTGGCACCACCGGCGAGTCGCGCACGGTTTTCGACGGACTGGTCGGCGGCGGTGTGCCAGACTCGGCTCCGCCCTGCAAGTCCTGTTTCGGCAAGCTTGGCTGTTCCGGCACTGGGGGCTTGGGCGGCTGCGTCGCGGAAGGCGCGGAAGCCTGCGGTTGCTGCCCGGAAGGTTCCGAAGGCTGCGGCTGTGCTTCGGAAGGTCGCGGCTGTGGGGCGATGTCGGGCGGCGACGGACTGGCAGTTGGCTGCTCGCCCCCAGAAGTCCCAGCCGACTCCCCTTGCATGCCCAGCGACAGCGGCGCAGCAGCCCGCTGATTGACTATCGGCGGCTCATCGCGTGCGGCATCCAGGGTCCACACAACCTGTAGCGCCGCGACGATCAGCACCAGGGCCACAGCCGAGCACAACCAGGGAAAGTGCCGATAGGTGAAGGACTGTTTTCGCTCGGGAGCGCTGGCCAAGTAGCGGCTTGCCGCCCCGGCCAAAGGCAGGCCGTATAAACGCGCCAGGGAAATCAATTCGGCAATCAGCTCGCCTGGCGTTGCGTACCGATGGCGTGGGTCTTTGGCCAGCAACTTGCGCAGCACGCGGTTGACGTCTTCCGGCAGTTCGGGCCTCAGTTGGCGCACGTCGGGCGGTTGGTCGCCTTGGTGCTGAAGCAACTTTTGGAGCACCGTGCCCTCGGGAAACGGGGGGCGGCCGGTGAGCATGAAGTAAAAGGTGCAGCCCAGCGAATACAAGTCGCTGCGCACGTCGGCGCTGCGCGGATCGCGGGCCTGCTCGGGCGAAATGTAGTCGAACGTGCCCAATGTTACCCCGCTGGCGGTCAAATCCGCAGCGGCGTCGGACTGCCGCAACCGGGCAAGGCCCAGATCGATAAGCTTTGCACGGCCATCGGGCGTAACCAGAATGTTCGAGGGCTTGATGTCGCGATGCACCACGTCGCGGCTAGCGGCGTGCGCCAAAGCCTCGGCCACCTGGACGGTATAGTAGATGGCTTCGGCCAAAGGCAGCGGCCCACGCTGCTCGACCATGGTGCGAATGTTCACCCCCTCGATGAACTCGAATGCTATGTATTGCAGGCCGGCATCCTCGCCGACGTGATAAACCCGGGCAATGTTTTCGTGGTCGAGCCGGGCGGCCGATTGGGCTTCGTTTTGGAAACGCAGTCGGGTGTCGGGATCGGCTGCTTGTTCGGGCGGAAGCACTTTCAGGGCCACTGTGCGTCCCAGCCGGGTGTCCAGCGCTCGGAACACTCGTCCCATGCCGCCCCCGCCGACAAATTGCAACAGCTCGTAGTGGCCAAGCATATCGCCGGGCAACAGCTTGCCTTGCATCAAGCGCGAGGCGGTCTCGGCGGCCCTCTCGGGCGGCTGGATCGGCGGTTGGCGCGAGATGATCGTCGGCTGGTTGTCTTGCACCGCGATGACCCCACCGACCACTTGCGGCGTGCGCTCCGAAGCTCCCGGCAAGCTCCCCTGGCCCTGGGTTGCCATCCCAGGCGATTGCTGCTGGGCGCGAATGCTCGATGACGTGCCGCTCATCGGTTCCTCGCAGTCAACCGATCAGCCTTCACTGCGTACTCCCACCGCCCCGAAATGTTTGCGGCCACGGCGGCCGCAAACGACCATCGCACGCCCTAACCCCGACGGCTGTCGGCTCAGTCGAATCTTGCGCAACAGGCGAACGCCCGAAAGATGAGAAACCCGTTGGCAACTTCTCTCATGTTACTCCGGCCGGGGGAGGTCGTCAATCAAGCGCACCGGCCGAGCTGCCGACAGCAAACGCCGCTGCACCGCTTGTGCTTGGCGCGGGCAAGAACAAGTCATCGGCGCTGGGAAAAACGTCTCATTTCAACCAGTGCAAACCATATCTTGTTTTATGGCGATCGCTTGGGACCGACGCCGCAATCACCCGACCAAGTGCAGACAGCAAGCGCGAAATATCCAGCTTGCTGACCGGCCCGCAAGTGAGTTGCCAGGTTTGCCCCAACGCTGCCGGCTGTTGGCCGAAAAGTAGTCCATGCCTTATCAGATTCATTCCCATTTATTGCCTTATCAGGTTCATTTTGCATTTATTGAGAGTCCAGGCGCCCCTGCGCGGAACGCGGTGCGGCAGCGATCACGACTGCTGGCCGCACGACCACTACGGCGGGTGGCCCTCCTGATCACTCGGTAACATTTCGCGCACGGCGCGCACAAGTTACGCCCTCGGGGACCGACCGGCTATCACTTATTGTCATTAGCAACACGTGGTAACACGGAACACTAAGGAAAACCTAATATCAAGCGGTCACTACGATTAGCAATGATCAATGAGTGAAAACGCCGGCTGTCGGCAAGCCCAGATGCGTGTCAAACTGTTAGAAGACGATCTGGCACTTGGGCAATGCCTTGCGCAGTTGTTCCACGCCCTTTTCGGTCATCTGCGATTGCGTGAGCACCAGTCTTTTCAAGGTGGGAAGTTGCTTCAGGTACTCGATGCTCTTGTCGGTCACTTTGGTCAGTTCCAGATCGAGTGTTTCCAGTGCCGGAAGCTTCGCCAGGTGTTCCATGCCCGCGTCGCCCACGGCAGTGTCGGTCAGGCGCAAGTATTGAAGTGACTTGAGCCTGGCCAGCGCGGCCATGCCGCTATCGGTAACTTGCGTGTGCCACAGGTCGAGCCAGGCCAGCGAGTGCAACTGTGCCACGTGTTCCAGGGCGGCGTCGTCGATGGCGGTTTCCGAAAGGTTCAATCGCCGCAGCCCTTTAGCCCCCGTGATATGGGCCAGCCCGCTGCCGTTGATCGACAAATCGCGCAGATTCAACTGTCTGAGTTTTTGCAGCGGTTTGAGGTGCTTCAGGCCTTCGTCGGTAACATTGCTACAGCGGAAGATGGTAAGGTCTTCCAGGTTGGCCAGCTTGGGCAGCACCGCCAGGCCGTCGTCGCTGATCAAGGCGTCTTCGATCCACAAATTTATTAGGTTCGGCAGCGCCGCCAGCTTTTGCAGACCTTCGTCGCCCAGAACGGTTTGCCGCAATCGCAAAGCGCGCAGATTGTTCAATCCAGTGATGTGCTCCAGGCCTTCGTTATTGATGTAAACGCAGCCGCGGATGTCCAGCGACCGCAATTGTTTCATCTGGCCAATGTGTTTCAGTGCATCGTTGCCGATGTTGTTGTACAGCACTTCCAGGTACTGAATGCTGGGCATCTTGGCGATAACGGCCAGCGCGTCGTCGGTCATGTAGCTTGTGCGCTGGAGATTCAGAAGGCGGAGATTCTTGAGCGCCACCAGCTTGGCTATGCCTGCGTTGGTGGCGTCGGTGTTCTGGAGCACCAGCTCTACAAGCCCGGTCATCTTGCTGATGTGTTCGACGCCGGCATCGGTGATTTTCGCGCCGGAGACAGAGAGCTTCTTCAGCGTCGGTATCGAAGCAAGCAGCGCCAGGTCTTCGTCGCCGGCGCCGCAATCGATCAGGTTCACGCCCACCAGGTTCTTGGCATCGTCGTATTCCACGGTCCCCTGCAACTGTTCGATCCGCTTGACGACTGCGGCGATAGTATCGGCAGCCGGCGACTGGGCCGAAGTATCAGGCGCGCCTTTGGCCGCCGCAGGTTGCACCGGCAAAGCTCGGGCCCCAACTTGGTCAGCCACCACATTCTGCTGTTGCTGTCCGGCCTGGGCGATTTCGGCTGGTAGGGTAACTTCAGTGGTCGAGGCAGCGCCGTTCCGGCCGGCCGTTCCTGATCTCTCGTCGGGCGAATGCTCCGATGGGTTCTGAAGGGGTTTGTTTCCGGCTTCGCCCAGCAAAACACCTCCAGCGGCCGGAGTTTTGGCCGCTTGATCGGAACCGGCTTGAGCAACGGCGCTGGCCGGTTTATGGCCGCCGCCACAACCGATGGTCGTCACCGCGCATATCGCGGCAATCCAGCAAAACCGTTTCATTTTGTGCTGCTCCTGTGGTCTAGCGTGATGTAGTCTGTTGTCCGGCGATGTCGTTTACACGCATGAGCGCTATCGAATCTTATACATTGGGCGGGCGCGAATGGCATATTTTCGCACCAGAAAACCCGTTCATTTCGCCCCGCTCGAAGCATATATCATTCTCTACGCTTTGGTATAGTGCTACGGTTTTTTCACAGGTTACCGTTGAATGTGGCTTTGCAAGTGAAGATTGGAACGATATTACCTTGCTTGCGGATGATTGCCAGTCATTGTTGCCGACGTTCTTTGCTACCGACCCATGGCCGCATTTGGCGCGCCGATCGTCAATATCCCAGTGCGATGCCGCGGCGGCGCAACTCGGCTGCTAGTTGACGCGGGCCGGTGAACACTACTGCGTCGAACCCGGCAGACTGGGCAGCAGCCACGTGTGTCGGAGTATCGTCGGTGAAGAATATCTCCTGTGGCTGGCAACCAGCCAGTTCCGCAGCACGCTGATATGCCTCCGGTTGCGGCTTGCAGGCGTGCATTCGGTAGCTTAGCGCATGCACGGGAAATAATTCGGTCAGCATCTTGAAACGGCCGGCACAGTATTCCCAGTGCTGCTGACATGTATTGGAAAGTATCCCCAGCCGATGCCCGCACAGCGCTAAATGCGTTACGATCGGCGTCATTGCCACGGAAAGCTCGAAGATGGCGCTGGCGGCCCAGGCGAGTCGATGGTAGTCGGGCCGGGTGGATGTGGCCTGGCAAAACTCTTCGTAAAACTCCTGGCTGCTGATCTGACCCAGTTCGTAACGACGCTGGAGGTCGCCGCCGAAGACGACTTGGTGTACCCGCTCGGGCGTAATGCCCGCTGCTTCTCCCATCTGGCGGCACATCAATTGCACGTCAAAATCGACCAGAACTTTGCCCAGGTCGAGATATATGAACTTAGGGCGTGACATCGCTGTGGCGTCTACAATTCACATCCGCAATAAGTGGCGAGCGCATCCGCAATACGTGGCGACGCGTTCGACTAATAAAGTTTATGTAAACCGGTCGCTAACCATCGCGAAGAACAACAAGGCTATCGAAGTACTGCGAGCCACCGGCTGCTGCGTTGCGATAGATTGCGCTCCGCCGGGGCCGGCACGGGTTTAACCAACGAGGGCTGCAAAGTCATGGTGACGGCAGTTCTCGGATGAAAATATCCTTGTACCAGGCTTCCGCTGGTGGGCCGCCGTGGATTTGCAAACCGAGCAGGCCGGTTTGCGGAATCGACTCGTCCGGCTCGGTGTAATCGACCGTCTGCCGCCCGTTGATCCATAGTTGTATCCGCCGTCCTTCGCAACGGATGACGTACTGGTTCCAGTCGTCGGCTTTGACGAGCTTGCCGCGCTCGGCAGGGGGCGGACCGGCCAATACGCGGTTGCGCCGCGATTCGTCGTACAGACAACCCCAATAGCCGTCGCCCAGGTCGGCTTGATAGCCAATCATTTCGTGGTGATTCGGGATGCGCTGGCTGCGGATTTGCACACCGGCATTGGCGCCTTTGCCCAGCAATTTGAACTTCAACCGCAGCTCGAAGTTCGTGTAACTTTTGGTGGTGCATAGGAACTCGTTGCGGGGGACTTTTTCCTTGAGGCTGCCGCCAACGATCGCTCCGTCCTCGATGCGGAACGCCTTCAAATTGCCTTCCCAGCCATCGAACGTCTTGCCGTCGAACAGGCTCTTGAAACCTTCCGGCGCAGCTTCGGCTGCCCAACAGCAGGCAAACCCGGCCGGAAACGCGCCGCCCAGAATCACAATTGCCAACAACATGTTGCGCATTTGTTTTCCCTCCGGAT
>Ga0209101_1002466_pt1 | contig 12173 bp, 6 predicted proteins | sample ConPoolayeCmetaG_FD_185481 | JGI IMG/M metagenome (GOLD analysis project Ga0209101, IMG submission 185481) | Hot spring microbial mat communities from California, USA to study Microbial Dark Matter (Phase II) - Cone Pool mat layer C metaG... ... | reverse complement strand
CCTCAGTGCCCAACCTGCCGACCGGCTGGTGGCGTACCTGCCTTGTTTGGCCGAGCGGTTCAGGGATGTTCGCTTGACCGGTCCGATGTTCTTCAGCATGGGGCTGGAATCGGATCAGAGCCCCGCCGAGGACTCCGTGCTCTGGTGCCACGCATCCGTGCCGGAGTCATCGACCTTGACCGTCGGCGAGGTTTTCGTCAAGCCGATGAACCAACCCTTGTCGGGATCAGCCCGATTGGTGTTCGACCGTCGCGCTCCTACCGTGGCGCGTCAGGTCGGTGTGGACCTGCACTTGGGACCCTCGAGGATCCGGGTGGACCCGGCCATGTCAAGGGCACGCTTGTCCGTTCAGCGCACGGAACCCCAAGAGGGGGGCACCCCTCCCATCGACGATGCCGATCGGCTGGTTGCCCACGGGCACCTCGCCGCGACGTTGCACATCGAGAAGGTCGAGTCATTGCTCGACGCCATGCCGGAGCTGGCTCGACGATTCGAAACGGATCAGCCCGGACACGGTTTGAAGGGCGATTGCACGGTACGGCTGGAATCCAATCTGGCCTGCTTCGTCGTCGGCGGAAACGTACGCCCGGGGACGTGGCGGGTCCACGCGGCAGTGGAGGCGTCCAAGCTGGGAATCGATTGGGGCCAGGACCTGAGCAAACCCGCGGGCAGTCCAGCGGCCGTGGTGCTCGATTACCTTTTCGATCATTCCCTGACCGACCTTCAGCACAGGTACGATCTGTCCTTCAAACTGGCCGGGCTGGGCGGGCAGGGAGCGCTGGCCTGGGGAGGCGGTCGGGAACAGGTATGGGTAGACATGGACGTGTCGAACGTCGATCAGGCGCTTGGGCATGCGCCGTCCCTCCGGAACCGGTTGAGCGAGTTCCGCCTGAAGGGCGGGGCGTCGGTTGCCTTCCGGTCGCAACGGGATCCCCGGCGGCATGTCCTGAGCTTCACGGCGGATGCAGGTTCCCTCGGAGTTTACATATCCGGGCGGGACCCGATCGACAAACCTCCGGGGGTTCCGTGCCGTTTGGCGGCCACGGTCGAAAGCCTTCCCGAGATTGATCCGTCGGTGCCCCACGAGATGACCATCCGGGAGGTGCTGGCCACCATCGCCTCGTGTCAGTTCCGGGCGATCGACGGGCGGATCGTCACCCAACCGGGGACCCATGAGAAGTTGACCGGCGACTACATCGCCCGGAACCCCCGATGGTGGGTGACCGGCAGTCCGCTGCAAGAGGTGGCGTTGTCGACGGTCGGGACGGTCGTCATGGATTCCACGCTGCGGTCGCTCTGCCCCGCCGTCGATCGTCTGGCCCAAAAGTACGACCTGATGGGCGTGGCGGAGGCGGCGGTTCGGCTGGGGATCGACCGTCGAGGCGTCCGCTTGGCCGGACGCGTCGACGCGGATCGGATTAACTTGAATGCCTCTCCACACCTGGTCAAGGCCCCGGGCACGCGGCTGAGGATCGCCTTCGACCTGGCCAGCCGCGAACCCTCCGGCCGGGAGGGATCGACCACCGAATTCGTCCTCCACGAGTGTGACGTGGAGGCATGGGACATGCGGTTCAGCGGTACGGGCGACTTTTGGCTCCAGCACGATCCCGAAGGGGGGACACCCCGCCTGGGCGGATTCACGCTGTCCGCCGGTTATCAGGTGCCGCAACTGGCCCATCTCCAGAAGATGATGCCCACACTGCCGTCCGAGTCGCTCGCCGGGAGTCTGACCGGAAACGTCTCGTTGGCCGCAGAGGGGGACCAGTTCCGACTGGGTCCGTCCAGCCTGGCGGCCAAAAACGTCGTGACGAGACTCGGCAAGACGGAGGTGGAGATCGACGGCCAGATGGAGGTCTCCAGCGACCGGATCGACTGCGATGAGCTGCGCGTCCGCGTCGGTCGAAACGGGCTGAAACTGGCCGCCCATGTCGAGCAGATCAGCCAGAACCCCCGCGGGAGCGTCTTTCTCATCGCGGACGATGTGGACCTCGACGAGCTCCGCCGCTTTCTGGACGACCTGCAACCTTCGGAGACCTCCAGCCGGCCGGGCGACGAGGACCGCATCATCAAGGCGCAGCCTGTTTTCGAGTTCCTCAAGCGGTGCGACCTGGCCGGGCGGGCGCACATCGGGCAAGCCCGGTTGACCGGCGAGAAGACGCGCAAGGTGTTCACAGTTCAAGAGCTGATCAGCGACTTCAAGGTGGCCGCCGGCCGCGTGGTGGTGCCCTTCACGTGCGCGATGAACGGCGGGCTGGTGGACGGCGAATTCGCCCTGACCGCGGACGAGCGGAACCCGTACTTCGATCTGAAGTACAAAGCCGTCAAGGTGGGAGCGGAGGATGACGTCCGGGCGATGGTTCTCTACGACTTCCCCGGTCTGCACGCCACCGGACCGGTCACGCTGATCGACAGCACCCGTCAGCGATTCTTCAACGAACCGGGTGTGCTGAACTATCCCGTCGGCGAGGGCGAATGGATCATCGACGGCGGCGCCTATGTGGGACGTTCGGCCCCGCTGTGGCTGACGCGGATCTTCCCGGGGTTGAACACCGCACGGTATGAGTTCACCCGCATGCACGACTGGTTCAAGAAGCACGCGGACGGTCGGATCGATCACCACATGGTCTACCGGGGCGCCTACTACAACGTCTATATGAAAGGGTACAGTCTGCCGGACGGACAGAGTTACTATGAGGTCGGCATCGACTTGCTGGCCGGTTACGAGAGCAAGTACTGGAGCGAGACCGGACAGGGACGGGTGGCGCTGTTCACGGCCGACGCGCTCGTGCAGGACGGCGTGGAGGTCCGCAAGGACATCCGCTTCGTCCCGCTGCACCGGGTGATCTACGACGTGTTCCTGCGGAGCAACGTGGTCACGGCCGCCTACTACACCATCAAGAAACAAGTGACAAAACAGCCGTAGGAATCGAAGGCGAGGGAGTCGCACGTGTCGTTCGGGGATCTTCGGTCGTTCGTCGAGGCCTTGGAGCAGCGGGGGCAGCTCAAGCGAATTCGCGTGCCGGTGGACCCGGAGCTCGAGATCACCGAGATCACCGATCGGATGTGCAAGTCCCCAGCCCCCCCTACCGACCCGGGGCCTCCTAAGACGGACCCGATTCACGGGGATCGTGGAGGGTATGCCCTTCTGTTTGAGAACGTTCGCGGGCACCGCATGCCCGTTCTGATCAACGCCTACGGCAGTTATGAGCGGGTGCGGTTGGCGCTGGGGTGTGGTGACCTGCAGGAACTGGCGGATCGGATCGCCGCACTGCTCCGCCCCGAGATCCCGGCGACGTTTGTGGAGAAGATCAAACGCGTCCCGGAGTTGGTGAGGTTGGCAGGACTGTCGCCGAAGGTCGTCGGTTCGGGTCCGTGCCAGGAGGTCGTGCGGACCGATGAGGCTGACCTTTTCGATCTGCCCGCGCTCAAGTGTTGGCCTCAGGACGGCGGGCGCTACATCACGCTCGGGGGCGTCTACACCAAGGACCCCCACACGGGGGATCGCAACGTCGGCATGTATCGCGTCCAACTGTTCGAGCCGAAGCTGGCCGCGATGCACTGGCACCCGCATCACGACGGAGCCAGACACTTCCGGATGTACCACCGGTTGGGCCGGCGCATGCCCGTCGCCGTCGTTTTGGGCGGCGAGAGCGTTTTGCCCTATGCGGCCACGTGCCCGCTCCCGCCGGGTGTCAGCGAACTGCTCCTCGCCGGATTCCTGCAGGGTCGCGCCGTCGAACTGGTCCGATGCCGCACGATCGACATGGAGGTGCCCGCCAGCGCGGAGATCGTCATCGAGGGGTACGTAGACCCGTCCGAGCCGATGATTCGGGAGGGTCCCTTCGGCGATCACACGGGTTTCTACTCGTTGCCCGATCTGTTCCCGCGATATCACGTGACCGCCATCACGCATCGGCGCCATCCGATTTACCCCACGTGCGTCGTCGGCAAGCCGCCGATGGAGGACTACTACCTCGGCAAGGCGACGGAGCGGATCTTCCTGCCGCTGTTGCAGGCGATGGTACCGGATATCCTCGACTACCACCTGCCGATGTTCGGTGCCTTCCACAACGGCGTGTTCGTCAAGATCCGCAAGGAGTATCCGTATCAGGCCCGAAAGGTCATGCACGCCCTGTGGGGCGCCGGACAGATGATGTTCTGCAAGTTCATCGTGGTGGTGGACGAGGACGTGAACGTGCACGATGAACAGGATGTCCTGTTCCACATGGGGGCGAACGTCGATCCGCGCCGGGACACCGTCGTCGTCGACGGTCCCCTGGATATCCTCGACCACGCCGCACCGGCGTGCGGTGCCGGCAGCAAGATGGGCATCGATGCGACCCGCAAGATCCCCGGCGAGGGTCCCGTCCGCCCCTGGCCCGACGAGCTGATCATGTCGCCTCAGATCGTCGAACGCGTCACCGCGCGGTGGGCTGAGTACGGCCTGACCTAGCCCCTTTAACCTCCATTGGGGAAAACGAAAGGAGCGTGCCTCCGGCGCGCCGACCTTGTTCCGACAAGGGGAAGGCCGCCCGATGAATCGCGAGGGTGCGGAGGATACCCGAGAGGAGGGTTCATCTTTTGCGGGGCACCCCATCCCCCAAAGACATCGCGTTCTTGTCGAAGGTTCTTCCCGACCGATCGCTTCGAGGACTTTACAGAAAACCGCCCCGCGTAGACACTGTTGCCGTCGCGGCGATCGTCGTCGCGGGCGTCGGATTCGCAGACGCGGAGTGGGTCGGATTCCCAAACGTGGAGCCTTGAGTCAGCCATGACCTCTTCAGGTACCCGCTTTTTGTACGTATTTCCCGAGGGGCTGCACAACGAGATGGTCAGCCGGGTCTATCAGAGCCGCGGCTACGACAAGGAGGAGTCGGACATCGCCGCGTATTACGCCGGTCTGGCCAGCCGGTACGGCATCAAGACGCACGCGGCGCTCAAGGCGCTGCACCTGGAACACCTGTTCGGGACCGGTTGCGGATTGGCCAAACCGGGCGCCAAGATCGAGGAGATCGACACGGGGTATCCGGCCGTCGGCAAGATCAACGCCCATTACAAGCTCGGTCAACCCGTCGCGCGGCGCGCGATGGAAATGGCCATGGAGCGCGCGGACCGGTACGGCATCGGTCTGGTCGTGGTCGACAGGCCCTTCCACTATCTCTGGGGCGGGGGATACGTCCTGGAGGCGGCTTTGAAAGGATACATCGCCTACACGAACTGCACGGCCACGCTGGCCGAGGTCGTCCCCTTCGGCGGCAAGTACCCGACGATGGGTACGAATCCGCATAGCTGGGCGTTTCCCACGCAGGACCTCGTCGGGCATGTCGTTCTGATCGACTGGGCGACCTCCGCCGTCGCCATGGGGCGGGTTCAGCAACTCAAACGCGAGGGGCTCCCCCTCCCGCCGGAGGTCGCCATCGACAAGGACGGCGCCTTCACCACGGACCCCGACCGCGTCTTCGGGTTGATGCCGTTCGGCGGCAAGGTCGGGGGACACAAGGGCTACGGTCTGAGCCTGGTGGACGAGCTGTACGCGGCGTACATCGGCGGCGGGTTGCCGACGCTCCGCGGGCATCGGGACGAGACGGGGGACGGGCGGAACCGGGCGAGTTGCTACGTCTTCCAGGCGATCAAGCCGGAGGCCCTCGCCGCCGCGTCGTTCACGTCCCGCACGGAACAGGACGCGAACGTCAAGGCCGTGCTTCAGGACATCCTGGGTCACGGCAACGACAAGGCGATTCTGCCGGGCAAGCTTGAACACGAGGCCTTCCTCCGTTCGCGCACGGAGGGCGGGCTGCTCTTTACGGAGGCCGAGATCCGGGAGTTCGCCGAAGTCTTCGACAAGGCCGGGGTGAAGGGCTTCGATCCGAAGGCGCTGCGAAAAATCGTCGGCTGAGCGGTACGAACGACCCTTTCCATAATCCAGACCGGGAGGTACCCATGTGCGCGTGGACGATTTCCAAGGACGAGATCCGAGAGCGGCGGGACCGGATTGCCCCGTACCTTCGCAGGAAGCTTTTGCCCTTCTGGCTGAACAACTCGGTGGATCGCAAGTACGGCGGGTTTCTGACGTACTTCGACCGGAACGGCAAGCCCACGGGCGTGACGGACAAGACCCTCGTCCAGCAGACGCGGATGATCTTCACGATGGCGTCGGCCCACCGGTACGGTCTGGGCGACGGGCAGTGCGCCCGACTGGCCGAAGAGGGCGCGGAGTTTCTCGTCAAACACTTCTGGGATCGCCAGTACGGCGGGTGGTATTGGATCTGCGCCCAGGACGGCACGCCCATCGACGACAGCAAGATCATCTACGGGCACGACTTCGCGATGTACTGTTTGTCCGAACTGGCGCTGGCCACGGGGAGCGAACTCGCCCGTGAATACGCACTGAAGACCTACGACGAGCTGGCCCGTAACGTCATCGACACGCGGTACGGGGGATACTACGAGATGTTGCACCGTGATTGGTCGATCAAGCCGGGTGGGGTCTACGGCGGCGACCGCAAGTCGCTCGACGTGCACATGCACATGATGGAGGCCCTGACGGTGCTCTACGAGCTCACGCGGAGCCACGTGCACCGCCGCCGGCTGCTCGAGACGATCGACCTGCTGAACACCAAGATGCTCTTTCCGAAGTTCGGCACGGGCATCGCCCAGTTCTCGCATGCGTTCGAGCCGCTGCGGGCGATCCTCTTTAAGAACGTCTGGGGGAGCGACCGCGACGCCGAAGAAGACGAAGGCCGGCCGCTCAACAACACCAACTACGGGCACAACATCGAATATGCCTGGCTGCTCAACCACGCCTCGAAGATCCTCGGTGAGCACTCCGGCGACTACACCGAGGTCATCCGCCGGCTCATCGACCACGCGATCCAATGGGGCATCGACTGGGAGTACGGCGGCATCTACGTCGAGGGGCCGAACGACGGACCGGCCACGCAGACGCTCAAGGAGTTCTGGCAGCAGGCCGAGGCGCTCGTCGGGTTGCTTGACGGCTGCCTGCTGTTTAAGGACGACAAGTACTGGAAGGCCTTCGTCAACGTGCACGACTTCGTCTGGAACCACGTGATCAACCACGACGTCGGCGAGTGGTACGCCCTGTGCGAGCGCGACGGCCGGGTGAAATGGGACTACCTCGGCCACGCCTGGAAGATCAGCTACCACACGGTTCGCTCGACGATCCAAACGGAGCGCCGGCTGAACATGCTCCTGGGCGAGGCGTGACGGTTCGCTTGGTGCCGCGGGCTAAGGTTGTTCGTCACCCGGTAGGGTTCGCCATGCGGACCACAATGCAGAGGGATCTGCCATTTCTGAGCGATCCACATGGGGAGACCCTACTCAACCAATCACCCACGAAGCGGCACACGCTCGTCCTGATGGCGTAGCGTATCGCGTGCTGTCGCAGGCCCGAAGGGCCTCAGGAAAACGGCAGACATGTTGTCAGGCCCGAAGGGCCGCAAGAGAATGGCACGTACGTTGTCAGGCCCGAAGGGCCTAAAGAGAATAGCCGGGGGCGGAGCGAAGCGGAGCCCCCGGAACGCACGCCCCCCCATTCCTCCAAGCCCTGAAAGGGCGAAATAACATGCCGCAATCACTTGCCTGTGTCCTCGTCCACATCGTCTTCAGCACCAAGAACCGCGTGCGGTGGATCGCGGAAGACATCGAACCGGAACTGCACGCCTACCTCGGAGGGATTTGCAGGAACGCAGACTCGCCCGCGTTGGCCGTCGGTGGAACCGACGACCATGTTCACCTCCTGTGTTCCCTGGCCCGGACCCTGTCCCTTTCCGAGCTTCTTCAAGAAATCAAGACCGGTTCGTCAACATGGATAAAGACGAGGGGAGCGGACTACGCCGGTTTCCACTGGCAGGACGGCTACTCGGCCTTTTCGATCGGGCGATCGGGCGAACGCGATGTCCGCAGGTACATTGCCCGGCAGAAGGAACACCACCGTCGTGTCTCTTTCCAAGACGAGCTGCGGGCGTTTCTGCGGAAATACGGCATCGAGTATGACGAACGCTACATCTGGGATTGACCGTTGTCGTATTGCGCCCCTTCAGGGCTTCCCTGTGATGGCGCATCGCCCTCCGGGGGCTGCGCTGCGCTCCGCCCCCGGCTACGTTATTTCGCCCTTTCAGGGCATGGGAGGGGGGCCGTCCGGAACCGGAGCCGTTGGGGCCCGGCGATTCTCTCATACCCCTTCGGGGCAGCACAGCCACCATCGGCTTTGATCACATCGATGCGGAGTACCTGTTTCCGGCGCGGCATTCCGTTCGCCACAGCTCCAGAGCAGTTGCGCATGAGCCTTCGGTGCACCCGTAGATGACGAAAACGGGCGGCGGCGGCACGCGGCACGGCCATCTTGGCCGTGACCCCTTCGTAGCGTGGGCATCCTGCCCATGACCACGGCTGAGGTGCCCCGCCCCTTCAGGGGTGGGGGCGCGATTTTGCACGCGGGCGCACCGCTCGGGCTTCCCAATCGCGCCCCCATCGCTGAAGCGATGGGCCACCCGCCCATGAACATCACGGGCGGGACGCCCGTGCTACAGCGCATTTTCGGAGCAGGGGCACAACGTCTCCGAGCACACGTCTTTCCACCCGAGTTGTCGTGCCTTTCCCGACTTGGGATCGTCCAGGTTCGATGGGGTTCGCGTCGGTGCGCGGATCGGGCGGAGGCGTTCTTGGCCGTCGGCGGGTAGCGGGGCTTGATGGGAATGACCGTCAGTGCATGTCGCCCAGGTGAGCGGCCTGAAGGACGCTGATGGCCAGGGCCTGCTGGAGCTGTCGGATGTCGATCGACTCGTCGGCGCTGTGGGCGTGCTGGAGCTCCCCGGGGCCGAAGGTCACGACGTCGTGTCCGGCCAGGGCGAACAGCCTCGCATCGCAGCTCACCCGCCAAGCCGCCGGCTCGGGCCAGGGCGACCCCAACGCACCGAACGCCGCCTCGAACGACGTCATGGCCGGACAGTCGGGTGGTGAGGCGTAGGCCTCGTTGTGCAGCTTGTCGAACGTCATCTCGATCATCCCCTCCGCGTACGGGATCCGGCGGAACTCGCAGTACTCTCGGACGCCGCGCCGCGCCGCTTCCGTCAGCCGTTGGCGGAGCTGAGCCATCGGATGGGTGGGCTGAAACCCCTGTCCGCCCTCCAGCACGATCCGATCGAGCATCTCCGGTGCGTCGGCGAGATAGCCTTTGGCCGTCACGCCGGGGTAGTTCCGAACCACCCTCAGGAGGGCAAGGATCAGGAACGCCGCCTTGGTAATCGCGCCGTCGCACTGGGCGATGGCTCCCATGTGACCGGCCTTGCCGTAGACATCCAACCGATAGACCAACGCGTCACGGGTCGGCTCGAACGTCAGCTTGTAGTGCTCCGGCACCTTGTGCCGGCCGGTCACCGGATCCACTTCCTTGCTCTTGTCACCGTAGATCCGCACGTACTCGCTCAGGGCGGCCTCGAGGACCTCGGTCATCCGCATGGCGATGCGTTCCGGGTTGGCGGAGGCATGGGCTTCGATCTTGACGGCGACGTGGTCATTCACAGCCGAGGGGTGTTTGCCGTAACAACCCAGGATCCCGTGACTGGTCTGGACGTGATCGGGGCGGAACAGCGGATGTCGGCTTTCGGCCTTGATCTTCAACCCCTCCTCTTCCAGTGATCGGACGACGAAAGGCCACATCTCCATCGGCTGGGCGATCGGATTCCCACCTCGGGTCAGCGTGCACTTGTACCACATCGCCCCACGGTTGGCCGGATGCGGAATGTTGTTCGTAATTTCGTGGACGATGGTCTGCCACCCCGCGAAACGCCGGTCGCGGGTCATCGACAGCGAGCCGTTTCCGCCCATCTCTTCGTCGATGACGAACTGATAGACGCGGTCCTGGGCGAAGCCGAGGCCCGATCCGTTGCGGATCTCGCCAAGCAGTTTGATCTGGGCCAGCAGAAGGGCGATTTGCCCCTTGGCGTCGCAGGCGCCGCGTCCGTAGAGTCGCTGCCCGTCGCTCCGCGGCTCAATCCACCCGGCCACGGTGTCCACGTGGGCGTTGTAGATCGCCGGCCGCCCCTGGGGTCGCGGGGCATCGGCCGGGAAGATCGCAATCAGGTTGTGGCGGTTGCGGTAGACTTCGGCAGCCGGCAGGGGTTCCGGTCGATCCGCCGTGACCGTGTAATACGGTTGGCTGTAGTTGGGATCCGCAGCGATCTCCGGGTCAATCGGAACGCGTTCGATCCGCACGCCATCACCGCACAATCCCCGGAGCTCGCTTTCGATGACCCGGAAGATCCGTTCCTCTCGAGCCGCCATTTCGGACGGATCGGCTGTGGGTGTGGTGTCGATCTCCACGAGTTCTCGAAGGAGGTTCCGGCAATAGGCGGCATACTCATCGCTGAAGGCGCGCCGTTTGACCAATTCAACGACCTGCGGGGGAAACGGGTTCGTCATCCGGTGTTCTCCGTTGGATGGGAATCACGCGGTCATCGCGACACGGACGGCACATAGAGGTTCAGACGCTGCTCGGGCGGACACACCGCCATCCGGTAGCCGATCGCGGCGTTGAGGCGACGCCGGCCGGCATCGTCGGCCAAGTCCAGCAGGGCATCGAACAATTGGACTCCTCCGGTCCCCCTTCGCCGCTCGCACCAGCGGACGAACAGGGGGGCTTCGCGGCCAATGAGGTCCCCGACCCAAAGAAGCTGGTTCTCGTGATCGACGCGGACCTGCTTCGGATCGTTCACGGTTGCGGCGGCTACCGCCGAAAGCTGACGATCGAGCGTATCCGGTTGAAACGGCCGGTCGCTGAGCATCGTATCCGCCCTGGCAGGGCACAGCGCGAGCAGGGTCCGCACGTCCGACCCGCCCTCGACCACCAGGCGGCGACGAATGTCGGCCAGCGTTACGAGACGCCCGTGAAAGCGAAACCGGTACTCGTCTTCATGGGGCGCTCGCGCCTTGGTTATGTCGCCTCCCGTGGCCAGATATCGCTCAAGTCCCGCGCGCATGGCCAGGGCGTTGTAGGCGTTGATCAGTCGCGCCGTCCGCACCGCACCGGTGTCCTTCGGTTCGGGCTCTGCGGCCAGAAGGGTCAATACATGGTCCAGGTTCTCCGGTCGCTCCGCCAGTCGGGCGTAATCCACCCGTCCGTCGCGGACGCTGGCTTGGAGGCACCGCGCCCACGCCCAGGGATCGTCGGAAGGTGCCGCGTGGTTCGGATCTTGAGAGCGGATCGGACCCAAGAGGGGTCCGGTGCAGCCTACAAGGTTGGGCAGACAGACCAGCATTCCTCCCAAGATGGCGGCGAATCCGGCCTTCATTGCGTCCAATGCCGTCATTTCCGTGCACACGCAACGGGAGTGGTTCATTTTAGCGAGGCGCCACAGCCCGTCGAGTCCCCAGCCGGTATAATGTTGTTCTGGAACAGGAGGCAAGCTGGCCCATGAACGAGACGCCATTGGGAGGTAACGGGGCCGCGGAACGGCCTGCGGGGCGGAGTCCCACCACCGTGCCGCCGTCGCACGCCACCGACCCGGAAGATGACGTTCGCATGGTCGAGGCACTCGGGCAATCGTACCGGCGGATCACGGAGGAGTTGGCCAAGGTCATCGTCGGTATGGAGGACGTGATCGAGCAGGTCCTGGTGGCCATGTTCTGCCGGGGACACTGCATCCTCGAAGGGGTGCCGGGTCTGGCCAAGACGCTGCTCATCAGCACGATCGCCCGTGTGCTGCATCTGTCCTTCAAGCGCATCCAGTTCACGCCCGACCTGATGCCGGCCGACATCACGGGCACGGACGTGCTGGAAGAAGACCGCACGACCGGAAAACGGGTCTTCCGATTCGTCCCCGGGCCGATCTTTGCCAACATGATCCTGGCCGACGAGATCAACCGAACGCCGCCGAAGACGCAGGCCGCTCTGTTGGAGGCCATGCAGGAGCACCAGGTCACCGTGGGGGAGAGCACGTTTCGCTTGTCGGAACCGTTCTTCGTGCTCGCCACCCAGAACCCCATCGAGCAGGAAGGCACCTACCCGTTGCCGGAGGCGCAGCTCGATCGGTTTATGTTCAAGATCCGCGTCGGGTATCCGTCGGTCGAGGACGAGCTGGCCATCATGAAGCGGGTCACCAGCCACTACGCGTCGGAGCTGGAAGCGGTTTTGACGGGCGAGCAGATCCTTGGGC
>Ga0209101_1002465_pt1 | contig 12178 bp, 11 predicted proteins | sample ConPoolayeCmetaG_FD_185481 | JGI IMG/M metagenome (GOLD analysis project Ga0209101, IMG submission 185481) | Hot spring microbial mat communities from California, USA to study Microbial Dark Matter (Phase II) - Cone Pool mat layer C metaG... ... | reverse complement strand
GCGTTTCGATAGCGTCGGCGTGCGTCGCGGTGCTGCGCATGGCGAGTGTATACGTCCGTGCGCGCTCCCGGCGCAAGGGCTAAATCGCAAAAATCTGAAAACATTTTGCACTCGGGTGAAGTGTTACCTTTTTCCGAAGATCACGACCGCGGTGGAGGCAACGCGCGGGATCACGCGGCTGAAGGAGGACCTCGACCGCCTCGATACGGTGGAGAAGGCGGCCCGCGACTACCAAACGGCGATGAACAATCTCCTCAACGACTGGCTCGCGCTTGAGGATTTGGGCATCCAGCGTGGGAGGACCGGTGAAGCGGTGCTCGACGAGGTGCGGGGTGAGGCGCTCGAGTCAATGGAGGAGACCACGAAACTAGCCCAGCGAGCGCAGCACGGCCTAGCGTTCGCCGCCCGTTTCCTCACGGCGGGGTTGGCCGTCGCGGTGGTGATCGGGGTGTTGCTGGCCGTCACCATCACCCGCAGCATTACCCGGCCGATCAATCGCATCGTGGCGGCGCTGACCGAGGGCGCGAACCAGGTCGGCGACGCGGCGGGGCAAGTGTCGGGGGCCAGCCAGCAACTCGCGGCCGGCGCCAGCGAGCAGGCCTCGTCCCTCGAGGAGACCTCCAGCGCGCTGGAGGAGATGGCGGCGATGACCCGCAAGAACGCGGAGAACGCCGCGCAGGCCAACGAGCTGGCCAGCCAAGCGCGTGAGGCGGCGGCGGGCGGCGAGCAGATCATGCGCCAGCTCAACGACACGATGGCGGGCATCAACGAGTCCAGCGAGCAAGTGCGCAAGATTATCAAGGTCATCGAGGAGATCGCGTTTCAAACGAACCTCCTGGCGCTCAACGCGGCGGTCGAGGCAGCGCGCCGGCGAGCACGGCAAGGGCTTCGCCGTCGTGGCGGAGGAAGTGCGCAATCTGGCGCAGCGCTGCGCCACGGCGGCCAAGGACACCACCGGCCTGATCGAAGGCGCCGTCCAGCGTTCTCAGCAGGGCACGTAGGTGGCCGGCGAGGTGGGCCGGTCGCTCACCGCGATCGTCGCGCAGGTGACGAAGGTCTCCGACCTGATCAGCGGCATCGCTCAGGCCAGTCACGAACAGGCCCAGGGTGTCGATCAGGTCAACATCGCCGTCGCCCAGATGGACAAGGTCACGCAGCAGACCGCCGCCGGCGCTGAAGAGGCGGCTAGCGCCGCCGAGGAGCTCAGCTCGCAGGCCGAAACGCTGCGCGGGATGGTCCGGGAGCTCGAAACACTGGTCAACGGAGCACACAGCGCCTCGGCCTCGGCCTCCAAGTCGGACACCTCCGCGCCGTCGCGACGCCAACGGGTCGGCGGGCAGCCGGTAAGGTCGGCCGTCCGCCACGCGTCACCGGCCGCGCCAGTTCCCGGCGGTGCCGCCAACGAGCACCACGGCCAGCAGGGCTCGACGGGCCCGGACCAGTTCTGAACCGGCCTGCCGCCGGCCGGCGCCGCACAGGTGGCCCGCGCGGGCGCGGGGCCGAACGGGATCCGGGAACCGCCACGACGCTGGGTCCGACCGTCGCCCGGCGCCGCGGCGGTTCCGCCGCGCGCCGCGGGCGGCGCGCAGGGGGCGGCGTTACTCCGCCAGAGCAGTCGGCGCGGGGCGTGAGCGGGCGCGGGCACGGGGCGGCTTGACGTCGGTTGGCGGTTGGTTTCATCGTGACTCGCCAAGCGAGCGGGTCGTCGCCAGCGCCGGTCGACCGGAGGGCCGGGCAATCGTACGCAGTGGGGTCGCGGGCGGCGTCGTTGCAGACCAGGTCGAAGCGACCGGGCCCGCCGCCCGGTGACTCAGCGGCTGCCGCGGCCTTTGAACTGCTCAGGCCCGGCTGCCGATACCCAAGTAGGTCTACCCCAATCCCCGAATCCGCCGACCGCAAGGCGTCGAGTTATCGTTTCGGGAGGTGGTCGACCGTTGCGACGTGTGCGGCCCCTGTTGAGATTGAATGCTCATGTCGGCTTCCCCAAGCGCGCCGGATTTGCCGCGCCCCGTGAGGCTGGCAGCGGACCTGGCCGGTCTGAATAAGTTCCTCGAAAACGCCGCGCCGGGCTTACACTGGTGGATTGTGGAGCATCTCGAGGACGGGTTGTACCTGGTCGACCGCGACCGGCGCATCATTTACTGGTCCGCCGGGGCGGAGCGGATTACGGGCTATTCTGCGGCGGAGGTTCTCGGCGCAAGATGTGCCGATAATATCCTTCGGCACGTCGAAGCGGACGGACGCTGCTTGTGCGAGGACGCATGCCCGCTCGCGGCGGTGATGCAGGACGGCCGTCCCCGTTCGGCCGACGTATTCCTGCTCCATAAGTTGGGGTATCGCGTGCCCGTGCACGTCTACGGGGCGCCGGTCTACGACCGGCGAGGGAACATTCTCGGGGCTTTCGAGACCTTCGCGGACCGGACGCACCACTTGGCGGCGATCGAGCGGATGCAGGTCTTAGAACAGGCGGCCTACCTGGACGCGCTGACGGGCCTTCCCAACCGTCGGTACCTGGAACAGGCGCTCGAGACCAGTCTGGGGCAGATGCAGCGCACGGGTCCGGCATTCGGCGTGATCCTCGGAGACGTGGACCACTTCAAGCGTTTCAACGACACGTACGGGCACCCGACGGGCGACCGCGTGTTGCAGGTGGTGGCCCAGACCCTCCTGCGCGCATGCCGGACGTACGACGTGGCCGGCCGCTGGGGCGGCGAAGAGTTCCTCGTCGTCGCGGGCCACGGGACTGTCGAGGGAGTCCGCACAGCCGCCGAGCGACTGCGGGCGCTGGTCGCGCAGGCGGAGGTGACCGACGGCGGCCGCCGGTTGGCCGTCACGATGTCGTTCGGAGCGACACTGGCCCGCGCCGGAGACGACGCGCGGTCCGTGGTGGCCCGCGCCGATGCGCTGCTTTACCAGAGCAAGTCCACCGGTCGCAACCGCGTGAGCTTCGAGGCCTGAGGCGCCGCGGGGCGGGGCCTCAGGGGACGACACTGCCACAAACACGGCCCTCCACGCCGCACGCTGCCCCAACGTGACGGCCCTACCCGGCCGACAGCGCTTTCAGCACCTCGTCGCGGCACTTCTTCTGCGTCACCCCCAGCGTCGACAGCGCCCGGCGGGCCGTGCTCTCGCGGTCGTGGAACAGCGCCAGCAGGAGATGCTCCGGGCCGATCCGCGGCGCCTCGAGCTGCTCGGCGATCTCCATCGCCTTCTCGAGCATGTTGAGATAGTGCGGGGTACCCGGCAGTCGGCCGAAGACCCACGTGTCCTCCTTCGACCGCTGCACCAGGTCGTCGATCGTGGCCCGCACCCGGGCCTCGTCGAGCCCCAGATTCCGCAGCGCGGTCGCCGCGGCGCCCTGATTGTGCCGTAGGATCGCCAGCAGGATGTGCTCCGAGCCGACGTACTCCAACGCGTATTCGTGGGCGATCGTGTTGGCCAGCGCGATCACGGCCCGGCCGGCGTCATCGAGGCGGCGGTGCGGCATGGGCGCTCCTCGTCAGGCGATCCAGTGCCTGCTGAGCCACTTATATAACAGCGACAGAACCCCGACAAGCACGGTGAACACGAGCGTGTACTTGAGCATGCGCAGCCGGTGCCGCAGCTCGCGATCCCGTAGTTCCGTGAATTGCCGGTGCAACTCCTCCACCTTGCGGTCGATCCGCGCCTCGATCTGGTCGAGCTTTTCGTCCACGCGGGCCGACAGCTCGTCCAACTTGGCGGCGACGTACGCGTCGGCCGCGCCGCGCAGGCGTTCCGCGACGGCGTGCAGCATGCCCGCCTTGCCCGGCGCGGGGGGGTCTGCGGGCGTGCCCTCCGGCGGCGCCGGCGGCGGCGCGCCGGCGTCCCGCAGCCGTCCGAGGGCCACCGACACCAGGTCGCTGCCCGCCTGTCGGACGTGCCCCAGCACCCGATCCAGCAGACGCGCCGGCGCGCGGGTCGGCGGCGCGCTGGCGTCTGCGGCCTGCGGCGGCGTATTGTGCGAACGGTCCTCCACGCACGCGCTCCCCGGCGGCACCGGGCGTCGGCCGGCCGGCTAGACGACCCCGTGCAGCCACCACAACACCGCGAGCATCGTCAGCCAAAACGCGAGCTGAAGCAATTCGCCCCGCAGCGGTTCCAGCCGCACGGACAGGAGCTGATAGGCGAGGTACGTCCGCAGGAGTCGCTGATGACCCTGGTCACCCCGCAACAGCCGCAGCACGTGCCAGCCGGCCGTGGCGGTCGTCACCAGCGCATACACCGTCAGCACGAGGAAGAGCGTGGTGCGGAAGAGAATGAACAGGTCGGGCGATTCCACGGCCGGCTCCTAGCCGCGCGGATCGCTCGTCGGCAGCCCCGCGAACAGCGCCGAACCAACCCGCACGAGCGTGGCCCCCTCCTCGACCGCCACGGCGTAATCCTGACTCATCCCCATCGACAGATGGACGCACTGCGGCCCCACGACGCCCTTCCGCCGCAGATCCTCCAGCAGCGCGCGCAGCCGCGCGAAGTGCGGCCGCGCGTGCTCCGGGTCCGGGTCGTACGGCGCCATGGTCATCAACCCGCGCAGGCGCAGATGACCGTGCCGGCCGACGCACGTCGCCAGCGCCGCCACCTCGGACGCCGGGATGCCCGTCTTGGACGCCTCGCCCGGCACGTTGACCTCGATCAGCACGTCCACGCAAACACCCGCCGCAGCCGCCTGCCGCTCCAGCGCCTCGGCCAGCCGCTCCGAATCCAGCGAATGCACGATGCGGGCGACCTCCAGGAGCGGTTTGACCTTGTTCCGCTGGAGGTGGCCGATCATGTGCCAGCGCGGGCCGGCGGCCGGAGTCGGGGCCTCGCCGGGCCAGTCCGTCGCGGCCGGCCCGCAGCGGCGCGCCCGCTCCACGAGCTGCTGCACGCGGCTCTCGCCCACGTCCGGGACACCGAGCTCCACCAGCGCACCGATCACGTCCCTCGCGACGTATTTCGTCACGGCCACGAGACGCACGTCGTGGGCCGAGCGGCCGGCGCGTCCGGCGGCGGCGGCGATCTGCGACCGGACCTCCGCGAGATTCCGTCGCAGGCGGTCGTATTCGGCCGAAGTCAGCATGGCGCCCGCGCCTCGGCAAAACCCGGCAGTCCGTGACCGCGGGTGGAGCCCGCGCAGCGGTCATTCTATACTGCGGCCGAGATGGAACGCACCCTGCTGGGCTTCCTGTATCGTCTGGGCAGCGACGCGTACGTCCTGCCGGTCGTGCTGGTCGAGCTGCTGCTGATCGGGCTGTGCGTGAACTGGGTCGTGGGCGTGTTGCAAGGCACGCGCGGCACGCGGCCGCTGCGCGGGGTGCTGGTCATCCTGATCGTGGCGACGGTGGCCGTCCGCGTGCTGGCGGCGCGGTACGAGCTGGTGCGGCTGGACCTGCTGTACAGCTACGTGCTGTTCGGGCTGGCGTTCATCGCGCTGGTGGCGTTCCAGCCGGAGTTGCGGCGGGCCGTCATCCGCATGGGCGACGTGCGGCTCCGCCTGGGCGGCGCCCCCCAGTCGCAGCTCGTCGCCGCGCTGGTCAAGTCGGCCGGCTACCTGTCGCGAAACCGCTATGGCGCGCTGATCGCGATCCAGCGCCAGGTGGACCTGACGGGCTGGGCGGAGAACGGCACGCTGCTCAACGCCGAGGTGTCGGCCAACCTGCTGAACACGATCTTTCATCCCGGCTCGCCGCTGCATGACCTGGGCGTGATCATTCACGACACGCGCGTGGTGGCGGCCAACTGCCAATTTCCGTCCGCCGAGAGCGACGAACTCGACGTGGCGCTGGGCAGCCGGCACCTGGCCGCCGTCGGCATGAGCTACGAGACCGACGCCCTCGTGCTGGTCGTGTCCGAGGAGACCGGCGTGGTCTCGATCGCCGACGGCGGCAAGCTGACCCGCTACCTCTCGCTGGACGACCTGACCGAGGAACTCAGCACGCGTCTGGCGCCCCGGCCGGCGCCGCTCGGCGGAGGGACCAGGAGCCGCTGGAGCCGGCTCCGCCGGCCGCTGGCCCGCCTGGCCGTGGTCGCGCCGCTGACCGGCCTGATCTGGTACCTCGCGGATCAGGCCACCTCGTCGGAGGCCACCGTCAAGGTGCGGCTGGTGCTCCGCCACCTCGACCCGACGCGCTTCGTCGAGCTGGACGCGCCGGCGACGCAGACCGCCTGGACGCGGGCCTCGGCGCCCGGCGAAGCGCTGGAGGCTGCCGCCGCGCCCTTCACGGTGACGTTCAGCGGTCCCGTGCGGGCGATCGACCGGTTGCGGTTCGAGACCACCAGCCAGCCGTTGCAGATCTCCTGGAGCCTGCCGGACGACTACGCGCCGGGCCGTTTCTCCCTCGGGCCCCGCGAGATCCGCACGATCCTCGAAAGCCAGTGGGAGATCGGGTCGCGCGGGCTGCGGGTCACCAACGTGGACCCGCGCGACCTCCAATTCGCCGTGGTGCAGACCGTCGCGTTGCCCGTGCGGATCGTGCCCGACACCGGCCGGGTCCGCGCGATCGTCGAGGAGGTCCGCCCGCCGGAGGCGACGGCCACGCTCCGCGCCGCCGATCTGCCCCCCGGCGGCGAGCGCTTCGAGGGGACCGTCCGCGCGATTTTCGGCCCCGAGCTGGCCGAGCTGAAGCCCGGCGAGGCGCAGGTGTTCGAGCGGGTGCGCCTCGATCGGCAGGTCGTCGTGCCCTACCGCTCGCAGCCGCTGGCCGCGTTGCGCGTCGAGCCCCGCGACGTCAGCATCCAGTTGCGCGTCGTGGCCTTGCCCAAGCGGATCGAGAACGTGCCGGTCACGCTGCTCGTGAGTCCGGAGGTGTTCGAACGCTACGAAGTGCGCCGCAGCGACCTCAACGAGTGGCGCATCAGCGTCGAGGTTCAGGGCGAGGAAGCGATCCTCGACGACCTGCGGGCCACCGATCTTGAAGCCTTCGTCCGCGTCACGCCGGACATGCTCCCGCCGGCCGGCCAGACCGGCGAAGCCCAGTTGCGGACCCTCGACGTCACGATCGTGCCGCGCACCCGGGGCGTGACCGTCGTCAGCTCCCGCACCGTCCGCGTGACGCTCGTCCCCCGCGCAGGCGGCGCCCCATGACCCGCCGCGCCCCGCGCCCCGCCGCCGCCCAGGTGCTCTTCTGCGACGAGCACCTCGTCGTCGTCGACAAGCCCCCCGGCGTGCTCTCCGCGCCCGGGCGCAGCGGGGACGAGCGGACCGTGGCCGACCTGCTCCGTGCCAACCCCGCCCTGGCGGACAACCCGACGCTGCGGATCGTCCACCGGCTGGACCGCGACGCCAGCGGGGTGCTGGTGTACGCCCGCACGCTCGCCGCCCAGCGCGGTCTGGTCAGCCAGTTCATGGCGCGCACCGTCGCGAAGACCTATCTGGCCATCGCGACCGGCTATGTGGCGCAGGACGGCACCATCGATCTCCGGCTGGCGTTCAACAAGCGGACCAACCGCATCGAGGCCACGCCGCACCGCGGACAGACCGCGGTCACGCACTACCGCGTCGTCCAGCGTCTGGCAGGCCACACGCTGCTCGAGTGCCGCCCGGTGACCGGACGGACGCATCAGATCCGCGCCCACCTCGCCGCCATCGGACATCCGCTCGGGGTCGATCCCCTCTACGGCGGCACGCTCGAAATCCGCCTGTCCCGCTTCAAGGCCGGCTACCGCGAAAGTCGCCGCCGGCCGGAGCGGCCGCTCATCGCCCGGCTGACCCTGCACGCCTGGCGAATCACGTTCCAGCACCCCGTCGAGCCACGGGAGCTCACCTTTGAAGCGCCCGTGCCCAAGGACTTCCGCGCGACGGTCCGGCAGCTCGGGCTTCTGGTGGGGAGCGTGACGACCTAGGGCCCCGGCGCGCGCTTCGTGACGCCTGCCGCGCGGCGGGCCGTCGCCGACTCCGTTGCCAGATACGTGCGAAGACGTGCCGTGGCGCGCACTGCACGGCGCGGGTCGCCGCCGATTCCCGTGGGGCGGCGCGCGGACGCGGGAGCACCCCGGCGGCGGATTCGAACGCCAACTTCGACTGCGGAGGCCACCCGCAGGGTGCCGTTATTTACAATGGACCCGCTCGTGGGGCCGCGGGGACGGTGTGCGCCGTCCCCGCCCCGCGTGAGGAGACCCGATGCCCGCACCCGCGGACGAACACCCGGCGCCCGAGGGACGCCCGCCTCCGCCCGGCCCGGCGGCGCCCGCGCCCGCCGGGGTCGTCTCACCGTCGCGAGCCACGCCCGCCGCCGGCGCCCCGCCGACGCGGTCTGCGCCCGCGCCGGCCGCCCCGGTCGCACCGTCGCCGGGTCCCGCCGCCGCTGCGTCGGCCCCCCGCGCTGCTCCCGGCCCCGCTCCGCTCACCGGCGTCGAGGAGATGGTGGCAGAGATCCGGTCCCGACTGGCGGAGATCTCCGGCCGTGAACTGGAGCTGCGGCGTCGGGAGCAGGAGTTTGAGCGGCAGTACCGGCGCCTCGAGCAGGCCGCCCGGCAGGCCGCCGAGCAGGCCGTCGTGCACAGTCAGGAGGAGTTGTCGCGTCAGGCGGCGGAGCTGCGGGTGCTGGGCGCCGAGTTGCAGGCCCGCCGCCTGCGGCTGGACGAGCGCGAAACGCAACTGCGCCAGCGCTCCCTCGAAGTCGAGCAACTGCGCACCGGGCTCCTCCGGGACACGGCGGCGCTCGAGGCGCGCAGCGAACAGTTCCGCCGACGGTACGACCGCACGCGCCAGATCCTGCGGCAGCGCATCCGGCGCATCCGCAACGCCCAGGCGGAGCTCCGCCAGCGTGTGGACGTCGCCCGCCAGGACATCGCGGAGCAGCGCGCGGCGCTGGCGGCCCGGCGACAGGAGCTGGAAACCCAGGCGACCGCGCTGGAGAACAAGCTCCGGTCCCTGACCGCTGCGCAGGAGGAGCTCGAGACGCGGACCCGGCTCCTGACAACCCGCGCGGCCGACCTGGAGACACGCGAGGCGCGCCTGGCCGCCGAACAGGCCGAGTTGGAGCGGCAGCGGGCGGCGCTCGCGCAAGACCGCGCCGCGGTTGCAGCCGCACGCGACGAGGTAGCGCGCCGGCAAGCCGAGGCGGTCGCGCAGTTGCACTCGCAGGAGGCCGCGCAGCACGCCCCCCCCGAGCAGCGCCAGGAGCTCGCGTCGGAGGTCGAGGCGCTCGCCGCTCGGCGACACACACTCCAGCAGGAGATCGCCCTTCAGGAGGAGCGCCTCGGACGCCTCCGCCGCCGCGCCGAGCAGGCCCGCGCGCAGACGGAGCAACTGCGGCGGCAGCAGGCCGCCCTGGAAACACTGCGGGCCGAGCTGGAGCAGAAGGCCGCCGCCCTCGCCGACTCCGAGCAGCAGCGTCTCGCGGCCGAGCAGGAGCTCCGCCGCGCGCGCGAGGAAGTTCGGGTGCTGGGCGAGCAGGCCGAGGCCCGCGAGCGTGAGGCGCGGCAGGCCGCCCTGGCGGTCGAAGTGGACCGGCAGCACCTCGACGCCGAGCGGCAGGCCCTCGAAGCCGAGTCGGCCCGGTTCCACGCGGAGCGCGCCGCCCACATTCACGAACTCACCGCCGCGCGCGACGCCCTCCGCGAGCTGCGGCAGCAGGTCGCAGCCGCCCGCAATGCGTCCCGGGCGCTGCCGCGCGGCTGGGCGTGGCGGGCCACGGCCGCCGCCGCCCTCGCCGCCCTCGCCACCGGGCTCGCGTGGCTCGCGCTCGACCGGCCGCTCCAGCGGGCCTCCGCGGTCCTCACATTCGCCGAGGCCCCCCCGCCCGCCGCCGTGCAGGCGCGTCATCGCGACGCGCTGCTGGACCCCGCGTTGCTGGCCGGCACGCCGGACGCGACCGCGTGGCAGCAGGCCTGCGCCGCGGGGCGCGTGCGGACCACCGTACAGGAAAGACCGCCCGGCCTGATGCTTTGCGTCGACGACACGGACCGCGCGCGCGCCGCGCGGCTTGCCGCGGCGGCAACGCACACGTACGCGGACCGGCTCGCGGCGGTGCCCGCCGCCGAGCGCCTGCCCTGGCCGTTCGACCGGCTCGCCGCGTGGCGCCGCCGCCTGGCCGACGAGCTGGTCACGCTGCGCGCCCGCCGTGAAGCCGCCGCGGCCGCCATTGCGGCCCTGCCACCCCCGGAGGAACTCGAACAGGCGCGCGCTGCCAGCGCCGCGCGGGAGGCCCGGCTGCGCGACACGCTCCGCGAGCTGGAGAGTGCCCGGGCCGGCCTCGCCGCGCTGCTCGCGACCCAACCGCCGCCGGTCGCCGTGCCGCCGGCCGACATCGACGCCGCGCTGGCCGCGGATGAGATCTTCCGCGAGGATCAGGCCGAGTTCCGCGCCGTCGCAACGCAGTTCCGCACCGAGCTGACGGTCAACATGCTGCTGGCCGTCGACCCGGCCCGGGCCGCGTCCCGCACCCTCGCGCAGCTTGTGGCGACGCTGACCGAACAGCGCGACCTCGCCCCGCCGCCGGAGATCCGCGGCCCGCTGGAGGAGATTCTCAGCGAGGCTCAGCAGCTCGACACGCGCGCCAGCCGGTTCGTCGATGAGTGGCGGGCCGCCACCGACGCCGTGCAGTCCGTGGCCGTCGGGCGTGATGCCAGCGTTTCGGCCGCCGCGCCTGCCGACGCAACGCGCGACACACGCGACGAGGGCCTCCGCCTGGTCGAGCTCCAGACCCAGGCCGCCGACCGCGTCCGGCAACTGGCCGACGCCGTCGCCGCCCTGGCCGCTCGCCTCGGCGAGCGGATCGAGACCCTCACGGCCGAAGGCGGCGGCAGCACCCGCGCCGTCGTCGTCGCGGCCGTGCTGCGCGGCGAGCAGGCGGCCGTGCAGGCGGCCGCCGAGGCGCTCGCCACCGCCGCCGGACGCGTCGTGCTGACGCACAACTTCGAACTGGATGCGCTCGATCGGAAGCTGCGCGGGCTGCGCGGCCGGCTGGCGCAGCGGCGCGAGGCCGTCGCGCAGCGGTTGCAGGTGGAGGCCGAGCGCGCCGCACGCCAGGAGCTTCAGGCCCGCATCGACGCGGCCCGCCAGTGCGCCCACGACCTCGAGCGGCAACGCGAAGAGCAGCTCGCCGAGGTCCTGGCCGGGCTGCGCAGCCTGGCCGAGATCGACGCCACCGCCCAACGCCGCGGCACCCTGGTCGCGGAACTCGCCGGCCTCGACACCCAGCTCGCCGTGCAATCGGAACTGGCGGCCCAGCTCGACGAACAGCTCGAGACCGCGCGGCGCGCCGGTCCGGCCCCCGACCGCCTCGTGCCCGGGCCGGTCACGGTGGCGGCACTGCCGTCGGGCCGGGAAACGCGCGCGGCGGCGGCCGCCGCCGCGGCCTTCGCGGCGGCCTGGCTGGCCACGGCGGCGCTGACGCTGCGCCGCGGTTCCGCCGCGGCGAGCGCCTTGGCCGAGACGGAGAAGTCCCCGGCGCTCCCCGCACTTTCGGAGCAGGAGCCCCCGCCGGCTCGCCGATGAGGCACACCCTGCCACCCGGGCACGCATCGCACGCGTTACGGGTCGCAACCGGCTCGTCGCAGCGCGAGGAGCACCCGCAGCGTGGGCCGGCGCGCGATTGAGACTCATCCGTCAGACGGTTGGCCAACGACGGCCCGGCTTTGTCCTTGCCTTGCCTTATGGGCCTGTGTAAAATCCGGCCCGTAGAGATGCGAGGAGGCGCAGCCTCAGTGGAACCGTGGCCGAACGGATGCGGCTCGGCGGCGTCACGGCGCGACGGCGGGCAGCAGCCGCCACAGTCAGCTTTCAACCACAAGGGGCCGACATGTTTCGCGAAAACAGGCCACGCGTTGTGGAACTGCCGAGTCCGAGTGATACTGCGCCGGCCTTCGCGAGCGACGATGGCCGTTTCGTCCTGTACCAGGGAGACTGCCTGCACTTGCTCCCCCTGATGCCAGAGTCATGTATCGACATGATCTTCGCGGACCCGCCCTATTTCCTCTCCAATGGCGGGATCACGTGCCATGCCGGTAAGATGGTTTCGGTGTAAGATTTCACCCGTTTGCAATGCTTGCGGCGGGTAGCGGGGGGAGTTGGCCGGTTTGGAGGTAGGTGCGCAGGGCGTCAGCGATCGTGGCGAGCGGGTCGTGGCCACGCAGCCGCAGCGTGCGGTAGACGCTCATCAGCACGGCCTGGGTCAGCGCGCCACGGTCGGAACGGTTCGACTGGCTGTTCTTCCGCAGGATCACCGCCGGCCGGATC
>Ga0209101_1002463_pt1 | contig 12190 bp, 9 predicted proteins | sample ConPoolayeCmetaG_FD_185481 | JGI IMG/M metagenome (GOLD analysis project Ga0209101, IMG submission 185481) | Hot spring microbial mat communities from California, USA to study Microbial Dark Matter (Phase II) - Cone Pool mat layer C metaG... ... | reverse complement strand
GTCTGGAAAACTGCAACCTTTAATAGAAAGCGGTAGGGCGCACAAGATAGTGCGCCCCAGCAAAGCCACTACCACCGGAAGACCTAATCGAGGGTCACCAACGGAATAGTGTTATTACTGCGGTTGAGGTTCATCACACTCACCTGTGCGGCTACCTTTTGTGCCATCTGAGTCAGCGCCAGCGCGGCTGGTGAATCTGGATGGGTAGCTACGATGGGTTGACCGTTGTCTCCCCCTACGCGCACCTGCACATCCAGCGGAATACTGCCCAGGAAAGGCACTCCCCGCTGTTCGGCCAGCCGCTTGCCGCCGCCTTCGCCGAAAAACTCACCACTCATGTTTTCCACAACACCAATGATGGGCACTTCAACCTGCTCAAACATTGCCAGCCCACGCAGGGCATCGCCAAGTGCGACTTCCATTGGTTGTGTCACAATGATCGCGCCGGTCAGAGGAACAGATTGAGCCAGCGTTAACTGAGCATCCCCAGTACCGGGCGGCAGATCAATGATCAGGTAATCCAACGACCCCCATTCGACATCAGTAAAGAACTGACGAATAGCACTATGCACCATCGGGCCGCGCCAGATGATCGGCCTGCTGGGATCAACGAGAAAGCCCATGCTCATCACCTTGACGCCGTAAGCTTCAGCCGGGAAGAACCGTTGCTCGACAGGAGGGGGCATCTGGTAGATACCCATCATCATAGGGAGGTTGGGGCCTAAAATATCAGCATCCATCAATCCAACCGATGAACCGCTCAGCCGCAGGGCAACAGCCAGGTTGGCCGCAATGGTGCTTTTGCCGACCCCCCCTTTGCCGCTACTAACGGCAATTAGGTTCTTAATATCCAGATTCATGCGGGACTGAATACGAGTGTCAGCCGGCACAGAGGAGTCCAGCCGGATATTCACTTCATTGATGCCGGGGACACGCAGAGCCGCCTGACGGGCCTCTTCGGCAATACGGTCCTTGAGAGGGCAGGCCGGAGTCGTCAGCATGATGGTGAAGCTGGCAGTACCACCGTCAACAGTCAGGTCACGAATCATATTTAAGGAGACAAGGTCGCGGTGGAGTTCCGGTTCTATCACGGTGCTTAACTGGGCGATGATTTGTTCCTCGAGATTTGGCATAGAGCGGCCTCTTCCTCATGCAGCTGCGCTGATTGTCAAATGTTCCTAGCGTTGATTATAACTACCGCCGCTTTGCAAAACTACGATCTTCGCCTGCTCCCCCAGAAGGATACAGGGGACAAGTTGACAAGCATTGTCCCCTGTATCCCACCGATTGATCGGATATCATGAGCAGAGCATCTAGTCAGCGGCGGTAGCTTGAGCCTCCGGCGGCAGGCGCTCTCCCAGAGGGACTTCGCCAGTCAAGTGCCAGCGTAGAATGTCGCTCTTGGCCTTCTCGTACAGGGCGATCAGCTCGCTGTCGCTCCCTTTGAAGCGTGCAACCGCCTGCCGAGCGCACAAAGTGCATCCACGCACAGCACGGTAACTATCGGCATGGCAGGACAAGCATCCATCCAGACGGATCATCATCAGAGCGAAGGCTTGCTCTTCAATACTGCCGGGCGTCTGTCGTGAGATGTGCTCAACGAGTTGTTGCCACTCCTGACCTCTCAGGTTACCCAGCAGAGGAATAACGCGGGTAGGGAACAGCATCTCTGCGTCATTCTGATACATTTTGCCCTGACCTCGCCTGTACCTTTGTCAAAGAAAGGAACCGCTCTCACCAGCAGGCAAGCGGTTCATCTATACCCTTTTTTCTGAAGGCCTGTCCGTATCCTGCCCGCCAGCGGCAGGCCATGCAGGATTTGCGAGTTAATCTTTCTCTTTAGCCGACTTAGCCGCCTCTTTGCCTTCGCGGTCGATCCGTTCCTGCTCGGCACGGGTAGGGGCAATAGTCTGCCAGTAACTCAAGGGTTTGGAGAGTTTAGCCTTATTATAGATATGGGCCGTCGTGCGGTCGTAGCTGGCAAGCTCGTAGTCATGATCCATTTTAATCGCGTCGAAGGGGCAGAACTCGGCACAAAAACCGCAATTCATGCAAATGTCTATGTCAATGTAAAACTCGGCAGGCTGTGGTCTAGGACGTCCTGTATTAGGATCAGTACTCCGCACAATCCAGATGCACTGAGGGGGACAGACTTTTGCGCAGATGCCACAGCTTGTACACCAGTCAGCGCCCGGTGCAGTGGGGTGATCAGCGTCGTTGACAACCAGAAATGGGATAAAACGGAACCTTTCTGGCACTGCCGCCTTTTCTTCCGGGTACTGGATCGTGATCAAACCCCGCGAAGAGGGGCTTTGCCGGGCCTCAAACCCTTCAACAGTGGTATACCGCCTGACCCCCCACTTGAAATCATCAACGTAGGTATTAATGAAGTGCTTGATGGTGACCCCAAGGCCTCTTAGAATGCCAAGTCCGTACATATCTCTCCTCTACCGGTCTAACTCGCCCAACACGATGTCCAGGCTACCCAAGATGGCGATCACATCAGCAATTTTGTATCCCCGGCACATCTCTTCCAACGCCGTGATGTTAATGAAACTTGGGGCACGGATGTGATACCGGTAGGGATTCGCACTGCCATCGGAGACAATGTAGAACCCCAGCTCCCCCTTAGGATTCTCAGCATGCCCGTAATGCTCACCCTTAGGCACACGGACACTGTAGGGGCGTTTCCCTGCCCAGAACTCCTGCCCCTCTGTCGCTTCAAGCCGCGGGACGATCTGTTCAAGGATGCGGATGCTCTGCCAGATCTCATCCAAACGGATCAGGTAACGGTCATACAGGTCGCCGTTGTAGCGGACGCACACATCGAAATCAAGCTCATCGTAGATACTATAAGGATCGGAACGGCGCAGGTCGTAAGGGACGCCGCTGGCGCGTAGCACCGGCCCAGTGACACCATACGCAACGGCTTTATCAGGCGGGAGTACACCGACCCCCTTACAACGCGAGATGACGATCTCATTGTGCGTCAGGTAGCGGTCTAATTCCTCAGCCGCACGCGGCAGACGGTTATAGACGAGGTCCTTGATGTACTGCATGGTGTCTATACGGCGCGGCCAATCACCGGGACGGACAGCCGGCCCGCCTACGTAGGGCGGCAGATCGTAGGCTACCCCGCCAAAGCGCATATAATTGCACATCATCCGCGAGCCTGTGGTTGCCTCGATCAGATCAAGCATGATCTCGCGTTCAGTGATGATGTACACGCAGGGCGTCAGGAAGGCTCCCAGGTCATTCAAGAAGAAGCCGATCAGCCAGAAGTGGTTGATGATACGCGTCATCTCAGCCATAAAGACACGGATCAGTTCGGCACGTTCGGGGACCTCCTGCCCCATCATTTTCTCAACGGTAATGGCGTATGCAAGGTTATTAGAGAGACTGCAAATATAGTCAAGCCGATCCGTGTACGGCATATTACCCAGGTAGGTATTCCGCTCCCCGATTTTCTCGTGGTTGCGGTGCAAGTAGCCTACGACCGGCTCCAAGCGGGTGACTGTCTCACCGTCCAGTGTTACCGCCATCCGGAATACGCCATGAGTACTGGGATGCTGAGGCCCCATGTTGACCAGCAGTTGGTCGGTCTTGATCTGATGCACACTCACGCCGCTGGTAGTTTCTGGCAAGGCCAGCCCCGCATAAACGGCCTCTTCTCCCTGCGGTGTCCAGCCATCCAAGGTGAAGCCAGATGGATACTGAACATTCTTGCCATAGGGATTTAGGGCTTCTGCACGCTGAACATGGCCCTCAGGCCAGCGGCTCTTAAACGGCTTGGCATCCTCCTCATAGAATGGCTCGTGCCAATCTTTGCGCAGAGGGTGACCCTCAAAACCTTCCCACAACAGAATGCGCTTCAGGTTTGGGTGACCGGCAAAGCGGATCCCCATCAGGTCCCACGCTTCGCGCTCCTGAAAGTTGGCAGAGGGCCACACCCCAACTAGCGAGGGCAAGACAGCTTGATCACGGGGGGTACGTGCTTTAAATGTAAAGGCCGGACCACCCTCATGTGTTCGATACACATGGTAGACCATCTCAAAGAAACCCTCTTGGAGATAGTCTACATAACTTGCGCTGGTCAGCAGGTCATAACCCAGCTCGTCACGAATGACCGTCGCTACTTCAACCAGCTTATCACTTGTTACGATAATCCCCTCATAACCTTCGCGTTCATCGGGTTGAACCGCTTCTGGGAACTTCTGACGTAGGGTCTCGACGACATTCGTCGAAATTGCTTCAGGAAGTGTATCGGTCATGTTGTTCTTGTCCTCAATCTGCCGCCGGCTCTTCGGCTGGAGATGCCGCAGTCTGAGCACGTATCAGAGCGGCCTGACGCGGATCGATCAAGTCAGGACCAAGTAACGGAATAGGGATCGGTTCGCTTTCACCTCGATGATACCAAGGCACAGTTTTCAGGCTCTGCCCTTCTATCTTCCGGTGTAGTGCGATAAAGCCATTTAGCAGGGCCTGTGGGGTAGGGGGGCATCCGGGGACATAGACATCAACCGGGATGAACTTATCAATTCCGTCAACGACGTTGTAGCCTTCCTTAAAAGGCCCGCCTCCAGAGGCACAGGCGCCCATAGCGAGCACATAGCGCGGCTCTGACATCTGGTTATAGAGCCTGACAATCTGAGGCACCATCTTCTTGGTCACAGTGCCCGAGACAATCATCAGGTCACACTGCCGAGGGCTTGGCCGCACGACCTCCATCCCAAAACGGGACTGGTCATAGCGTGAGGCGGCGGTAGCGATCATCTCAATCGCGCAACAAGCAAGGCCAAACATCATGGGCCAAACTGAGCGTGCGCGGCTCCAATTGTAGAGTCGGTCGAGCGTGGTAATAGTTACATTCGAGCGTAATTCTTCAGGAATGGGGTAATCAGGGTTGTTCGGCCCTTGCATGTCGTCTGCCATCTTGCAGGACTGACCTCCTCCAAATCTGCTCCGGTAAACTCATTTGCCTGACAGATCGTGACTCACTACTGACGTACCGAAAACAGCTTAGGACTTTCAAAATGCGGGTATACGAGACAAAAAGCTGAAAGTTCTCTGCGGCCAAACGCACAGCGGAATAGGTTGGCAGGCCAACCACACTTTATTCGATCACCCGGAAGCGATGACATTCCGTTGTATGGTAATGGTACACTGCCGCGAAGTAAAAATCAAGACGTTGGGGGGAGTGGGGAGTGGCTAATAGAGTGGATATGGAGGGCTAAAATCGCCTGACCCGTTAACACCATGTCCACCCTTTTTAGCCACTCCCCACACATTGCGGCTTCCGCTTTGACTCCCTGTAACAACCTATGCTATGATAGAGAGAGATCGGAGAGTTATATTCGATTTATGCTTTACTTTCTGTTCAAGGAGGAAACGTCTATGCCAACTATACGAATGAACACCGATCAGGCCCGTTCTACGGCAGGTAGAATGCGTAGCTCGTCACAGGAGTTACAGGCTGCGCTCAACTCGGCTAGCAACGCCGTCAGTGCAATGCTGGCAGAGTGGGAAGGCAACTCTGCGACGCAGTTCCAGGGTGAGTACGATCAGTGGCGCTCGGCACTCAACCAAGCCATTCAGGCGCTCGACGCACTTACTAACCGCCTCGAGTCTGAGATCGCCGAGTGGGAGGCCACAGCCAGCACGCTGTAGCAGGTGCGCGGGCACCTAGTGTGTACTTGCCCGCTATTAGCTAATCCTTAGGGGCAAGGCGTAACGACCTGCCCCTGCTCATATATTTCTGTTAAAAGCATCTCTAACGGAAGGAGTTGCATATTCTGTGAGTCTGCGATCTGACCTGACTGGCGAGTGGCGCCGTACGGGCCGCGTGTACCTTGATATTAGACCACGCGAGCGCGAGCCGTTGCCCTCCGGTGAGATTGAGCTTCCCCCTCCGCCTAATCCACCACCCCCCCCTTCCAAGCCAAATATGTGGCTCGCGATCACTATGCCAATGACAGGTCTGCTTGCGGCAGTTACCACCATTCTTACATCTCAGGGAAGGATGTGGTATGTCGCGTTACCAATGATTTTCATGGCAATTATTATTCCCAGTGTGCAACTTCTTGCATACCAGTCTAGCTTGAAGGAGCACGCTAAAGCGTTAGAAGACCAGACCGCACAATACCGCAATTTATTGGCAGATTATCGGCAACGGATTGACCAGATCGCAGCCCGGCAGAGGAGTATCCTGATAGATGAGAATCCATCTCTCAGTGATCTGCTCAGGCGGGTTGACTACCGCGAGCGTGTGTGGGAACGACTTAAAATCCACGATGATTTCCTAACAGTGCGGGTAGGCATAGCGCCAGCACCTATTTCAGTAACTATCAAGCCCCCACGTGATAATCCCGTAGCGCCTGATGACCGTATCCATGAAGCCCTGGCACTGGCCGAAGAGGCTTCCCAAGTCAAGGGAATGCCATTCCTGCTCGACCTGCATAAACTGAGCACAGTTGGTATTGTTGGGGGAGAGCGGGGTGGTGATACCTTGTCGCTGGTACACAGCATGGTCCTCAATATTGCGGCACATCACTCTCCAAAAGATGTTCATTTGTACGTGATCAGCCATCGGCGCAATGCGGAAAAGTATTGGGAATGGGTGAAATGGCTGCCTCATGTCAATGCGATAGGCACCAGTGAGGGAGGAAGCCGTCTCTCTTTCTCGCCTACGCGGAGTGAGGTAGTAATGTCGGCTTTGCTACAGGAATTCACCCGCCGCCAACAGCGGGATTTGGTGGGAGCACCCCATATTGTTGTGATTCTTGACCAAGCATCTGAGGCTATCTATAGCCCGGCAAGCGCCATACTCTTGGATCATGATCCTGGTCTCAATGTCAGTACTTTGTTTGTCGACAGACCTGTGCCTGCTCAGTGCCATGCTCTGCTAATTGTTGAAGGCGATGGCCAATTTTATTACCGCGAGACATGGCAATCCAGCCCTAAGGAAGGGCGTGTCCACGGGATAGCCGATCTGGCTACACTGGCTCAGTGCGAGCGAATGGCACGTAGCCTTGCCCCCCTGCGGACTGAGTTAGTAACGACTGGTGAAATGCATGCCAGCGTGCGGTTGGTTGAACTACTGAATGCCCAGCAGGCAGATGAGGTTGACATTGGGGCACTTTATGCTGAGCATCAGCGGCCTGAAATGCAATTGGATTTTCCAATCGGCCTAAACCGCGAAAATAAGCCGATGCGGATGATCCTCCGTGAGGCGGGGCAGGGTGGCTTTGGGTCTCATGCTATATTGGCTGGTATGCCGGGAACAGGTAAGAGCGTTCTGCTTAAGACAATTGTGTTGAGTATAGCAGCAACCCATTCACCAGCCGTTGTGAACTTTCTGCTAGGAGACTTCAAGGCGGGTGCGGCAGAGTTGAAAGAGTTGCAAACATTACCCCACGTTGTGGGGTACATCACCGACTTGGATGAGGCGATGGCTGAACGGGCGCGTATTGCAATGGAAAGCGAGCTGAAGCGCCGCCAGCGAAAGATGGATCAAGCCGGAGGCAGAGTTACCGATATTTGGAGCTACAATAGAGAGAACCCGGAAGACCCATTGCCCCACCTGATCATCATTCTTGATGAGTTTGCACGTGCGCTTCAACTTAACAGCGCTTTCCGCGCCACGATGGACGATATCGCCGCTCGTGGGCGTGCCCTAGGAGTCCACCTATTTCTCAGCACACAACGTGCATCTGATTTCGACGAGAGAATCCGGCCCAACATTGACTTTCGACTCAGTCTACGTGTTGCCAGTCGGCAGGACAGCATGACAATGTTCCATCGTCCAGATGCCGCAGACATACCTTCAACCCGACCTGGGCGTGGTTACATCCAGTACTCTGGGAGTGAAGGGGAAGTTTTTGAACCATTTCAGGCCGCTCACGCCCTAGCACTTCATCAAGTAGGACGACAGACATCACAACAAATTGAGCCATTCAAGGTTTTTCGAATTGGGCCAGAAGGCCAGCGGGAACAGATTGCCCACTATAAAGGGGGCATATTGTCACCCTCTACTAATACTAATACTGAGGAGGGCAACGGGGCACGTTCTGAGGCAGCAGTTCTAATCGAAAGGATCATTGCGCATTGTAAGGAAGCAGGATACCCCCCCGCACACAGGATTTACCTGCCTGAACTGCCAGAACCATCTGAGTTACCTGCCTTCCGCCTGCTGAGAGAAGCCCCAGTTTTTTGTGGTGTGGATCAAGAAGTGTGGTGGGCCAGACAAGAACCTAGTAGTCTTGCCAATAGACTGGTTGTGCCGGTTGGCTTGCTTGATATACCGTCTGAACAGCGGCAGGATACCTGGCTTATTGATTTCAAGGCCCATGATGGTCACTTCTGGGTTGCGGGTGCGCCAGGTTCTGGAAAAGCGTTATTCTTACGCACCCTGATCTTGACACTGGCTGCTACCCACTCACCGGCAGATTTAGAGTTCTATTTACTGGACTTTGGTCAAGGAGTTCTGCACCTCTTTGAGTCTCTGCCACACTGCAATGGCAACGTATTCCGGCCCCAAGAACAGGAGCGTGTTAGCAGGCTTATTGACTTCTTAGCAGGCGAGGCAGACAGGCGACAGAAGTTATTTGCTGATGCTCAGGTTGAAGGCCCTCAGGCTTATCGAACTCAGTACCCCAATGAGCCTCTCCCCTCCCTGTTTGTGGTGTTTGACAACTTCGACCGTTTCAAGAAAGACTATACTGAGAGCGTGGATAAAATCATCAGATTGACCACTGTGGGTCAATCAGTGGACATCCACCTGATATTCAGTACCAACCTGGCTAGTGAGCTTACACCCAACATCCGCAATAATATCGTGAACCGGCTTGCCCTGCGGCTGGTCAGCCCTGATGATTTCTTGGAGTTGGTCGGCAAACGCATCAACTTCACTTCAAAAGTCCAGGGACGTGGATACATTAGGCAGGGCGAATCTCTTATCGAGTGTCAGGTGGCGGCGCCGTTCGACACTCCAGCGTTACCGGCGCAGGATCAGCTACAGCAGATCATTCAATCCATGGCAGAAGCATGGGCTGGTCAGCCAGCCGTGCGTACTATCGAGGCACTAGCACCACATATTGACTTGGGCATGTTGATTGCCGCCACAGCGGGACAGTTCAGCAAAATGCCCATAACACGGCCTATTGGCTTGGGCTATAGCCACTTACAACCCATCATGCTGGACCTTGAGCGTTATGCCCCTGTCAGCCTGATCGTCAGCCCGCCCCGCCGGGGCAAAACAGAACTGTTGGTCACACTATGCCTCGCCATTATGGCCAGCTCTGCTCTTAGACAGATCACTGACCTGTACATCCTTGACTTCCAGGGCGGTCATTTGAGGTACCTGCGTAACATGCCCGACGTGCACTACATACCACCAGATGACAAAGTTGCTTCTACGTTACAAGCTCTGGTGGATGAACTTCGTCAGCGGGCAGATGCCCTGCAGAGCCGCCGGGCAAGTATGGCCGATATGACGCTGTCTGCCATGACACTGTCTGGTGACCGTCACCACACAGTCATACTCATTGATGACCTGAAAGGGATGTTACAAGCTGACAAGAGCGTCTTTGAGGTAGTTGATCAACTTGTGACCCTCCCGCGGGAAGCGGGGGTCTGCCTGTTTATGGCCGCTGAACCACCCGATATTCAGCAAAACTGGACGACACACCCTGCCCTCAAACTGGGGCGTCAGGGGGGGAGCGGCATAGTACTCTCCAGTGACCAAACTTCCCTGGAGATGTTAGCATTACAGGTATCGCTTGCTGATCGAAGGAAGCACAGCAATTTGTCTGTTGGGCGTGGTTTTCTTGTCGAACATGGGCAGTGGGAAGTCGTGCAGTTTGCCACTCTGCTTCCGGAAGACGAGGGTGTGCGGGTAGGGAGAGAGGTCTATCGGGCGCGGATTGAAGAAATCCTGCAAACGGCTAAGGGGTAAAGTTAAAATCTTTGACTGATAAACTATGTTGTATGGGTAGGAGGCTGTTATGTCTGTGTTGCGCATGCAGACAGAGCTGGTACGCGAGAACGGACAGCGCCTGAGGCTTCTAGCCGGTCAGATCTACGAGCAAGCGCAGAATATATCCGGAGCATGGAACGCGCTCGACTGGGAGGGGGCAGGCATTGCCCAGCTTAGCGGCTGGGCTGGAGACTTGACCTCTCGGCTTTGTCAGCTTGCCAATGAGCTAGACAATTTGGGTATTCGCGCCATCGGCGAGGCTGACGAATGGGAGTTGGCTGATGCTGAGGGCGCAACGGGCTTTTCGCGGATGGGTGAGATTATCACTCTACGGGAGGCAGGGTACGGGGGTCAAGCCGGTGGAGGCGCAACGGGCTTTTCGCGGATGGGTGAGATTATCACAGGTGTCTTCTCCAGCGCGGTGGGCGCAGTGTCTCTCCTATCTAGCACTAAGAAGTTCTCTCATTTCCTGCCGCATGCCTTCAGTTGGCTTTCTGAAGATGTTGCTTCCTTTCGTGTCAAATCCAGCGCCTTAGGCAAGTTTGATGTTGATGTTAGGGTTACCCGCGGAGACTTGTTGGGGATTGCCTTTGAGACCGGATTTGAAACCGTTGATCGAACACCCGAAGAGGGATTCTTGCAGGCCTCAACCACAGCGCTTGTCAGCAACGTGCTTGATTTTGCAATCGTTGCAGGTGCTTCTACGATCGTAGCTACAGCATTGGTCACTTCTGCCCCAGCAATTGCGACTGCCAGCGCGGTCATTAGCATGGGTTATGAGTTTACCCTTTTAGGCGGCAATCTCCTGGCTCAGTTCACTGGAAGCCAGCAAATAGCCAATTTGGTGGACACAATTGACATCAGCACCTACACGGATCGCCTTACGGATGGGATATATGATTGGTGCGAAAATATATTCTCTCGCGGCATAGCCCTCCTTAAGGCCTTGTGATTTTTTTAACGATGCAATATAGGTGAACATCTAATGGACAAGAAAGATACGCTGACCATTACTCTAAGCGATGAGGAACTTTACGTAGTCCTGATCTATCTGGGCGCAGAATCCCTGATCGGTTTCGACGCCGCTGAGGCAATCAACTCCAAGGCGGAAGACACCAGGCGGGATATATTGGCTACAGCAGAACGTGCGCTTGTCGCCCGCGGATTTCTCGTTCTGGAAGAAGGCAAGAGTGAACTGACATTGATCGCCCCTGTGCTGGCGGCTGTGGGCGCCTGCGCATACCCTGATGTCAGCCTGACAGTAGGTCGGCAAGCAAAGGATACAGAGCCGGAGATAGCGTACTTTCACCTCTCGCGCAAGATGGCAGTGTTACATGGCAAGCCGATGACCGGTATCCATTCGTTCATTGCCTTCGAGTCGGCAGAGAAGTTGCAGGAAGGATTGAATCGCCTGATGCAGATTGGCACCTATCAGGCGGCAGACTATCCTGCCTATACCATCCCTGGGCAGGTTCTTGCGCGGGTGCGTGAACTCTTACAGACCGGCGGTGTCAAGGAGGCTGCGACGCACTTACAAACAGCCGGGCTGGATACAGCCACAGCCTCTGCCTTTGCCGCCGATATACTGGCCATGCGCTTACTCATGTCATTCTCGCGAGTCAACCGCGCGGACGGCATTGAGAAGATGACTGCCTCGTTCACAATCCTAGAAGGGCAGGAGCATCTGTGGAGGTTGACCAACACTCCAGAAGGCGACAGCGTGATTGTAGAAACAGCATCCGACCAAGCGGTGCGCGAGGCGGTAGGGGGCTTGCTGGTAATTGATTAATCGTTAACGGGGCATGGTGGGCTACTCGGTCACGAAATGGTGCGGCGCTGATCTTCCTGCGTTTTGGCTCCTGAACGATGAAGCTGACATACTCACCCGGCTGGTAGCTCTCATCCCGCAGATCATGGTACAGGCTGAGCAGTTCATAGTCCAGGTTACGTGCAAAGCTGGCTGCTGCGGGGGTGTAGCGCTTGCCGCGCCGGGGTTTGCGCCATGCCAGCATCAGGTTATGCCAGTCCGTAATTTGCGGGTAGAGGTTTTTATACGTTTTCATACTGCTACACGAATCGCCTCCCTAGAAACTTGCGGCGGCCGCGCTTCGCGCGGCTGTACCGGTGAGGGGGTGTTCCCCTCACACTCCCCCCCAGAAACCAGAAGCCCAGAGGCCAGAAGCCAGCGCTGTCCCAGCCGCAGGCACAGCCTACGGC
>Ga0209101_1002462_pt1 | contig 12192 bp, 9 predicted proteins | sample ConPoolayeCmetaG_FD_185481 | JGI IMG/M metagenome (GOLD analysis project Ga0209101, IMG submission 185481) | Hot spring microbial mat communities from California, USA to study Microbial Dark Matter (Phase II) - Cone Pool mat layer C metaG... ... | reverse complement strand
GATGATCGTAGTAGGCCCAATCCAGGTGGCGCGACCAGAGCCAGTAGTAGGCCTCATCGGGGAGCAGAGGCCGCTGCGCCAGGCCCACAAAGCGCAGGCCAAAGGCAAGTAGCGTTATGCCCAGGGCGATGAGGGCCAGCCGTCGTTCACCGGTCATCCACACTCTCCACGTGAATCACGTAACGATAAGTTTCTAAAGGGGAGTCCAACCTCAGGTCAATCCCCGACCAGGACAGCGCATAGATGCGCACCCAATTGTACTGGTTGTAGCGCTCCCGCCCCACGTAGCGCGGACGGCCTGGTTCAGTCTCAACGCAGAAGCGCAGTGCCTCATCCCATGAAATCCAACAGCCGAAGAGGTCATCGGTCGGATGCCAGATACCGACCTGGTCGCCATGCAGGCGCTCACCGAGGCTGTTTTCGTAGATTGGAAAATGCACAGCGCCCTGTTCATTCATCAGGTAGGCGGCACTCCACGTGACCTCCAAACCGGTCAGGTCTACATCTACCTGCAACGTCGTGGGTGACGTGACGGTGTAGGTGACAATCACGGTTCCCAGCGGCGGCACGTCTTGATATTTGACCCTGAGGAAGCGTGACCAGCGATCGGCGACGTTGATGGTGTAGGTCTTGACCAGAGTGTGCGCATCCACGGCGCGGATTTCGGCATGGCGGGCGTTGTAGACGAGATCGCCGTACTGGATCAACGGCAGACCAAAGCCATAACCTTCCTCAATGACCGCCACCCCATCGCGCACCAGCACCAGGCCCTTCTGCAACGCCGCGATTTTGCCGATATGGGGACGGGTATCTGCGTACAGGTACAGGTCAATGCCCTCGCGCAGGGTCAGGGTCAGTGGAGCTGGATGGGGCAACAAGGTATCGCTCAGCAACAGGGTCAGATAGGGATCAAAGGCTTCGCGTACGCCGAGCAACGCCAGCAGCACTGCTACCACGCCCCAGGCCCAGCCATGCCTGATGCCGCCGCCCTTCCCCCGGGGTTGCCCTCTTGCGCTCATGGGGTACTCCGCCCGGTACGCCCCTCGTTGGCGTGGAACATTGGCCATGCCGACCGTCCCAACGGCCCAACCTGTCGTAAAACGTGAATCCCGTTGTTGGCGCCTACCACAATATCCGCCTGTCCATCGCTCTCCAGGTCGCCGATCCACGGCGAAGAGAAAACGGGCGCGTCCAGGTGGATGGGAAAGCCCGGCAGTGCGGCGCCGGTTACACTCCAGCCGTAAAGATAGGTGTCCTTGGAGCCCACCACGATGTCCAGGCGATCATCTCCGGTCAGATCCACCAACGCCGCCGAGGAGATAATCTGATCCCCCACGCGAATGGGCCAGCCCGGCAGGGCGCGTCCGGCATCGTCAACCACGTAGAGCTGCCCATCCCACGAGCCGACGACAATCTCATACCGACCATCCCCCGTGAGGTCCGCGACGGCGGGCGAGGCCTCAATAGAGTGGATGTTGCCGCCGGGGGGGTGGGGCGTCGGTGTGGGCAGACCGGGCGCAGGGCCCGCGCTGCGGATCGGGAAGCCGGGACGGGCGCGCCCGGCCTCGTTCACCACGTGCAAAAAGCCGGCATCGTCGCCAAAGATGATCCAGCACTCGTTGTCGCCATCCAGTTCGGCCAGGGCAGGAGAGGAATCGGCATCCAGCGACAGTTCCAGAGGAAAGCCGGGCAGCAGGTCACCGGTGACCGTCCAGGCGTAGAGCCAGCCCTGAGAGGGGTCGCCCGGCGTGAGGGTGGTCACGGCGAGCAACGTGCCGTCGGTGGCGACGGTGGCATCGGGCCAACCCTGGAGGGGCTGGGGCCAACCGGGCACCGACCGCCCATACGCATCCAGCACGTGCATCCGACCCTTATCGCCGATGGCGATGCGCACCTCCGCGTTGGGACCCTGAAAGACGGTTGGCGAGGCCCAGATGGGATAGCCGAAATCCACCGGAAAGCCCGGCGCATCACGGCCATCAAAAGTCCAGGCGAAGAGCAGACCCGCTTCGGATCCCACCAGGATTTCCGGAACCCCGTCACCGTTGAGATCGGCCAGGGCCGGGGAGGAGAAAAAGCCCTTGGGGCTGTATTGGGGCCAGCCGGGAAGGTCCTGCAAGCTGGCGTCCAGCAGGTAAAAGTAGCCGTCCCATGAGCCGACGGCGATTTCTTTGGTACCGTCGCCGTCGAAATCCCAGACTACGGGAGAGGAGATCACCGGGCGGCGCGTGAGCCGGACGTGATGGGTGTCACTCCATGCCGACGGTGGACGCGCGACAGGGTGGCAGCCGGCCAGAAAGAAAGCCAGGCCGAGGATCAGCGGTGCACTGTGAAACGGAAAGCGTGAAGGGGTCATAGAAACCTCTTTGTCTTTACCCTTCAGCCTTCCGTTTTCCATCTTGAATGCGTGCCAGCGCGTGGACCAGCACCCGGTCGCGCCAGAGCGCCGCTTTGGTGCGCAGGCGTTCGGTCAGCGACGCGGGTTTCCCCGCTTGCAGCCAGGCATCTTCCCACTCGTGGCGGAACCAGCGAATGACCCGGCGATAGAAGGCGGTGTTGTACTGTCCACCCTGGAAGAGCAGGCGATTCTCGGCCGTGTAATCCCAGTCGGGCGTTAAAGTCTCCACTTTCGGCAGCCGGTCTTTCACTTGTTCATAGAAGACCGTGCCGGGCAGAGGGTAGGCGATGGTGGTACTCAAGTTGTCGGGGCGCGTCTCCCGCAGCATTTTGGCCGAGAGTTGCAAATCTGCCCACGTCTCTGGAGGGTAGCCCACCATCATGTAAAAATAGGTTTCGATGCCCGCGTTGCGACAGAGTTCCGCCGCCCGATAGATTTGGGACACCTGGGTACCCTTGTTCATGGCATCCAGCACGCGCTGCGAACCGGATTCTGTGCCCAGGGCGATGCGCCGGCAGCCGGCTTCCTTAAGCCAGCGCACAACGTCGGTATTCAGCAGGTCCACGCGGGAGAGGCATTCAAAGGGGATGACGGCATCGCGTGCGAGCACCGCATCCCGCCATGTTTTGACCCAATCTTTTTGAATGCCCATGGCATCATCGACGATGCGGAGGAAATCGGGACGATAGGTCTCTTTGAGATGGCGCATTTCCTCCGCGACCAGCGCCGGGTTGCGGGGCCGAAAGCTGCGCCCGAAGACGATTTTCTGACACCAGGCACAGTTAAAGGGACAACCGCGCGTGGCGATGATAGACATAGCAAAGATGCCGTGCTTGGCGCGCCAGGCGCGGCGATACGGCTCCCAATCCACCAGATCGCGGGCGGGCAGGGGCAAGGCGTCCAGGTCCTGGACCAGCGCACAGCGGGGGGTCGTGATGACTTGATCGGCGGCGTTCCGGTAGGCCAGGCTTTCAATGCTTTCCAGTTGCGGCCCCTGGGTGATGCCCTCTAGCAGCAAGGGCATCAGGCGAGGGATGATCGCTTCGGATTCTCCTACAACAACCACGTCTACCACGTAATGTCCATCCACTTGATGGCGCAAGTAGACATCCGGGCGCGCGGTGGGGTCGGCGCCGCCCATCACCACGACCGCGCCGTAGGCCTTGGCCAATGCGGCCAGTCGCAGCGCGGAGCTTCGCACCGTTGCCAAGACGCCCAGGCCCACCACTCTGGGCTGCTCCCGTTCCAGCGCCGCGACAAAATCGGCGTCGCCGGCGGCAAAGGTCGCATCAAAGATCGCCACATCGTAGCCGGCCTGGCGCGCGACTGCCGCCACATAGAGCAAGCCCAGGGGAAAGTAGGGCGTCATCAACTTGGCTTCCACCGGGTCTTGGTGCAAAAACAACGGGTTGACCAACAATATCTCGGCCATTGTCAGCCTCTGAAAAGTGAATACCTCTGCGAATCCGCCGGTTAGCCGATCATCGGCAAGTCAGTCTGCCGGGCCTCTTGGAGCCGTGCGGCGAACGCCTCAAAGGTGCTATGTCCGTGGGCGCCGATATGGCCCTTGCAGCAGTCAGGAGAAAACTGCACTTCATCGCAGTCGCCGTGCGGATCGAGTTTTCGCTGTAGACGGGACATTTCGCGCCGTTCCAACCACGTCCCGACAGGAGTGCTCAGCAACAATTCTGGCCAGAGACGCCTATGCCGCTCCAATTGTGGCATCTGGGGTGCAGGAATCGGCAGCCCTCCGGCATTGGGCAAGAAATCCTCTGTCCAGGCATTGGCTTGTCGAAGAGATTCGTAAATGGGTAATCCGTAGAGCGGAATCATCTGCGCAAGCTCGTGTGCGTGGAACAGATCGCGTTCCGGCAGGGCCATCGCCGCTTCGGAAAGGATATAGTTGGGACAGATTTCATCACCACGACGGGCTGCCGGTTTCACCACCAATTGGACGATCAGCCGACGCGTCACCCACACGCGGCCGTGGGCGGTGACAATGAGATAGTCGTAATCGTCGCCGTGGTCTACGTTGTGTACGGCCAATGCGCCGGTCAGCGCGACCATACGGACATAGGGGAGTTGGGCGATTTGGGCGCCGTAGGACAACGCGCGCGGCCACATCTGGGCTGCAATCTGCTCACGGCGGCGGCGCAAGGGGATAACGGCTTCGCGGTGGCGGAAGGTGTAATAGCCATCTTGCACGACGATTCCGGGGATCTGTCGTATGGCTATTGCGAGGTCTGCTAACGAGATGCGCCAACCTACCAGATAACGATGCAGCTCGACCAATGTCAGCGGGTAATTGAATACGTCCGCATAAGAGAGGGTGTAAAAGACGGCATCTTCCAGGGATTGGATGCGCGGAAAAGTCCACAACGTCCAAGCAGCTCTGTGATTCTCTGGCTCTTCCATGTGTTCATCCCTCCTCCTTCATAGCATGACTCAACGGTAAGCATCTCTGCAGTGCCGATTGACCATCCCTATTTTCCAGGCCGCGCCTGCAGCAAGTGCTCCTCTTCAGGCGCAGCGTCCCCTCCTTCTGCGGTACAACAAACGTCACCCTCAAAACCACTTTCCGACGGGTACATCTTGGCGACCGCGAACCCGGTTCGATGTGCCGTCATCCGGGCAAAGCATTGCTTGTCCAATGTTGGGCGGCGGTTCTGCGGACCGACCGGCCTGTACCACACCCCAACCTCTGCCGCATACCGACCCCGCCCGACTGAGATGGCAACTGTATCCGACACACCCGCTTTAGGGCTTTGGGAAAAGGTTCTGAATCTCCAACTCGCTTTCTACATTATCCGACAAAAAACACGTGGTGTCAACCCCACCTGTCCCCATGGATGTATTTCGGTTTAGGGGCGACTCTGCTGTGGCCGTTCTCTCTGATCGCGCCACTCCCTCAAGTCGCCCCCATTCTGAAATGTGCCCTGTCCCCTGGATGAGGGCTTGGTGCTCGCGCAATTACCTACCCGGCTGCCTGCCGTCGTGCGCCGATTGGAAATCGGCCTTTCCAGACGCCTGCAGCGCCAGGCCGTCGGCCTGCGCCGACGCGGGCCAAAAGGCCCAAAGCGGGCGACTTGCAGTTACGTGCCTGCAACAAAAAACCCTCGTCTGGATGACGAGGGGGTTCACCTGCTAAAAAACCGAGGACACAACAGGCGGTCAATTGCTTCTCATGCACCGCCGGAATTTTTGTTTTCAATGCGGCGACATTACCAAGAGGAATGGGTTTCTGTCCTTGCTATGGTGACGATGTGGGCAAGATTACACGGCAAGGGACAAAACCTGCCTGTGCGGCTAGGGTTGACAGGCTGTGCAGGCCACGAGGACCAACAGTGAAATGGCCAAAATGGCGAAATGGTAAAATTTGAGCTTGAGCATTTTCCAGCCTCCTGTGATGATTGATGAATTTGACTCTGACATCCTGGCTTGTGCAGGGTGAAGAATTTGCCGCACAGGGTTGATCAACCGATTGTGCCCTCGGCCTGAACGTTAACCTGGATTGTCGCCGCAATGCAAATCTACATCTGAGAGTCGAGGCTTTAGCCGGTAGACCGGCTGAAGCCTCAACTCCCGAAATCGCCAGAGCCCAAATTATAACGTGAAAATTTAACGATGTCAAACGCCAAGATTCTGCGCTTGCCGGTTTTACCTGTTCAATGATTCCGCCCTGGCCCGCATCTCGTTTATGTTGTCACCGCCCAGTTTTTCAAGCAGCGCCTCGGCCAGCACCCAGGCCATCATCGCCTCGCCGACGACGGCGGCCGCCGGCACGGCGCACACATCGGAGCGCTGATATTGGGTGGTGGCCGATTCACCTGTCGCCAGATCGACCGAGCGCAGCGGGGTGACGGTGGTGGGGATCGGTTTGATCGCTGCCCGGACGACGATCGGCTGTCCGTTGCTGATGCCTCCTTCGATGCCCCCTGCCCGGTTGGTGGGCCGGGTTACCGATTGCCGGCTGCGGGGCGCTGCAGGCTCGAACTCGTCATGCACGAGCCTTCCCGACCGTCGCGCGTTTTCAAAGGCCGGGCCGATCTCGACCCCTTTGACGGCCGGGATAGACATCAGTGCGGCGGCCAACCGCGCGTCGAGTCGCCGATCCCACTGCACATGGCTGCCCAGACCGACCGGCACGCCGACGGCGATCACCACAAAGACACCGCCAAGCGAGTCGCCCTCCCTTTTGGCCTGCTCGATGGTTGTCCGCATCTGCTCGGCCGCAGCCGGATCGGGACAGCGCACATCGCTCCTTTCGGCCAGTGTCCACAGTTCGGCGGGAGGTAGATCGGGGACGTGAGCCACGATGCCGCCGATTTCGCTCACATAACTTCCTGTTGTAACGTTAAACTGCGCCAATAATAATTTGGCCACCGCGCCGACGGCTACCCGTGCGGCCGTCTCGCGTGCGCTGGCGCGCTCCAGGATCAGGCGGGCATCGTCGAGACCGTATTTGACCATTCCGGCATAATCGGCGTGGCCGGGGCGAGGAACGGTGAGTTTAGGCAGGTCACCGGCCGCCCAGCGCGGGGCCCAGTTGGGCCAATCGCGGTTTTCGATGCGTAGGGCAAGCGGCGCGCCGGTGGTTTGGCCGTACAGCACCCCGCCCAACACCTCCACCCGATCCCGTTCGATCTGCATGCGTCCGCCGCGTCCGTAACCGCCCTGGCGACGGGCTAGTTCGTGGTTAACTGCCTCGATGTCGAAGGGCAAACCGGCCGGCAATCCCTCGATGATCGCCGTCAGGCAAGGGCCGTGCGATTCACCGGCGGTAAGAAAGCGTAAACAAGTCATTGCATATCCTTGTAAATCGATGTGTAAAACGTAAGGGGCAGGTAGCCAGTTTTGCCTTTCTTCCGCATTACACCGTGTGCAATACGGCCTCACAGGCCGTCCGCATCACGTCTTCCGGCGGCCATTGGCCGGTCCACATTTGGAAAGAAAGCGCTCCCTGGGCGATCAGCATGCCCAATCCGTCGATGATCGGTGCGCCGCACCGTTGAGCATGCTGTAGTAGCCGGGTCTCGATGGGCCGATACACCAGGTCGCAGACGGTCAGGTGCGCAGGGATGGGGAGAGAAACGGGCCAGATCGAAGCGTCGGTGTGCGGCCACATGCCGACGGTGGTGGTGTTGACCAGCAGATCGGCGGTGAGGGCCTGATCGGGCAGGCTGTCGAGCGACGTGGTAGACAGATGGGTATGTGCGGCGTGTTGGGCCAGGTCGTTTACCAGCGCAGCGGCGCGTTCGGCCGTGCGGTTGAGCACGGTGACGGCTGCCGCGCCGGCCAGACATAGGGCATAGACCACGCCCCGTGCGCCGCCGCCCGCACCGACAACCAGGGCACGTCGGCCTTGTGGTTCAAATCCACCCTGGCGCAGGGCGCGCAAAAAGCCTTGTACATCGGTGTTTTCGCCCGTCACGCTACACAAATTATCTTGGCGATCCAGGATCAGGGTGTTGACGGCGCCGAATCGCCTCACCTCTTCTGGAATGTGGTTTAGAAAAGGGATCACTGCTTCTTTGTGCGGCACCGTCACATTGCAGCCGCGCAAGCCGAGCGCTTTGAGGCCCTCGACCGCCGCACCGACCTGCCCCGGCGGCACGGCAAAGGCCAGGTAGCGCCAGTTCAATCCCAGCGCATCAAAAGCTGCGTTGTGCATTTGCGGGGACAGGCTGTGCGCGATCGGCCAACCCATCACGCCGACAAGCGTAGTTTGAGCGTCGATTTTCATATAATATCCTGAAATTTTTTGAAACGTGATGCGTAAAGCGTGAGGAGAGGCTCCGCTTCATTTCTAATCCTCACGGATTACGCCTTACGGATCACCTCTTCAAATCCCGGAAAGGAATCGGCAATGCAATCCGTGTTCTGCACCGTCGTTTCCCCTTCGGCGATTAACCCGGCGACGACCAGGGCCATCGCCAGCCGGTGATCGCCGTGGCTGTCGACGACGGCGCCACGCAGAGGGGTCGGCCCGTTGACGATGAATCCATCATCGGTCGGCTCGATCTCGGCGCCCAGCTTGCGCAGTTCTTCTACCACCGTGGCAATGCGATCGGTTTCTTTGACGCGCAACTCTTGCGCATCGCGCACCTGGGTTTGTCCGGCGGCCTGGGTGGCGATGACCGCCAGCACGGGAAACTCGTCGATCATACGCACCACCGTATCGCCTTGTATCGTAGTTGATTGCAGATTTGCGTTTTGTACCACCAAATTCCCAACCGGTTCGCCGCCTTGTTCGTTCTGGTTTTCGATCGCGATGGCGGCTCCCATCGCGCCTAGCACATCCAGCAGGCCGGTGCGGGTGGGATTGAGGTTGACGCCGCTGATGACAAGCTCCGAGTTGGGCACCAGCAGCGCGGCTGCCAGCAAAAATGCCGCCGAGGAAAAATCGCCGGGGATCTCCAGATCGAGCGGGTGAAGCGGATTGCCCGGCTTGATGGTCACATCCGGGCCGTCGATAACCAGGTCGGCACCCATTGCCCGCAACATCAATTCGGTGTGATCGCGTGCCGGGCCGGGTTGCCGCACGGTGGTCGGCCCGGCGGCATAGAGGCCGGCCAGTAGCAGCGCCGATTTGACCTGTGCGCTGGCAATCGCCATTGCGTGATCGATGCCGTGTAGAGGACGGCCGTGGATGGTGAGTGGGCCGTGCCCGTCGGTATCGACGATTTCGGCGCCCATTTGGCTCAGCGGCTCGACGACGCGGCGCATAGGGCGGCGCAAGAGCTGCGGATCGCCGGTGAGGATGCTATCAAACCCTTGTCCGGCCAAAATGCCGGCCAGCATGCGCATCGTTGTGCCGGAGCGGACGCAATCGAGGGGGGCGGTCGGCGGACGCAGGCCACGCAGGCCGCGTCCGTGGATGGTCAGGACGTTCTCATTTCGGTCATCCTGGTCGATTTCGATGCCTAACGCACGCAGGCAGCCGAGGGTGGCCAGGCAGTCACCGCCCCACAGCAGGTTGCGTACCCGGCTGACGCCTTGGGTCAGCGCACCCAACATCAATGCACGGTGCGAAATGGACTTGTCCCCCGGCACCGACACCCGTCCCCTCAACCCTCGTCGCTGTTGAACGCTCAACAACTTCATTTTCTTCTTTGTCTCCTTGTTCCTTGCCTACTTTTACGGAAACATCTCCCGCCGCGTCTGGCGGATTTTGGTCAACACCTGGCGCAGTTTGACTTCATCCCCTTCGGCGACCAGTTGGGCCAGTCGTTTAAGGTGGGTCAGGTACTCGGTCATGGCATTGACCACCTCGCGTTGGTTGGTCATCAGAATGTCGATCATCATGGTCACGTCGCTACCGGCGACGCGCGAGGTGTCACGGAAGCCACCGGCGACGACCTGCCAGGCCAGGGGATCGTGTGAGGTGGTAGCATCGGCGGTGGCGACAAGGGCACAGGCCAGCATATAGGGCAGGTGACTGACCGTGCCGACCAGAAAGTCTTGACGGGCGGCTTCGGCGATCAGCGGGTTGGCGCCGACGGCGCGGGCCAGCGATTGGCCCAGGGCCAACGCACGCTCCGAGGTGCGGCCCGGCAGCGGCGAGAGGATGTAAGTGCGTCCCCGGTAGAGGGTCGGGTCGGCGGCCTCGATGCCGGAAACTTCTTTGCCGCACATCGGATGCCCGCCCAGCGGCTGGACGTGCAGCGGCAGTGCAGCCATCGCTTCGACAATGTCGGCTTTGGTGCTGCCCAGATCGGTGAGCAGGCAGCCCGACGGAAGCAACGGGCCGATTTGAGGAATTTGTTGAAGGATGGTGCGTACCGGTGTGGCCAGCACCACGATGTCGGCCTCATGCACGCCCTCTTCCAGGTCGGTGGTTGCCCGGTCCACCAGCCCCAGTTTGCGCGCTGCCGACGCCGTTTCTTCTCTGCGCGCCACGCCGATGACGTTTGCGCATTGTCCACGCAGCGCACCGGCCAGTGACCCTCCCATCAGCCCCAGGCCGACGATGGCTATCGTGGCGTCGGCCACCGAATCCACCCGCACATCGGCCCACTTGCCTGACGCATGGTCGATTACCATTGGTTCTCCGTTCATAACGTTCTCCCTACCGCAGCGGCGACGGCGCGCAGTTCCTCCATCAGACGGGCAAAGCGTTCCGGCTTGAGCGATTGGGCGCCGTCGGACAATGCTTGTTCCGGGTCGGGATGGACTTCGATTTCCAGCCCGTCGGCGCCGGCGGCGATCGCCGCGCGTGCGACCGGCCCAACCAGACTCCATTTGCCGGTGCCGTGGCTGGGGTCTACGAACACGGGCAGGTGGGTGAGTTGTTTGAGCATCGGCACGGCATTGATGTCGAGCGTGTTGCGGGTGTACGGCTCAAAGGTGCGGATGCCACGTTCGCACAAGATCACCCGGTCGTTGCCGTGTGAGAGGATGTACTCGGCCGACATGAGCAGTTCTTCCATGGTTGACATCATTCCCCGCTTGAGCAACACCGGCTTTTGTGCCTCACCGACAGCATGCAACAGGGCAAAGTTTTGCATATTGCGCGCGCCCACCTGCAAAATGTCCACGTATGAAGAAACCAACGGCACGGTTTCGGGCGAGATGACCTCGGTGACCACCAGCAGGCCGGTTTCTTTGCGGGCTTCGGCGAGCAATTTGAGGCCTTCCAATCCCAGCCCTTGAAAACTATACGGGGACGAACGCGGCTTGAACGCCCCGCCGCGTAGCACGGTGGCCCCGGCTGCCTTGACGGCATGGGCGGTGGTCAGCAATTGTTCGCGGTTTTCGACGGCGCATGGGCCGGCCATCACGATGATCTGCTCTCCGCCGGCCTTCATCCCGTTCAGTTTGACCAGCGTGTCTTGAGGGCGAAAATCGCGGCTGGCCAGTTTGTAGGGGCTGAGGATCGGCACGATCTTTTCCACCCCGTCCATCATTTCAAATTGAGTGCGGTCGAGTGGGCGGCCATCGCCCACCACCCCGATGATGGTACGCTCTTCGCCTTCGGAGAGATGTACCTGACGTCCACTTTGCTCAACGCGCGCAGTGACATTGGCAATTTGTCGAGCACTTGCTCCTTTTTGCATCACGATAATCATCTCGTTCACTCCTCCTACTCCTTACTCCCTACTTCCTACTCCCTACTCCCTACCTCATCTTCTTCCAACGGCGTGGTTGCCGCCGGGTAGGACCCCAGCAGTTTGACGAACGACGATCGGCGCAGCAGGCCCATCAAAGCTGCCTCGCATTCGGGGTCTTGCCAGTGCCCCTCAAAGTCGAGGTAAAACAGGTACTGCCACGGACGGTTGCGGCGTGGGCGCGATTCGATTTTGGTCAGGTTGATCTGCCGTTTGGCAAATTCACCCAGGCTTTCGTACAGCGCGCCCGGCTGGTGGCGGGTGGTAAAGACCAGCGACGTTTTACTGCGCTGCGCGCGTGGCGGGTCATCGAGACCGAGCACAAAAAAGCGGGTATAGTTGTACTCGATGTCCTGAATGTCGCGGTCGAGCACTTCCAGCCCATAGAGTTGAGCGGCAAGCTCGCTGGCGATAGCTGCTGTTTCTGGTTCGGGGTTTTCGGCCAGTTCGCGCGCACTGCCGGCCGTGTCAAAAGCGGGCACGGCCACCAGTCCTCGACGGGCCAGGTAGCGCTCGCATTGGGCCAACGCCTGCGGGTGCGATTTGACCCGTTTGAGTGTGTTGATGTCGGTGCCCGGCGGAGCCAGCAACATATGGCGCACCCGAAAAATCACCTCGGCGCGCACCCGCAGGTCGTGCTCCATCAGCAATTCATAGGCATACACGACCGATCCGGCGGTCGAGTTT
>Ga0209101_1002460_pt1 | contig 12208 bp, 10 predicted proteins | sample ConPoolayeCmetaG_FD_185481 | JGI IMG/M metagenome (GOLD analysis project Ga0209101, IMG submission 185481) | Hot spring microbial mat communities from California, USA to study Microbial Dark Matter (Phase II) - Cone Pool mat layer C metaG... ... | reverse complement strand
CCTCTGGTGTCGGAGCAGTTTCCTCGGCTATTACAGGGGGAGAGGGTTGCTCCCCCGGCGTCCCGCTTCCACCCGTTATCGCACGGGCAACAGCCTCTATCGCCTGTTGAAAGGTTTCGGGAGAAAAGGTTTCGGAGGCACCCGTGACGATTGTTTCTTTGGCAAGGTCGATCATCTCTGCCTTGAGGATGTAGCGGTCTTCTATCTTCAGTATCGTCGAGATAAGGACCATGTTGGCGGCGACACGTTTGCCGAGAGGAACACGCTGGCTCTCATCATACTGCATGCCATGGGATTCTTTTCGAAGTTCGCGGATGAGAGCCCGTTTCTCTTCATTGCTTACCACGGTGAATCGTCCTGACTGTACGATGAGGATGCGGAAGTATTCGCTCGCCTGTTCGAGGGACTCTTCGTCTATGTCATCGGTGGTATCTTCCATGTCGAGAATGGCGAGACGGTCATTCTCTCGTTCGGGGGTCGAAGCGCTTTTTCCTCCAAGGGTGGCATCGCCTGCCGTAGGTTGCCCCGATGGGGAACCTGCTTCGGAATGTTCGGCAGTGACTGGCGTCGAGGCACACGCGCAAAGGAAGAGTAGTAAAGTGGTGAGCACAACAGGCATGGTTTTACAGCGCACCTCACACATCTCTCAGCGCTTCCGCCGATTCCTTCCCGTCGAGAATGGCGTTTTCCATGGCATTGTACGTCCACCGCCCGTAGCGGCCGACGAGATGTACGGCGTTGCGTATGCAGTAATCCGAAACGACCTTCATGTCGTCGAAGTATTCGTGGTGGAATATTACATAGCCGTATTCGATGAGCCGGTAATCAATGAAATCAATGTCTTCCTCCTCATCCGTGATGAGCCCCATCTCGCTGATGAGGCGGATGCTTTCTTCGATGAAGCGGCTGGTATCTCTGAATGTCCCTTGGTGAGTGTATTCGATATAGAGGGAACCTCTGCCCTCCGGCGCGAGCGGAGGATGAATGGTGCTGAAACTGCCGACCCGGTAGGGCATGAACTTTTCCTCGGGAATGTAGAACCAGTGTCCGCGGTGACCAACTGGCCTTTTGAGCGCCACGTTGAGGTAACTTACGGAGGCAATACGGAGACGATCTGCAATCGCGCGCGCCGCTTGTCTGAAGGAACCGGTAATGAGAGAAAGGAAATTACGGAGTGGGATTGATGAGACGAGGTACCGGTAACGGACGATTTCTCCGTTCGAGAGGGTGACCGTCTTTTTATCGAGATCTATAGCGGTAGGCCACGTGTTGAAAAGGTAGCGTGTCGTGTCGGTGCGGGCAAAGAGCCGTGCTGGCAGTTCGCCGATACCGCCGCGTGCCGGATAGTGGAAAGATGCGTTGTAGCCCACCTTTCGTTCTGGAGCAGTGATGGCGCCTTCGATGACCTCCTCGAGCGTTGGTTTTGGAACATAGTAGTCGCACCAGTGAGAAGCCATCTCGGAGGGTGGAACCGTATAGATTTTGGTGTTGTAGGGAACCATGAAGTGTTTGGAAATGCCCTCGCCGAGGTATGCCATGCACCATTCGTGGAAGTTTTCTTTTGCTCTGCTTTTGTCTGCCTCGTAAAGCGCCTTCACGAAACCGATGACACACTCTTTCACGACGGGGAGAGGAAGTCCGTAGGTATTCGATTGGAAAGGGTAGAGGGTGTAGACACCGTGGGAAAAGATATAGGCTTTCCGTTCGATGGTTACCGCGTCGTGGGGAAAAAGCGAACGAAAGAGCGCACGCGTCGTCTCTTTCGAGAGGTGGAGCCAGTGTCCCGTTTGGTCGAAAGTAAATCCCCGCGTGTGTTCCGAGGTGCACAGCCCGCCGGGACCGTCCTTTTTTTCGACGACGAGATAGTCACGATTCCCCAGATGGTAGGCTGTCGAAATACCGGCAAGCCCTGCGCCGAGAATGAGAATTTCTTTTTCGATCATCCGCGTATCCTGTGCGTCTCGTCCAGAGGAAGTATACCTGCTGAGTGACGTAAAGTAAAGCACCGCGCGTTCGGGAAAAGTGGTGGTTGGGGAAGGTGACGGTGTCTTTTCCGGCAGAAACGGAATTTCTTCAAAAATAGTGCTTTCATGCTATAGTAGCGCGGTGAAGATATGAGAGCACCGATGAGTGGTCGTTCCGGGAAAAACATCCTTTTCATCGAGAATGACGAAAACATACTGAACAGTATCTCGTTCATTTTGGAAAGCAACGGTTTTACGATGTATCAGGCTCGATCGATCGAAGAGGCGCTTGCTGACGCCGGGAGGTTTTCTGTTGACCTTGTCCTCTTTGACACCGGTGTAGGAATGGGAATGGACGAGACGGCAAGCCGTATCAAGAAGAACAAGAGGCTAGGGAAAGCGTTTCTTGTTGCTCTCTCCGAATCTTCCCTCGAAGACGACATGGTGAGGGCGCTCGAAACGTGGGCTGACGATTACATTGTGAAACCGGTGCGCCCCCGCGTTCTCCTCGCGCGGATACGAGCCATCCTCCGCCGCAAGACAGTGTGTGGGATGAACGAAGATGTCTTCCAGTATGGTCAACTCGAGATCCATACCGCGGGACGTGAGGTTTTCGTGGAGGGGAAACCGGTCTCTCTGACCCGTACCGAGTTCGATATTCTGGCGTTGCTCGTCCGCCAACCGAATACTGTTTTTTCGAGAGCGCACATCATTGATGCCATTCGGGGAGAGGGATACTTTATCACGGAGAGGGCTATAGATTTTCAAGTGTGCGGCTTGCGGAAAAAACTCGGTTCCTGCGGTGATTGCATAGAAACAGTTCGCAGCCTTGGGTACAAGTTCCGGGCTACCTGAGAGATCTCCATGGCAGGATTCGAACAGAGAGACAGCGACGATATCATCGCCACTATCAATGTCACGCCGCTCGTTGATATTATGCTCGTTCTCCTCATCATCTTCATGCTCGTCTCGACCTTCATGCTCAAGGAGGCAATCGAGGTAGAGTTGCCGCATGCAGCGACTGGCGCCGAAATCAACAAGCGGACGGTGTCCATCATTATATCGAAAGAGGGAGATTACTTCGTCGGTAATCAGGCAGTCTCCGGTCTCGATGGCTTACGGGCGCGCATGCGGGAAGAAAAAGAGACAACGCACGATCTGCAGGTTATCATTGCTGCCGATCGTCAGGTGCTCCATGGCACGGTGGTGACGGTGATAGATCTCCTGCGGCGCCTCGAAATATACAATTTCGCGATCAATGTCGAGTACGACGCCTCAGAGCCATAGGTCATGAAGCGGGGGAATCGCTTTCTCGTCATCGGCGTCGCCGTATCGGCGATCATTCATGCCGCCGTCATCGAGATGGTTTTCCTGGTCAATAGATCCGAAGCCGTGCGGCGCCTCTACGAAAAAAGCGCTATCATCCCTTTTTCGGTGCCCAAACCGCCGCCGGTGCCCGAATCGCCCCCGCCCTCGCCTCCGCCGAATCCCAAACCGAAACCGAAACCTCCTGATTCTCCGCGTCCCGCTCCGAACAGTGATAGGCCGGCAGAACCGTCGCGCGAAGAGGTGAAAGAGGTCTTCGGTGTGACCAGAGAAACGGTGGTTGACAATCCTGCTTCGGGAATCGGTGTCCGCGTCGGCAACACGCTCGCTAAAGAAATGGAAAAGGAGTACACTCCGCCGGAAGAGGTGAAACAACTGCCGCCACCCGCTGAAAAGCGCCCCGAGCCGCCGCGATTCTCTCCGACGCCTCTCTTCAAGATATCAAAGATGCCTGAAGTAAAAACCAAGATAAGACCGGTCTATCCGCCAGCCCTCCGGAAAGAAGAGGTCGAGGGAGAAGTGCTTCTCAAGGTCGCACTCGATAGAACCGGCGCCATCGTAAAAGTGGTGGTTGTTTCTTCGGATCATCCCTTGTTCAGTGAAGCGGCGCTCACGGCTGTCAAGGAATGGAAATTCTCTCCTGCACTTCTTGCCGATGGGACCCCGACCGACATCGTCATCGAGGTCCCGGTTATCTTCCAGTTGGAGTTCTAGTCGTTACTTCTACCGAGCAAAGAGCGTGTCCTGCTCTTTGAGTATCTTTTCGCAGGTTTTCGAGGCATCAATCTTCACCATCACCATAGTGTTGCCAGTGGTACGCGCCGTGACAATGCGTTCGCCTTCGAAGAGCGGTTGGTCGGTGCCGATGACAACCTCCTCTTCTCCCCACAGAACACTGCCGGTTATACGGTTCCCAGTGCCGGTACCGGTTATTTCCATGAAGTTCTTGAGCGCTCCCCAAATGAGTCCGTTGGCGATAGTGCTCTTTATTTCGAAGGTGTGTCCCGGTCTCCCGTCATCGTCGTGGTCGAAGATGCGAGGGTCGTTCTTTTCGGTAATCATTTCGGTTTCGACGTCGAAAGGCTCGGTTCCATTCTCTCCTTGGAAATAGCATCCACGAACCTCATACCATTTGTTCATCGTGAAGGAAAAGTCGTTGGGATCGCCGGAGATGGTTGTTTGTTCCTTTGGCTCTTTGAGTTCTGTCGGCGGCACATAGAAAAAGTTGGCGGTGAACTTTGGCGGGAAGTAAGTGGTGATAGTCTTTGCTATGTCGTTTCCCTCAGTGATGAATGTCTCCATGTGGCAGACTTCGGCGTTCTGCCAATCGGCGTACACCTTTCCCTCCTCCTCTTTTTTGACAGTCATTCGGATAATCTTGTCAGTGCGAGTTACCACGTCGCCAACCACCGGCACTGTGGCGTCGGCAAAAAGTTGGAGTTTCATAGCCCATACTCCAACGAGGTGAGTGTCGAGCGGGATGCCGGCAAAATCCTCGTCGGGTGCAACCTCGCTCTCATCGGGTGGAGTCGTTTCATCGGTTACCGTGACATCGGTGGTCACGGTGTCCGCATCCTTCTTTGGCTCCGTCTCGCTTTCGCAGGCAAGCGTAAAAAACACCGTTAAGGTGGCGAGTACAGGGAACAACAGTTTTCGTCTCATCATAGGGTACCTCCTTTACTTAAAAGATGAATTTGACATATAAACCCGAACTAAAGACAAGTCCGCGGGTCCAGTAGCCGGGGAATCCGGGGTTGTTGGTTTGGAAACCGACCGAGCCAGGGTAGGTATTTCCGTTGATATCATAAAGCGTCGGATACTCGTCAACGACGCTGTTGAATGGGGCGTCCTTCGGGTTGTCGTAACCTTCTTCGGTGCGTGTTTTGTCTGTCGTCCGTTTGAGGAGAACCTGCGTCTGGAACGAGAGACCTCCTGCGAGGGTTACCTTCTCGAAGTGGAAGTATTCTGTGTATCCGAGGGCGAAAGCGATACGGTCGTTGTCAACGTAGTTCGATCGTCCTGTCTGGTCGGGAACCGGGCTTATGTGATAATTCCAGTCAAATCCGAATTCGCGTTCTTCTGAAGCGACATGAATGCCGAAAGCCGGTTTGATCGTGTCGTGCCACTTGTCGAGCGGCTTTTCCGCGTGCCGGTCGCGGTAGGTTGACCACATCGTGTAGAGCGCGTTTGCCATGAGCGAAACAGTCCAGCCTCTTACGTCGGGAAACTGGTACATAATTCCGAGGCCGAAACGGAGCGGATCGTTCCCGTAGTTGGTGCGAAGCCCTGCGTCGAGCCACTTCTTGCGAGGGGAACTCGGATCTTTTGGATCCTCATGTTCGTAGAGATTGTCGAAGCCACGTACCTGGATGTCCACGTCGAGATCGAAATCGAAGTTGAGATTGGGAAAATGGAGGGTACCGGTCACCGTGAGATCGTCGAGAGGGCGTAACGCAAACCCGAAGTGAGGAGCAAGGAGAGGAAGAGCATGAACAGCGATCGCCGGGTCGAAGAGGAGATTCTCGGGGCATGACGGGTCGGCGACATAAACGCCGATATCTGCCACCGCTTGCACGCCGACAGTGGCGCCGATGCCGAGCGAAAGCCAGTCGCCGACTTTTCCGGCGAGCGCGGCAACGAGGTGAAAACTCTGGAGGCGGTCGCCCCAAAGTTCGAAGTGGAGCGAGTTGCCGAAGAACTGGTCGCGTTCATCGGGGTAGTAGGGTATTTGACCTGTCAGTTGACTTGATGGCAACTCAACATAGAGAGCACCAGCAAGCCAGCCGTCAAACCATGACATAAGCCCGCCGAGGAGGGTGTAGAACTCAAAGAAATCAGGATCGTAACTTCCTCTCTTACGGATAAGATCGCTCGTAGGAAGGGGCGTATAACGTTTCTCTTCGAGCGGCACATCGAGGCCGTCGTGAGTAATCAGGCTCGAGTTACGGTCCCGCACTTCCTCGGGGACGTTGTACTTCGGATCCTTGCGCTTGTAGGCGATGTTGAGGTCACCGGCCGCCATGCCGAAGCCGAGTTTCAACTGATCTTTTTGTCCGATAAGAAGCGCTGGATTGTAGTATGCCGCCTCAGGACCGAGAGCAATTACCCGGAGGTTGAATGGATGCATAAGGTCGGGAGAACCGACCGTTTCGAAGAGTGAAGCGGCCATTGCCAGCGGGGTTGTAAGAAGAATCGCCGTCATCAAGAGAAGACACTGTTTTCTCATTTACTTTCCCTCCTGGGTTGTTGTTACTCCTCCCTGCGTGCTTTGGGGTTGAGTCGCTGAGCCTCCGCCGGAAGGTGTCGTCGTTTCTCGGTAGTTCTCCAGTCTTACCCACTCTTGGGAACGGCCGAAGAGCGATATGCCGATGTAGCCGCGTAGTTTCAGTTTGCGGCCGGAGGAGATGAGTTTCACGTATCCTTTGTAGGTTTCCCCATTGTCGGGGTCCATTACATACCCGCCACTCCACTCGTCGCCGTCCTTTCTCATACCCCACAGCACCCGCATGCCGATGGCGCGCTTGCCTTTCAGTTCTCCCTTGCACTTCACGCAGACGGGGTTCTCCTCTTCGCCAGGGCGGGGGAAAACTTTGACGACATGACCGACCAACTCCCCGTTTACCTCTTCGATTTTCACGATACCGCGCGGCTTTCCTGTCGAATCATCTATCGTCCGCCAGTAGCCGACGGGGCTGGAAAGGTCATCCGCGTCGAGAGAACTCATCATCCCTGCCAGGGCGAAGACGGTAAGCAATCGTACGACAACTTTCATGATGTTCCTCCTTCTCTCTTCCCACGATATGAACCAATCGTCGTTTCGGCGCGATAGTAGGTGACAGGGATCACGACGAGTGTCAGCAAAGTTGCGATGAGAAGACCACTCATCTGGGCAACCGACATCGGCGTGAAGAGTTGGCTGCCAGATGTGGCAAGCGGTAGGAGCCCCATGACCGTGGTAATATTCGAAAGCATGATGGGGCGATAGCGCCGCGCAACAGCACCGATGCATGCCTGTTTGAGGTCGTGTCCCTTCGCTTTTTCGTTGTTTATGTATTCCATAAGGAGGATGGCATTGTTGACGACTACCCCAATGAGGCTCGTAATGCCGAGGAAAGCGGTGAACGAGAAAGGCTGCCGGAAAAGGAGGAGCCCCGCGAGTGCTCCAATGACGGAAAGGGGGACTGTTGTGAGAATGATGAAAGGCTGGAGAAGCGATTTGAACTCCAGGATGAGGATGAGGTAGTTGAAAAATATCGCCGCGATGGCTGCAATCCCGAGGTTCGAGAAATTGTCTATGATATTCTTCATCTCGCCATCGTGGACAACACGTACACCAGTCGTGTCTATCCGCGGGAGAGCGTCGCGCATGAAGCGGAGAGTCGTTTCGGTTGCGCCAAAACCCGGCACCATGTCGGCAAGTGCCGAAATGGAATACTCCTTGTCGAAACGGTAGATGTAGTCGGTTTTCGGGGTGAGCGTTATATCGGCGAACTGTTTGAGGAGTACTTTGTTGCCAGTGACAGTTGATTTCACCGCAAGGTTTCCTAGTTCCTCGATGCTTGCGATGTTCGACTCGACGATGATGTCGTATTCGTTGCCGCCGCTTCGGAAAACGGAGGCCTTGTCGCCGCGGAGGGCGAGATTTATCTGGCGCTGAACATCGTACTTGAGGATACCGAGACTCGTGGCGACATCGTCGTCCACGCGCACCGTATACTCGAGACGCTCTCCTGCCGCATTGTCACGAACGTTCATGAGTTCCGGCATCATCCGAAATTCGTCTTGGATGGCGTGTGAAACTTCTTTCAAGCGACGCAGATCAGTACCGGTGATACGGAACATGACCGGCGCATCCATCGGTTCTGCCTGCTGGAGTATCTTTACCTTCGCCGTTCCGCCGGTGACCTTTGCATCGAGTTCTTGTTGGAGGTGGTAGCCAAACGTTTCGTTGTCACGGAATCTCCCCGTTTTCTTCAGGTCGACCCGGAACATCGCCTGCCCGTATTCTTTCGACGGAGCGTGAGGTATCATCGTGACATAGAATTTGGGGAGGTCATCGCCGACAACGGTAGTTATCTTGGTGACTTCCGGTTGACTCTGCAGAATGTTTTCGACCTGCCGGACCACTTTCTCGGTATCGGTAAGTTCGGCAATCTCGGAGGTAATGTCAATCGCGATGATGTTCTTGTCGGCGTTCGGAAAGAATCGTATGGGCAAGAAAAGGCCGCCGAGCGAGAGCATAGTAATGGTGATAGCGAGTGTTATCAGGAGCGCTGTAACCGGCCGATCGAGCCCTGCGGCGAGAAGACGTTGAAACACACGACGCACTCCCCCTGTGCGTTCTGGACCGCTCCCGCCGGGACGAAACCAGAGAAGCGCCATCGTGGGTGTTACGAACATGGCGACGAAATAGGAAGCGGTGAGGGAGATAATGACCAACTGCGGAACACTTATCACGTACTGACCAACATTGCCCGGCAGAAGGAGAAGCGGAAAAAAGCCGGCGACTGTCGTCAGGGTGCTCGTGAAAACGGGGAGTGCAACTTCCGTCGTACCCTCGAATGCCGCCTTGACGCGATCGATACCGGCATCGAGTTTGACTTGTATCGCGTCCGATATGACGACCGCGTTATCAACGAGCATTCCCAAGGCAATAATGAGCGCCACGGTTGATATTTGATGCACCTTCAAGCCAGTGATGCCCATGACGATGTAGGTGACGAGGATGGAAAGCGGTATCGCCGTTGCCACAACCATTGCATTGCGGAACCCCATACCGAGGAACACCACGATAATCACAAACAGCATACCTTCGAGCAGGTTTGACATGAAATTGCGTACAGCCGCACGTACATCGTCGGGTTGGTAAAGCACCTCATCAACGACAAGGTCAGGGGGGAGTGTTCGTTTGACGTCCTCTATCGCTGCACGTACTTCGTCTCCGATGATGAGTACGTTGCGTTTTTCCTCGAAGTATCCGGCGAGAATCACCGCATCCTGCCCATTGTGCCGGATCTTGCTTGCATCATCTTTAAGTCCCATCGAGACGGTCGCCACATCACGGAGACGCACGAGCGAACCATCGGTGCTTGAAACGTCAATAACGGTGTTTTCGATATCACGCAGTGAAGAAAACTTGCCCGGTACGCTTACATTGACCGTCATGCCCTCCCGCTCGATAGCACCTGCCGGTATCTCGAGGTTTTGCGCCTGCAAGAGTTTCCATAGATCCTCGAGAGAAAGGCGGTGTTGATTGAGACGTGCCATATCGGCTGTTACTTTGACCACGCGATCCACCTTGCCGACGATGTCGAATCGCACGACCCCCTTGATACGGCGGAGCCGTTCCTTGAACAGTTCGGCGTATGCTTCCAGCTGGTCGTAGGTGTAGTTTTGACCGGAGAAGGCAATCATGAGCCCCGCCGTTTCGCCGAGTTTTGTGTTTATCTCCGGTTTCCAACATCCCTGCGGCAGTTTCGGGTAGAGGTCATCGATTCTTTGCCGTAAGTCGAGCCACGACTTTTCACGGTCGGCATCAGGCTTGAGGTAAACGATGACGATGGAGATGCTGTTTTTTGAATAACTGCGTACACTGTCGAAGCCGCGTATCTCGCTGACGGCGTCCTCTATCTTCCTCGTAACGAGTTTTTCCATATCTTCCGGTAGGGCTCCGGGGTAGACGGCGGTCACGAGGCCGATGGTGGGGTCGAGGTCGGGGTTCTCCTGTTTGGGGAGAAAGTAGTAACTCACCAAGCCGTAGATGACCAGCGCGACGACGAAGAAAAGAGTCACCTTCCGGTGGACGATTGCCTTGAATACGATGTCCCGCATCCTTGTCCTGCTACCGATATATCACGCTTACCGGTGCTCCCTGATGGAGGCTTTTCATTCCTTCCACCACCACGCGATCTCCCGGCGAGAGTCCCTGTGTCTCTACAAGTGTCCCTTCGATGGCGCCAAGTGTGACCGCCCGGCGTCGGGCGAAGCCGTCCTCAACGACGTAGACATATTCCTGTCCGTCGCTTTGTATCGCCTGCACTGGTATCCAGATCGCCTCTTTTTCCCCTGTATCAAACCATACCTTTACAATCGAACCAAGGTAGAATGCGGATCGGGAGAGTTTTTCGACAATCTCGACCTCGACTGGGTATGTTCGGCTCTGAATGTCCGGTATCTGTGCGATGTTCGAGACCCGACCCCGTCCATCGATGCCGTCAATCTGCAGGGTAACTGGCGTTCCTACCCGGATTTGTTTGATGTCTTTCTGGGACACGCCGACCTGTACCACCTGTCGATCATTCCGGACGACGACCACCGGATATCCGGCTCCTACGATTTCTCCCGGTTTGTTGAGTATCTCTATGACGAACCCTTCTATTTCGGAGTACATTTTGAGGTCGGCGGCAAGGCTCCGTTTGTAGTCGAGATCGACCTGCGCTCGGCGGTAGTCAGCTTCTCTGACCTCCCGGTTGAGTTTTGCCTTGTCGTGGTCATCGCCGGTAACTGAACCCTTTTCGTGCAACACCTTTATCCGCTGGTAAAACTGTTCGGCTTCTTCGTATGCCTCTTTCGCTTTACGCAGGGTATGTTCGGCATCCGAAACCGCAAAACCGACATCGGTTCCGTCTAGTTCCGCTAGAAGGGTCCCCTTGGATACACGCTGTCCTTTCTCGACATGGATGGCTGCTATCTTACCCGGCATTTTGAAGGCGTACTTTTTGATATCCTTCGAATTGAGCGTCCCGATATAGGGTAAGCGGACGGTCCGCTTTTCGGAGACAACCTCCAGTACGCGCACGGGGTGCGGTTTCTCTGTTTTCTCGTATTCCCTGTTTCCACAGGATGCCGCAGAAAAGAGAACAAGCGCTGTGCACGTGACCCATCCGATTCGAATCATGTCATCACCGCCGATCAAAGAAAACAGTGGAGAATACGCACTCCACCCTAGCGGGTAACCGTCGTGAATGCAAGTTTTTTTGTCCAGTTTCTTCCATGAAATCAACCGGTTGATATATCTATGATGTGCGTATCCGCACAGAACGTGCAATCGCGAACATTCGAATGAGTATCGGTTCTTTCAACATTTTTCCTGTCATACTCGGATGTTACTCCTCGATTACACCCGAATATACCTAACTCGAGACGCGGCATTGTTTCACGGAGGATTACCTAATGGATACTGTTCGTAGCGCCTGTTGAAGAAAGCCTTCTTTCTTTTGCAAACAATCTCCTTTTTTCGAAAAAACCAATCTCCCCCGACGGTAGATTTGTTGAAAGTTTGTTGAAAAACTACTTTCGTTTAGAAATTTTTTACTTCCTTGATGTCGTACCCATATTCTGGTTTCCAGAACTTGTCTTTTTTCTTCAGGTTAGCGACGGCTGCCTTTTCGGCTTCCTTCTGGGAATTCTTATGGAAACCAAAACCGTGGCTCCAACGTGCCTCCCCCTTGTGTTCGTATGCCGTGAATATAACGACGTAGACACCGTGGTCCATGGCGGTGCTTGCGGGCGAGGAGAACTTGACCTGCCCGAGACCTTGCTCCTTTGCCTGCTCTTTTAGTTTTTTTATCGCTTCAGCGGCGGCGGCGGCAGCGCTCGTCTTGTCCTTCTGGAAGAATGTCCATGTCGAGCAGTTTCCCTCTTTGTCTATTGCTTCGGCGAAGGCAGCACCAGCCCAAAGTGGCATGCTCACCACCATCGCAGCCAAGATAGCAACGATCCTTCCCATTCTCTCCTCCTTTCTCCTTATCGGTGATCGCCTCTGTTCGCTCCCATCGTGACACATGCGGCACGCAAAGTCAAGGGAAAGGGGGTCTGGACTTCCCCCATTTTTGCGCGGGAAAGAGTGAGAGTTGTTTGTGGTCGGGTGGAGCGTGCTGGCGGGGAGTAATGGGTGCATGGCCACAGCGCGAGAAAAT
>Ga0209101_1002459_pt1 | contig 12208 bp, 10 predicted proteins | sample ConPoolayeCmetaG_FD_185481 | JGI IMG/M metagenome (GOLD analysis project Ga0209101, IMG submission 185481) | Hot spring microbial mat communities from California, USA to study Microbial Dark Matter (Phase II) - Cone Pool mat layer C metaG... ... | reverse complement strand
CGCCCACCCAGGGCCGCCTGGCCTTCCGCTACTTCGTGGAAGACGCCGGGGCCAACGGCACCAATTCCAACTACATCGGGATCGACTCGGTCACGCTGACCGGCGTGCCGGAGCCGCCCGCCAACGACTGCAACCAGAACGGCATTCCCGATGAGTGCGACATCCACGTCAGCTTCGGCGGATACTGCGAAGGCGCCATTCCGGCGGAGTGCGACAGCGACTACAACACCAACGGCGTGCCGGATCACTGCGAGATCTGCGGCGATCTGAACGGCGACGGCGCCGTCGACGCGGACGACTACTGGATCTTCGTCGATGCCTTCGGCTGGTGCGTCGGCGCTCCCAAGTACAACCCCGCGGCGGACATGGACGGCAGCGGCTGCGTCAACCTGCTGGACTACCAGGCGTGGCTGATCTGCTACCGCATGTACACCGGGCGCGACTTCTCCCTGCCGAAGAAGAAGCTCCCGGCCCCCGCGCCGGCCCCGCTCATCGGCCGCTGACGTCGGCTGGACGGACCACGGTCCGCCGGCGCTGCCCACCGGCCGCCGGCGGACCGGTCCTGGTGAAATCCAAACCCAGGCGATCCCCAAGGCTCGCCGCAACCGAAAACCGAGTTTTCCGCGAGGAGGATGATTCTCATGCGCATGACACGCCTATGTTGCCTGGCCCTGTTGTTGGGCCTGGCGGCCGCTCCGGCGACCGCGGGAGTGGTCGTGGGATTCAATCCCGTCACGTCGACGGTCAACCTCAATGATGTCTTCTGGGTGGACATCGTCGCCACCATCGACGCCCAGACCCCCATCGTCGGCTGGGGCATCGACCTCAACGTGGTCGATCCGTCGGTCGCGGTCCCGACGGGGAACGTGGTGATCCCGTCCCCGTGGGACGCCGTGTACGCGCCGGACCTGGACCAACTGGCCGGCTTGGCCTTCCCCTACGGCATCACCGGCAACACCGTGCTGGCCCAGGTGGAGTTCCAGGCGGTGGGCCTCGGCCTGACGCCGATCTTCGCCAGCCATACGGCCGGCGACCTGACTGAAGGTTTCGCGGTCGAGCCGCCGCCCGCCGGCGTCTTCGCCGACGTGACCTACACGGACGGGTTCATCCGCGTGATCCCGGAGCCGGCGACCCTGGCACTGCTGGCTCTGGCCGGATTGGCCCTGATTCGCCGCCGCTGAATCGACGGCGGAAGGAAGTGAGCAAGACTTGACCATCCCGCTTTCCGCAAGCGTGCCTCGGTAGGGGCCGACCGCTGGCGGAAGCGGAGGGTGGAATCCGCAGACCAACAGGCTGCGGTCCGGCAGGCAAGCCGCCGGGCCGCAGCCTGCTTTTGTTCCGCCGCAAATTCATTGCGGCCGGAGTCGATCCTGCCGCCGGCTGCGAGGTGAGGAAGCCGCGGGTTGGTCCGTGTTCTTCAGGCCGGCGGCCGAGTCAGACCTTCGGACGCAGGCCCAGGCACCGCCGGATCCGCCGGAGCGTGCCATCCCGGCCGAGGATGGCCAGCGACTCGCCGATGGCCGGGCTGATCGCGTGACCGGTGACGGCCACGCGGACGGGCTGGGCCGCCTCGCCCAGCTTCACGCCATGCCGGGCGCAGAAGTCGGCCAAGGCCGCCTCCAGACGATCCGCCGTCCACGGCGTGACCGCTTCCAGCTCCGGCAGGAGCCGCTCCAGCATGGCGTAGCCCGCCTGCTCCTTCTTCATCAGCACCTTGCGAACGGCGTCCGGCTCGTAGGCGATCCGCTCGTCCGGCAGCAGCAGGGGTCCGGCCTTGCGTTCGACGTCGGCGAAGGTGCGGAAACCCTGACAGGCGGCCAGCACACGACGCAGCGTCCCGTCGTCCGCCGCGGCCAGCGGCGACCCCGCGGCCTCCGCCCAGCCGCGGAGACCGGCCAGCAGGCGGGCCGGCTCCGACTGGGCGGCGTAATCGGTATTCATGGCCAGCAGTTTCTCGCGGTCGAAACGCCCGGCGGTCTTGTTGATCCGATCGAGGGAAAACGCGGCGATCATCTCCGCTCGGGTCAGTTTCTCGCGGTCGTCCTTCGGCGACCAGCCGATCAGGGCCACGAAGTTGACCAGGGCCTCCGGCAGGTAGCCCGACAGGCGGAAGTCGTGCACGTCGATCTCCGGCACGGCCACCCCGGCCGCGGCGGCGATCCGTCCGACCTGGGCCATGCTCAGCTCCGTGTCGGCCTCCTGCTCGAGCCAGGCGCGGGCGGCCTCCACCCGCGTCTCGGCGTGGCGGGCCACGTCGTCGATCGTCCACTGCTTCTGACGAATGCGGTCCTTTGCGGCCAGTCGCACCGTGCGGTGCTTGTCGCGCTTGGACATCTTGGTGCCGTCGATGTTGAACACCAGCGGCAGATGGGCGTAGCGCGGGGTCGGGTAGCCCAAGGCCCGCTGCATGAACACGTGCTTGGGCGTGTTCATCAGGTGCTCCTGGGCCCGCAGCACATGGGTGATCCGCATGGCGGCGTCATCGACGACCACCGCGAAGTGGTAGGTCGGCCAGCCATTCGACTTGACGATCACCAGGTCTTCAACCTCGCCCGCGGCGAAGCGGACCTCCCCCAGGATCTCGTCGTGCACGGTGATCGGCTCGTCCGGAACGCGGAACCGCACCACCACCGGCCGCCCGGCGGCCCGGGCCTTCTCGGCGTCGGCCCTGGTCGGCGGGACGGCGGGCCGCGGATAGCGGAAGGAGCGTTTTTCGGCGGCGGCCTGACGGCGAAGGGCGTCCAGCTCCTCGGGTGTGTCAAAGGCATAGTAGGCGTCGCCGGAGGCCAGCAGCCGCTCCGCCGCGGCCTCGTAAAGCTCCCGCCGCTCGCTCTGCCGGTACGGCCCGAACGGACCGCCCACGTCCGGGCCTTCGTCCCAGGTGATATCCAGCCAGCGGAGATCCTCCATCAGCATCTGCTCGGCCCCCTCGATGTTCCGCAGGATGTCCGTGTCCTCGATGCGGAGGACGAACTGCCCGCCGTGGCGGCGGCAGAACAGCCAGTTGAACAGGGCGGTCCGCGCCCCGCCGACGTGCAGGTAGCCGGTCGGCGAGGGGGCGAAACGGGCGCGTACGGCATTCTCGGTCGTCATGCGACTCTCACCTGGGGGAATAAGCAGGAAAAGCGAAACCGGCCGCGGGCCGCGACCCGGACGAGGGGTCGGGTCACGAGGTCATCTTCTTTTTCCTGGCGGCCACCTTGCGTTCCACGGTGGCGCTCAGATCTGCCAGCGTGGTCGTGTCCAGCACCTGCTCGATCTGTCGCCGGATTTCCTTCCAATGGTCGTGTTGGGCGCAGGGCTGGTCGTCGTTGCACTCGGAAAAGCCGAGGATACAGCGGTTGATGCGATGCTGGCCGTCGATGGCCTCGACGATCTGACGCAGGGTGATCTCGGTCGGAGGCCGCTTCAGGGCAAACCCGCCGCCCCGCCCCTTCGCTGATACCAGAATCTCCGCCCGAACCAGCGTCTGGAAGATCTTTCCGACAAAATGCTGCGGCAGATCGGTGCCATCCAGGATGTCCCGCAGCAGACAGAACCGGCCGGCGGGCACGTCCCCCGCCAGCTTGGTCAGTGCCCGAACCCCATACTCACAACCTACCGAGTAGATCATTGCCCACCTCGTTTATCTCTCCGTGACCAAAGGCCCTTAGAATGAGATAAAGCTATCCGAAGTCGATTCCGGATGCAATACAAACGCCAAACCAGTGGTGGGGGTGGTTCTTGGAGACCGAATGCTCACGGCAAACGCCCGAGTTTCCGGACTCGGCGGGGATAAATGGCCGCTTGGCGGTGGCAGGCGAATATTCTGGTGATCACAGGTTTTTTTATCGCACATAAGCCGACACCGAGTGGCGGCATTCCGCGTGCTGATTGAGGTGTAGCTAACGACAGCGGGGGCGGCGAGACTTTGCGACGGCTGCTGTGTGACGAACGAGGATGGGCCGGAAACCAAGGGGGCATCCATCCGACAGGGGGGCTTACACGCTGAAAGACGTGCAGTTTCGGCCCTTGCTCTTGCTTTGGTACAGGAGCCGATCCACTCTGGCGAAGAGCGAGGCGGGGTCGTCGTCGGGCCGAGCGACGGTGGCCCCTAGAGAGATCGTGACGCGGAGGGTTTGACCTCCGCTTTCCACGATGGAATGCTCAACCAAGATCCGCAGCCGCTCGGCCACCACCTGAACGTGGTCCGCAGTGCCCTGTCCGACCAGCACGGCGAATTCCTCCCCTCCCCACCGGGCCACTAGATCGTAACCGCGACAGCAATGGGTGATCGTGCGGCCGATCGTCTTGAGCACCGCGTCGCCGCTTTCGTGGCCGTAGCGGTCGTTGAACTGCTTGAAATGGTCCACGTCGCCGAGGATCAACCCGAAACCCATCATCCCTCGGTTCAGTTCCGCGAACCGGATGTTCAGCATGTTGTCAAAACATCTTCGATTCGGCAGGCCGGTGAGCGGATCAAGGTAGGCCTCCGCCTCCAGCCGGCGAATCCGCTCCAGAGCGGCAACGGTCTCGGAGGCGTCACTGAATGTCTCGAACGCGCCGATGATGCGGCCTGCCCAATCCCGGATCGCCTCGCCGAACACCCGCACTGGGATTCGATGCCCGTCCTTGTGATGCAGGTACACCTCGGCCCCGCGGGATTGCCCGTCCGTCATCACGGCCGCCAGCGGGCAGGCTTCGGTGCAGAGTCGTCGCCCCTGTTCATCCACATGCGTCAGGATGCCGTCGGCGCAGGAACGGCCCAGGACTTCGGCGGGGGTGTAACCGGTGATCCGCTGGGCACCGGCGGACCAGTAGCGAATACGACGTTGTTGATCGAGAATATAGACGCCGTCTTGGAGTCGGTCCAGCATGGCCCAGTGGAATCCGATGGCGGTGTTTTCGAGGAAGGCGTCCAACCCCGCCAGTTGCCCGGCCAGGAGAACGGAATCCGGCAGGTCGCGCCCGATTTCCAGTGGAGCTACGGAACCTGAAGCCATGGGGAACCTCCGCCGCATCGTTGGCGTCCCGTGATCGGTCCTTTCCGCCGGCGGCTTGAGCCGATGCGGTGCCGGGTGTCGGTTTTACCGACTGTGCTGAACCCACACCAAAAAAAGATTTGACACGGCGTCAAATACTTAATAAGCCGTTATTTTTTTTGTCAAGAGACATGTATTCGTCGGTTCTAATCGCCCATCTATGACTTGACTTTAACGCAATTTTAATTACTTTATACGTTGTTAATTTTACTGCTTAGTAGTTTAGTAGTTAAACGTCATTTGTTATTTCACAACACCCGGATCGACTCGCTCGAGGGGGTGCGAAACCATACCTCTCGGCGAACGGAACCGTATCGAAATCAGATGAGATGATTTATCTTCAGTTTCGACCGCTATTCCTGCGGAGGGTCCGCGGTATCTCCGGCAAGGCCAACGCCGGGGTGTCACGCTGGTTCTTTGTCGCCATCTTCTGCCTCGGTGGCGGCTTGTGTCTCGCTGCCGTCGCGACGTATATCCACTTCGACACGTCCTGGGACCGCTTGGACGACCTCGCCCTTCCCTGCCGAACCGACGGTCAGCCTGACCGCATCAAGATCGGCGTTATTGGGGATAGCTGGGCGTCCGGGCGTCGTCTGGACCGATTCATCCGCGAAGCGATGCACGCCTCCGGGATCACCGCGGAGGTGATCAGTGCGGGTTCGCCCGGTGCGAAAACCCGCCGGATGTACCGCGAGCTGCGGCAAGGCCGAAGCGGCGGGCCGCAATCGCTTGGCTCGATCCTCATGGACGACGAAGTCGATTTTCTGGTCGTCATCGCGGGCGTCAACGACAGTGCCAGCCACGTTGGCAGCGGGTTTTACGCTCACCACATGTCGGGCATCATTCAGGCCGTCCTGGCTCGAGGCATCGTGCCGGTCGTGGTCGAGATACCGGAATTCGGGATCGCCGCTCCCTCTTCCGACAAGATTTTTTCACGGATCAAGAGGGCTTTGTACGTCCTCCTGTTCGACGGGGGAGAGGTGGAGGTCATCGAGGAATACCGCCGGCATCTCCGGGAGACCCTCCCGGCGGCGATCAGGGACCGGATCATCCTGGTCGACGCGAGGTCCGTGCTTCCCGGTTATGACGCTACCCGGAGCCTATATGCCGACCCCGTCCACCTGAATGAGGAAGGCAACCGGCGGCTGGGCGGTTTGATTGGTCGAACCATCGCGCAGGCCATCATTGCCGCTCGATAGACGATCCACCATGTCGTCGGCGGCCTTCTGCCGCCATCGGCCCCCGATTCTTCCTCTTCGGCTTTTCCGCACGCACATAGTCTGGGGGATGTCCTTTGCCGGCGTATTGTAGATTTACTATATCTTCTTTTATTGCCATCGCCGGACACTGGAATGCCTCCAAGCCGCCGGCGGGCCGGCTGCCCGGTCCGCGAAAAATCGGTTGAGTTCCGCCCGTGCCAGCCGTTACAACCACGCGTGTGGCGGTTGGAGACGATGCAGGCCGGGGAATCTTGGCCGCGACAGGAGGTCCGGGCATGTCGAGATCCAGCGATCACAAGGCACGGCAACGGAAGAAACGACAACAACAGAAGCAGCAGGCGATCCGCATGCACAGCGGCAGCCCCTATCGTCAGGCCGCTCGAACGGGAGAATTGGTGGCCTGCTATGTGAATGAGGGATGGAAGGAGGACGGCCTGGCTACCATTTTCGTCCTGCGGCGGACGACCGCCCAAGGGCTGGTCATGGCGGCTTTCTTCGTGGACATCTGGTGCGCCGGGTTGAAGGATGCCTGGGGCTGGCTGAACGCCACCATGGACGAGTTCCGGGATCGCATTCTCCAGCCGCCTGGCGGACGCCCGTACAACCTTAAACGGGTCGATTTGGCGGTGGCCCGCCGGCTGGTAGCGGGGGGCATCCGCTTCGCCGAGCGGAACGGCTTCCGGCTGCCGCCACGTCTTCAGCGGTGGACCGCGATGCTGGGCGACCTCGGCGCGATCAACGAGGCGGACCTGAGCGATTTCGGGGTGGACGGCAAGCTGCGTTGGATGGGTTCGGAGGCGGCCGACCTTCGCCGGCGGCTGGTCGGCTGCTCGGTGCGGGACTTCGTGCAGCGGAACGACGTCGAATGCCTGTTCAGCATGGATGACTTCTTGCAGGAAGAAGGAGACGACGAAGACGAAGACGACGACGACGAACAGTTCGTCCGAGAGGTGGCCGAGCGGACCTCCGCGGCCCTGGCCCAGGCCGTCCGCCGGTGGTGCTTCGCCACGGGGCAACCGCCGCAACCTCGACTGGAGGAAGCGGCTGAGTTCTTCTTCCAGTTATTACTGGCCCTCAGGGAATCCCCGGACGACGAGCCGCCGCCCGACATGGAGGATGACGCCATCACGCCGGACGAGGCCGCGGAAACGGACGATCTCTTCGAGCAGGTCCTTTCCATTTACGAGGATGAGCAACAACGCCGGGAGGTTAGGGCAGCCATCAGCCAGGTGAGAGACTTTTTGTCCGAGTACGACGATCCGGAGGAGTTGTTCGCCTCGCTCGATCTGGGCGACCTGCCGGAAGACGGCGAACGCTCCGATCGGCGAGACCGGGTTTAGCCCGCATGCTTCCCCGACGGCCCACCAGACAGGTTCGCATCGGCCCCGTCGCCGTCGGCGGCGGCGCGCCGGTCTCCATCCAGTCGATGACCAGCACGCCGACGCACGAGGTGGACGCGACGGTGGCGCAGATTCACGCTTTGGCCCGCGCCGGGGCGGACGTCGTCCGGGTGGCCGTGCCGGAGCCGCGGGACACCGAGGCCCTCCGCAGCATTCTTCCGCAAGTCCCGGTGCCGATCGTCGCCGACGTGCATTTCCACTACCAGCGCGCTCTGGAGGCCATCGCCGCGGGCGTCCACAAGATCCGCCTCAACCCCGGCAACATCCAGGACCGCGGCCAGGTCGACCGGGTGATTCGGGCGTGTCGTGAACGGGGCATCCCCATTCGGGTGGGGGTCAACGAAGGCAGCGTGGTGGAGCGCCGCGACAAGGCCCGTCGAGCGGAGGAGCAGGCCCGCCTAGGGGAGGATTACGAGAAGCATCTCGTCGGGCTGATGGTGGAGAAGCTGGAGGAATACCTGCGGATCTTCGACGAAAACGACTTCGGCGACGTGGTGCTGAGCGCCAAGTCCGTCGATCCGCGGATCGTCATCGCCGCCTACACGGCCATCAGCGAGCGGTTTGACTTCCCGCTGCACCTCGGCGTCACCCACGCCGGCCCGCGGGAGACCGGCTGCATTCGTTCGGTGGCCGCCCTGGGCACGCTGCTGGCCAACGGGATCGGCGACACCGTGCGAATCAGCTACGCCAGCGACCCTGTGCTGGAAGTGCAGGACGCCCGCGAGCTGCTGAACTGCCTCGGTTTGCGACCCCGCGTGGAGCCGGAGCTGATCGCCTGCCCCACGTGCGGACGGATCGAGGTGGACCTGCTGACGCTGGTGCAGCGGGTTCGGGAGAAGCTGGCCGGGATCAAGTCACCCATCAAGGTGGCGGTCATGGGTTGCGTGGTCAACGGCCCCGGCGAGGCGGAGGGCGCCGACGTGGCCGTCTTCGCCGGCAAGGGCCGCGGCATCATCTACGTCCGCGGCGAACAGAAACGAACGGTGACGGAGGCGGAGATGCTGGATGCGCTGTATGAGGAGTGCGTGGCGTTGGCCGGGCGCGTTGAAAGCGGGCCGGCGGGGTTGGGCCGCGGCGGTGTGGCGATTGCGGCGCCGATTCCTGGCGTGGAAGCAGGCAGCCCGCCTCTTTCCAGTTGATCCAGGAATGGATAGGATTCGACGGCTCCCGGCGCGGCGCGTCGAATCAGCGTGAACCGGCTAGCGAGGGAATAAGCATCGGGAGGCTCGGCTAGTGCTAGAATCGTTGTCATTCAGGAATTACAAGTCCCTGCATGATGTAAGCATCAGACCTCCTCGGTTCTTTGCTCTCGTGGGCGCCAACGCGGCCGGCAAGACGAATTTCGTTGATGCGATCGAGTTTCTGTCGATTGTTGCCAAGTCCGGCCTTGCATCTGCGATTACTGAGAAGGGGGGCTACGAGAACATCTGCTTTCGGCGACAACGCCGCTCCAAGGGAGCGATTTGCCTCGGATGCACCTTTGATCTCACGGATCTTCGCCGGTTTCCGTTTCGGATAACGCTGAATTTCACCTTTCGCGCTGGACGGGAGGCCATCCGGGCTGAATATGAAGTCGAGAGGGAAGAACTCACGCTGGAGATTAGTAGAGAAGAACGAATTACGCCCTGTCTGGATATCAGACGAGAGGGCAAGCGGGTCGAATTCAAGACGTATCCACGCTTTGAGCAAGAGTCGTTTCCTGTTCCCAAGAAGTTGCTTGAACAGCTCTTTGCGCGAAGTGACAGCGTACTGCGCGGCGACGACTTGCTGCTCTGGACCCAGTTGCGCGGTCTCCCCCCGTTCGCGCAGTTTCTGGAACGCTTGGGGCAATGTCGAGTTTTCCAGATTTCGCCCGCTGCCGCACGCAAATCCGGCGCAACGTCCGGCAACCAGGAATTGGGGAAGTACGGCGATAACCTCCCCGCAGCGATTGAGTGGCTGCGCCGCGAGCGGACCAAGATGGGCGCGGAGCTATTGGAGTACATCCGGCTGGCCGTGCCGACAGTCGAGAAGCTCGAGACGGATTACGTAGAGACGCGGGAACTGGGGCTCTTCCTGAAAGAGTCAGGCATGCGACGGCGGATGTTCTCGTCTGAACTATCGGACGGCACGCTGCGGACCCTGGCCATGTTCCTGCCGCTCGTCGACCCGCGATACCCGGTCGTCGTGATTGAAGAGCCAGAGAACAACGTTCATCCATGGGTTGTGCGGCACTTCGTTGATGCCTGCCGATCCCGCTCCCAGCAGAAGCAGATCATCCTCACGACCCATTCTCCTGTTCTCGTCTCGAAGCTCAAACCAGCCGAGCTCTATGTCGCCGACCGAGTCGATGGTGAGACCAGGATCTATCCCGCCTCAGAAGCCAACGCCGAAGTCGATACGATCATCAGGCGGGGCATCCAGGATCTCGGCAGCTACTGGGATTCGGGAGCGATGAAGGCGGTCCCCGCAGCGCCGTAGTCTGATTTCATGGAACAGTGAGCCGGGCGGATGACTTCGTCGACCGTTCCTGTTGTGGGCCTCGTGGTCGAGGGGCAGACTGAATACGCGGCCTTGCCAGGCCTGCTTGCCCGGCTTGGTCTTCGAACCACGGCTCCCTCGGTGTTTCATGGGCAGCCTGCCGCCGCTAGTCCGAAGAGCCTCGTCGAAGGGCGGCTCCTGAAACCGGTCCGCGTTCAACTGGCCAAGGATGCCCGACGGGTCATCGTGGTACTCGATCGTGAAGCGCGTGCGGAGTCTGCGAAGGAGTTTGCGGAGAGACTCTGCCGCGAATTACGGCGTCAGGTCAAACGCAGCGAAGGAGCCGTCGCGGCAAGACGAGTCTGGGTGGCCGTAGCGGATCGGTGCTTCGAAAACTGGCTCCTCGCCGATCCTCAGGGGGTCTCGAAGTCGACACTGTTGGCGAAGAACGCCAACCTGGTCGGAAAAGTCGCGTGCCATGCTGACGATCGTGACGCAGTGGCGTTGCTGCGGAGTGCCTTGACTCGAGGATGGTATGAAAAGGCGATCCACGGTCCGCAGCTTGCGCAGCACATTCGTGTTGCCGATCCGAGGGCAAGATGGTGCAGCCGGTCGTTTGAAGCGTTCCTGAGGCTGGTGCTACCCTTGGTTGGTGAGACGAACGGGTAGCCCCCGTCGACTGCGTCCCGGCGTTGCTCCATCTACCGACCAGTGATTTGCTCCCCCTGAGCAATGGGTGTCCTTAATGTCCGACCAACCGCCACCGCCGGATGCTCCTTTCGCCATGCCGATCCCGATCCCCACGGCTCGGCCGCAGGTTTCCTTCCCGCCTGCCGCCCCGGTGCGGGACGCCGAGCGGATCTTCCTGCTGGACGTCCTCCGCGGCGTGGCGGTCCTTGGCATCCTGCTGGTGAACGTGCAGTTCTTCGCCTTCCCGCTGAGCGACGCCATGGCGCTCACCTGGCTGGCCCTGCCGCCCCTCGACGCCGTCGCCAAGCTGTTCACTGGCTTCTTTGCCGAGTTCAAGTTCATATCCCTCTTTTCGATGCTCTTCGGCATGGGTTTGGCCCTGATGAGCGGGCGGGCGGAACGAAGCGGCCGCCCCTTCGGCCGCCTGTATGCCCGCCGGCTGCTGGTGCTGTTGGCCATCGGCCTGCTCCACGGCGTGCTGCTGTGGTACGGTGACATCCTGTCGCTCTACGCCCTACTTGGCTTCATTGCCCTGCCCTGCCGCCGACTCCGGCCGCGGACCCTGGTCATCCTCGCCGTGGTGCTGTTCATGGCTCCGCTGCTTTGCTTCGGCGGCTACACGGCGGCGTTTCCCGACCAGGCGTTCTCCGGCACGTGGGACTGGGCCGCGATCGCCGAGCAGGTCGGCGAGGAAGCCGCGCCGTTCTTCCGGTTCCTGGCCGACGAACAGCGGGTCTATCAAACCGGTACCTGGGGCGAGATGGTCTTGCACCGCAGCGTCACCTTCGCAGTGATGCTGGTCTTCGCCAATCTGATGATGTTCGGCGGGCGGTGCCTGGCCCTCTTCTTCCTGGGCATGGCCGTGGTTCGGGCCGGGCTGGTCGACGATCCCGAACAACACCGCCCGGCGTTTCGCCGCATGCTGATCTTCGGGTTGGCCGCCGGCGTGCCGTTGCAGGTGGCGGGGTTTGTTCTGCAAGCTCGCCACTCGGGGAAGGCCTTCGGCGACATGGCCTTCTTCGACTTGCTGTACCTGGGGAGCATGGGCCTGAGCCTGGCCTACCTCGGAGGCCTGGCCTTGCTCTGCCTCCGCCGCGGCTGGGCCACACGGCTGCGTCCACTCGCGGCCGTGGGGCGGATGGCCCTGACGAACTACCTGAGCCACTCGGTCATCTGCGGGCTGGTTTTCTATGGCTACGGCCTGGGACTCATCGGACAGGTCCGCCACGCCGCCGCGTTCGCCCTGGTCCTGGCGATCTTCGCGGCCCAGTTGGTCATCAGTCCGCTCTGGCTGCGGCGGTTCCGCTTCGGCCCCGTGGAGTGGCTGTGGCGGAGCGCGACCTATGGGCGGCTACAGCCGATGCGCCGCTGAGCCGGCGCAAGGTCGTGCCGGGGCCGCGTCCCGGCCCTACTCCAC
>Ga0209101_1002457_pt1 | contig 12222 bp, 11 predicted proteins | sample ConPoolayeCmetaG_FD_185481 | JGI IMG/M metagenome (GOLD analysis project Ga0209101, IMG submission 185481) | Hot spring microbial mat communities from California, USA to study Microbial Dark Matter (Phase II) - Cone Pool mat layer C metaG... ... | reverse complement strand
TCAGACAAGCTCTAAGGGCCTATCCGAAAAACGCAGCCGACGCATCCCTATGCGTCGGTACAAGCGGCATAGGGATGCCGCTTGTACGGTTTTTCTCTAACATGGCCTGAATAGGACAAGTTACGTCCGAAAAAGAGCGTTAAATTTCCGTCATTGTGCCTGACATTATCCAACAGAAAACGCTCATTGTCAACCCCCCAGTTGGCAGGCCCGGCCGGAGCGTACTGGACAGGCTGGGGAGGAGGCCGTGCGTCGGGTTGGGGGCGGATGGCTTGATCTATTCAGCCTGGCCTGGGCTGAGGCCGGTTTCCAAAGTGGGCTCGGTCTGATCTGGCCGGTTACTGCGCATTTTTCCCAATCCCCTTTCCATGCTATAATCGGGCTTGTGAACAAGATCAGATTGCAAAAAGTGTTATCTCTGGCCGGGATCGCCTCCCGGCGCGCCGGTGAGCGATTGATTGCCGAAGGCCGTGTTCAGGTCAACGGGCAAACGGTCACCGAAATGGGCGTCCGGGTTGATCCGACACACGATCGCATCCTGGTCGACGGTCAACCGGTGCAGATCAACCCCACGCGCCGCTATCTGTTGCTGCACAAACCGGCCGGCTACCTGTCGGTGTTGCACGACGAGCGCGGCCGTCCGGCCTTGATCGACCTGGTTCCCGAGGCCGAAGGATTACATCCTGTCGGCCGACTTGATCTGGACAGCGAAGGGTTGATCTTGCTGACCGACGACGGCGTGTTGACCCAGCGGCTCACTCATCCCCGCTACGAGCACGAAAAAGAATATCATGTGTTGGTCCGTGGCAAGCTCACCACTGCCGTGCTGCGCACCCTGCGCACCGGCGTCGAATTGGAAGAAGGCCCAACCGCCCCCGCGCGCGTCGACCGTCTGCCTCGCTCGCCATACGGCCTCGCGGCAATGGGGGAGACATGGCTGCGCATTGTCCTCCATGAAGGGCGCAAGCGACAAATTCGTCGGATGTGTGAGGCCACCCACCTGTACGTCGTCCGCCTGGTGCGGGTGCGCATCGGCCCGCTGACGCTGGAGGGATTGCCGCCGGGCGCCTACCGCCCCCTTACCCGCGACGAACTGACCGCATTGCGCCAACTCCAACGACAACAACCGGCGACCCCGGCCCAACCTCGTAAACGCAGACAGGAGCGCCCCCAATGACCCTGCCCTCGGTGATCGCCATTGACGGGCCGGCCGCTTCCGGCAAGAGCACCGTCGGTGCATTGCTCGCCCAACGGCTGGGCTATCTCTATTTCGACACCGGTGTGATGTACCGTGCCGTGACCTGGGCCGCACTGACCCGCGGCATCCCGATCGACGACCAGGCCGCCCTCACCGCGTTGGCCGAATCTTTACACATCGAGGTCATTCCACCTACCGTCAACGACGGACGGCAATACACGGTCCTCGCCGATGGGCAAGACGTGACATGGGCTATCCGCACGCCGTCGGTCAACCAAAACGTCTCACCGGTGAGCGCATGCCAGGGCGTGCGCCGGGCACTGGTTGAACAACAACGGCGCATCGCCGCCCAAGGGCGCATCGTGATGGTTGGACGCGACATCGGCACGGTGGTCTTGCCGAACGCCGACCTCAAACTCTACCTCGATGCTTCGGTTCAAGCCCGCGCGCGCCGCCGCTACCACGAAATGATCGCCCGGCAGCAAGAAAATGGAATTCCCTTAGCGCAAGAATACGACGAAATACTTGCTTCTATGATGCGCCGTGATCAAATCGATAGCCATCGCGCTGCCGCACCGCTGCGTCCTGCCGACGATGCGATCATCATCGACACCACCGAGCTTACCGTCGAGCAGGTCCTGGCACGCATTATGGCCATGATCGAGCCGACAAGGGGATAAACGGTGGCCGGAGGCGTCATTTCGACAGTCGAGCCGGGCAGCATCGCTGCGCAACTCGGCCTGCAGCCGGGCGACATCCTGGAAGCGATCAACGGCCATTCTCTGCGTGACGTGCTCGACGTTTACTTTTATGCCGCCGAAGAATCGCTCACCCTGGATGTGCGGCGCGGCGAGACCATGATGCACGTGCATACCAGGCGCGATTACACCACGCCGCTGGGCCTCGACTTTGCCACCCCCATTTTTGACGCGATGCGTGTGTGCAACAACCGTTGCGAATTTTGCTTTGTCGCCCAGATGCCGCCCCGTGCGCGTGGGCTACGCCGTTCGCTCTACCTGCGCGACGACGATTATCGGTACAGCGTCCTTTACGGCAGCTTTATCACCTTAACCAACCTGACCGAAGCGGACTGGCAGCGCATTCAAGCGCAGCGCCTCACACCGCTTTACATTTCGGTGCACACCACCGACCCCCTTTTGCGCCGACGGCTGCTCGGTCATGACGACATTCCCGACATTTTACCCCAGATCGACCGGCTGGCCGCGTTGGGGATCGAGATGCACACCCAACTTGTGCTCACGCCGGGCGTCAACGATGGCGATTCTCTGTTGCGTAGCATCGACGATCTGGCGGCGCGCTATCCGGCCGTGCGATCGATTGGCGTGGTGCCGGTTGGACTGACCCGGTATCACCATGGCACATGCCGCCTGTACACCGTCGAGGAAGCACAGGCTATGATCGACCGGCTTGCTCCACTGCAAAAAGCCTGGCGCCGTCGCTATGGCCAGACCCTGCTTTATCTGGCCGACGAATGGTATCTCAAAGCCGGTCGGCCTTTGCCCCAATCCCGTCACTATGACGACTACCCGCAAATCGAAAACGGGATCGGCCTGGTTCGCCGCTTTCTCAATGACAGCCGTGCGCTGTATGCGCGCGTCAGGGCTGGCCTGCTGGTTCGTGCCACCCATCTGACCATGGTCTGCGGCACCCTCTTTGCCCCTACGCTGCAACAAGAAGCGGCAAGATTATTTGAGAAAATCGGCGTTCAATTCGAGGTATTGCCGGTGGTCAACCGGCTTTTTGGAGAAACGGTCACCGTGTCGGGGCTGCTCGGTGGCGAAGAGGTGATCGCTGCTTTACGCGCTCATGCTATGGGCGACGCAATTTGCCTGCCCCGTGCTATGTTTGACGAGGCCGGCGAGCGCACCCTCGACGACATCACCCTCGCCGATTTCGAGGCCACGCTGGGCCGTCCGGTGATCGTTGCCGGCACATTGAGCGAATTGCTCAAGGCGCTCCCAAAAACGTAACCGACGCATCCCTACGCGGCGGTACAAACGGCATAGGGATGCCGCCTGTACAGTTTTTCGGATAGACCTTGAATACTCGGACAATCAACGTCAAACGTTAATGGAGAATCTAATCTTGTTCTAATGGAAATCAAAGGAAAAACTAATGTTGCTTTGGTATACTGGCCGTATCGTATCGGCCATTTGGTGAAACCTGGTTTGGGTTTGGCGATTGCGTTATGGCTTCTCGCCGGCCTGAGCGGTTGCGTGCCGACAACCGTCATTTCTCAGGCCACCCGGGTGGCGACGGTTGCTGCGCCGACGTCAACGCGCAAGCCGACACCAACAGGGCCTATCGGTGCAAGTACTCCGGGTACAGGCACACGCCAGGGCGATCTGGCGCCCGATTTCTCACTGGTTGCTTTGAACGGCGAAACGGTGTCGTTGAGCCAGTTTCGCGGCCAACCGGTGTTGATCAATTTCTGGGCTGTTTGGTGCGCTTTTTGTCGCCTGGAGATGCCCGACATTCAAAAGGCCTACGATGAATATCAGGACGAAGGACTTGTAGTCCTCGGCGTCAATGTTGGCGAAGACGCGCAAACCGCAGAACCTTTTATACAAGAAATGGACGTCACCTTTTCCATCCTTTTCGACCGCGATGCCCGGGTGATGCGCGTCTATCGATTGAGAGGGCTTCCAACGACAGTGATTGTCGATCGTGAAGGCGTTATCCGGGCCATCCATCTTGGGCTGATCGAATATCAGGACATTGTCGGCTATCTTGAAGAAATGGGAATTTCATCGTGAACGGTCAATCACCTTCTATCGGCGGTCGGCAACGTAGGCTGGTGTTGTTTGTCGACCGACAAATTGTCAGGCTGACCCATCACTGGTTGGCTGCCCTCAACCTGTTGATCGGTGGCTACTTGTTGTTGCCGATCCTGGCGCCGGTGCTGATGGCCAATGGTGCCGAACAGGCCGGTCGGATGATTTATGTTCTTTACGCCCCGGCTTGTCACCAACTTCCGCAGCGTTCTTTCTTTTTGTACGGCCCGCAGCTCACCTATACCCTGGACGAATTGTGGGCTCTCGGCGAGGTGAACAGCAATAATCCCCTGGTGCTCAAGCAATACCTCGGCTCACCACAGGTGGGCTTTAAAATGGCCATGTGTGCGCGCGACATTGCCCTGTACGGCGGGTTGTTGATCGGCGGGTTGCTGTTCGGCATATTGCGCAAACACATTCGACCGATTTCCCTGCTGGTATATGCGCTATTTCTGTTGCCGCTCGTGGTCGATGGCGGCACACAATTGATCGGCTGGCGGGAAAGCACATGGGTTCTGCGTTTGATCACCGGCTTGATCGCCGGCCTGGGCACGATATGGTTGCTCTACCCGCATGTCGAGGATGCTTTTAAGGAAATCCGCTGGCAGGCTGAGGGGCAAATCGACAAGGCACAACAGCCATCAAAGCCTCAATCGGTAGACTGAAATTGAGCTGTGGCGTCGAGCTTTTAGCCTGTCTGAAAATCGTACAAGCGGCATCCCTATGCCGCGTAACCGACGTATAAGGATGCTTCGGTTGCGTTTTTCGGATAGGCTCTTGGTCAGCCTGAAGTGTAAACCCATTTCGAGGGAATGAACCATCCCCTCAATCTGGGGAAATACTTACCCGATCAAGCCATAAGGCCGGTTTGGTGTAGCAAAGGTGTTTGTTTTCAGGGTTAACATGTGCTATAATTTTTGTTCTCAGCAGGTAGAGCCATATGTTTGCTGCCGTTTGGAGCAAGTATGGTCTGTCACAAACCTTTTCCATCCTGGCGAAGGTTGTACTGTTCTGGCCAGGGTAAGCTGAGCAATGACAATGAATAGCACAAATAACATCATTACCACTCTGCATACAAGGCATCAGATCGAGCAAGAAATTGCCCAACTGCTGCAAATACAGTCGGAAAGTGAGTTTACTGCCCAGGCTGAGCGAATTGCCGCTCGCGGTGAGCAAGTTGTGTCGGTGCTCTTGAACAATCTCAAACATGCGACGCCGCAAATGATCAACGTGTTGGGCATCATTGCCGCTTTCTACCCCGATCGAGAATATGTGCTGGGCCGTTTGTATGACCTGGTGGCCGATGAAAGTCAGCCTGACCGGTATCGCCTGGCGGCCATGCTGATTTTGGAGCGTCATCTGGATGAAGAGATTGACCCCCATTTGTTCAGCTCGCTGAGTGATCCGCAGCTTTTGGTCAAGGAATCGGTGCAAGAAATGCTCACCGAGGCTCAGAAGGATCCGCTGATCTTGCTCGATTACTTGAACGGCCTGTCCGATCAGCCGGAAGAAGTGCTCGAAAACGTTGTTGAAACACTTTTGTTCATCGGTCGGGAAAAGGCCGTGCCCATCTTGTGCTTGTTGGCCCAAGACAAGTCGGAGATATTGTCTCAGGCCGCCTTGCACGCGCTGGGATGCATCGATCACCCTGCGGCGGTGCGTGGATTGCAGACGTTGCAGGCTTTGCTTCCTCCGGCAAAGCTGCCGCTGTGTGAACGTAGCCTGCGCAAACTGGCCTTCAAAGGGGTGCCTATCGCGCCGTTACCGCCGGTTGAGGGCGGATGGCGCACCCTGGTCAATGCACCGGATGGCGAAGGAAACCGCGTGGTCTGGTTTTTTCATCCCAATGAGGCAACCGGCGAACAGTTTTTTTGGGGTGTATCGGTCCATCCGGATGAGGGGATCATCAACGCGTATGGCAATGCCCATGTCGAGCCGGAATTGTTGCCCCCGCTTCAGCCGCGCGGCTATGTTCACAGTTTGTCGCCTGAAGAAGGTCTGGTGCTTTATATGCTGGAAGCCGATTTTGAATATGGGCGACAAATCGTTCGGCAGGGGGCAGAGCGCACATGGGCACGTGGCGAGCTTTTGCCGACCGAATATCGGCTGTTGGGTACCTTGATCTGGAGCTTTGCGCCCGCCGATGAGGGTGTTTCGCTGCCCGAACGACCCGATCTCGTTACCGCGCGCGCTTTGGTCGGCCAATCGGCCGATCTGCTCGCCCATCCAGCTTTTCATTCGTGGTTCGCTTACGGCCAGCAGGTGATCGATCTGGCGATGAAATTCTTGCGCCGCTCCATGTTGCGGCCGCAAGAAAGTCTGGCCCGCTGGACCAGGCAATTGGTCAGAGTCTATTATGATGCCCAGGCCATTGCCCGACTCCAGGCTCAGCTCGAGGCGAGTGCAGAATGGCTGTTCAGGGCCGGGCAAAAGCACCTTGCTCAAATTGCCTGGGCTACTGCCGTCACCCTGACCGAGATTCCACCAGATCGTCACCCGTTCACTTTGCGGATGGCCGAACGTGGGCTGGAATTTGTCTTTGACCAGGTTTACGGCAATTTAAAGGCGCGGTAATTTTCAGACGGCGAGGGTCGCCTCAAAAGGCCGATTGCGATCGATCATCGTTACAAGATGCGCAGATTTTTCACAAATTGAATGAAGTGGATTCTTGCAGAGCAAATTTAAACCAAAAGGAGAACTGAGAAATGCCACATCTGGGTGTATGGGAACTGATTATCATTCTGGTGATTGTCCTGATCATTTTCGGGGCTAGCCGCCTGACCGACATCGGCAAGGGATTGGGGGGTGCGATCAGCGCGTTCCGCAAAGAAGTCAAAAAAGGGGTTGAAGAGAAGGACAAAGAAGCAGACAAACAGGAAAACTAGCATCATCCTGACATCGGCCATCATGGCCGACGCATCCGTAGCCGACGCATCCGTAGCCGAATCGGTAGCCGACGCATCCGTAGCCGAATCGGTAGCCGACGCATCCGTAGCCGAATCGGTAGCCGACGCATCCGTGGCCGACGCATCCCTATGCGTCGGCTATCGGTTTATGTCAGAATGCCCTGCACCGTGCCCATCAGTTCTTGGATGGAAAACGGCTTGCGCATATAGCGTTGTGCAGCAAGTTGATACGCTTCGTTTTCGATCTCGGGTGAGCCATAGGCGGTGATCAGGATTGTTTTGATCGCCGGATCGAGCTGACGAACCCGGCGGATCAACTCCAGCCCGTTCATTCCGGGCAGCCGCAAATCGGCTACCAACAAATCGACAGGTTGCTGTTCGATTTGTTGCAAAGCCAGCTCGGCCGACGGAAGGGTGTGGACCTCATAGTCGTTTCCCAGGCCGATCAACCCCTCGCGTAAAAAGAAAGCCACCCTGGCTTCATCGTCGACGATCAGGATGTGTTTGCGCTTCAACGGACCTCTTTTCGTTCCAGGTAGGGACTCGTTGTTCCGATCATATCACACAATCCTCAAGATGGTCGTTACGTCTGGATAACAGACGATTACAGTTCCGCCATCGTGAACTCAGAAGCGTTTCATGCGCACCCACAGCTTGCGCAGCCCGGCGATCGAAAAGACATCGTCGCGCAAAATGCGCCAGGCTCGCCTCGGCGTGAACGCATAGAAGCGTAAATAGGCCCATTTTTTGTACAAATCGAGCTGCCAGCCGGGCAGTACCTCGTCTGACCGGTAGACTGAGTGGCTGTAATAGTTAAAGGTTTCAAGGTCGTCGCCGACCAGCTCTTTGGTCTTGTCCCACAAATAGGTGCCGGGCAGCGGCGTGGTGATGTTGAAAGCCGCTTCGTCGATGGGCAGGCGTGCGGCATATTCGATGGTCGTCATCACCTCGCGGCGTGTTTCGGTCGGTGCGCCGAGCATAAAATAGCCTCCTACGCGCAATCCCAGCTTTTTGCAGATCGAAGCCGCTTCGCGTACCTGTTCGACGGTGATCCCTTTGTTGTACCACTCGTCGAGGATGCGTTGCGAGCCGCTCTCGATGCCCATGTTGACCTGTACCAGCCCCGAACGCGCCATTTCTTCCATCAGGTGTGGGTTCTTGACTACCAGGTCGGCACGGACGTTGCATCCCCATTTATAGTTCAATCCTGAATCGCGCAAAGCGGTTGCGAATTCCATCGCCCAGCTGTTGTGGGCAATGAACGTATCATCTTCGAGCATAAATGCATCAAGACGATATTTTTCACGCAATTCGCGCAATTCATCGATCACGTGCGGCACGGGCCGACGGCGCAAATGGCGGCCAAACAGGCGATCTAGCGTCGGCTGGCAGTAGGTGCAAGAAAAGGGACAGCCGCGTGAGGCGATCACCGATGTGCCGCGCAGTTCGGGAGAAGCGGCGGTCAGGCTGTACCAGGCGCGGGCATAAGCTTCCATATCGATCAAATCGCGGGCCGGGTGTGGCAACATGCCCAGGTCGCAGATCGGTCGACGTGGCTCGTTGCGCACAATCTCTCCCCCTTTTTTATACCACAGTCCGGCAACGCCTTCAGGGTTTACATTTCGCTCGACCAGTTCGCGGATGGTTTCTTCGCCTTCTCCCAGGCAGATCATGTCCACGCAATCGAGGCTGAGGCTGTGTTCCGGTAATACGGTAGGATGAGGGCCGCCCCACAAGATGGGCGGGTGTCCCGGCGCGTTGCGGGCAATGCGCGAGGCTTCGATGGCGTCGCGCAGCATGGCCGTCATCACCGAAACGCCGATCAGGTCGTAGCGCTTTGCCATGATGCGTTCACGGATCATATCTATCGGTCGGGGGTAAAAGGTGGCATCAATGACATCGACCTGTATGTTGGGCACTTTTTCGCGCAAATAGGCCGCCAACCAGAGGATGCCCAACGGCGGTTGCCCAGAAGGATAACGAGTTCTGGGAAAGATGAACGCTATTTTCAAATCTTACTCCTTCGAATTGGTGTGTTTTAATCCCAGCGCGCCGTCAACCAGATACAAGATGCCGCCGATGATGCCGGGGAGAATGGTTTGCACCACATATCGTCCCAATGACATCATCGTGGCCTGTTCCTGGCTCACGCTGACCGTGGCATAGATCAGGCTGTATACCGCCTCGCCGACACCCAGGCCGCCGATTGAAGGGATGAGCAAGGCTGTCGCCAGGATGGGTGAATACATAAAAAAGATGCTTGGTGATAGGTTTACGTTCAAACTGCGTGCCAGCATCAAGTTGACCGTGATGGTCATGGTGTTAAAGATCAGCGAGATGCCGCAGGCCTGCATCAGGGCACGGTAGCCGCAGCCGCTCACCGCTCGATAAAAACGCTCCAGTTTGGCCTGGCCGGGCAGGTGTATTTGCCTGCCCAACCACAAGATCAGCGGTGTGCCGGCGACCAGCCAGCCGCCGATCACGGCGATCAGGCCGACGCCGGTCACCAGCCCGACCATCGGCAGCGGAATGTTGCGCGCACCCAACGGCAAGGCGATCAGCCCCATCAAGAACATTGTCCACAATCCGCTGGCGCGATCGACCAGCACGGTGCCGGCGGCTTCGGGGGGGCGTACGCCATAACGGCCCAGTTCGACAACGCGGATCGCGTCGCCACCCAGGCCGGTGGGCAGAAAGGCGTTGAAAAAAGTGCCGACAAAGTACAATTTGACCGGCGGCCACAACGGCACAGCAAAGCCGAGGCCGCGCAACAGGGCCATCCAGCGCACGCCGCGAATGGCTACGCCGGCCACCGACAGGGCCAATGCGCCTCCGACGTAATCCCAGCGCACCTGGTGCACGATATCGAGCAATGTTGGCCAGTCAACGGTCGACAACACGTAGGTCAGTGCGCCGACGCTGATGACAATTTTGAGCAAGTTGAATGCAAGGGTGCGAGTCGAAGATTTCACCGTTACGTTTTATCTCTCTTTAACCTGAATCGTTTTCAACAATACTCGGTCGGCGACGGCCTGCCCTTGGACCATTACCGGCACCCGTCCTGTTTGGTGACGATACACCCCTACTTCCACAAAAGCTTTGCCCGGTTCGGCCTCGCCGATGCGGAAGCGGTGCACCTGGACGAACAAATCGGCTGGTTGCCAGCCGGTTGGTGGACAATCGAGTACGTCTGTGCTGCCCAACATCTGCCCGTTGTGATCGAGCAGGTGTACAAAGGTGTCCCAGTCATCCTGCTCGTGCACGGTGCGCAATGCGCGCCACCAGGTGATCAATTCGACTTGATCGCCCGGATTGAACGTTGTCTGGTTGAATTGATACGCTAACAGCGTCATGACATCGCCAAAGGTTGCCCCATTGTCCAATGTCTGACGCAGGTCTGGTCGGTTGAACTGCGTTTCGGGGCTGATCCACAACGGTGAATCGGCCTGTAACGTTGTCAGTTGCGCCGCCAGCGATCCGTCGTCTTGCCAGTTCCACACTTCCAGGTAGGGGTTCTCGTCGTCCGAACGGAGTTGGTATCGCGCGAGCATGGTTGCATCGGCCTCAAAATCGGTTCGCAATGCGGCATCGAGAGGGGTCAGGGCGGTCAAGATAAAGCGCGCCTTACCCTCATGCGGGTAAAGGAGGCAACCGCGTCCGTCAAACCAACGATCGGAGAGGTCGGGCCGGGCAGCGACGTAGCGAAAGAGCCATGGATCGTGGTAGTAAAGTGGGTAGAGGGTCGAAAAAGCAACTACCCCACTCTGCGGATCGTCGCGCAGATGGCGCGAGGCGGCCACGATGGTCTGATTGTAAATGGTGCGTGTTTCGCGGCGGTTGGGCCAGTCTACAAAGTGGTCGTGAAATGAACGCAAGCCTTCGTTAAAAATCAAAGAAATAGCCAGAACAAGCCAGGCCGCGCGCAGCCGGTTCCGATGTTTGATGTTGAACCCGGGTTTGACAAGCCGGTCTCGCAATGCGACGACGGCAAGTGCTGCCAGGATGTACACCACCGGTTGTGCGGTCAGGATGCGTAAAAAAATGCCTTCGTTGGTGGTCACCAGGCCGGGGAACATGGCTGCTCCCAACCAGAGCAGCAAAAAGGCATAACGTGGGTCGCGCCAGCGTCGGAGTGCGATCAGGATGCCGGCATACAAGGCGAGCGAGCCAAACAGGTCGAAAATGGGTCGCCCGGCGATGTTGTAAGCCCAAAAGGTGTCGCCGATCCACGAAAAGACGCGCAGACCGTTCCAGAGGTGGCCCAACAGACGTTGCGGCCGGCCGGCCAGAAACTCGTTGATCGGCTCCATCATCCCGGTCAGGCGCACCTGATCGCCGGGATTGCGGAGCAGGTAAAGGCCGAGTGGCAGCGCAACCAGCAGGGTGACGATCGACATGGCGAGCAGGCCGGGCCAGATTTTGCGGAGCACGGCCCGCTGTGCTTTGAAACAAAGCATATAAACAATCAGGGCCGGGAACACGGCCCAGGTTACCCGCGCGGAGAGGTAGGTGTAAAAGGTCAGGCCGAGAAAAAAGCCGGACAGGATGAAAAATGTTACGGGTTGCCGATTGCCGGTTGTCGATTGTGGGCCGTTCTCCGCCCCGGTCTGGCGTTGCGCCCCATAGCCGGCTTGTTCAAGGGCTTCCCAAAACAAGATCGCCGCCAGCAGCCACAATGGGGCCAGCATATTGCCGCGTAGGGCTTGACGAGACATGTTGATCGGCCAAAAGGCCACTGCCAGCCACGCTGTACCGATCCAGGCAACGTGAAAGCCAAACCGACGGCGGGCAAAATAGTAGGTCAACGGCACCAAAAGCAGGCCGAACCCGGCAGCGACGGCGCGCATAACCCCCAGTGTGTGTCCAAACATGGCAAAGGCTGCCGCGACCAGGTAGGAGTAAAAGGGTTCATGCCCGTAACCCAACGTAAAATAAACCGGCCATGCGCCGTCGAGGATGATCTCGGCTTCGGCGCCAAAGGCTGCTTCATCGTGGGTCATGCCCGGTGGGATGGTATCAAGCCAGGCGAAACGCAAAAAGGCAGCCATTGCCAGGATCAAACTCAGAACACCGAGATCGATCCAGATGCCGGGCCGGCGGGAGCGTGTTCGAAAAACGGAAAAGGGTAAGCGGGTCACGATGGGGAATGCTCTCCAAACCTGATGTTCAGCCTGACCAACAGCCTTCGTGTCTGAGCAGCCACGTTTTGCGCCACAGCCCGCCGCCGTAGCCGGTCAGGCTGCCGTCGCTGCCGATCACGCGGTGACAAGGCACCAAAATGGCCACCGGGTTTTTGCCGACGGCCATGCCGACGGCAAAAACC